>Ga0187870_1000344_pt1 | contig 55837 bp, 31 predicted proteins | sample June2016WEW_13_1_3_FD_132974 | JGI IMG/M metagenome (GOLD analysis project Ga0187870, IMG submission 132974) | Peatland microbial communities from SPRUCE experiment site at the Marcell Experimental Forest, Minnesota, USA - June2016WEW_13_150 | ecosystem: Environmental > Terrestrial > Soil >...
AAGCGCCGGCGCAGGGGCTGGGAGGACTCGAAGAACCAGGGTTTGCGGGGGCTTTCCTCCCGCGGCTCACCCGGGCGTGGGGACTTCAGAATCTCGACCAGCCGGGCCCGGGTGGCGGCCATGAGGTACACGCGGTCGCCGAGGTAAACCGCCTCTTCGACCGAGTGGGTAACCAGGAAGACGGTTTCTTGCTGTTCGTTCCACAGGTTGATGAGCAGTTCTTGCATGCGCAGTCGGATGCCCGGGTCCAGCGCCCCAAACGGCTCATCCATGAGCAGGACGCGCGGCTGGAGGATGAGCGTGGCCGCAATCGCCACCCGCTGCTGCATGCCGCCAGACAGCTCGGACGGGAACTTCTTCTCGGACCCCTCCAGACCCACCCTTTTCACCCATTCCTGGGCGCGCGCTACCCGCTCGGAGCGCGCCACTCCCCGTAGCTTCAAGCCGAAGGCGATGTTTTTGATCACATTCAGATGGGGCAGGAGGGAGTATTTTTGGTCGACCAGGCCACGGTCCGACCCTGGTTCCTGCACCGGCTTGCCCAAGACACGCACCTCGCCGGCCGAGGGCGGGAAATGAGGCTTGAGGCCGGCGATGATCCGCAGCAGGGTGGACTTGCCGCAGCCCGAAGGGCCCACAATGGTGACCAATTCCCCCATGTTCGGCGCGTCTTCGACCACAAAGGAAATATCCTGGATCGCCACCTTGGCCTCCCGGCCGTGGCCGAAGCTCTTGGTCACATTTTTGAAAACGACGATATCGGGGCGCGCGCCGGCGGATGTGCCCGGGCCGGGCGGGGCCGGGGCCGCGGGGCTATCGGGCACCGCCGGTTTGTGGGTGGCCTCTGGAGGCTTGTGGGATTCGCTCACGATTACTCGTCCCTCCGGTAAGGGAAAAGGAGGTCGCCGCCCAGGCGCCACAATTGGTCGCAGGCGACGGCGATGAGCACGATGACGATGATGACGGCGTAAATGGCCTCGGTCTGGCTCCGCCGTTCGGAGACCGAGATCAGACCCCCCAGCCCGTATTCGGGCCGGACCACGACTTCCGCCATGATGATCCACCCCCAACCCACCCCATAGACCCCGCGCAGGCGGTCCCAGAGGTTGGCCTGGGCCACCGGAAACAGCACATCGCGCACCAGTTGCCATTGCGTGGCCCCCTTGGTGACCGCCACGTCCAGAAAGGCGGTTGGCACGTCCGCAATGTCCTTGATCACCAACGGCAGCAGCGCCACAAAACAGGCGATGAACAGGAACCCGATCTTCTGCGCCTCGCCGGTGCCGAACCAGGTCATGCTCAGCGGAATGAACACCACAATCGGCACGTAAGCCCCTGCCAGCGATAGGGGCCGAAAGAAAGCGGCGATGGGCGGGAACGTGGCCATATAGACCCCCAGCGGCAAAGCCACCAGGGCAGCCAGCAAAAAGCCGGCCGTCACCCGCAGCCAGGAATAAAGGGCGCTGCGCACCAACCCCTGCTCGAGGTGCAACGGCACGAACGACTTAAGGACCTCGAACGGGTTGGGCAGAATCAGCGGCTGGACCAGGCGCTCGGTGGGCTCGCCCCGCGTGATGAGCCACCACACCGCCAGGACCACGCCGATGAACAGCGCCGTCAGGCCCAGCGCCCGGCTGTAAGTCTGTTCCCCATGCACGTGCAGCCTGGCCAGACGCACCACCAGCGTCAGCACCCCCACAAACACCACCGCCACTATCAGGAACCGGCCAAATTCGTGCATAATGCTGAGCGAAAAGCGTTCTAGTGTCAGACTGCAATGATAAGCGATGGAATGGGTCGCCGTTAGCGGTCTGCGTCGCGGCCCAATCCCGACGCGTCGGGAGAACCCAGCCCAGGGCTGAGGCCGGCAGGCCGATGCCCTGGGGCCTCATTCCCACCGCCCGCGCCGCGCCCTGAAAGGGCGCTACAGACCTCAATCCCACACATATCGTTCGTCGTACTGGATTTCATAACGGCGCAAAAACGCCGGGAATTCCTCCCGGTAGGCGAGGCTCCCGGTGTTTGGTGGAGAAGACGAGGTGTGTGTAGACCTCGGCAAGCGATTGTGGCGTGGCTTTGTGGTTTTGGCGCCCCTTCAGGGCGCGCTTGGTTTTCTGAACGGCTTCCCAGGGCATCGGTCCCGCCAAGCGGGACCTCAGCCCTGGGCTGGGCTCTACCGGCCCGTCGGGCCGGAAACGCCGCCCATACAATAACACGGACAGTACATCGCTTGTTTCCGCAATCAAGGACGAGCGCCGCTCCTTTCCGGCGGCGGACCCAGTTCGCCGCTACCCGCCGGCCTCCAGCGGGAAGACCTTCACTTCCACACGGCGGTTCTTTTTGTTGTGCTCGGAGTTGCCGGGGTCGGTGCAGCCGGGCAGGGGATTGTCCCAGCCGTTGCCGATGACCTTGAATTTGTTTGGGTCGAACTTGTATTGCTCCATGATCGCCTTGCGGACTGCATCGGCGCGGTCGTAGGAGAGCTGGCGGACGAGATCGGTGGGGACGATGCCCTTGCGGCTGGCGTCGGTATTGCCCTCGATGATGATGTAGGCGTTGCCGAATCTGCCGGCCAGCTTGCCGATTTCCTCCAGGGTGGCGGGAATGGTGGCGTCATAGTTGGAGTTGAGCACGTAGAGATTGGGCTCGAAGGCGACCATGACGGCCTTGGTGAGCACCTGTCCGGCGCCGGCCTCGGCGCTCAATTTGGACAGGGCATCGGGTCGGAAGGTCGGCTGGGAGAGATCGCGCACCTCTTTGTAGGCCTCGGACATGCCGGCCAGAACCGAGTGGGCCTTGACCTTGGCGGCCGGCACGGTGGTGCTGATGGTGCCCAGCGACTTGTAGATGGTCGAGGCGCTGTTCCACACGACCTCGAAGTTGGCCGGGTTGAAAGGGTCGAGGAAGAACTTCGCATTCTCGCGGTAGTTGGTCAGGTGCGCGTCGCCTTCGGCTACCCCGCCGTCCTTGCCGACCATGTTAATGCAGTCCTCCTCTTTGAGCTGGAAGGCCTTGGCGAGGGCGCGCGCGGCATTTTTGGGGTCTTTGCGCACCAGGTCGATGCCCTCGAAAATGCCTTGCACCAGCCCGGAAACCATTTGCGGGTTGTCGCGGAAGAAGTCATTGCGCACGGCCCAGACATCGGCAATGAGGTGGTTGGCCGTGCCGGTCGTGACCACCAGGCGCGTGTTCTTGTCCCGCTCGGTGATGTTATAGATGTCCGGCGACCAGCCCACAAAGGCATCGTAAGTGGGGTCGCTGACGAAAATCTTCGCGGCGGCCGGCGCGTCGGCGGCCCATTTGAAATCGAGGTCGCCCGGGTCAATGCCCGCATCAATCAGCAGCGACATGATCAGGTAATGGCTGGGGGAATTCTGCGCCAGGACCACCTTCTTGCGCTTGCCGCCGGTCGTGCGCAGGTCGTTGATGTTGCGGATGTTCCCGCGGGCCACGACCCCGTCGCCGCCGGCCGACCAGTCGATCTGCTGGCACACGACCGGCACCGTGCGCGAGTCCTTCACCAACTCCGGGGCGAACAGCGCGATCATGTCCAGCGTGCCCCAAAGGATATGGCTCTTGCCGGCGGCAAAGAGGTCGCGGGCCTTGACCGGGTCATCCACAATCGCCAGCCGGACATAGAAGCCGTACTTCCTGTAAAACACGCTCTGGTCGCTCGGCTCCAGCCCGGCATTGGCCACGATGATCGGGGCCCAGCCGGGCCAGACGTTGATCGGGAACTGGACGATGAGCTTGCCGTCTTTGCTTTCTTTGGTGTAATCGCTGACCCCGCTCACGGCCGGAATCCCGGACCGTTCCACCAAACTCGCCGGGTTTGTGCCGATGAGCAGCGGAATGCTGTCAGGGTTCACCTGGGCGTGGACGGCTTTCTTCACTTCGTCCACGTTGATGGACAGGTTCTGCGGTTTGCTCTGGGGGGCGATTTTGTCCCACCAGCGGTAAACCCCGAAACCGACGACCCCCAACAGGAGGATCGTCAAAAAAACTTTGCCTCGTGTAGTCATGGCGTAATGGAATGTTGGAGTGTTGGAGTGATGGAGTGATGCGGAATGGAGTGGTGGCGTGATGGAGTGGCGGAGTAATTGGGTGGGGCGATGGAGAGAAATCCCAATCCTCCATCACGCCACTTCCGCTCATTTTTCTGCGATCTTCTGTCGCTCCGGTTGTGGGGCGGCAGGTGAGGCGCTGGCCGACGCCTCCGGCTGGACCAGGCCCATTTTCTTTTTGTATTCCTGGAAGAGCGCGGCGCCGCGGGCTTTGCGGGCCTCCTGCTGGAGGCTAATGCCCGAACCCATTTCCTTGGCCAGGTCGAGCGTGGCGCGCATCTGGCCCTCGCCGGAGGCCGCCGATTGTCGAAGTTGCTGCATGGATTGGCCCAGCTCGCCGCCCATCATGCCCTGCAATTCACTGATCGAGCTTTTCATCATGCCGGCCAGGCCCTCCAGCGAACGGCCGATGGCGACCTTGGCCTTGACGGCCTCGAATTCGCGCTGGAACCGCTGGATTTCCCGCAGGCTGCCCGCGATGATTTCCGTGTTCTGCCTGTAAAGCTGTTCCAGGTTGTCCGCCTGGCTCTTGTTGTCCTGGAGGTCCTGTTCCAGCGTGGCGAGTTCCTCGGCGTAATGGGCGCCGTTGGCCTCGTCGTTGGCGTTGGCGGCGGCCTGGAGCAAGCTCTGCAGTTCCTCGCGCTGGCGCTCCTGGCGCTTGATCTGGTCCTTGAGCAAGGCGATCTGCCCGGCCAGTTGGCCGTTGGCGTAATGGGCCTTGTCGGCTTTGGCTTTGGAGTCGCGAATGCCGCGCTCGACCACCGCCTGGTTGATCGCGTCCGTCTCGGTGGCCTTCTCAGCCATCAGCCCCAGCCAAATAAACAATCGTTTAATCGCTCTGAACATAGGATTCCTTTGTGGTGTTCGGGTGCTCTCGGTTATTTCTTGGGTTCTTCTTCTTCCAGCAGGACCTTGCGCTGCAGGATGAATTCCAGTTGCGAATTAAGTTGCTTTTCATCCGCCGCGCCGACCACCGTCGCGCCGAGCTTCTTGAGCGGCTCGAACTGCTGGGCAGCCACATCGAACGCGACGAAGTATATGCCCAGGCTGGCCTGCTTCTGCTCGGCCTGCTGCTTGAGCTTGGGCATGACCGCCGCCGGTGGCGGTCCGGCGGTATTCAGACCGTCGGTGATCACCAGCACGTGCTTGCGGGCCAGGGGCGAATCCAGGACGCATCGGCCGGCGGCCTGCAGCGCGTTGCCCAAAGGCGTGCTGCCGTTGGGATTGGCAAAGCTCCGCGCCCAGTTCCGGAGGGCGGCCGCCTCGAACGGCCCGAGCGGGAGCGCCGCCCGGGCGCCCCCGTTGGAGAATACGAAAAGCGCCGTCTGGATTTTCCGGGGCGAGGCCGCGGCCGGGTTGGTGGCAAACGCTTGTATCCGGTCTGCAATCCCCATCAGGGCGCGGTTGGCGATGACATATTTGGGGGCGGCCTTGCCGGCGCTGTCGAGCACCGACTCCTTCATGCTGCCGGAAGTGTCATAGACAATCGCCAGCGCCACCCCGTCTTCCTGGGTTGTGGCGCGGCAGGCGGCGCCGGGCGCCAGCGCCGCCAGCGCCCCCAGCATCGCAAGTGATCGCATCGTTCTCATATTCTGTCCGGCCCTTTCTCCCACTGCCCCCCACCCGCAACCCTGGCATCCTTAGCAACAGCCGGTGTCGGTGTCAACATATCCCTCATCCCGCCCCGGGCGCAGCTACAAAAGATGCACCCGTTTATACTGCCCAGCTCAGTGGGGCGAGGCTCCGGCCGCCCCGCCCTCCGCGCCCCGGCCCTCCCAGCGGTCGGCGACCCAAACTTGGCAGGACCGCCCGGAAGCACCCCGGGCGCATTTTCTGCAACTTTTTCGTGACATCAGCCCGCATGATGTCTAAAGTTGGCCCGTTCTCGACAACAATATGAATCTGGACTGGCCATGCAAACACGTTTTGATCTGACACAATCTGAGATCCCCAAGAGCTGGTACAACTTGCTTGCTGATTTTCCCGAACCCCTGCCCCCGCCGCTGCACCCGGGCACCCGGCAGCCGATCCCCCCGGAGGCGCTGCTGGCGATCTTCCCGGAGAACCTGGTGCGCTTGGAGGCCAGCCCGGAGCGGTGGATTGAAATCCCCGACCCGGTGCGTGACATCTACGCCATGTGGCGGCCCACGCCGCTGCTGCGCGCGGTGCGCTTCGAAAAGGCCCTGCAAACCCCCGCCCACATCTATTACAAGTACGAAGGCGCCAGCCCGGCGGGCAGCCACAAGCCCAACACCTCGGTCGCCCAGGCCTATTTCAACAAAGTGGCCGGCACCGAGCGCCTGGCCACCGAGACGGGCGCGGGCCAGTGGGGGTCCGCCCTGGCCCTGGCCTGCAAGCTCTTTGGCCTCGAATGCAACGTCTATATGGTCAGGGTCAGCTACGACCAAAAACCTTACCGCCGCATGCTGATGGAAACCTGGGGCGCCACAGTCCATCCCAGCCCCAGCGACCAGACCGACTACGGCCGCAAGCTCTTGGCCGAAGACCCGGCCTGCTCCGGCAGCCTCGGCATCGCCATCAGCGAGGCCATCGAAGACACCCTCAAGCACCCCAACACCAAGTACTCGCTGGGCAGTGTGCTCAATCACGTCTGCCTGCACCAGACGGTCATCGGCCAGGAAGCCCTCAAACAAATGGAACTGGCCGGCGAAGAGCCGGATGTCATCTTCGGCTGCTGCGGCGGCGGCAGCAATTTCTCCGGCCTGGCCTTCCCGTTCCTGCGCAAGAAAATCAAGGAAAAAAAGCGTTACCGCGTGGTGGGCGTCGAGCCCTCCGCCTGCCCCTCCCTGACCAAGGGCGAGTTGCGCTACGACTTCGGCGACACGGCCGAAACTACACCCTTGCTCTACATGTACACCCTCGGCCACAAGTTCATGCCCCCGCCCATCCACGCCGGCGGACTGCGCTACCACGGCATGTCGCCCATGGTCAGCCACGCCCTCAAGCTGGGCTTGATCGAAGCGGAGGCCTATCACCAGATCAAAGTCTTCGAGAACGCCACCCTGTTTGCGCGCACCGAGGGCATTGTGCCGGCGCCCGAATCGGCCCACGCCATCGCGGCCGTGGTGCAGCAGGCGCTCAAGGCGCGCGAGGCCGGCCGCAAAGAGGTGCTGCTCTTTAACCTGTCCGGCCACGGCCTGCTCGACCTGAGCGCCTACGAGGCTTACCTGACCGGCAAATTGCAGGATGTTTAGGGCTTGTCTCAGTAGGGCAGCCTTTCCAGCCTGCCCGTTTGGCCGGCTTCCCAGCCGCCCAGCTCCACGCCGCGCGGCAAGGCCCGCCCTACAGAAACAAGCTCTTATTCCAACCCGAATTGGAATTAGTTCACCAGTCCGAAAAAAAACCAAAAACCCAAACTGAATCCAGATCATGCAACTCAAATCCACTTGTCTGCTCATCGGCGCAGCGCTCTTCGCGCTGCCCACGCTCACCCAGGCCCAACCCACGGCGCACTACCCGCCGGGCCTCGAGGGCATCAAAGCCGCCTCCCTCCCGCCGCCGGGGGTGTACCTGAAGGATTACAATTACTTTTACTACTCCGACCGCTTGAACGACCCGAGCGGTCATGAAATCGGGGGCCTCAACACGCGGGCGTTCATCTATGCCAACGTGCCCCGCGTTATCTGGATCACCGATGTCCAGGTGCTCGGCGGTTACCTGGGCGTCGATGGTCTGCTCCCGCTCCAGTACACCGACCTCAGACTCGACGGGGTCATCAATGACCGGACTTTCGGCATCGGAGACTTCTTCCTCGAGGGCACCTGGTCGCGGCACCTCAAACAGTTCGATCTCGCCCTGGGCTACGGCGTGTTCGCGCCCACCGGCGATTCCGCCAACGGCCCCACCACCCGCGCCGGGCTCGGCTACTGGACGCACATGCTCACCGCCGGGGCAACCTGGTACATCGATGCCGACAAGCTGTGGGCCATTTCCGCGCTCAACCGCTATGAGTTCAACATGGAGCATGGGCAGCCCGGCACCACCCCCGGCCAGGCCTATACCGTGGAAGGCGGTTTGAGCCGGACCTTGTGCAAAAACTACGACCTCGGCGTCGTTGCCTATTACCAGCAGAAAGTGACAACTGACAGCGGCTTCTACGCCAAAGTTGGCCGCGACCGGGTGGCCGGGGTCGGCCCGGAAATCAGCGTTTTTTGCCCGAAATTTGGCCTGTTCACTTCCCTCCGCTACCTCTACGAGTTCATGGCCGAAGGCACCGCCAACGGCCGCCTGCAAGGCCACACCATCGCCCTGACGCTCACCAGGCGGTTCTAAGCCAGGCAACTCCAGCGCGAGGCAATTCAAAGCAGCGCCGCCACTGGCCGTTTCTGAGACCAAGCACACTCTGCCTGCAAACCGCAGGCTTGCCAGACCGTGGCCGGAGGTCGCCGGGGGTGGCGGGGGCGACCCCCGGGCAGCGACCGAAGCGGTTCCAGGCGCCCCAGCAGGTGGGCCATTGTTTTTGGCTTTATGACTGACCCACAGTGGCAGGAATTGCTGGGGGCAGTCCAGGGTCAGGCCTTGCCGCGCCCGCCCATCGGGTTCATCATCGATTGCCCCTGGCTGCCGAACTGGTTCGGCTGCGACCTCCTGGATTATTTCACCGACGACAACCTCTGGTTCGAGGCCAATCGCAAAGCCATCCAGACCTTCCCCCAAGTCATTTTCCTGCCCGGCTTCTGGTCGGAATTTGGCATGTGCACCGAGCCTTCGGCCTTTGGCGCCAAATGCGTCTTTTACAGGAACCAGTTTCCGTTTGCCGACAAGGTGCTCCGGCACGTCGCGCAAATCCAGGACCTCGCCGAGCCTAACCCGGCCACCGACGGGCTGCTGCCGTTCATGCTCAACCGCCTCCAGCGCGCCCGCCCGCGCATCGAGGGCCTCGGCCACAAAATCCGCTTCTCCGTCTCCCGCGGGCCGCTCAACATTGCCACCTTCCTCATGGGCATGACCGAGTTCCTCCTGGCCCTCAAGACCCACCCGGACCAGGCCCACCAGTTGCTGCGCCTGATCACTGGTTTCCTCAAGAAATGGCACCTCCTCCAGCGCGAAACCTTCCCGACCATTGACGGCATCTTTGTCCTGGACGACATCGTCGGCTTCATCGGCGAAGAGCAGTTCAGGGAATTCGCTTTGCCCTATTTCAAGGAACTCTACGCCGGCAACGCCTCCGTGAAGTTCTTCCATAACGACGCCCAGTGCGCCAAATCCATCCGCTACTATCCGGGAATCGGCGTCAATCTCTACAACCCCGGCATCTTCAACACGCTGACGGAGCTGCGCCGGATGTCAGGCCAGCCGCTGGCCATCCTGGGCAACCTCCCCCCGCGCGACGTGCTGGCTGGAGGCTCGGCCGATGACGTTCGGTCGGCCGTGAAGAAACTCCTGACCGAGGCCGCTGACCCGGCCAGGCTCATCCTCTCCTGCGCCGGCGGGATGCCCCCCGGCGTGAGCACCGAGAACATCCGCGCCTTCATTGAGGCCGCCGGCTATGATCGGCCCGCTTAGCGCCCGTGCAAAAACAAATTCCGATTTTCTCCAACCCGGAGGGTTGGTAGAAAGTAGCCGGTGGTCGTTCAGGGTAAAAGGGGAACGACCACCGGGCTCCCGATTCCGAATCGGGACTGGCGGTCGCACCCCGGAGGGGTGCCAGAGAATAATGTTGGAACTACGCCTCGCCTTCGGAACTTGTTTTTGCATGAACCCTTAGCGCCCGTGCAAAAACAACTTCGGTGCTTTGGGCGTAATCCTGACAAACTGCCTTCGCCTGGCGTCCAGAGCGTGGAGTCCCGATTCCGAATCGGGATAGAGCGTGAGGGCATTCCCGATTCGGAATCGGGACCACGCTCCACGCTCTCACGCTTCACGCTCCACCCAAGCAGCCAGATCCCGGAATTCATTTTCTGCACGACCCCTTAGAGGCATCCCGGCCTCGCCTCGGCCTGAAATCCGAAATCCGAAGGCCGAAAGAGCCGCGGCGGTGGTGTGAGCGCGGCCTCCGGGCGGCACGTCCGCCGCGGCGGCTCCGGTGGGACTTCGGACCTTTTGAAGCATAATTTGTCTTTCCGGACTTGCGCGGCGGCGGCCCCCTGTGGCACACTGGCCCCGTGCTGGCGGCTGGGTAGCTCAGTTGGTAGAGCAGAGGACTGAAAATCCTTGTGTCGGCGGTTCAATTCCGCCCCCAGCCACCACTCCTCAATATCACATCGGTAAACCCGGGGTTTCCATCGCTGCTTCGCTGTGAGGAAACTCCCTCAGTGCTGACGTCCGGTGCTAACGCGTTCGATGGCGTCACCCCCTGTTTCACGGCGTTCAAAGGTGTTTTGAAACCACTCAAAATCGATGTCCGACATCCCCCCTGGCACGAGTTTGGCCGGTTGATTTCGGGGTATGGCGGGTGGGGGATGCGAATCGAGGTTGTCCCGGAAGACGAAACTCACCGCCGGCCGAAGGGAAATCAGAGAACCAGAGGCGCGATCGAGGTCTGTCCTGGGGATGAATTTTGAAGGAAACCCAACCACTCAAGTCCTGACAAAGCCGACTTTCGCAGGCATTCTACTTCTTCGATGTTCAACACGAGCTTTCTCTTCGCCTCCCTGATTTGGGGTTCAATCGGCGTTGGCTACTTCATCTACGGCAAGAAGCAGCAGTCGATCGGCCCCATGGCGGGGGGAATTCTGATGATTGTGGTGTCGTATTTCATCAGTTCCGCCCTGCTCATGTCTCTGGTCTGCCTGGGAATTGTGGCCGCCGTCTATTTTCTCTCAAAGCAAGGTCTCTGATGCTCGATGCCCCCTTGGCGTCTTGTGATGAGCATCAGCGCGGTAATTGATGGCGACCCTTTCATTTTGAACCGCGGCCCGGCCAGTTTTTTGGAAAAAATGGCCAATGTGGCCAATCCAGCCAATGTGGCCAATGGAGCACGCCAATGCGGCCAATGTGGCCAATGCGGCCAATCCAGGCAGTGCGGCCAATGCAGCCAATATAGCCAATGCAGTGCTCCGCCAGGCGGCGGGCCCGCCGCGGCGGGACGCCGCGGTGCTTCTCTCGCCTGCTTTATTTGCTGCTGATTCTCTTGCTTTAGAACCGCCGCCAGACCAAAAAGTCGAGCCGCACTTGTCAAATGTTGAGCCGCGACGCCCTTGCCTTAGCCCTGGCTGGCGGGAAAAACGCCCATTTTGAGCTTGCAATGAGCTAACCAGCCGTCGTATATTTAACTGCTGAATTGTTGCAGATGAACGGCTTATGAAGAAGAGAACGGGAAAATCTCCGGCTTCGATAAACGAACCGGCAGTCGCAGGGTAAAGGCTAAGCGCATAACATACAGGCGAGACCTCAAGATCAATTCCTGTGAACTGGCTCAAGTCATTCTGGAAAGCGCTGAGACTGCCTCCGGCGCCGGACGGGCTGAGTTCTCTCGAAGCCGCGAGCAATTTGACGCCACGCGCCCAGCAGGTGCTGGCCCTTGCGCGTAAGGAAGCCGACCGCTTTCACCACAACTTCGTTGGAACCGAACACGTGCTGCTTGGGTTGATCAGGCTTGGACAAGGCACAGCGGTCAACGTCCTCGGGAAGATGGGCCTCGACCTTGACACCGTTCGCATCGAAGTGGAGAAGCAGGTTGGCGCCGGCCCGGACCAGAGAGTCATCGGCAATATTCCGTACACGCCGCGAGTCAAAAAAGTCCTGGCTCGCGCCGCCAAGGAAGCCCGCGCCCTCAGTCACACTTACGTTGGGACCGAGCATATTCTCCTTGGCCTGCTCCGTGAAGACGATGGTGTCGCAGGCCGTGTCCTGAAAACCCTTGGGGTGGATACTGAGAGAACACGGGTGGAAATTTTGAGAGAACTGGACCCCAACTTTTCGGGCGTAGTCAACTACACCAAACCCTCAGAAAAGCGACAGAATGCAGATTTACCAGGATCTCAACCCGGTTCTGTTGACACAAGCAAGAGATACGATGTTTATTGCAGCGAGAGGAATCAGCAAGTGGTGGTCTATCGCAATGCGCTTTTCAAAGGCCGGCGCAGGCTGTTGAGCACAGGGCAGCATGCTTACGGAGCTGAGTTCCTAGAGCTAGAGCAGTCGAACGGACAGACAGTGTTTTTATCAGTGCTTTCGGTGGTTAGGTTCTGCGAACGCGGTGCAGACATAGCTCGTGAAATCATTCCGCCCGGATAAATGGGAGCTATTACCCTTAGCGCGGCGGAGCCGCGACCAAGAGCGAAGCGCCAATTCCTCAGTGGGAGGGGCAACGCGGGCCTTCCCCCGCCGCGTTAAATGCGGCGCTCGGCGCCGAAGAATCAGGCCTCTCCAAAGGAAACATGGCAAGACATTCGCGCAAAAACGTGGATGTTGCGACCAAAGACTCTAAGTTCCGCCCCAAGACCAAATTCCACCCCACGATTTGTCTCCGGAGGTCGCCTGTCTCCATCCCCAGCCCGACCGGCAGAGGAATTTGGAGAACCTGGAAAACCTGCCGTCGATTGCTTCTTCTCCTATTGGGGAGGAGGGACAAAAAAAAGGGTTGTCCCGGATTCGTTCAGGAGGAGTTGCCCTGGGATTGGCCATTGAATGGAGCATATTCCGTGCCTGCTCTTTCCGTCTAGTGACTGTGGCTCACTGCCGCTGGCTCATTCAGCCGCAGCAGGTTTCTTCGACCGCCGATAGCGCTCAAATAGCCATGCCCAGCCAATCACGGAGCAGGGTCGCCTCGATGCTGGCCTCGAAGTCCTTTTCGCTGGTGTCCATGCGCCACGGCGTCAATGGCCGTCCTGTGATACCAACTTTCGCCGCCGTCGGCAACTAACGCTTCTTCAATCGCTCCACCGTCAGGCTGCGGCTGAACTCCCGGTCGAACAGTTCAAGCCACGGTCTTTTCACGCCGCTGCTTGAGACTGCGTTTGATTTTCTGGAGCGTGCCCACGCCCTCGCTTTGGAGATGCCCTTTCCCCGTGACCGCATACACCGGCGCAGCGGAGAAACGGGGCTGAATCTTCAACCCGTCCCGCACCACCCTCTGGAGCAATTTGCGTTGCGTTTCCGTCACGGGACAAATTTACCATTCATATCCACGGCTCACAAGCCGCAATCACCGGCGCGAACGCACATCAATCTGCCCGGTCACGGCGGAGGAGATGAGCGCCGTCCGGCTGATTTCACAGAAGGAAACGAAGGGAACGAAAAGGAGCTGAACTGCGCTGGCGGCGCTCAGATTCGGACCCCATACCCCCGTGCCCCTGAGCATTCAATTCCCGGAAATCCCCATCGGCCGGTATTCTGAATTCCGTGGCCGCCGTTCAGAAATATCAGAAACTTGCCCTCAGCCTCGCCCGTGATGAAGACCACTATGGCACCATCTTTCTTGCTCAAACCGAAATTCTGCCCCAAGACCAAATTCCACCCCACGATTTGTCTCCGGAGGCCGCCTGTTTCCATGCCTAACCCGAACGGCCGAGGAATTTGGAGAACCTGGAAAACCTAGCGACGATTGGTTCTCCTGGCATTGGGGAGGCGGGGCAAAAGCGAGGGTTCTTCCGGATTCGTTCAGGGTGCCCAGGAGGAGTTACCCTGGAAGTCACTCGCGAACTCGCCCTCGTCACCCTCATCACCCACAGGACCGGTCGAATCCGTGTCGAAGGAGAAGTCCGCGATGTGATAATCGGTGACGCGATCGCCATTCTCCCCGGACAACGGCACAAGCTTTGGACCGCCGCCGCGGAACCCCTTCACCTCCTCTGCTGAGCCGCGAGCGCCGGGCAAGGCAGGGCGGGAGGCAAAGGGGGCCGGCACTCTGTAGCGGGACCTTCATCAAACCACTTCCTGGGGCATTCTGGTGCGAAGTACCTTTCCCCCCCGCGGCTCCGGATGAGCGCAAAAAACGGGGGAGAACTTCGGCTCTCGTCCGGCACCGGCGGGAACTGCGAAATTCTGTTCACAGGAGGGCCCGGACATGCAACAATCCCCGCCGTGCCACGAGAACAAAGCATCAACGCCGAAGCCGGGCAGGGGAAAGCGCTGCTAGCGGCTCTGAAAACCGTTCTAAAGCGAGGCGACGAAGCTGGGGTGCACCTCGGTTATCCCGGCGAAGGAGGAGAACGTCCATTCAGAGCATGGCTCGTCTCGGACCTCCTCGCCGGCGTGTTGCGCTGGCCTTCTGCAAAGATTGTGGTCGGTGAGCGTTTCGACATTTTGCTTCAGGATGCCGAGGGCTTCCCTGTTTCTACGATTGAGACGAAGAGGCCCTATCATCAGGCCAGCGAGAAGGAACGACGGGACTTTGAAGGGCGGCTGTCGGGCTTTGGGACTCTGCGAACGGCATACTTCACAAACGGCCCTGAGTGGGAACGCCTCGACATCTTCTCCCCCACCGGCACACTGCAGATTCGTGAACGCTTCGTCTTCAATCTGCGAACCGCGACCGCTGAAGAGGCAGAGGCGTTCTTTGCTCCACTCGCCGCCGACAGGCACTTTGCTTCCGCTCCGCGCACGAATCGCCACAGTGTCAGCGCCAGCAACCCGCACATCTTGAAAGGCCTGGCCGCTGACCTTCAGCAGACGATCGGCGATATCGCCTACTTCCTGCACTCGCTTCTGTCTGGCTTCCGGGAAGGCAAATGCGGGGCGCAGACACGGGGAATCGCGCTCAGTCTATTTGACCTGTGGTGCGAGAAATCGCTGGTCGTTTCTCCGCGACAGGCGAGCGAAAGGTTGATGGCGCGATTCCGGAGAGAGGCTGCTGCACGCCGGGAAATAGAGCAGTGGCTGGCTGAATTCGGCCTGACCTCGTCGCAATCCGCCTCCGCCGTTGACGCCTTGGCTACCCTGCCAGAGGCAGAACGGCTTGATCCAGGAGCGGTGGCCAACGCGCTCTGGCCCGCCTACGCCAACGCTGCGCGGAACTTTTGCGCTCAGACGGCCCATGTCTTCCTTGCCCGCGCCCTGCTTTACCGGATTGGAGAGGACCAGGGCGTTTTCCCTCGGCACCTCTCCGGACACGAGATGCAGCGCGCTCTCACGCCGCCGCCGCCGACGGTGGTTGAGGCCCCAAAACCGGCTACCGATCTGCTGTCGCGCGTTCGCCAGTCGATGCAGGAGTTCCTGCCTACGATCTATAAGCTGGGGGAATTTGACTGGTGGCTGGTCCTCACCGAAAAGCGTGCCGTCCTGGATCCGAACGAGAGGGCTTGGATTCGCAGCAAAGATGAGGAATTCGAGCGCGTCGCGCAACGGGTCCTCCGGACCTTGGACGGCTATTTCTTCGGGCGGGTGGATGTGGACGTCTGGCGGAACGTCTATCAGCACTACCTGCCTGCCGACGAGCGTCAGCGGTTGGGGGGCTTCTACACGGCTGAGGATCTGGTGAGTCTGGTCCTCGACCTTGCGGAGTTCGTTCCCGAATGCCAGGGACTCTGCCAGCTTTCATCCCTCGACATGGCGTCAGGCAGCGGGGCGTTTGTCGCCAGCACACTCGCCCGTTTGCTCCAGCACCTCGAACTCGATCTGCCCTGCCATGCTCATCTCCACAAACGCGGCCTCCCGGACTGGAAGCGGGCCGAAGGTGTCCTCCAAACCGCCAGCCATTGCTTGCACGCGGTGGACATTCATCCCTTTGCGGCGTTTCTGACTACGCTCAACGTGCTGTTCCTGCTGATGCCGTTTTACGTCAAGGCTCGGACCAAGAACCCGGACTTTTCGCTCGACCTGCAAATCTTCTCCGCCGACTCGCTGGAAAAGCACGATGCGGATCTGGTGGCCCCCGGCCTGTTTACCAAGCTGAACTCCCGCGTCCAACTCACCGAAGATTCCTTCCGGCGCTTCCAACAGATGTTGCGCAAGCGATTCGACCGTGTTTTCGGCAACCCGCCATGGGGCGGCGTGCTGAAGGGTACTCTCGCGCCCGTGTACGACAGCGGGAGGAAGGGACGCTTGAAGCATGAATATCCAGCAGCGGCCCAAGGCAAGTATGATATCTACGGCCTGTTCATGGAGCGCGCGCTGCAAGTTCTGCAACCGGGCGGTCGTTTCGGCCTGGTCACTCAGGGGACGTTCATTGACAAGAGGTGGGCGGCCGGTTTGCGTGAACTGCTGGCGCACAAGAGCCGTCTCCGGTACGTCGTGGATCTGAATCCGTTCGGCCAGCTTTTGTTTCACGCCATGAACACACCGTGCATCACCGTGGCGGACGCCGTGAGGGACGCAAACCCGACCGACGAATGTATCGCGGTGCTTTCCCGGGCACCAGAGGACTTCAAGGGATTGAGCGAGGACGAGAAGCGAACCAGGGTCATGGAGACCGTGCGGAAAGCTGTCCTTGAACTGCCGTGTGGAAGGAAATCGCACAGCGTCGGCTTTGCCCAAGTCTGTCGCGTCCCCCTCCAACGCCTGCGCGAAACGGCCGCGTACCGCTGGAACTTGTCAGTCGGCGCAACTGTCGAGACGGCCCGCCAAGACCGGCTCACCGCCGCAGACCTGCTGGAAACGCGCCAAGGAGTAACGCCGGGCGGCTGCCTGGAACTTTTCCTCATGACTCAGATGGAGGCCAAGGCCCTTGAGCTTGAGGACGCTCTGGTTCGTCGCGCCGTCAAGAGCAAACAAATGGACCGGTGGCGCGTCCACTGGGGTGGGCTGGTGTTACTCTATCCTTACGATGTCGTGGGAGATGAACTCACGCCCGCCTTCGAACTCGAGAGAGAACGCATCAAGGACGACCAACTGAGAGAGGCCATCCGGCGTTTGGGGGTTGAAGACGCTTTGGACTTCGAGCGGCAGTTGGACGATCACGAGACCGAGATTACCCGGCGCAAAGGGGTGAACCGAGCCACCGTGCCTCAACTCCTCAAGCATAGGATTGGATTGGGTCTAGTGAACTATCCCAAGGTTGCGCAGCACCTGGTGCACAACTACGAGCAGCTAGAAGGGCGCGTGTTCGAGAAGAAGCGTTTTGTGGACCTGGGGAAGCGTTGGTACGAATATCACCGGCCTCGCGAGCCGAAACTCATGTTCTCTCGGCAGAGAATCCTTTCACCGACCTTGGTGAAGACCGTGCGATTCTCTTTGGACGCCGCAGGCTACCTATCCGACCACGCTTGTCTCTACATCCAGCCTACCCCCCAGACACGCTCCCAGTATGTCCAACTGAGGAAGCAATTAAGCGCGGCACTTCGTCACGGCGAGGCCAGCTCGGAGGATGTCTTGAAGTACTGCCTTGCCTTCCTGAACAGCGCCTACGCACAGCAGCGTCTCGTCACGGGCCACCGCCCCACCCCGAAAGGCTTTTACGCTGTGACAAAGCAATACCTGGAGGAGATTCCCATCCCGCCGCCTGCGAAAACGAAGGCAAAGCAGATTGTGGATCTGGTCACGAAACTAACGACGGCCAGAGAGCAAGGGCTGATCGACGAACTCGAAAAGGGTTTGGCCAAGCTTGTAGACGCAGTGCTGAAGCCCTGAGGCAGTCGTCCCTCCAAGTATCTCACACTTAAGGGCCGATTGGTCACTGGTGAACAGCTCGGCAGCAGGGAACACCCGGATAAATCGTGGATGGGCGGCTTCCGCTGGGTCTGTAAAGATCCCGCCCCACCCGGACGTTGGGCTCACCCGCTCTTTGGTTGCGCCTTCGCGTTTGACAGATAGCTAAAAAATAGGAATCAATTCCAGCAATCCATTCCCCTTTTCAAGCTCGCCTGCCCAAGCTCACATAACCATCTTCCTCATCTTTTTGTCGACAAGAGAAGATGTCGCCAACCGTGCCCCCTCCTTCGCCCAGTTCTTCAAGCCGGTAATCTGTTCCGCCATGAATTTCGACAACGGCACAAATTCGGTCAGGACTTGGGCAATATCCAGGTCAGTCGGCTCCCTCTTCCCATCAAACGCCATGTAAAGGGCCTCAATGAACGCGTTTTCAATTTCACCCCCGGTCAATCCCTCAGTCACCCTCGCCAGTTGAACGATGTCGAAATGCTCAGCCACGGTCGCCTCGCCGCAAAATCACGTGACTGCCCCGTTGCCGTTTGAATACGAATCCGAGGCGCTCCAAAGCGCGCTGCGCCGCTTTGCCGGAAACACTCGGAAGCTTAGCCGTAACCATTCGAAGGAGAAACCGCTAATAGACGCCAATGGACGCTAAGAAGAGGCGTGCGATCGATGTTCTGACCGGAAGGTTCCGCTCACCATGCGGTGAACACGCCTGGAAGTGCCAGGCTCCTGCCTCGAGCCCGTCTTTATTAGCGCTTATTAGCGCAGATTAGCGGTTCAACTGAATTGTTCCGGCTTAGGCATGAGCCAACGGCGAGACTTCAAAAGTCGTGATAATCGGCCTGCCCTTGGGAGTCAGCGGGAATTCTGAAAGGTAAAGCCCGGTGGCTTCTTTCAAGTTGGCCAAGGCTTCCTCGAAGGTCTTGCCTTGCGTGGTCGTGCCCGTTTCCGGGTTGTGGGCCACCAGCCAATCGCTGTCGGCATCGGGAAAAATGACGGCCGTGAGATTGAGAGTTTTCTTTCGCATAAGACTCTTTTTGAGAAACCGCGGAACACGCGGAATACGCGGAAAACGCTTTCTTTTCCATGCATTCGCCCCGGCCCATCGGTTTGGATTGCAGCCATGGTCCGCGACTGCGATTGCCAAGCCTATGAATCGCGCCGTTCCCGATTCCGAATCGGGATTCTGTTTTCTTGCACCTGTCCTGGGGCGTTGCCCCAGGCTGGTATGACCTGACGCCGTTGGCGTCGGCCGATGAGGTCCCTCAACTATCTCGAAAGCGTTTTCTGGCCCTGCCGTTGCTCTCCAGACCCCTTTTCCCAATGCGTCTAAAGCAAGAGAATCAGTAGCAAATAAACCAGGCCAGAGAAGCACGGCGGCGTCCCGCCGCGACGGGACCGCAGCCTGGCGGAATACTGCATTGGCTACATTGGCTGGATTGGCCACATTGGCCATTTTGGCCAAAAAACTGGCCCGGCCGCGGCTTAAAAGGAATGGCACAGCCCAGCACAACGCTTTGTCGCTCTCCTCGGCGCCGGTTTTTCCTCTCCAGGTGGAAAGGCTGGCTTCGGCCGGGCGGCTCGGTTGGGTCAACGCGGGCGAGACGCCCGCAGCCACAGGCCGGAGGCCTGCGCCACTAAACAGCGCCCGGAGCCGCAGGCCGGAGGCCCGCGCCACTAAATGACGCCCGCGTCCGCAGGCCGGAGGCCCGCGCCACTAATTTTCGGACACACGCCAAAGGTCAAGCGGGCACGAGACCTGGCCGCTGGGCCTTGACGTTGACGGGGGCGACCTTCCAGATGCGTTCGCAGTACTCGCGGATGGCGCGGTCGGAGGAGAAGTAGCCGATGCGGGCTACGTTGAGGATGGACTTGCGGGTCCAGGCCTTTTGATCCTGATAGGCTCGGCTGACGCGTTCCTGGCAAACGAGGTAGGGCCGGTAATCGGCCAGGAGCATGAAGTGGTCGTGATCGAGCAAGGCCTCCACCAGCGGCCGGAACAGGTCCGCCTTGCCCTGGGAAAAGAAGCCGGAGGCAATCTGATCGAGGGTTTCTTTGAGTTCTGGGTCGCTCTCGTAATAGTCGCGCGGACGATAGCCGCGGGCCTTGAGGGCCAGCACCTCGGGGGCGGTCAGGCCGAAGAGGAAGAAGTTGTCGTGACCGACCTCGTCGCGGATTTCGATGTTGGCTCCGTCCAAGGTGCCAATGGTCAGGGCGCCGTTCATGGCGAATTTCATGTTGCCGGTGCCTGAGGCCTCGAGGCCGGCGGTCGAAATCTGCTCGGAAAGCTCGGCCGCCGGATAGACCTTTTGCGCGCTCTTCACGTTGAAGTTGGGCAGGAAAACCACTTTGAGCCGCCCGGCGACCGCGGCGTCCTGGTTGACGACCTCGGCCACGCTGTTGATGAGTTTGATGATCAGCTTGGCAAAGTAGTAGCCGGGAGCAGCTTTGCCGCCGAAGACAAAGGTGCGCCGCGGCACCTGGAGGTCCGGTTGCTTGCGCAAACGATTATAGAGGGTGATGATGTGGAGCACATTCAAGTGCTGGCGTTTGTATTCGTGCAGCCGTTTGACTTGAATGTCGAATAAAGTATCCGGGTCGACCTGGATGCCGGTGCGGTGGTGAATCAACTCCGCGAGGGCGCATTTATTGTCATGCTTGATTCGGCGCCATTCCTCCTGGAAGGCGGGCTTGGCGGCGCAGGCCTCCAATTGACGCAATTGCTCGAGCTGCTTCACCCAGCCGTCGCCGATGGTGCGGCTAATCAGGGCGGCCAATTGGGGGTTGCTGAGCAATAAGAAACGGCGCGGGGTAACGCCGTTGGTCACATTGGTGAATTTTTCCGGAGCGAATTCGTGGAAATCGCGCAGCACGCCGGATTTGAGCAAGTCGCTGTGCAATTTGGCCACGCCGTTGACGGCGTGGCTGCCCAGACAGGCGAGGTGGGCCATGCGCACGTAGCGTGGGCCGCTCTCATCGATGAGCGACAGGCGCGCGAGGCGCGGGGCGTCGGCCGGATAGCGGGAGCGGACCTCCTGGAGGAAACGCCAATTGATTTCATAGATGATCTCCAGGTGGCGGGGCAGCAAAGCCCCGAAAAGGGGAATGGCCCAGCGCTCCAGGGCCTCGGGCATCAAGGTGTGATTGGTGTAGCTGAAGACCCGCTGGGTGATGCCCCAGGCCTGGTCCCAGCCCAGGAGGTGCTCATCGACCAGCAGGCGCATGAGTTCTGCCACGGCAATGGCCGGATGCGTGTCGTTGAGCTGGACGGCATATTTCTCATGCAACTGGCCCAGGTCCGCGGCCCGCTGCAGGTACATGCGGATCATGTCGCGCAAGGCGCAGGAGACGAAGAAGTACTGCTGTTGCAGGCGCAGTTGTTTGCCCTGGGGCGATTCGTCGTTTGGATAAAGGACCTTGGTAATATTCTCCGAGACCACCTTGGCCAGGACGGCGCCGTAATAATCGCCGGTATTGAAGGCCTGGAAGTCAAAAGACTCCACCGCCTCGGCTTTCCAGAGGCGGAGCAGGTTGACGGTGTTGCTCCGGTAGCCCAGCACCGGCGTGTCATAGGCGGTGCCCCGGACGACCCGGTCCGGAATCCAGCCGACCCGATAAATCCCGTCCTCGAGGTAGTGTTCGGTGCGGCCCCCGAATTTGACATCGAACACGATTTCCGGCCGGGCGACTTCCCAGGGGTTGCCCAGGCGCAGCCACTTGTCCGTAAGTTCGACCTGCCAGCCCTCCCGCAAGGCCTGGGCAAAGATGCCAAACTCATAGCGGAGGCCGTAGCCGAGGCTGGGAATGCCTAAAGTGGCCAGGGAGTCCAGGAAACAGGCCGCCAGGCGGCCCAACCCGCCATTGCCCAGGCCCGGCTCTTCCTCTTGCTCGAGCAGTGCTTCCAGGTCCAGTCCCACCTCTTTCATGGCCGCTTGGACTTGGGGATAAATGCCCAGGTTGACCAGGTTGTTGCCCAATTGCGGCCCCATCAGGAACTCGGCCGACAAGTAACACACCGAACGGCTGCGCTGTTGGTAATAGGTCTGGGCCGTGCTGGTCCACAGATGCAACAGGCGGTCGCGGACGGCACAGGCCAGCGCCATGTATCGGTCGTTGGTGGTGGCCACCTCGGGGAATTTCGCCTGGAGGTAAGTCAGGTTGTCGCGAAACGCCCGGGCGATCGTCGCCGGGCTGAAACCGGCGCGGGAATCTTCAGTTTGGATTTCCGGTGTGGGCGACGGCGGGGGCAGGGTATTTTTCATGGCGGTCCCTTGCTGGCGGGGTTGACGGAGGCTCTGGCATCTGGGCCCTGGTGTCAGTCATTTCTAGCTGCGCAGTCAAAAGGCCGGTTGGACTCGCCTGTAAGACGCTTCAACCAGCACTTTTACAGCAGCAATGCCATTGAATACTCCGTTTTCCCGGCCAGGCGCAACTTAATTTTTTTGCCTTGCGCTTTGTGCCTTGCGCTGGAACAATCCGCCCGTTCCTGGAGAGCATCTGAAAAGTTGGCTGTTGGCATCGCCGCCGTCCTCGTTGGCGTAATCGGCAGTCTAACCGGGCAACGCGCAGGCCGCGCACCTGAGCTGGCGGCGGACGGCCCAGGGGCTTGTGTCCCGGCACGCTGTCGAATTGGGGACTGCTTTGCCAGATACGCTTTGATGATCGCAAGAAGTATCATTCAGGGGCTGGTCTGTTCGTTGGCATTGGCGGGTAGCCCGCTGATGACAGCAGGACGCGAGGCCGGCCCGGCAGCAAGCGGGCCATTGACCAACGTTTGGAATCCTGACGTTGCGGCCAAGGCCTCCGCCCTCTTCCAGGCGCTGCCCGCGCCGGCTATCCACTATGCCGGCTTAGCCGAGGCGGAGGTACGCCAGCGGCTCCGTTCCGAGGCCGCTTATCAACAATTGATGCGCGAGAAGCTGGCGGGCAAATGGTTCGCGGCCCTGGTGGCGACGGAAGGCGCAGAACCCGGTTCCATCCAGGCCGACTTTAAGACCTGGCGGGGATTGGTGGAATTCCTGGCCGAACAAAATGCCCTGGTGGAGGTCTGGGCCTGTGGTGAAGCCGGCGACCATAAGGTGCGACGCATTCCGGCCGCCGAGTTGGCCGAGGCGAAACAGCAGCGGCAGGAACCGCCCGCTTTGCTCACGGTCACTTATCAGGACCGGGCGACCGGCCAAGCGGTCAGTTGTAATTTGGAGTTCGGCTTCCAAGCGGCGGCAACAGTCCGGGCCGCCAACCAGGCCTACCAGCGCCACCGGGCGCTCCAATTAAGCGCCCGCAAAGTGCTGAGCGCCCGCAATGGCAAGGGCCTGCCTGACGCGCTGGCCCAATGGGAGGCCCTCCAGACCGAATTCGAGCAACAGCGCCTGCCCCTCGCGGAGCTGCCGCCCAGGCCAAAAGAACCACGGGACCTTTTCGTCGCCTTCGAGTTCGCCGTGGATGAACAGAACAACTTCCTGAACGTGGCCGGCCTTTACCGGGACAGCGAAGTGCGCAAGAAGGTCATCGGCGACGCCCAGGTGCTGCTCCTCCAGCGTGCTGGTGAGAAGAGCGCCCGGGAGGTCTGGGGTTTTCGCCGGCAGGGCCTGAGCGACCACTTGGAACCGGCGCCCAACGCGATCCTGGGCCAGGAGGTCGTTGAACTTCGGGTCAAGGACGCCTTCGAGGCCGACCCCAAGGGCTGGCACGTGCTTGAATTTGGGGAGTCGGAAGTGCTCAAACAATCGGCGCTGGCGCACTTTTCGCAGCTCAATGCTTATCTGGAGCGGAACCGCAAGGCCCAGTTGATGAAGCAGGCCAATCTCGCCCTCATTGCCGAGCCGATCATTGCCGCCTTGAATGTTGGGGGCGGCCTGGCCGGACTGTGTTTCCCAGCCGGGGAATCCGCCCGGCTGCTCTACAATCTCATTACCTGGAAACTCATCAGCAACGTGCCCACGGTCAAACAGATGCGCGAGCTCTTTGCCCTGATGGCGGCGCGCGACCGTAATCCGCAAATCAAGCTCAAACCGGAGCGGTTTCTGAGCAAAGACGATATTCAGGCCCTGCGAGAGGCGGGACGCAAACTGTCGGACCAGGAGGTCCAGACCTACCTGGAACAGATGAGCCAGGAGGACGTCCGCGCCATGCTTCGTTTGGCTCGGCAGGGCATGCTCGACGCCCGGGTGACCACTTTCCTCAACCTCCTGACCAGCTCTTTCAAAGTGAGCGGTGTCTCCGACGAGGCCGGGCCCATCCGTGACATTTTCAATAATGTCCGCTTCTCCATGAACGGGGACATCAATCTCAAGACGCTGTTGATGCTGGCGATCGGCAAAAGAGTCATGACCCCGTTGTCGGGCGCTTCGCTCGAGACCCTCAGTCACGGCCAAGGGCCGCACCAAGCGCCGCAGGACGCCTGGCTCCAATATCTTGAGGTGAGCGTCGATCTCCGCGCCGTGCTTAACACCCTGGTTCGCCTGACCAAGCCGACCTATGCCAAAAAAGAGCTGGAGAAGCCCTTTCCCTATGCGCCGCGGCTGACCGAGCCGGCCGCTTACGAGGTCCGGATTTTTGGCTTTCCGCTCCTGATGTTCTATAAGCGGGGCCTGATCAAAGCGGATTTCGAGGCCTACCAACACGACTACGCCTACGGCCTGCGCGGCGTCAGCGTGGTCGAACATTTCCCCACCCGCGAAGCCATGGAGGCGGAGATTCTGGCCGGCCGCATGTTCCCCCTGGGCCTGGTGCGCGTGCCCTCGGCCAAGGGCGGCTGGAAGGAAACCGACCTGGTGGTCTATGCGCATCGGATGCGCAGCGGCAAGCATCGCGGCAAGACCGCGCTGATCATCTATGGCTTGAGGGCTTATGTGGAGTACTCGGACCTCATCGCGCGGGAACTGCTCCGGTTCAAGGCGTTTGAACGCGGACTGCAGGAAGGGGCGGTGATCGAGCAAATGCTCCGCGAGGAGGCGGCTGCGCCGGTGCCGGCGCTGGCCTTTGAACCCCTCATTCACGTTGGCTCCAACGCGGTCCAACAGGTCTATAACCCCTTGCTCGGCGCCCTGCTGGAGCTCAGACGGAACTGGCTCCGGCAGTCGTGGGGATTGCCGGTCGACACAGCCGAACTTAGCCGGGCCCGCCAGGAGCTGGCGGCCAGGGGGGTTCAACCCGCAGAGGGCGATCCCCTCCTAAGCGTCGACCCTTACCAGAGCAGCTTCATCTATAAACGCGAAGTCGGCGGCCGGGAGCAGCGGGTGAAGGTCACCCACATTCCCAGCCTGGCGGACGTCGAGCGGGAAATGCAAAAAGCCCAGGAAGGCGAGTTGATTGAAGCGATGCGGCGTGAGGCCGCCGCGGGCCAGAGTGCCGGCGTCGTCTTGCTCAATGAAGCCCGGGAAGTCCAAGGACATCTCGAACTCGGCCCCCTGTTGCGCGACCAGCAGGGGCAGGTCGTCGGCGCGGGGGTAACCAGCGGCGCGAAGTCGATAGCGGCTATTCTTGATTTGATCAATCGCCTGCCGGTGACGGACCGGGCCCGGTTGCGCGGCAATCATTTTGCCGCTACCGCGGTGGAACTCGACCGCGACGGCCCGGGGCGACAAAAGGTGTTTCTCACCATCGAGTTTCCGCTCGGAGAGGTGCGGCAGGCCTGGACGAACCCGCTTACGGGGGAGCCAGAAACGGTCCTCTACGAAAATGGACTCTGGCGGCAGACGATCACCGGGCGCCGGATTGTGGAGTTGGATTATGACCAGGCCAATGTCGAGCGGGGCAGCCGGACCTATTGCAATCGGGGCGATCAGCAGGCGCCTCTGCGCGGGGCGTTGCTCGAGGAAACACGCACCCTGGAGTATTGGCTGCGGGATTTGAGCCAGCCGGGCCTGGACCCCTATCAACCCACCATTGCCAAACTGCGGGTGAACTACGTGACCGGCCAGCTTGCCCGTGAGACCTATGGCCTTTTTCCGCAGCCAGTGGAAACCCTCGACGAGCAATATATCACTCGGAACCGTTACACCCGGTATGGGATTTTCGAGTCCGCGAGTGTCATCGAAAACGGGCGAGAGGAGAGCGATTTTTCCCGGCCAGTGCTGGAGCGCCTGCTCCAGCCTGTGGCCGGTCGCCCAAGGTTTCAATTGGCTTCCCAGCTTGCCGGCAACGGGGAACTGCGCGACCTGTCCACCGCCGGCTACCGAACGGTCCTGGAACAGAAGGACCTGGTCAAGGGCCTGGTGGCGACCCAGACTATCGACCAGGGCCACTTTGGCCGGAAGATCGCGGAGAACCACCGGGACCTGTTTGATGGCACGCGCTCCTTCTGGTCCGGGGTGACGTGGGAGTATGACGAGGATTTCCATTGCGGCTTGGTCCCGGTGCGCGCGACGACCCGCAGCTTGCCCTCGGGGGCGCCCCTGGCAGAAGTAACCATCACGGCTTATGACCCGCTCCGGCGCCGGTTGACCGGCAGCGAAAGGACTTACACCGGCCAAACGCGCACCAATACCTGGGACTATCGCTGGGCTAATCCCGTCGAGCTCGAGACCCTGCAAAGAAGGATTACCCAGCAATACAATCGAGATGAAACCGAGACGCGCAGCACCACGCTCCTCAAGGTCACGGGCGAAGTCATTAACCAGAGTTCAGGCCAATATGATGCCGGCAATAAGACCTGGCGGGTAACACGCCGGATTTGGTACCGGCCTGACATTCCGGACCACACCGAGACTAATCTTTACAGCGCTTTTGGGCTGCTCATCGCCGCTCGCATCGGGGACGCACTCGAGGCGCGGCCAACCTATGCCGCCGACGGGACGGAACAGTCCAGCCAAACGTTCCGCCGCAATGCGGCTAGCGGTCGTTATGACATTCTTTACCGTCAGGAGGATGATTATCATTGGCAGAATGGCCAGCGCAACGCCCGCGTCCGACTTTTCCTGGACGGCTTGGTGGCCGATGACTACCGGAGCCTCGCCGACGCCGAAGGCAGAGTTCTGGAGGACGGCATTCACCAGTGGCCGCAGCTTGAGCTCAGGACGGTCCGCACCTACGATGGGGACAGTGAGCGGCTGCGCCAAGCCGAGGTCCGCCAAAATGGCCAAATCCGGGCGACCCACCAGGTGCTGGGCGCGTTCCCTCAGCCCGGCGGGGGGTGGTGGCTGAAGGTAGCGGTCACGCCTTTCTGGGGTCTGGCCTTCACGAACAGCTATCTGGTGGGGGAACCTTTGGGCCGCCTGGCGGAAACCGAGTTTGAAAACGGCGACCGGGCGCGAGTGGCGGCCTGGTTGGCTGAGAGCGCCGTCGCTCAGCGCACTGAGTTGGTCGACCGCCATGGCCACCCGCAGGAGCGGTGGGTCAAGCAGGGCAATGCGGGCACCGCCGCCGGGTTGCCTTACGATCTCGTGCGGCGCTATAAACTCAGCCCTTGGGGAGAGGCCGGGTTGGTGGAGGAGAAGGCCCTGGTGCGCGGAACGGACGTGGCGCTCTTTTGCGACAAGGTCGAGGAGCGCATCTATTTCGATTTATCCAGAAACTACGAATGCTCTCATTTTGCCGTTGATCCAGGCGGCCATTTCGGCCTCCCGCTGAGCATCGCGGGCAGCCTCAGGACCAATGTGACGGCGGTTTTCACGGCCCGGATTCGCGAGCGCGGGGACCTGGCGCAGACCAATCGACCAACGGAACGGGCCCTGGAAGTGACGAGCGTGGACTTGCGTGGCCTGATCTACCATCCATTTTCCAGGCGCAGCTTCGATCGCGCGGGCCATTTGCTCGAGGAGCAAGCAGGCAAGCTCCGGAATTGGGGGCCGCGCCCCTATTCGGATGCGGCCCTCTTGGTCGAGCTGTCGCAGGCGCCCTCGACCCGGAGAGCCGTCTATGCCTACGAACCGTGTTGGGTGCAGGATAAGGTGGAGGCGGAGACGGGGCAGGCGCTGGTGACCTCCTTCAAGCGGCCGGCTACGAACTCAGGGACTTGGAGTGTGAATGATGCCGGTTGGCGCGAATGGCCGACCGGCGTCAAGGCTTATCAAATTGTCGCCCAAGGCCCGGGGCCTGCCGCGGGAACTGCCGTCAATTTGTTTCGCCGGCTTTATGCGCCCCGGCTGCTCAAACAGAACCGCCATTTGCCCGGCGTCACCAACGTTTGGATGGCTTGGCCCAGCGCGGACTTCAATGCCGCCGGCGCGAAGCTCTTTGAGTCGGAAATCACCCTGGATGCCCGAGGTGAATTGAGCACGCTCGTGGCCCGCAAGCTCAACAGCCGGGGCCAGCCGGGGACCAAAATCGTTTACCAATTGCCGCCGCCGGACCTTTGGCGGACGGCCAGCCCGCCCCAAGGCGCCCATCACCTAAGCTTGAACCTGGGCGGTCCCCAAGACCTCTCGGGGTGCGACTTCGTTGGTTTCTACCTGGAGGCGCCCGCCACCGCACGGGTGGGGGTGCAGTTGCGGGACCTTTTCAATCACTCGGTGCTGGTGGCCGGCGATGGCGGAGTCGGCGGCACAAAGGCGCTCTCCTTCTGGCCGGTCGGCCAGGGCCAAGTGTCTTGGCTGCCCAACGAGAGAATTCCGCGACACGGCGCCGTGGTGGCGGCCCCCCGGAACCTGGTTACTGAGGGCAAAGTCTTCGTGCTGTCAATACCTGAACTGGCCAGGGCGGGGCTGGAGGTCGGCCGGTTGGCTTCCCTCGAGCTGACGGTGGCGAACTCCGAAACCAATTCCCTCAGAGTGACGCCCCTTTACAGGCTCGAGCACGGGCAGCGTTTTCTGCCGCCGGAAGCTGGCGCTCGCTTTGATTACGACTCGCAAGCACACTCCAGTGGCTTGGTCGTGTACCGGCGGAAAAAATCTCAGCTCCCCGCGGACCAGGCGCTCACGGGCAGGGGATGGAACACCGTTCTCAGATATGAAGGCGGCCTGGTGGGCGTCCTGAATCCCCGCCCGGAGCCGCCTTACTACCCGGTCCTCGTGGTTACCGACAGTTCGGACCCCGATTCACCCCGGCCGCTCTACGCGCTGGCGGCCGAAGACGGGAAATTCCTCGAGTACTATCAGACCCTCGGCACCGGCGACATCCAGGTTTATACCGTGGTCAATGGGTTCGAGACACCCAAGATGGAAGTCTTTCGGGGCGGCGTCCTGGATGATGAAATCACGCCTGGCATCCTGGCCTTCGGCCACCGCTACTATGTCACCGTGCCCATGGCCAAGGCCAGCGGCGGACTGGCGAGTGTGCTCGCTCGTTTACACAATCGCTGTGTGGCCAGCGCCTTCGCTTTGGGCGGCGATAACCTGCTGCGTTCGGTCTTCAAAGTCGATCGCGTCCCGACCGAATTGAAACAGGTAACCCGCAAGCATGGTCTGGCCACCGCCCAGGCCCAGGAAATCAATCGGTTCCCAACCCTGGCCGAGGCGCTCCTGTCCAGGCAACCCGCCCCGTGGACCCAGGCCGGAACGGCCTCGTTGGTCCCAGCCACCCTCGACCTCCGGACGAATGCTCTGAGGACTTTAAGAGAGCTCTCGGGCTCGTACCTCAAAACCACGAAATTAATCCCCACCTTGCCGGCAACCAAGGGCGCGCGTTACGTCGATACCGCGCAGGAAGCCGCCCTGATCGAATTGGCGGCGAAATTACATGAAACCGTGCTCGCCAACGACTTGCTGGCCTTCTACTGGGAAAAATCGCAGGGCGGCGCCTACCCCTTGCATGCCTGCTACGACGCCGAGACGGGCGCCTCCCTGACGAAACAAACCCGCTATGCGCGGCCCAGTGATGCCCAGATTACTGCCCGGGCGCAATTGGCTATCGCCGAGGCGGCGTTTTGCCTGGGGACCGCCACGGGCGACCGCGATACGCTGGAATTCGGCAAGAACCTCATCCAACTGTTGCTGGACAGGTTTCGGCCCAGTACGAATGACATGGCCTGGCCCCGCGGCATCGCCGAAAGCGCGACCAACCGTGTGGTTAGGATGGGGGGAGGGCTTGCCCCCGCGCTCGGGGGCCGCGGCATCGCCGAAAGCGCGACCAACCGTGTGGTTAAGCCGCCTGGCCTCACGCTCTGGCCCGAGGCGAAAACTTTTTCACTGGCGAGCAATGCGCGGGCGTATCTGCTCTTCCGGCGGCTTAGCGAACAGGCGGAGGGTTTGCCTTTCGGGCCGGAATGGAAGGAGACGCTGCTCGCGGCCGCGGACGAGCAGGCGGCCTGGTTGACCAACCGGATTGTCCCCTACGTCCAGGCCACGGGCGTGGTTCCCAAAGGTTTATTCGAGATTCAAGACGTTCACAACGAAACGCGGGCACTGGCGGTCGAACGTTGGACCACGACGGACGACTGGTTGAGCTTTATCGAGGCCGCGGACCGACTGGGCCTGAGCAAGGAACTCACGCGGGCCTGGCTCGACAACCTGGCGCGCGCCCATGGGGTGACCGTCCGGGGAGTTTGGGGACTGGACTGGACGATTGCCCTGCAGCGGCCGGATGCCATCTCGGTGGACCTGACAGCCAAATTCCTGCGGGTCGCCAGGTTGTTGGGGCATGCTCAAGCCGCCGATTTCGCCCAGCAAAACCTCAGCCGGTTGCGCCAGGGGGACAAGTGGCCGGCCGTCGTAACCGACGCCAGCACCAACGCCCCGCTGGAAACCGGCCAAGGCTTTGAGCTTTATCCGGCGGACAACACCCCCGAGGAGCCGGGCAAGGCGGGCGGGACGCCGGCTCGACTTCATCCCCCGGACACGACCCCCGCAAGCAAAGGCCGACTGTTCGCCTTTGCCGGCTGGCCGGAGGCGCTCGGCCTCTATGCCGAGCTGGCCGATTCCGCCTGGCCGGCCAAATTGGAGGCGGGCAACAAATTGGAGTTGCGTGGCAGTCCGGCGCGGGACATCACCCAGTTCTTCTGGACGGCCGCTGGTTTCTATCTCAGCATGGTGGCGGTGGCCCTGTTCTGGTGGGGCCTGAGTTACACCCGCCGGCGCCGGCGGGCGAAGGCAACGGCCGGCGCCCCTGCCGGGCTGTTAGTGTCCGAGGCCGTGATGCGGCAGGCTGAGGAACGTTGGGCCAAACGCGTCCTCGGGCTGCGCATTCCCGCCGGCGCGGAACGCTCGCGCTATGCCAACGGTGCGATCGAGCAGAACTTTCACATCCAGTTGCGCGCCATTTACAAGCTGGTGCTGGAGTGGCGCCGCGGGGTCAACGCCTGGTCCGAAACCGACGCCCGCCTGGTCGAGGATGACCATGATGAATGGCTCAACGGCCTGGATGAATTTGCGGTCATGGTTGGGATTTACATGCGCTGGGTAATCAAAGCGGGCCGCAAGGACGGCTTGCCCAAGGCCGACGTGCTCCAGGAGAACGAAGACAGCAATCATATCTGGTCGCGGTTGGTCATGTACTTTTCCGAGTCCCATTTAAGGCTGCTGACCCTGATCAAAGAGTTCCAGGCCAACCCCGCCGCGGCCGCCGTGCTCGGGCTCAACGACCAGATCGAGCTGGTGCTGCGCATGATGGGCCTGCGGGCCAGAGCCGCCCCCTTCGACGCACGGAGCGGCTTCGACGTGCCGGCCGGGGCCTCGGCGCTGGACCTGCTCCTCCTCCAGCGTCCCGGTGCCAGCTTGGCCGGCATCGTCGAAGAGATGGAGCGCAAGTGGGACATCCCTCGCGAGCACGTCGTGAGTTTCATCAAAGGCTATAAGTCCTTCAAAGCGCGCGAGCAGTTGTTCCCCATTCATCCCTATCTCCTGGAGATCGCCAAGATCCTGCCCCACTTCCTCTTGATGGGGTTGGTGGCGCTGATCTGGTACAACAACGACCTCGGCGGGCTCAAGATCTACCCTTATCTAAGGGAATCGGTCACCGACCTGGCTTTGGACTGGCATTCGCTGCTCCTGGCCGCGCCGCTCCTGGCGGGTTTTGCGCTGAGCGTGGTGGCGCACTTGCTGCGGGTTTACCGCTATCGTTGGGGAACCCGCTCCGCCAGCGGGGCCGCCATGACTCTGGACACGGACCTGATCAATCTCTTTGGGCGTCCTACCGAAGTGTCGACGCCGGCCCTGCGGGTTGGGCGCCGGTGGAACCCCGTGGTCTATGAGCGGGCCGGCTGGATCTGCCGGGCGGTTGGCCTGGCGTTGCTGGCGAGCGCGCTCTTTAAGCTGGAACCACCCAGTTTTGCCACCTTCATGTGTGTCAAAGGGCTGCTGGGGACGCTGCTCCTGGTGGAATCGGCCGGTCTGCTGTTGCCCCTGATCTTCTCCCGTTTCAGCTCCTGGCTGGAAGACCGGGTGACCGGCAACCCGAGGGCCTGGCGTCTCACCCGGTTCCTCAACCAACTTAACCTCGTGCCGACCCGCCCGGCCTCGCTGATCTGGCTGTCGATCAAACATCATTTTCAGCCTTCAATGCCTACGGGCGGCTTCTGGCCCATGCTCCAGGCGATTGCCTCTTACCTGTTGACCGGGGCGATTTTTTTCTTCGTCGGCAGTTACATGTACAAGCAGGCCTTGGAAATCTGGTTCCAGGAGACCTATCGGCATGGCTGGGATCTGCGGCTGGTGCTGGGGGCTTTGCTCTTTTGGAACACGATGTACTTGCTCCGGTTCGGGCTGTTTATCTTGCTGGCCGCGCTGAGCTCCGCCGCCGCCATTTATCCCTTCAAAGTCGCCGGCGGCCTGGGCGCGGTGGCCTGCTTCGCCCTGCAGTTCGGCAACGATGCTTTCGCTCATTATGTTGACCGCCACCTCGGGGTCGCCGGTGCCGTCCTGCTCCTGGGCCTGGTCCTCATGGCCTATGAATCCCAGTTCTTGGCCTGGCTGCGGAACTGGCCCCTGTGGCGCGGCGGCCAGGCTCGCCGCCAGGAAAAGCAACGGGCCGCCCTGGAACAACTCCGGCGCGATCCGAATCGGGCTTTAGGCGTGGTCTATATGAGCGGTGACGACCTCTCTTTCCACAAACTGACGCCCGAACTGCTCGTCACCCGCCTGCAGACCCTGCGCGATCGCCTCGGCTCCGGCGGTATGCGTTTGCTAGCCCGGGTGCACTCCTTGCCGCCGGACACGGTCGTCACGCAATGGTTTGCGGCCCTCTACGAACTGGAGCAGAGACACGCTGTGACCTTGTGGCATCCCCTGCAGTTGGTGATGGCCGGCGACACGCCGAGGCTGCCGCCTGAGCTCGGGCTCAATTTAGCCGTGGAAAGCGCCGGCCAACGCGAGCAATTGTTGGTGGCCTGGCACCTTCGCCGCTGGCTAGTTACCATGATGTCCACGGCCGGCCATGCCCAGGACACCGCCATCAACCTGGTGGACCTGGCCCTGGGTTTAGCGCGCGAGGGGTTGGGGGCGAACACGGTTTTCTACCTGATCCAGAACAAGTACGATAACAACGACAACAACCGGCCCTCGCAATTGCCCTATGACCAGGGCGAGTTGGGCCAAAGGAATAAGCTGGCGCGTTTGCTGATGGCAGTGGCGCCCGGCGCGCGCGCCTATAGCATCAATGACTGGACCCCCTTTGGCTTTAAGGCCGGCGGACTGGTCGGCATGGACCTGGTCTATGAAGAGTCGCTCAAGCTGACCAACATGCTCATCCTGGATCGGAACGCCAATGCCCACGACCTGGAGGCGGTCGTGGCGGACCTCAAGCTGGCGCTCAGCGACCCGGGCGTCGTGATCGTCATCCCCGGCCGCAGCACCACCAATACCCTCACCCCGATTGGGCAGAGCTCGCAGTTGGTGGAGGAAGGCCAGCGCGCGCTGACGCGCGGCGTGATGCTGCTGGGCGGGGTCGGAGCCGAGACCCTGGGCACAGGCTGGGGCAACATCCAGGCGATTTATTACGGTCGTGTGCAGCGGGCCTTGTGCGATACCAACACGCCCAAGATGCCGCTGACGACGCCGGCCGCCCGCAACGCCACTTTCGGGGATCGCTGCGAGGGCCTGGTCGGGTTCGGACCCCACGCCATCGGCATTTCTGAGGACATCTGGGGAGTTACCCAGGCGACCCATAATGCTCTGGCCTTGGGTTACCAGGTCAAATTCCATCGTTCTCAAGCCCTGTGGCATAAGATTCGCGAGAGCTGGAGCCATGCCGAATGGCTCTCCGCCTTCCCGCGTTGGGCGGGCGGTTACTTGCAGATGATGCTCGATCCCATCATGCAGAAAATCAATGAGGCCGGGCCGCTGTCGGTTTTCGCCAAGGAAATCAGGGCCAGCGGCGGCCGGTTTTTTCTCAGCGCGCCCTCGGCTTTATTGAGCATCCTGCTCATGCCGCTGGCGATCATCTGGGATGTCTCGCCCTTTGTGCAAATCCTGATTCTGCTTTGGAACCTGGGTCTGGTAATGAACCAGGTCCTGACCGCGCTCGGCTTGGTCGCCTGTCTGGAGAGCACCGGGTTCAACCGGCTCACGGCGTTGGCCGGCGCCGCCGGCGCCGCCCTCCTGGCTCGGACCGTGGTGGTTCTAACCCCGTTTGCCTTGCCCCTCATCGTCTGGGGGTTCCTCGCCGGCGGTTTCACCATGGGCCTGGGGCGTTGGCTCTATTACCGCGGCCGCGATGTGATCCTCTTTGGGCCGCAACTGGTCATCCACACCCTGGGCCAGGTCGTGCGGCAGAGCCTGGAGTTCGTGCTCTCGGGGGCCTCGGCCAACGATGCCAGGGCCGTTAATATTGCCTTCCGCGCCTGGGTGGGCCCGCGCGAAGATCGGCCCTTCGAGGGCTACCAGAATTTTGTCAACCTGCGGACCGTCGTGTGGGGGGTGGGCCTGGCGGCCCTGCTGCTGGACTTGTTCGCCCTGGCCAACCTGGATTTCCTGAACGTGCTGCTCTTGCTGCCGTCTTTGATGTTTAGTGTCAGCGCGCTGGTTGGGCCGTTTCTCATGCAACCCAAACCCGGCCAGCATCTGGGCTGGGCGGTTTGGGTGCCCAAGCTGCTCGGCTGGCTGGCGAGTCTCGGGTTCTACCTGCTGGTGGCCTGGCTCATCGCTGGCGGCGGCTGGCGTGAATGGCTTGGCGTGGGGCTGTCCGTCGGTTGTTTCAGCCGGGTGTTGCTGGCCGGACTAAAGTATGTGGGCTATGCCCGGCGGCTCCAAAAACTGGTGGCCCGCTTGGCACAGCAGATGGTCGAAGGCGGATTGGCGATAACTGAGGCCCAGCCACTGGCCCAGAACCTGGTGCGCGGCCTGGGCGGAGAGGTGGAAAAGACCAGGGCCGCCCTCCAAAAGACCTCCCTGCCGGCGGAGCGCCAAGCGGGCGTGATGAGAAACCTCCAGGACCAAGTGTGGCCGTTTCTCAAACGGCCCCTCACCGACCTCCAAGCCCAGCGTTTCGCCAACCCCAGATTTATCTGTGAATGCAGCCGTTCCTTCGTGCTGGGCTTGTTTACTTTCGTATGGTTTTTTGTCGTGCCCATGCCTGGCCTCCTGGTTTTTACTGCCCCCGGCGGCTATCGCATTTGGACCTTGCTGTCCAGTGTCTTGCTTTTTGCCGCCACTGCCCTTGGCGTCGTCTTCGGCGCCGGTATCCTCAGCCTGCTGCTGGAATGGTGGGAGAAAAATCGCTTGACCGGCCAGGGCCTGGTGGCCTCCATTGAGGCGCAATACCGCTCTTTCCAGTCTTTGGCGGCCCAGCCGGGAAAGTTGGCCCCTGTGGACACCGCTCACCTTTATGCTATGTTTACCGATGTTCAAACGTATTTTGATCAGCGCAGTTACGCCTATGCCCGCCGCGCCTTAGGGCGCATCAAGCAAACTCTGAAAGCGGCGGCGGGACTGGAAACCGCCGCCGGCGATCCACCCCGGGCGGTGCAACCGACTTCGGATTTGGGACCCGGCTGAGTGAACGCTCGTGAATGGGACGGCAATTGCCATGAACTTACAAATGACCTCCAACCGCCGGAATGAGGCGCAGCCGGGCAGGACCACTCTGCTGGTAGGGCCTGCAATGCTCGCGGGCTGCGAAGATTCTCTGGCCGGCACGCGTTCCGCCGCCTCCCACTCTTTGGCTCGAAGCATTCCGGGGACACGGTCCGGACAACTCGGGACTTCACTCCAGGCGTCCCGCGCCGTCCGGTTGCGGCGGCGCCGCGCTATGGTCGCGCGCTTACACCGTGCCGGCACAGCCTCGGCCATCGCTTTGGCCGCCTGTTTCTGGCTGCTGGCCGCCCTCGACTCCAGCCAGGCCGGGGGTGGTTTCTTGCAGATCCGCAACGGCTATTTCTGGGATGCGGCCGCGGCCAATTACTTTATTCCGCGCGGCTTCGCTTATCAGACGCTCAACCCGCCGGTCGGCGCCAGCCAGACCTTCGACCAACTCGAATATGACCTGCGCGAATTCAAGAAAATGCACGCCAATTCCGTCCGGGCTGAGTTCGTCTGGAGCACGGTCGAGACCGCCCCGGGCGTGTTCGATTGGTCGAAGCCCGACTTCCTGGTCGCCAAGGCCGAGGAGCTTGGGCTTCGGCTGTTTGTGCTGATCGGCTATCAGTATGCCCCAAGCTGGTTCTCGAACGAGTGGAACGCCACGAACGATGCCGGCCAGCTCTCGGTGGTTTTGAATTACGAGCATCCCCAGGCCCGGCTTGCCTACTCCAATTACATTTACCAGGTCGCCAGCCACTACAAAAACAGCCCGGTGATCGGGGCCTGGATTCTCGGAAATGAATACGCCTACTTCGACCTCTGGAACACAAATCATAGCTACCTCGGCTTCGATCCCTACTCCCTGGCCAGTTATCACCGGTTCCTCTCGGCGAAATACGGCACCAATATTGCCGCCCTGGCCTCGGCTTGGGGCACCAACTACGCCAGCTTCGACGCTATTCCGATGTTCCAACAATATCCGCCGGATCGAAACAACCCCGGTTACAATGACCTGATCCTCTGGCGCGAAAACAGCATCGGTCAATACACCGCCGTCGGCGCTGTCGCCGCCAGCCTCGCCGATCCGAATCATCTCCGCAGCTACTCCATGGTCGGCGGCCTGTTCATCGGCAACGACGCCAATTACACCTGCGAGGACGCTAAAACCATTGTCGCCTGCTGCACCAACGCCGGCGCGCCGCTGCACTTTTGGTCCATTAACAATTACGCCTGGGCCACGTTCGCCGCCGAACTGCGCTCGACCGATTCCGGTATTGCCAAGCATATCGCCAACTCGGGTCTGCCGGTGCTGGTCACCGAAACCGGCGACAGCACCACCGACGATTATCTGCTCGGCGCCGCCCAGCGCCAGCCCGAAGCCCTGCCCAGCCATATCTGGGAAGCGCTCATGTCCGGCGCCATCGGCGCCCACATCTTTACCTGGAACGACCGCGATCTGTTCAACGGGGTTTTCATCCGCGAAAGGGGGTTCGGCGTGGTCCAGCAGAACCGGCTGCCCAAACCCGCTTACACTAACGTCGTCAATATGTTCCGCCGCCTGGAGAATCTCCAGCCGGAACGCTTGTTCCCCGGGTCCTACCGGGCGCGGCCGGACATCGCGCTGTTTTGGCCCAAGGCCGCCGTGATGGGCTGGCCCCGCGCCAACCAGGAAAACGCGATGCTTTGGGGCGCCCTCAAGCGCGTCGGCTACCAGTTGACAATTGTGGATGACGCTCGCTTCGCCGTGGACGCCTATACGAATGCCTCCGCCCTCCTGCTCTCCCGCTGTTATCAGATGAATCCCGCCGACTTGGAGCGCGTTGCCACTAATGCCATCCCGCGCGGCATCCATGTTCACGCCAACGCCGACCTGCCCGGCCAATTCGATGCCTATCACCACCCCAATCCAAACTGGGCCTCACGGATGACCTCGTTGTTTGGCCTCAGTGTCTCCCACGCCTACCCGGGGTGGGATTCCGGCGTGACTGACACTGCTTACGACCAGCTCTTTTTCCACGGAGTCGCTGCTCTCGGCCCGCTCACAAACGGACTGAGCGACAAGGCGCTCACCTGGAAGATTTGGCACGGCCTCACGGCCGACGCCGGAACTACGATCGTGACCCAAACAGGCGCCAACGGCTCCCAGGCCCCCATGCCCGCCCTCCAGCTCCGGGATCTCGGGACCGCCAAGACCGCCGTCAACACCTTTGCCCTGGGCGACCTCCAGTATCAGGACTCCTTGCCGCTCATGCATGATTGGGACGTGCACTACAACTGGCTGCAGGCGATCTACCGCAATCATTTCGGCTTGCAGCCGGCGATCACGCTCAGCGGCACCGGCGCCAACTATGTCCTGGCCGACTACCGCTACTGCACCAACGGCGCTGTCCTCATTTCCCTCCTCAATGAGGTCACTAACCCTGCCGTGGTGACCCTCACCGCGCCTAATCTCCTCGCCGGCAAAACCGTCGAGAACCTCACCTCCGGTGGCATCGTCGCAACCAATTCCGACGGCGGCGTCACCCTCAACCTGGCCGGCGACGATTATGTGCTGCTTTACGCCTACGCCTCAAGCGGCGGGATTGACCAATCGCTGCTCAATACCAGCCCCAACAAACTTTGGCTCGCCTCGGCGCCGACGGCCGTCTGGCCCACAGGTTCCAACTATAACCTGACGGTCGGCTATGACCTCCGCGACCCCGACCTCACGCTCATGGCCAGTTTCGAGCGCGTGCTGGCTCCAAACCTCGTCTTCGCCCAAACCAACGCCGGCACCTTCTCCGGCGCCGGCAGCGTCACCGTGGCTCTGCCGATTCCAGACCCCGACCTGAACAATCCGTGGTACATCTCCTCGCACGACGGGGGGGAGTACGTGTTCCATGCCTGGCTCCTCAAGAACGGCTCGCCTGTTGCCGAGAGTTACCTCCCGGTGCGATTGCTCTGGGCGGTTCGCCCCCTGAGCCTGCCCAGCGTGGTCACGCCAGGCTCAACTTATCCAGTCACCGTAGCCTGGCAGGAACTTCCCTCCTGGCTCCCGGCCGAAGCCGGCTCGCCACTTGACCGCGCCCGGCTTTGGCAGCCCTACCTCGCCAGCCAACAGTATTACAAAGTCGTCCTCCAGCTTCGCTCCGCCGGCTCCGGCGGCCAGGTCGTGGCCAGCCAGGAATTTCTGACCAATATCGGCACCGACCAGCACCAGTTCACGCTCACCGTGCCTGCAACCGCCGCCGGACCGTTCACTTGGAACGCTTATCTCGAAATTGTGCCCAACGCCTCCGTGGATATGGTCGACAGCTTTGAAGACCGTGATACCGGCGCCGACCCGACCTACTTCGCACCTTGGTACCTTGGCATCTATGCCCAGAATACTAACGTGGTGCCGCAGATGTTCTTCGCCGCCGGAGTTGATACCAACGCCTCGGACGGGCAGCAGGCCGTTTTTATCGTTATCACCAACCCGCCGACCGTCGGCAGCTACTCCGGCTTCTACCTTACCAATGCCTACTCTCAGCCCTGGGGCCTGCCGCGCTCTCCTTCGCAATGGACCAATTACACCTTCTCCTTCGATTTCAAGGAAGCCAGCCAATTGAACTGCATCCTGGAACTGCAATTAAAGGACGCGCGCGGCGGGCAAATTCATTTCACCAAGACCAATACCCCAGGCCCGACGGGCTGGGACACCATCAGCGCTTCTCTCGACCAGTTTACAGTCCCGCCTTGGGTTGGCTTTTTCGATTCCGAGACTGTTGCCCAGTTGATCGTCAACGTGCAAATGCAGGAGACCGGCGCCATGTACCAGGCCTCTCTGGATAACATCCGGTTCGTCGGTCTCAAGACGCCGGCGTACGGTGGTATCCTCCAAACCAATTCCATTTGGGACAATTTCGATGACCGCAATGCGGCCGGCGGCGATGCCGGTTGGGCCGCCCTGGCCCCCTGGTCCTTTTATGTTTATCCTCCGCCCGACAGCCGCAGGCTGGATCGCGGCATCGCCACGAACCAGGGGATCGCCGGCGGCCAGGCGGCCTTCCTGGTGGTTACCAACCCATCGAACGTCGGAGACATTTCAACCTTTGGCTTGTATCGCAACTTCACCAACGTCTGGTCGCTGCCCGCCGACACGAATCTCTGGACAAATTACGTCTTCTCCTACTCGTTCAGAGAATCCAGCGGCCTGAGCAACTCCATGGAAATGCAGGTCAAATCCAGCGACAACAATTGGATCGAGTTTAAGAAAACCTACGCGCCGGGTCCGGACGGTTGGGACACCGTGCGCGCCTCTTTGGCCGAATTCGTTCAGCCTCAAGGCGTCGGCCCCTTTGACCCGACCAACGTGCGAGGCATCGCGCTCAACATCCGGGTGTTCCAAACCAATGTCATTTACGTGGGTTACTTCGATAACGTTTATTTCGATACCCCTGCTGCCATCCCGCCCACCGGCCCCACCTTCGGCCTTTACCTAAGCAGCAACGACTCGCCGCCGCCCTTCTCTATTCACATTCAGCCCGGCCCTGGCGGCCAAATGGTGCTCTCCTGGCTGGCCCGGAGCGATCGGCTCTATTCGGTGGATTACCAGGACCTGGCGCTCAACCCCGGGGGCTCGTTCCTCCCGCTGGCCCCGCTGACCAATCTAACGATAGCGACTAACGGTCTGTTGCAAGCCACGGATACGAACGCACCCTCCTCGCCCGCCCGGTTCTACAGGGTGCGCGTCCAGCCGCGCTGAGACCCTACCCCCGACCCTCCAAACCGATGCCAGCCAATGCGGGCAATCAAAGTTACGTGGCCAAGATGCGCGCCGCGGGCGTGGCCGAACCAACGATTGCCGCTTTTCTTGGCGCCCTGCAAAAAGTCAGGACGGGCGACCGCGGCCTGCTGCCGGAGGCGGCGCTCGCGCCCGTTGCTTCGGTCCCGAAGTTGGCGGACCTGGATGATCGGGCGCCAGCCACCCTCGAGATGCTCCGCCAACTGGTGGTCTTCAAGCTGAACGGCGGTTTGGGCACTAGCATGGGCTTGGACCGGACCAAGTCACTCATCCCGGTTCGCGGCGAGGATACGTTTCTGGACTTCACCGTCCGCCAGGTCCTGCGCCTGCGCCGCCAGACGGGCTCCCGCTGCCCGGCGTTTTATCTCATGAACAGCTTCAGCACCCGCCAAGAGACCCTGGCGTTCCTGGGCAAATATCCGGCCTTGGCTGGCGCCGAGGGTGTCGATTTCCTCCAAAACATGGTGCCCAAGGTGGACCCCAAGACCTTCGAACCGGTCGCCTGGCCGGCGCAACCAGACCTCGAATGGTGCCCGCCCGGGCATGGGGATTTTTATCCCGCCCTCCTGGGCTGCGGCTTGCTGGATCGGCTCTTGGAGCGCGGCATCAAATACGCCTTCATTTCCAACTCGGACAACCTTGGCGCCAATGTCGATTTGAAACTGCTCCGCTATTTTGTGGAGGCCGACCTGCCTTTCTTGATGGAAGTGGCGGCGCGCACGCCGACTGATAAGAAGGGCGGCCACCTGGCCCGCCGGCGCGCCAATGGCCGCCTCCTGCTGCGCGAATCGGTTCAATGTCCCGCAGCCGAAGCGGCCCAATTCCAGGACATCCGGCAGCATTGCTTCTTCAACACCAACAACCTTTGGCTCCGGCTCGACCACCTGAAAGCCGAACTGCACCGCCATGCCGGCGTGTTGCCTCTGCCTTTGATTACCAATCTCAAGAACGTCGATCCGCGTGACCCCGCCTCGCCCAAGGTGCTGCAGTTGGAATCCGCCATGGGCGCAGCCATCGAATGTTTCGAGGGCGCGGGCGCCATCCTCGTCCCCCGCTCCCGCTTCGCCCCCGTGAAGGCCACGGTGGATTTGCTGGCCTTGCGCTCCGATGCCTATCGGGTCACCGAAGATGACCGCCTGGAGTTGGTGCCTTCGCGGCGCGGCCAGCCGCCCCTGGTGGACCTGGACCCGGCGCACTACCAGGTCCTCGCCACCTTTGCGCGTTTCTTCCCCGAGGCCATCCCCTCCTTGGTGGAATGTGATTCGCTTAAAGTCACCGGCCCCGTGCAGTTTTCCAAGGGCGTCGTTTGCCAGGGAACCGTCGAATTCCTCAACCTTTCCCCGGAGACCAAAACCGTGGCGGCGGGCATCTACCGCGACCGGCGGGTGCAGTTGTGAGCGGGCGCCTGCACGACCTCGCTCGGCATAGCCCATGACTCCGCACTTTCGTCAGGACTTCGGTTGCGGGTTGGCCGCGCTGATTGTTTTTGAGTTGCTTTGCTGGCCGCAGGAGGCAAAATGGGCAGGTTCGAATCACCGAAAGCTGGCGTATGGAAACATCTGAAAAGGCCTCGCTCTATCGGGTCTGGGGCGCTGACAAAGTGGCCTACGGCCCGCTCGAATTATCTACCCTGATTCAATGGATCAAGGATGAGCGTGTCACCGGCAATAGCTGGGTGCTGCTCGAGGCGGCCAACCAGTGGCAGAAAGCCACCGACCTGCCGGAGTTGAAACCGTACCTTGCTGCCAAAGCGCCCACCGAGGCCGCGCCGGCCAACAAAGAGGCCTCAGCCAAACGCCCGGCCGGCTTTGCCCCTGGGGCCTTGCGCCGGATCAAGCTCTTTGCCGATTTCGAGGCGCCGCAGCTTGAGTCCTTCTTCCATTACCTGGAGGTGGTCCGGTTCCCACAGTTCAGTCACATCGTCCGCTACGGACAGTACGGCGACGCCATGTACGTGGTGGTGGAAGGGGAAGTCCGCGTCCTGACCATCGTCGATGGAAAAGAATCGATCCTGGCGACCTTGACCGCCGGCGATTGTTTTGGCGAGATTTCGTTGCTCGACCAGGGGCCGCGCTCGGCGGACGTCATTGCCAATAAGGACAGTGTCTTGCTGAGACTTTCCCTAACGGCCTTCGAAAAGCTCGTCCGCGAAGCGCCCGCTTTGTCGGTGCCCTTCTTGCTGGCGCTGAGCCGGGCCGTCGTTTACCGCGTCCGCCACACCACCAAGAAGTACGCCGACACCATCCGTTTCATTCGCACCGCGACGGCGGCCCGCTGAGGCACTTGGAGGCCTTTGCCTCCCACCGAAGGGGGATCCTTCCCGGTTTGGCATGGCCCCGGAACAGACCAGTTGGTCGCTATTCGCTCGGCCAGGCCGCCTGAGGCAGCCGCCAGTTTGAGTTTCGCACCTATCGAGGACTCCCTTTGCCCGCCTCCGCCGCCTCGATGTCCGCAAACGACGGTGCGCGCCAGACGCGGAGCTGGTTTGCGCTCAGCGACACCAGCGCGCCTCCGTCCGGCCAGAAAGCCAACTGGTAAACCTCGCCGAGGTGCCCCTGCCCGGGAGGCCCCCTGAGCGTGGCCACCTCCTGCCAGGTTTGCACGTCCCAGATTTTGATGCTGCCGTCGCCACCGCCGGCGGCCAACCGCCTGCCGTCGGCGGTCAGCGCGATTGAGTCAAACGAGTTCTTCTGGCCGCCCAGTCTGGCAATAGGTTTCTGCAGGGCGACATCCCATACGATAGTGGTGCCGTCCCAACCGGCCGTGGCAAGGGTTTTCCCATCCGGGAAAAAGACCATGGCGCCGGCGGCTTGCGCTTGACCCGTAAGCAAGGCGCGCTTTGACTGGCGAGCCAGGTCCCAGATTTCGACCGAAGAGCTCCTCAGACTGCCGGCCAAAGTGGCCCCGTCGGGAGAGAAGGCCAGGGCCACGTAGGCGTCGTTAGGGGGGCCCGGAAGGGTTGCGACCAGGGTCCGCGGGCGCACCTCCATGACACCGATTTTATTCATGTCAAGGACCGCCGCCAGCCTGGTGCCGTCGCGCGAAAACGTGGGCAGCACTGCCAGGCGCGTGCCCATTTGCAGGTCCGGCCCGGCGGACAGTGTGGCGCTATCGCGCAGGACCATGCGCCCCTCGGCCGCGCCGAAGGCGGCTGACTTGCCGTCGGGCGACACAGCTATAGTTTCCCAGGACCACTGTGAAACCGGCAGTGGGCGCCTTTGGCCGGCGGCGAGAGTGGCGGTGTCCCAAAGCTCTCCCGTGCGATCTTTGTAAGTGGCCAGGCACAGGCGCCCGTCCCTGGAGAGGCGGCCGGTCGCGAAATCCGAGGGGACGTTCGTTTGGCTGGCCGGCCTCGCCGGCGGCGCAAAAGCCCAGAGCCTCACAACTCCGTCTTTGTCACCGGTGATGAGCATATCCTCGGCTGGGGAACTCACGAGTGCCGCTATCTCGTTGCGGTGGCCCCGCAACTCGGGGCCAATCTCCTGCCAGTTGGATGTGCCCCAGAGCTTGACGCTGTGATCAGCGCTGCCGGTGGCTAGGGTCCGGCCCTCGCGGCTGAACGCCAGGCAACTGACCCAGGCGTGATGATTCGTCAGATGCGCGATTCTTGCCCCGGTCTTCACGTCCCAGACATCGGCAGAACCGCCTCTCGGGTCGTAATAGTAGTATGCCATCGCGAACATTCGCCCATCCGGAGAGAAGGCCAGCGCATTGGGACCCGCCACACCGCCCGGGAAGTTCGTCCAGGGTTCGTTTTTCCTGAGATCCCAAAGCACCACTCTGGTGAAAGGCTGATGAATTGCGACCAGGCCGCCGTCAGGTGAGAAAACGATTGTGTTTCCATTGGTGACGGGGATGGCGCCAGTCTGCCGCCAGGAGTTGACATCCCACATTTTGACCGCATTTGTGCAGGCCACTGCCAGGATTCGGCCATCGGGGCTGTAGGCCGCTGCCCGAGCCGGACCGGAATTGGTTAGGGGCTTATGGGTGGAGAATCGGGTCGCCGGATCCCAGATTCTGACGGTCGAACCGGAGAGTTCGGTCGTGGCCAGCCACCCTGCGGGGCTGAAAGCTGCCGACACGACGGCGTTTGAATGAGGCAACCGGGCAATGGATTGCCGGGCCTTCAAATCCCAGACGATCATGTTGCTATCACCACCGCCGCTGGCGGCCCATTTGCCGTCAGGCGAACAAGCCAGGCAAGTCACAGCCTGCCCGTGCCGCTCGGGGAATTCATAGAGCGCGTCGCTCCGCGTCTCTCCCCAGAGATAGCGCCATTCCCAGTCTCTGAGTTTTCGCCATCCCGGCGCCTCATACTTCTCGACCAGTTGCATGGCGCGGCCCAACTGGCCTTCCTCCAAGGCTCGGCACCCCAGGTTCATATCCGCCAGGTAGCGGTTCTGGCGGGCGGCCCGTCGCTCAATTTGGGCCCGGTCGAGGCCATACCCCAAGGCCACAGCAATTGCCACCAACACCAGCGCCAACCCGCTTACCGCGACCAACAGGCGGCGCCTCTGCTGCGCCCGCCGGCGCAACCGCTCGCCTTCCGCCTGTTCTGCGTGCTGCCGTTCGCGCGCGGCTTTTCTTTGCTCCCAGGCGCGGAGGTTGCCCGCCAGTTGCCCCGCGCCGGCGAACCGCTCCTCGGGATTGCCCGCAAAGCAATGCTCCAGGTCTTCGCGCAATAAAGGCTCCGCGACTTGCTTGGCCCAATCGGTCGTGAGCGGCCGTTTGAAGTCACCCGCCAGCAGTTGAAAAAGCACCACCCCCAGCGAATAGATATCCGAGCGGGTGGACGCGGCCTTGCCGGCCAACAACTCCGGCGCCAGGTAAAGCTGCGTGCCCGTTTGCGCTGCACCCGGCCCCAGCAGCGTCTGCGTGAAGCCAGCCTTTGTCACGTCTGCCAAATACTCCTGCGATACCACCTGCCCGATGCCGAAATCCGTCAGCTTGACCTGGACAGACTTCGCACTTCGGACTTCGGACTTTGGACTGCCAACCAGAATGTTGGCCGGCTTCACATCCCGGTGGATCACTCCCGCATCATGCGCCGCCTGTAACGCCTCCGCCACCTGGGCCGCTATCTCGAGCTTGGTCTCCAGCGGCACCTTGTCCGCTCCCCCCTGCGCCTCGCACCAGCTCGCCAGGTTCTGCCCCGCCACATAATCCATTTCCACGTAGTAGGGCGGCTGCCCGAAATACACTTCCCGCAAGCTGACGATGTTCGGGTGGTCCCCAATCCGTTCTTTGATCAGCCGGAACAAAGTCATCTCCCGTTTGAGGCTCCGCACCCGGTCGGCCCGGAAACAGAACTTGAATACGCGCCGTTCCTTCATCACCTGGTGCCGCCCCAACCACACCTCCCCAAAGCTGCCCCCACCGAGGCTCTGCTCCAGGACCCACTGCGTGTTCGGCACCACCTGTCCCACCGCCGGCCGCCAGCCCAGGACCGCTTCCCCTTCTGGGGCCTCCAGCCGCCTTGCCTTTTCTGAGGTGGTCGGGGCCGCTAAGGCCCCGGCCTCAAGGGGGCGGACTTCGCAAACCTCCACCGGCTCGCGCAGCCCCTGCAGTTCAAACCGGCCGTGGTTGAGCCAGCTTAACCGCCCGGCCCCCTCCAGTTCCTCTCCTTTGAGCGATTGCCGCGCGTTGTCGAATACCGGACGGGTCATGAGGATCTGCCCGGCCCTCGCCAAAGACATGACCCGCGCGCAGGTATCTACCTGCATCCCCTGCACATTGCGCTGCCCAGGCCGGCCCCCTTCCACAATCACCTCACCCAGGTGCAGGCCCAGACGGTCTTGCGCTGGCGCCACGCGGCCCTGGTTGAACCCCCGCAGTCGCGCCTGCAGCAACAGCGCGCATTTCACCCCCTCTGAAGGCGTGGGGAAAACAATCAGGAACGAATCGCCGGCGACCAGGATCTCCTCCGCCCCTGGGAATTCGCTGAACGTTTGTCTGACTAACCGGTGATGCTGTTGCAGGAGCTCAACCCCGGCACGGTCGCCCAGTTGCTGCTTGAGCGCGGTGGACCCGACCACGTCCGTAAACAGCATCGTGACTAATCCGCCGCGCTGCGGGGACGTTGAAGCCTGCCGCCGCTGATCCGATTGCGCATCCGATTCCGCCGCCATAAGTGGAAACTGCAACGGAGTGGATGAATCAGCCTGGACCACCACGGGCAGGCATTACGAGCAGGATTGTGAAGTCCTCACAAACCGGTCCCAAGCCTGCAGCCCGAGATACCGTTTCAATAGAGAAAAGTTGGCTGACCGCAGCTCGTCCAGCGTCAACTGGATTTTTAGCACGGATGATTCGGGTGAGCCAACGCGCACAGTGGCAGTCCGTTCGTGCAACGGAGAGAAATACGCCATCTCGCCAAAAATATGGCCTTCCGAAATCTCCCCTATCTTCGTTCCGCCCTTTTCTACGAGCATCATTCCAGAAAGCAGAAGGCAAAAGGTGTTGTCCAGCTTTGTGCCTTCGGCGTAAACGACCTCGCCTGCCTCGAGCAGTTGTTCCTCGCCGCGCCAAAGCAGATATGCCTGTGACGCATCCTCCAGCCCCGGCAAATCGGGGCATTTCACCAGTCTTTGTTTAATCTCGTTGTATTCCATATGCGTATTCACCAGAGTTTTCACGGACTTTATGCCAAAGAGGCGCAATGCGTCTCCATCGCCTCGGGAAACCGAACGAACCAGGGGCAAAACTCGAATGTAAAACGGAAAGACAGCCCCGTTTTCCCGGCCCTCGAGAAAGAGCTTTTGCGATCTCGCCTGTAAACGAGCACGAGTTTCGTGCCGACCTGCTTTTCCAAGCCCAGATGCCCATGGAGCGGAGATTACGGCCTTCAATCTATGCCCTGAACCGGGCAATGTCAATTTCCCTTTCGGTGGCCGGGGCCGTTGACAAAGCCCTCGGGCGGCCTCGAAAGCACGGGTATGGAGTGCGGCGGCTTGCCCCGTGAGATACATGCCCCAGCGATGCTTATCTCATGGGGCCAGACGCCGCTTTTCAAGTGCGCTCGCAACGCGCTTTTCCTTCAGCTCGGCAAATCCTTGCCCGTGGTCGTGACGGTGAGCTTGCCGTGCTTGACCCCTTTGGCGGCAATCAGTTCGTCGGCAATTCTCTTGATCAGGGCGGCCTTGCCGCGCACCGCCAGCACCTCGAGGCAGTTGTGGTGGTCGAGGTGGACGTGCAGTGCGGAGATGATGACCTGCTGGTGGTCGTGCTGGATGTCGGTGAGGGTGGCTTGCACGCGCGGCTGGTGGTGGTCGTACACCAGCGTGATGCTGCCCGCAATTTCCTCAGCGCCGAATTTCCGGCGGTGCTCAACCAGATTGTCCCGCATCTGGTCGGCGATCGCCAGGGAACGGTTGTCGTATCCCTTCTGCTTCACCATTTCGTCAAACTGGCGCAACAGGTCGCCGGGGACCGACACCGTGAACCTCTCAACCAATTGTTGCTTCATAGCGTCCAAATCTCGGACGAATCGTACGCCCTTGGCGGCCCGTGTCAAACCCGGACGGGCTTTGGGTGGTGTTTTATCAGTTGGGCGTGGATCACCTGGTGCGGGAGCTGGCTGGCGACGCCCGTCCCGTCTGACTTGAGCGTCTGCCGAAAAAGCTTGCCCCGGATGCAGAGTCGGGCGAAATAAATACGCGATGGCTTGTAGCAGACCAAATTGGCGATGGGTGTCTTCACCCAGTCGGATTGGCTTTGGGCTTTGTTTGTCGTTTGCCCTGTCTGGCAGGTTTTCACGCAAACAGTCTCAGATTGCAGTAGCCGCAGGGTCAGTTCTCCCGTTTCGTAACCGCCGCAAGTTGTTCACTTACAACGTGTTGGGCCCATAGCTCAGTGGTCAGAGCAGGCGACTCATAATCGCTTGGTCGCAGGTTCAAATCCTGCTGGGCCCACCAGCCTGGAAATCCTGTGCATTCAGCGCAGGCTTGCGGATTCCCAGCCGCCCAGGGCGCTCTCGGCCTCAATCCGAAATCGTTCTGCGACGGAGGAATCAGCCCGCGCCGGAAGACAGGCAAAGATCTGCGCCAAATCCTCCTCCGCCCTTTGACCGATCAGCACTCTCATCGGGCCGCCTTGAGTGAGCGAGCCAGTGAGCGCGAGGCAAAGCGGCGTCTCCCGACGCGTCGGCAGAAGGCCTGCCCTGCGCTGTGGTTCATGGGAAGCCTCCACGAGTTGCGCGGACGCTTCACGTTATCTTAACGTGCTCTGTATTACGCTGCGGGCAATATGAAAACGATAATACGATCTGTAATGCAACCGATGATGCCTGGGTCGCTGGGAACGGCCGTTTGTCTGCTGTTCGGCGCTGGAAACCTTCACGCCCAGGTTCGCCCTCCCGAGGCAGACCAGGGAGTCTCCGACCTGCAGCAGGTCCGTCAGCGCATGATGGACCGCAGGCACCAAGTCCCGGAGCAGGATGACTCCAAAGAGGAGCCCCGCTCCAACCGCCTCGACAGTGCCAAAGAACCGCCGCCCCGTGCTGACCGCTTCAACGAACCGCCGGGAGCCAGTTCGTTCGGCGCTCCGCCTCGCCCCGGCCAACCTTCTCCGCAATACGGTGAGCGTGGCGCCGGCGGTTTCGGCCTGCCCAGGAGCAATAATCAGCCCGGCCCCGGTAGGCCTTACGCATTCCGTGCCCAGCCCGGTGGCCCAGGTCTCCCTCCCCCGCCCATGAGACGCGGTTGGGGTCGGTTGGGCGGGTTTGGCCCGCGCGCCGGCGAGATGGACCGCGGTCCCGACGGCCCAGGCAGGTTCTACGATGGTCCCGGCGGCCCAGGCGGCCCTCCGCCCCTGATGCGTGATGGCGACCGTGAATTCGAGTATCCCGGCAGGCCTTACGCATTCCGTGCCCAGCCCGGTGGTCCAGGTTTCCCTCCGCCGCCCATGAGACGCGGTTGGGGTCGGTTGGGCGGGTTTGGCCCGCGCGCCGGCGAGATGGACCGCGGTCCCGACGGCCGAGGCAGGTTCCAGGAAGGTGCCCGTGCCCGCGGCTGGCAAGGTCAACCCCAGGATGATTAGCGAGGCTGCGCCTCAGACCACCTCTGGAATCCCGATTCGGAATCGGGATTCGGAATCGGGATTCATTGGGTATTGAGTATTGAGTCCCGATTCAGAATCGGGATTGGTCATTGAGTCCGCAGCGGGCACGCAAGTTTCGGGCTTGGCCTGCGCTGTGGCAACCGATTTTCCGAGTCCCGATTCCGAATCGGGATTCCACCAGGGCCCCAATGCCCCGGGCGGGCAGCAATTGCGCCAGGAGGATGAACTTGGGCCTACCTCCAGTCTCCACCAACTCTTGCAAAGCCACATTGATCTTGCGCACGAAGTCAGCGCGGCGCCCGGCGGCGATTTGACCCGCGTTGCCGCGCCCGTCACCTCGATGATGGTGGGAAAGAAATCTTCGATCATGACGGGGTGGGGGCAGACCGAGCCGGGGGCGGCCACCCCGGGCCGCTTGACGACCATGGGTTCGCGGATGCCGCCTTCGCGGGCGGAGCCTCTGCCGCTGCTCAACGGGGCATTGTGGGTGTGCGGCGGACCGCTGCGGCCCTGCGCGCTCAGACCGCCGTTGTCGGACATGAAAAAGACGATTGTCTTACCGGTCCGGGAGCGGACGAACCAGCAGGATAAGCGCCGCTCCCAGAGCGGCGGTGAGGGCCGAGAGAGTGAAGGCGACCCCGAGCGAGGTGCCGTGGTCGCGCATCGCGCCCAGGGCCCAGGTGACTCCCGCGCCGGTGCTGATGCTCACCAGGTTCATCACCCCATAGCCAGTGGCGCGGTACTCGGGCCGGACGAGCTGGCAGAGAATCGGCATGCTGTTCGCGTCGAAACAGCCGAAACCCAGGCCGAAGAGCACCATGCAGGTGAGCGCCACGGCGAGCGAGGGGGCGAAACCGAGGCCGAGCAGGGCCGGCACGCAGAGGGCGGTGCCCAGGGCGCTGGTAAAAATGCGCCCGCGCCTGGTGGCCCGCACCCAGCGGTCGGCCAGCACCCCGCCCAGCAGCGCCCCGCCCAGCGAAGCCAGCGTGACATAGCCCGTCGCCGAAAGGCCGGCGGGGCCTTGCCTCAAACCGAAGGCCGTCGCCAAATGGGTGGGCAGCCAATTCTTCACCGCCCATCCCGGCATGGCGGGAAGCGTGAAATAGACGACCAGGATCAGGAAGCCCGCCGCGCCGAACAAACCCTGCGCCGTGGCCCGGAGACTGACTGCCGAGGCCTTGGCTCCGGGCTCGCCTGCCGGCCGGGGCGCGTCGCGAAGCAACAGCAACAGGAGCAGGGCGTACAACACCCCCGCCATCCCAAACCAATAAAACCCATTGCGCCACGAACCGGCGTCGGCGATGTACCCCCCCACGCCGCCGAGCGCCTGTCCGGCATAGATGCCGCTGGTGTGGATGCCGACCGCGCGCGAGCGCGTGGGGCCGGGATGGAAATCCGCTATCAGCGCCAACGCCGCGGGAATGTAACAGGCCTCGCTCACCCCCATGAGCGCGCGCGCCCAGGCCATCTGCTCGAACGTGCGCGCCTGGCCCGTCAGCCAGGTCACCACCGACCAGATAAACAGGCTGGCAATCACGGCCCAGCGCCGGTTGAACCGGTCGGCCACGTAACCGCCCACCGGGCTCAGCAGCGCATACACCCACATGAACAGGGCCATCAGCACGCCGAACTGGGCGTCGTTGGCAATGGTCGGAATGTCGGCGCGGATCGAAGCGCGCATGGTGGCGACCATCATTCGGTCCAGATAATTCAGCAGCGCCACCGGCCAGAGCATCAGCACGACGGCCCACGCATAGGGCACCAGGCGCGCAGTCCTGCCGACCGGCTGAACGGGTGCCTCAGTCATGCCGTGGTCCCTTGCACCTGAATGATTTTACGAATGCTCTGAACCTGTGACATCTCAAGACCGAACGCGAACTGGAACTGCGCCACAAAATCCCGCCGGCCCAGAATCGACAGTCAAATCTCTGGGGTTGCGGATTTTCCACAAAACCTGTGTCGTTCGATGGCACACCTCCCCTTTATGCCGGCAAAAGGTTCAATGCAAGTCTATCGCGCCAGGAATCCGAAGAAATCGCCGCTCTGGCAATGCGCGCAGCGCCAGAAAAAGGAAATTCCATTTGCGAAGGCTCGAAAGCCTGGCCTTATCGGGTTCGACAAGTCCGAAAGATTCTGGCAAACTACAAATTGTTATTTGTGAATTCGGCTCGCGCTTCCCATTATGCGCCTCTTCTACACCAGCCCCTGGGTGCCCGCTGAATGGATTCGGGCGCACGGGCTGGAGCCGCGCGGCGTCTGGTACGCCGATGATTTTGCCTTCGAGCCGGCGCCGCTCTCAGCGGGTGTCTGTGCCTTTGCCCAGGCCGTAGTGCGCCTGGCCGACCTGCGGCCTCAGTCCGCGGTCATCTTCACCACCCACTGCGACCAGTTGCGGCGCGGCTTTGACGCCGTCGCCGGCACGGTCCCCGGGCGCTTCTTTCTGTTCAACCTGCCGGCCACCTGGCAGACGCCCGTAGCCGAGCGGCTCTTCTGTTCCGAATTGGAGCGGCTAAGTCATTTCCTGGTCGGGCTCGGCGGCCAGGCGCCCTCGGCCGAAAGACTCCAGGCCGTGCTGGACCACTACGGCCGGGCCCGCCGCCGGCTCTTGCAAGCGGCTCCCGCCTGCCCGGCGCGCCAGTACGCCGAGGCCATCGCGCGTTTCCACTGGGACGGTTCAGTGTGCCTCCCGGAGCACAGTGGCCCGGTCGGCGCCTCGATTCCGCTCGCCCTGGTGGGCGGGCCGCTGCCGCGCGCGCAGTGGCGCTTGCTGGAGGTCCTTGAGCGCGCCGGCGGACGGGTGGTCCTCAACGCCACCGAGGCCGGTGAACGCAGTCTATGGGCCGCAGAGCCGGCTCGCGACCGGGGTGACGCGCCCGCAAGCGACGGGGCTGGAGCTCAGGCCGGGCATATTGCAGGCGCCTCAGAAAGCGAGGCAGGCCGGGCGCTCGCCTGCTGTGTTCCCCCCCACCCCGGCCCTGCCCATGAACCTTGTAGCGCAGCCGTCTCGGCTGCGGGTTCGGGCGGCGTCTCGCCGCCCGGAGGAACACGGGGCAAGACGCCCCGTGCACTCGCAGGCGAGGACGCCTGCGCCACTGGGTTGGCGCGGGAGTATCTGGCCCATTGCGTGGATGTCTTTCAGCGTCCCAACACGCGGCTCTATGCCTGGCTGCGGGAGCGGTTGGACGCCCGCGGCGCGCGCGGCCTGGTGCTGTGGGCCTACGTGGGTTGCGATCTTTGGCGCGCCGAAGCCCAGTCGCTCCGCGAGGCCTTTGGCCGGCCGTTGTTGCTGCTGGACGCCGAGGAGGTTGCCAGCGGCTGGCCGCGTATCACCGGACGCATCGAAGCTTTCCTGGAGGCGCTGCGATGAAGCCAAACCGCATGACCTCGCCCTGCAAACTGACCCTGTCCGAGTGGGACGGCCGCTACGCTGAACTGGTCCGCGCCGGCCTGCGCGAGCCGGACTACGGCGGGCCGCTGAGCCGGCACGTGGTCTCGGAAGGCGACCTGCGCCTGCGCCGGTTGCGGTTCGATGATTCCCCGGCGGCGCTTCGGCTTTGGAATTTTCTGCTCACGGAAAACCAGCGCCTCCGGCAGGCCCGCGCCCGCGGCGACAAGATTGTCGGCGCCATGAAGGACCTGGGCACCGTGCCGGTGATGGCCTATTCGCTGCCCGGGGTGCGGGCCTTCTATCCGGACGGGGCGTGGTGGACCCCCTGCCTGATGGAGTGCAGCGATGGGTTGCTCCAGCAGGCCGAGGCCCTGGGCATTGATGCTTCGTTCTGTCCGGTCCGCGCGATGCTGGCGGCCTTTCAAAACGGCGAGCACTTCCCGCGGCCCGACCTGCTGATCTGCAGCGCCGGCGCCGTCTGCGATGACTTCTCGGCCATCGCGCAACGCCTGGAGCAAACAGGTTTCCCGATCGTGTGGTGGGAAATGCCGCGCCGCCGCCTGCCGGAGGCGGGCGAGACGGCCCTGGCCCTGCCCGGCAACCTGAGCGCCCCGCCGATTCAAGTGGCATGCGTGCGCGAGGAACTGGCGCGGCTGGCGAACGTCTTGGGCGAGCTGGCGGGCCGGCCGCTGGATGCGCCCGCCCTCGCGGGCGGGATTCGCGAAGCCAACAAAGTCCGCCGTCTCCTCGCCGCCCTGCGCCGGACGGTCTATGGCGCTCCCGGCGCCCCGCTGCCCGCCCTCGAAATGCTCATCGCCGAAATGCTCGCCATCCATTTCTGCTCCGACCGCGAGGAGAGCGTCGCCGTGCTCGCCGACCTGCTGGCCGAGGCCGAGTCCCGCCTCCGGCAAGGCCGGTTCGCCGTGCCCGAGACGGCGGTGCGGATTTTCTGGGTGAATCCCGTCGCCGACCTGCGCGCCATGAACCTGCTGGAAGATTGGGGCGGCCGCATCTGCGGCTCGGATTATATGTTCACTCATGCCTTGGAGCCGATCCCCGAAGACCTGCCGCCGCTCGAGGCCCTGGCCCGGACGGCCCTGGCCGACCCGATGGCCGGCTCGACCCTGGCGCGGGCCGCCCGCCTTGTGGCCGACTGCCGCGCCACCCGGGCCGAGGCCGTGGTCGTGGCCCGCATTCCCGGCGCCAGCCATTGCGCCCGCGAAGGCGCCCTCATCCGCCAGGTCGTGCGCCGGGAACTGGGCCTGCCCACGCTCGAACTCGAAATCCCGCCAGTCTGCGACGCTCTCCTGCCAATGCTCGGCTCCCGGCTCCAGGCGCTAATCGAAACGGGGCGACAGAGAAGGGTTAAGCGAGTTAAATAAGTTTACCCTGCTGAACATACTTCGATGGAATTGGTTGGAGAATATTCAGTCAGGCTGCCGCCGCGCCGCGCTGGGCGCCAGGTTGCCGGCCGCTCGGAACGGCGGCCCGCCCTCGACTTTGGGCCTTGGATTTTGGACAAAAATTGCCAATAGAGCCAATAGAGCCAATGCAGCCAATGGGGGAGTTGCCCTTCGCCGGGAACTCCGAGCTAATCCTCGCCCGTCGCGAGATGGCGGGCTCCGTGGACTGAACCCAATGGGTGCTCTCGGGGCGGCGCGTTGTCCTCCGGATTCCCTGCGGGGGAGTTGGCAATTCGCCATGCACAGGGTCGGCAGCACCGTTGCGCACGGCGTTCCAAGCCAGAATCACAACCCCTTGCTGCCAGGCCTCACCCAGCCGCGTTTGATCGCTTTCTTCCATAACGCCCAAGCCCACGTGCCGGGTCGTCTTCACGAAAAAACTGCCGGGATAGACCAGGACCGAAAGGCTGGACAAGGGCATGGGGTTGGGGCTTAACTGGGGCTGGTCCGGGGTTCCCGAGTGGGAACCATGCCCGGAGACGTATGAAGCGAAGACCACTTGACTGGAAGGGAGAATTCGATGAACCGCAGAACATTCGTAAAGACTTTACCCGCGCTCACCCTGTTGGCCGGAACCGCAACCAGCCTGGCACAGGATGCACCAACCCCCAACCGGGACCTGAAACCCATCACGCTCCCCAAGCCCGAGGCCGACGGCGGCAAGTCCGTCCTGGCGGCCCTAAAGGAGCGAAAGACAACCCGTAACATCAGCGCCAGAGAACTCCCGCCGCAGGTCCTGTCCAACCTGCTCTGGGCCGCCTTCGGAGTGAACCGTGAGAAGGGGTCCTTCGGCAAGCCCGGCCGGACCGCCGCATCGGCCAGCAACTCACAGGAAATCGATCTCTACGTCGCTCTGCCCGAAGGGGTCTATCTCTACGCGGCGGTTCCTCACCAACTGACACCGGTTGTGGCCGGGGACTTCCGCGCGCGGGCCGGGCGAGGGGCGGCCGCGTCCGCTCCAGTGAACATTTTCTACGTCGTCGACCTCGCGCGGTACGATACGGGGCCAGGGCAGCCCGACCCGAGCATCGGCAACCCGGAGGTTCAAAAGTCCTATTTTTACACCGATACGGGTCTCATCGCGGCGAACGTGTTTCTGTTCGCGGCCTCACAAGGGCTGGCGGCCTGGTTCCACAACTGCAACAAGGCTGCCACGGCCAAGGAGTTCAAATTGCGCCCGGAACAACGAGTGCTGTTCGCCCACACCGTCGGTTATCCCGCTTAGCGCTCGCGGGGAGCATTTCACTTTTTTGGGTGGTCCCTCCTAACACTAATCCTAATCTTAATCCTAATCTCCCTCCTGCAACCCCAATCAGAATCGCCTTTGATTAACCCCACGCGCCCCAAAACAATTCTGCCCAGCCGCTCTTTCCCGGAGCCGGCCACACTCAACTCACACCGGCCCCGCCGCGGCGGGGCCAGAACAGGATTCGATAGGCCTAGGCGTTGAGAGCCGCATCTTGCCACAAAGGGCTGGCCGACTTCCATTCTCTGCCGCTCTGCGGCACTGTTCGCCATTCGCCATTCGCCGTTCGCTGTTCGCCGTTCGCTCCCCATTCAAGCCTCCCGGGGCAGTCGCCAATTCGCCATGCGCACCCTGTTCCCACTGTCGTCGTTCTTCGACGCGAGCCTACGGTGTCAGGCTCACCTTGATGCCCTTGACCGGATTGCCCTGGGCATCGGTCAACCGAATGGACCCCTGCCAGTCGGCGGTTTCATTCACCACTTTGAACACCAGCACGTTCAGCCCCGTGTTCAAGGCGATGTCTGGCACAGTA
>Ga0187870_1000352_pt1 | contig 54784 bp, 46 predicted proteins | sample June2016WEW_13_1_3_FD_132974 | JGI IMG/M metagenome (GOLD analysis project Ga0187870, IMG submission 132974) | Peatland microbial communities from SPRUCE experiment site at the Marcell Experimental Forest, Minnesota, USA - June2016WEW_13_150 | ecosystem: Environmental > Terrestrial > Soil >...
CTGCACTGACCGCAAGAGCGCCCATCGTCTCGCCCAGCTCGCCCTGGCGATCACCTTCCTCATCACCGCCAAGCTCATCGACTGGCGAGATCGGTGGTCACCTATCCGCTGAGGCTCTAAGCCAGCCGACCGACATCGGCGCCGATCCGTCTTTCCTCTCCCATCCGGCGACCTGGGACGCCCTGGGGCCACCCGGTATCGGCACTTCACGGTCACTCCGGTGACGCCGGATGAGTCGTTCGGCGCTCCTTTCAGCTCAGGCCCTTTCGCCCCGAAAGAACCAATGAACGCCGAACCTGTCGGCGAGGTGTCCGTAGACACCGAACGGCATGTCGTGCAACTCATCGAGCAGGTCTGGATCTGCACCCAACGACAGCTTGCGAAAAGTCTCTTGCAGGTCGCCGACGGTTCCGCTGGTGACGTACATGGCCACCGTGTTTCCCCGGTTCGGCTTACGCGTCGCATGCATCCAGTCAGTAGCCGAAAACTCCATGGCGCTCGATTTGAGGTGGGCGTAGACCACTTTGTTGTGATGCTCTGGAGGGATGTCATCCTTCATCGGAGTGTCGCCAAGCCGTGTGACCGACAACTCACCACCCAGGCAAGAGTGATAGAAGGCCATAGCGTCGGCGCAGTTCCCGTCGAAAAGTAGGAAGGGTGTGAGGTTCAGCAACGTCTCCTCCTTGGCTTCTATTCGTGATGGAATCCGGACATCTGATGGTCCCAGGTTCTCAGCCTCCTGCCCGAAGATCTTCGCACCCACCTCCCATCCTGTATTGCAGTTACCGAACGGAGATTGCTGAGCTCACAGAACGATCCCCAAGGTGCCGTACTGTCGCACCTACCCAGCGGTCAAGGGCACATCGGGGTCGCGGCTCCTCCTACAATCGGGAAGACCTGCGGGTGTCAGAAAGTGCGGCTTAACGCCAACCGGAAAGGCCTTCAGGCCTTTGGGAGCAACTCCACAACGGGAATGAGACGCTCTGTGTTTCGCTGGTATTCGACGAAGCCCGGGTAACGGCGGGCCTGTTCTCTGTAGATGCGGTCGCGATCCTCACCGCTGACCGGCAACGCTTGCGCCGCATAGGTGTCGGTGCCGACCTCTACGGTCACGTCTGGGTGAGCAACCAGGTTGTGATACCAGTCCGGGTTCGTGTCGGCTCAAGCCTTGGAGGCGAAGACGTACCGGTGCCCATCGAGGTCCAAGAACATCATGGGGTTGACCCGCTCTTGGCTGGTTCTTGCTCCAATCGTGTGCAGCAAGAGCACAGGGGCTCCCTCGAACTGGCCACCGACACGGCCCTCGTTGGCACGAAATTCGTCGATTGTCTTGCGGTTCCAGTCCTGGACGTCGCTCACCGTTAACTTCGACCTTTCGCGCAGCACCTTGCTTAGTCGAACGTATCCTCGTCGTGCCGCACTGCCGCACCTACCTGGCGATCTAGGAACGCGAGATTCGACTTACCACGGGGGATCGACGCCCCCCTCGAGCGTGCGGCGGAGTACCACCCAGGTGAACGGCTGGACCACGCCCCAGGGAGTGATGTGTTCCTCGCGCTGGGAATGCTGCAAGTCGAACGCCGGGCTGAACACCCGCGCGAGGTCGTCGGAGTCGTATCGAGCAGTCGGCAGTCCCGAACAGACGGTTGGCCCATCGGGCGCGAAGGTTGCGAGCACCATGACCCCACCGGGAACGACGGCCATCCTGGCCAGGTCGACATAACCGTCTCGATCCGCTGAATCCACGAGGAAGTGGAACGCTGCCCGGTCGTGCCACGCGTCGAAGGTGCGGTCGGGCCGCCAGAATCGAATATCGGCGGCCGCAAAGGACACCGATTCGGCGAGGCTTCCCAGCCGGAGGCGGACCTTGTTCAAGGCTTCGACGGATACGTCAAGGACCGTGACGTCCACCCGACCGGCGTCGAGCAGAAGATCAACGAGCGTCGAAGTACCCGCGCCGACGTCGACCACGGAACCGGAGGGCGACGCCCACTGCGTCAGCAGGCTCAGGGATGTGACCGGCTCACCCTGAAACCAACTGACATCGCCGGCGCCCCTTGTCGCGTAGACGTCGTCCCAGTGTTTGGCAGCATCTCCCGTGGTTCCACGCTAACCGGCACGTGCGAAGGGCGTCCCGGAATCGACCGGGGGCGAAGGGATCGAACGGCGGAACGGGGTCATGTCGTCGCGACGGAAACGGCGCGACGCGCATTGACTCCTGCCCGCGGCGCGTGCCCGATCTCACGTCGAGGGATCACCCGCTGGTGGCGTGCCGGGCCAGCCGCGAAGGAAACGTCGCGGCGGGCGGCGAGACGCCCGGCAGTCGTCCGCGCCAGGTCGACGACCGGGAACTCTCCTCGGAACCCGGGCGGGCCGTCGTGACTTTCAGTGTGGTGAGCCCGCACGTGCTCTTCTATGCCGAGACGGCGTTGGCGCCGAGCAGCTCCTTCAACGCCCCGACGAGGCCGCCCCGGGGATCGACGTTGAACTGCGCCGGCAGGCGGAGAACCTTCGAGCCGAGGCGGATGTGGACCGGGACCGGACCCGGGTGCTCGACGACGAGCTCCTTCAGGCGGGCGACGATCGACTCCGTGACCGACGAGACCGGCACGCAGAGCTCCATCGCCTCACTTGCCGTCGTGAGCTCGGGGCGGGTGATCTCGGTCGCGATGAGCTTTGGGACGTCCTCCCGCAGGTCGAGCCGTCCGCGCACGCAGACGATCGCGTCGTCCTCGAGCCGCATCCCGTGCTCGGCCATCGTCCTAGGGAACACGAACACCTCGATCGCCGACTCGAGGTCCTCGAGGACGAAGGTCGCCATCAGCTCCCCTCGCCTTGTGTACCGGCGGTTGAGGCCCGTGACGACGCCGCCCACGACGACCGACGAGCTGCCGACGTCGGCGATGGCCTCCGGCGAGGTCGCCCCGTCGAGCAGCTCCCGCACCGTCGCGTCCGTGCACAGCCGCAGGGCGGCCTCGAAGCCGAGGAGCGGGTGGTCGCTCACGTAGAGCCCGAGCATCTCCTTCTCGAAGGCGAGTCGTTCGGTCTTGTCGAACTCGACGTCGGGGATCGCCCGCCGCGCTTCGTCGAGCCCGCCCGACCCGTCCGTCGGCGCCCCGCCGAGGACCGAGAAGAGCGTCGAGATACCGAGCTCCTCTTCCCGCCGGCGGGCGAGCACGGCGTCGATGATCTCCTCGAAGACGAGGCAGAGGCCCTTGCGGGGGTGGCCGAGCGAGTCGAAGGCTCCGGCCTTGATGAGCGACTCGATCGAGCGCTTGTTGAGCACGAACGGGTCGACCCGGCAGCAGAAATCGTGGAAGTCGACGAACGGACCCTTCCGGTCGCGCTCGGCGATGATCTGCCCGACGACCCCCTCGCCGACGTTGCGCACCGCAGAGAGCCCGAAGACGATCGTGCCCGGGCCCCGGCCACCCTCGCCGCCACGGCGGGCGGTGAAGTTCGAGCTCGACTCGTTGATGTCGGGGACGCGCACCTCGATGCCGAGCGTCCTGCACTCGCCGAGGTAGATCGCCGTGTGGTCCTTGTCGTCCTTCACCGACGACAGCAGCGCGGCGAGGTACTCGACGGGATGGTTCGCCTTCAGCCAGGCGGTCTGGTAGGCGACGAGCCCGTAGCCGTAGGCGTGGGACTTGTTGAAGGCGTAGTTGGCGAAGGGCTCGATGATGTCGAAAAGACGCGTACCGGTTTCCGCGCCGTAGCCGCGCGCCTCGCAGCCCTCGACGAACTTCTCGCGCTCGGCGGCAATGAGCCGGGCGTCCTTCTTCCCGCAGGCCTTGCGGAGGTTGTCCGCCTCCTCGAGCGAGTATCCGGCGAAGCGCTCGGCAACCCGCATGACGGACTCCTGGTAGAGCATCAGCCCGTAGGTGTCGCTGAGCACCTCCGCCATCTCGGGATGGACGTACTTGGGCGGCTTCCGGCCGTTCTTCAGGTCGGGGTAGTCGCGGTGCATGTTCCCCGCCATCGGCCCGGGCCGATAGAGGGCGACGAGCGCGCCCACGTCGTCGAAACAGGTCGGCGCGAGTGCGCGCAGCGTCGTGCGCATCGCCGAGCCCTCGAGTTGGAACACCCCGATCGAGTCACCCCGCCGGAGCATCTCGTAGGTCGCCTCGTCATCGAGGGGCACGGCGTCGATGTCGGGGCGGGTTCCCGTCGCCTCCTCGATGAGGTCGAGCGCCGTCTCGATCACCGAGAGGTTCCGCAGCCCCAGGAAGTCCATCTTCAGCAGGCCGAGCTCCTCAACCTCGTGCATCGCGTACTGGGTGACGATCGGCGCCTCGGCGGGGTCGGTCCCGGGCTCGGGCTTGCGCTGGATCGGCATGTACTCGGTGAGGGGCTCCTTCGAGATCACGACCGCCGCGGCGTGGATGCCGTCCTGGCGGCGCAGGCCCTCGAGGCCACGCGCCACGTCGATCACCCGCTTCGCGTCCGGGTCGGCCTCGTACATCTCCCGCAGGCTCGTCGCCGCGGCCCAGGCGTCCTCGTGGTCCGCGACCTGTTCGAAGCAGTACCGCATCGGCGCGTCTCGGCCCATGACGAGCGGCGGCATCGCCTTGGCGACGCGGTCGCCGACGGCGTAGGGCAGGCCGAGGACGCGGGCCGCGTCCCGCACCGCCGCCCGAGCCTTGATCGTCGAGAAGGTCACGATCTGGGCGACGTGGTCCCAGCCGTAGCGCTCGGAGGCGTAGCGGATCATCTCCGACCGGTAGCGCTCGTCGAAGTCCATGTCGATGTCCGGCATCTGCTTGCGCCCGGGGTTGAGGAAGCGCTCGAAGACGAGCCCGTAGCGGATCGGGTCGATGTCGACGATCCGCAGGCAGTAGGCGACCAAGCAGCCGGCGGCTGAGCCGCGGCCCGGTCCGACCCGGATCTTCTGCGAACGGGCGTAGCGGATGAGGTCCCAGACGACGAGGAAGTAGGCGGAGAACCCCATCTTGGCGATCACGCCGAGCTCGTAATCGAGCCGGGAGCTGACCGCCTCGGGGGGCGGCGCGCCGTATCGCTCGACGGCGCCGCGACGGGTGAGTTCGGCGAGATAAGCGGTCGCCGATTCCTCGTAGGAGCCGGCAACGAACTCGGGGGGAACCGGGAACTCTGGGAGCGTCGGCTTGTCGAGCTCGATCTCGACGTGGGCACGCCCGGCGACGAGGAGGGTGTTGTCGCAGGCCTCGGGGAGGTCACGAAAGAGCGCCCGCATCTCGTCGGCGGTCTTCAGGTAGTGCTCGGCACCCTCGAACTTGAACCTTTTCGGGTCGTCGATCGTCGCGCCCGTCTGCACGCACAGCAGCACGTCGTGGGCGACGGCGTCGCCGCGCCGGCAGTAGTGGCCGTCGTTCGTGGCGAGCAGCGGCGCGTGGATGGCCCGGGCGATCTCGACGAGAACGGGCGTGATCCGGCGTTGGTCGGCGAGTCCGTGGTCCTGCAGTTCGACGAAGAGATTGTCCGCCCCGAAGATCTCCTGCAGGCGCCCGGCGAGCTCGCGGGCCTCGGCCGTGTTCCCGGCGAGGATCGCCTGGGCGACGACGCCACCCAGGCAACCGGTCGTGGCGATCAGCCCCGAGTGGTACCGCTCGAGGAGCTCCCAGTCGACCCGTGGCTTGTAGTAGTAGCCCTCGAGGTAGGCGGCAGAAGAGAGTTTCAGCAGGTTGCGGTAGCCGGCGTTCGTCTCGGCGAGCACGGTGAGGTGGTAGTAGAGCTTCTCGCCGCGCTCGGCGTCGCCGCCCGTGTCGTCGACGCGACCCCGCCGCACGGGGCGCTCGTGCCGCGAGTTGCGCGCCATGTAGGCCTCGAGCCCGATGATCGGCGTGATCCCGCGTTCGAGGCAGGACCTGTAGAAGGCGATGACGCCGTACATGTTCCCGTGGTCGGTGATCGCCAGCGCCGGCTGCGCGTCGGCGACCGCCGCGTCGACGAGGTCGTCGATGCGCGCCGCACCGTCGAGCATCGAGTACTCGGTGTGCTGGTGGAGGTGAACGAAGGACTGGCGGTCTCCCGACCCGGCCATGCGGTTGCCTCCACGGTTGTCCACACCCGTCATCCACCGTCTGTGGATGAACTACAGGAATGTCATTCGTTCTCCGCGGAGAATAGCGCGCCGGGCGGCCGACGCCCATGGCCCATTCGGCCTACAGGTACGGCCCGGGGCGCGCCTGCGCGTCGCTCGCCGCCACCGGCAGGCTGCGGCGGCGCATCTCCTCCAGCTGGCTCTGGGCGGCGAGCTGCTGCGCGAAGAGCGCCGCCTGGATCCCGTGAAAGAGTCCCTCCAACCACCCGACGAGCTGGGCCTGGGCAATGCGCAGCTCCGCATCGGTCGGCGAGTCCGTCTCGAAGGGCAGCGCTAACCGGTCGAGCTCGGCAACGAGCTCTGGAGAGAGCCCGTCGGAGAGCTCGTGCACCGAACGCTCGTAGATCTCCTTCATCCGGGTCCGACTCGCCGCGTCCAGGGGGGCCTTCTCCACCTCGTCGAGCAGCTGCTTGATCATCGAGCCGATCCGCATCACCTTGGCCGGGCGCTCGATCGCTTCGGCCGACGACTCTCCAGACGCCGCCGCGTCCTCGCCCGCGCCCGTCGGGTCGTTCGCGCCCGTCTCGGACGCGACGACGATGAGCGGGACGTTCTTTGTGGGTTCGGTGTCCGTCATGCTCCGATTGTCCCACGGGGTGCCGACGGCGCCCATCGACCGGCTCGAGAAGGACTTCCTCGGCGCCCCCGTACGGGGGCGCCGAGGAAGGCGCGCGGCGGCCCGCTTCGGCGGGATGGGCCGCTCAGGCGCGCGTAACGCGATGGATGTCGGCGAGTGACATCTCCGAGGTGAGGTCACGGTCGCAGTGATCGCAATCGGAGGTGTGCCGCCAGGAACGGAGCAGGCGAGTGCCCGAGGCGTCAAGGAAGATGACGAAGGCGTCGGTGTCGTCCTCCACGACAAGGCGGTCGTAGGGCCGCCAGTCGGTCGGCACACCCGACGGGTTGGCGTCGTCGCGGACGACTCGGCAGAAGCGCCGGTCGGCCGTGTCGAACAGCCAGGTGCTGTGGCACGACTCGATGACGACGAACCGGTCGGGCGACGTCATCCCGCCGCGCAGGTCGACGAGGGCACCGAGTGCCCTGGTCTCGGCCCCGGAGGCCGCTCGCACCTTCCTCGGCGGCTCCACCGAGGAATGGTGGAACTCCATCGAGAACTCCATGGATCCATCATGGCTGGGGCACGCGACGACCCCGCCGCGACGGCGTTGCAGTCGCGTGAAGATCCGACCCGCCGACGCCCGTCAACGGGCGCCGCACCACTTGTGCGCTGACCTGCTACTTCTCGTCAAGATCCAACGCGCTCGAGTTGATGCAGTAGCGAAGCCCTGTGGGATCCGGCCCGTCCTCGAAGACGTGGCCGAGGTGGCTCCCACAGCGGATGCACATCACCTCGACCCGCCGCGCGCCGGAGCTGTGGTCCGGCGCCTCCACCACGGCGTCCTCTGCCGCGGGCGCGGTGAAGCTCGGCCACCCCGAGCCCGAATCGAACTGCATGTCGGACACGAACAGCTCGTTGCCGCAGGCGGCGCAGCGGAAGACGCCCCGTCGTCCGGGGTGCGTGTACTCCCCGGTGAAGGGCGGGTCGGTCCCCTTCTCGCGCAGCACGTGGTAGCGGTCGGGACCGAGCCGCTCGCGCCACCCCGTCTCGTCGCGCGGGAGCGACTCCTCCCCTCCCTTCGGGTCGTTCGTCGTCTCGGCCATGCCCCGAGGTTACCGGCCCCGGTCAACGGGGGATTCGGACGCCAGTGGGCCGGCGTCGAGCAGCGCCTCGAGGAGGCGGCCCTCGATCCCTTCGAGGCAGAAGGCCGCGACGCCCTCCCCCCCGTCGGCGAGCAGGTCGGCACATTCCAGCAGTTCCGCCGCGAGATCCAGCCCGTCGCCGACCCCGATCTCCGTCGCCTCGCCGTCTCCCACGACGACCCCCCGACCGAGCGCCACCTCCGCCCGGCACCGGAGCCGGTCGAGAACGCCCGGCCTCCCGGCGACGGCCGGCGGGGCACCCCGGGCGATCACGCTCAACGCCTCGAGCATCCGCGCCACGTCGGCGCGGCGGAGCCGCACCGCGGCGCAGAAGGGTGACGGCGGGCGGCCGGGGCCGGCGTCCGCCTTCATCCCGGCACCGTCGGCCACCATGGCCCCACGATCCGCGCCGCCCGTACCGGCGCCCGTACCGGCCGGGCGTTCAGACGAGCGGCCAGGGCAACCGGGTCTCCGCCGTCGGGCCAGGGAACCGGGGGTCGGCGTCGATCGTCCGGGCGCGCTCGCCGAGGGCGTCGACCTCGGCCGCCGAGAGCAACCCGGCGAGCGGCTCGGGGACCGCCACGGCGAGCCGGCGCGCCCCCGAGACGATCGCGGCGGGCAGGTCCTCGCCGGCGAAGTCCCACATCACGGTGCGCAGTTTGTCGTCGGCGTGGAACGACAGCCCGTTGTCGATCGCCCACACCCGCCCGGCGTGGTCGATGAGCAGGTGCCCGCCCTTCCGGTCGGCGTTGTTGGCAAGCAGGTCGAAGCCGGCAATCACCTGCAGCGTCTCGCGGTGCTGGTCCAGCTGGCGCAGGCTGAAGTAGTGCTCCGTGAAATCCGCCTCGATGAAACGCTGCAGCGACCCCTCGCCGAGAGGCGCGTCTCCCCGCAGGACCGTGGTAGGCACGACACCGAGCCCGAGCACCTGGTCGAGCTCGAAGGCGGCAATCTCGCGCCGGTAAAGCCCGCCCGGGAAGTCCCAGAGGTCGCGCTCGCCGGCTCCAGGCTTGTAGATGGCCCGCGCCGCCAGGTGACCGTCGGCGACCGTGACGAGGAACGTGGCGTTCGAGCTCCACGGCATGCGGCCGACGATCTCGATCGCGCCGCCGCGCAGCAGCGCGGCCCACTCCGGCGTCGTCAGGTCAGCGGGGCGTGGTGACCGTTCTTTCGCGGGCACACGTGGCCTCTCGGATCGAGCGGGTACCCGCACAACGGGCAGGAGGGGCGCCCCGCCTCGACGAGGCGAACCCCCCGGAGCGCAAGGGCGGCGGCCTGCTCGCGTGTGCAGGAGAACCGGGCGGACTCCCCCTCCTCGACTCCCTCATCCACCGCCTCCTCGGTGAAGATCACGATGCGGTCGGCGCTTGTGTCGAAGGCGACGGCGAGGGTCCCAACGACGAAGTCGGGCTCATCGAACGGCTCGAGCTCGAGGTCTTCCTCGGCAAGGTCGCCGGGGCGCGCGAGGTCCTGGAGCAGCTGCCCGAGGTGATGCGCTATGGCCGCGACGTGCTGCTTCTCCAGCTTCAGGGTCACCAGCTGGGAGCCCTCCCGGGCCTGCAGCAGGAAGACGCGCTGGCCGACCGGCCCGATCGCGCCGACGGTGACGCGGGTCGGCTCCCGCAGTTCGAAGAACCCGCTCATCCCGGCCGCCGTGCCCCGTTCCCGGCAACACCGGACCCGGGCCCCCGGCCCCTCACGCCGGGCCCCGGGACGCCGACGAGCGCCGGGGCGGCGAAGGAATTGAGGGCGAGCACCCGCGGCGGGCCCTCGTCGTAGGCGACGATGCTCGCCGAGCACGGCCCGACGACAATCCGCTGGAACAGGTCGAGTGGGCTGCCGAGGGCGCCGGCGAGCGTGACCTTGATCGGGTCGGCGTGGCTCACCGCGACCACGACCTCGCCCGGGTGACGGGCGATGAGCCGCTCGACGGCTGAGGCCACGCGCGCCTGCAGTTCGAGGAAGGACTCACCCCCGGGGAACCGGAATCCGGACGGATGGAACAGCACCGCCCGCCATTCTCGCTTGCGGCGCATCACACGCAGATCGACCCCGGTCCAACTCCCGAAATCGCACTCGATCAACCCGGCCTCGATCTCGACCGGGCAACCGACGAACTTCGCGATCCCCTCGGCCGTCTCCCGCGCCCGCTCCATCGGCGAGGAGTAGAGCGCCCGGACCGATCCAAGGTCAGCGAGCCGCCGGCCGACCTCGGCCGCCTCCGCGCGGCCCTGCTCGGACAGGTGCAGGCCCGGGGCGCGGCCGGGCAGGACCTTCCCCGTCGTCGGCGTCGTGCCGTGCCGGACGAGCAAGAGATACGTCGGCTTCCGACTCGCAGTCCCGGGCGCCACAGTCGCCAAATTAGCCCCGGGCAGGCTGGCAACCCCCGGCGGCGGCGCGCCACCCCCGATCGCGCACCACCGGGACCGGTGGCCAGCGAAGGGGCTCCCCTATAGTGGGGGCTTCGAGTTTCGGTGACTCTCGCGACGCGCCGAGCCAAAGCACAAGGGAGCGGCGAGGAATGGGCGAGCCGGCGAAGACGAGTCGGGCGCAAAGCGGCCGTGACCCGGGGCGGCGGCACCCGACCGGCGAGCCAACGGCGGTGTCGTGCGGACCCGGCGGAGCCGGTGACGAAGCACACTCCGGTCTGCGACACCTGCGCTACGACCTCGGCAGTCGCCCCTTCCTCGTGCTCTTCGAGCTGACGCGGGCCTGTGAGCTCGCCTGCCGCCACTGCCGCGCCGAGGCGAAGCGGGATCGCGACCCCGACGAGTTGACGGCGGACGAGGTCGCTGCGGTGCTCGACGATCTCGCCGCCCTCGGGTCGCCTCGGCCGATCGTCGTGTTCACCGGCGGCGACCCACTCCTGCGTCCCGACCTCATCGAATTGGTCCGGCACGGGGTGCAGGCGCAGCTCGCGGTGTCCGTCGCCCCCGCCGGGACGCCGCACGCGTCACCAACGGCCCTGCGCGCGCTGCGGGGGGCGGGCGTGACGACCGTCTCGTTCTCCCTCGACGGCGCGCGCCCCGAGACCCACGACGACTTCCGGCACACCCAGGGATCGTTCAACTGGACCGTCGCCGCCTGCACGGCGGCCCGGCAGGCGGGTCTACGGCTGCAGCTCAACACGACGGTGACGGCCGACACGGTGCACGAGCTGCCGGAGTTGCTGCGCCTCGCCCGCCAGCTGACGGTGGGCCTGTGGAGCGTGTTCTTCCTCGTGCCGACCGGACGGGGCAACGCCCTCCGGCCGCTGCCAGCCGAGGAAATCGAGGACACGCTCGAGTTCCTCTACGACGCCGCGGCGGTCATCCCCCTCAAGACGACCGAGGCGCCGCAGTACCGCCGGATCGTGCTCCGCCACGGTGCCGGCGCGCCGGTCGACCGGGCGGCACGCGGCCCGCTGTACGGCGAGCTCCACGACCGCCTCACCGCCCTGGAGATCCCTTTGCCGGCGCCCGAGGCGGCGCGTCCGACGGACGCTGCGCCTGGTCGGCGCCGCCGCCCGCCGCTCGTCGTCGGGGACGGGCGCGGCGTCGTCTTCGTCTCAAGCCGCGGCGACGTGCAGCCGAGCGGCTTCCTCCCGCTCGCCGCCGGCAATGTTCGGCGGCGACCCCTGCCCGAGATCTACTCCGACTCCGAGCTCTTCCGGGCGCTTCGCGACCCGGACAGGCTCGACGGCCGCTGCGGCCGCTGCGAGTACCGCGAACCGTGCGGCGGGTCGCGCGCCCGGGCCTATGCAGCCAGCGGGGACCCGTTCGCCGAGGACCCGGGCTGCCCGCACCAGCCGGCGGCGCGGCGAACGGCCGGGCGTCGCATGGCCCGGAGCGGCGCGCCGCGATGACCTTTCCGAGGATCATCCAGGGGGGCATGGGGATCGGCGTCTCCGACTGGCGCCTCGCCGGTGCCGTCGGCTGCGCCGGTGGGCTCGGCGTCGTCTCGGGAGTCGCCCTCGACTCAATGCTGGCGCGACGACTCCAGGACGGTGACCGCGACGGACAGCTGCGCCAGGCGCTGGCGCACTTCCCCGTCCCCGAGATCGCCGAGAAGGTGCTCGACCGCTATTTCATCCGCGGCGGCCGGCCGGACGGCCATGCCTACCGGCTCGTCCCTCGGCTGAGCCTGCAACCTTCGCTCGACCGCCTGCGGCTCGCCGTCGTGGCGGCCTTCGCCGAGGTCCATCTCGCGCGCCAGGCGGCGCGAGGGGCGCGCATCGGCATCAACTTCCTCGAGAAGATCCAGCTCGCGACCCCGGCCGCCGCTTACGGCGCCCTGCTCGCGGGGGTCGACGTCGTGCTCGTCGGCGCCGGGATCCCGGCCCGTCTCCCGGCGCTGCTTGACAACCTCTCCCGGCAGCGCGCCGTGGAGTTCCCGATCGAGGTCGCCGGTTCCGGCCAGACCCGCCACACGCTCAGATTCGACCCCGCCGCCGTCCTCGGCCGGGCGGTCGCCGACCTGGTCCGGCCGCTGTTCCTGGCGATCGTCTCGTCGAACGCGCTCGCCGCCTACCTCGTGCGCGACAAGGAGACCCGCCCCGACGGGTTTGTGGTCGAAGGCGAGATCGCCGGGGGCCACAACGCGCCGCCCCGCGGCTCGCTCCAGCTCGACGACCTCGGGGACCCCGTCTACGGCCCGCGGGACGTCACGGACACCGCCCGGTTCGCCGAGCTCGGGCTGCCGTTCTGGCTGGCGGGCGGCTACTCGCTGCCGGACCGCGTCGCCGCAGCCTGCGCCGCCGGGGCGACCGGCGTCCAGGTGGGGACGCTCTTCGCGCTGAGTCGCGACTCGAACCTCGACGACCCGCTGCGCGGCCAGCTCCTCGCCGCGCTCGGTGAGGCAAGCGCCCAGGTGCGCACCGACTCGCGGGCCTCGCCGACGGGTTTCCCGTTCAAGGTGGCCCAGCTCCCCGGCACGCTCTCGGACCCGAAGGTCTACGAGGCGCGTGCCCGGATCTGCGACCTCAGCTACCTGCGCATTCCGTACGCGAAGCCGGATGGCACGATCGGCTACCGCTGCCCCGCCGAACCCGTCGACGCCTTCGTGCGCAAGGGCGGCGAGCTGGTCGACACCGCGGGACGGGTCTGCCTGTGCAACGCCCTGATGTCCGCCGTCGGCCTCGGTCAGCGCCGTGGCGAGGGGGACGTCGAACCGGCGATCTCGACGCTCGGCGCCGACCTCGAAGGGGCACGCGAACTCCTGCGCCGCCACCCCCAAGGCTGGGGCGCAGCCGACGTGATCGCCTTCCTGGGCGGGGCCTAGCGCCTCGCCCCGGGCCGGGATCCGTCAGCCGGCCGCGACGGGGATCCGGCGGGGGGCGGCGTCGCCGCTGTCGGGCCAGCGCCGCCTGCTCACCCGGGAGAGCCTCGCGAGCAACGGCACGACCGTCGGGTCGTCTGCCACCGGGCGCGCCTCGATCGCACCGGCGGCGCGCATCGCCGAGACGATCTCGGCGCCACGCTCGGTGCGCACGATCGTGAGCGTCCAGTCGTTGTCGGCGCCGATCCCGCCGGCGGAGATGTCGGCGTGCTCCGCCGCGAAGTCCGGGCACATACGGCAGCCCTCCCTCGTCCAGGCGTGTGCCTCCTTGAGGGGGATCTCGTGGTAGGCGCCATCCCGGGTCCAGACCTGGAAGACGCCCTTGATGTTCATCTTCACGATCTCGTCGCGACGCAGCCCGTAACGAGCCTCGAACAGCTCGGCGAAGATCGCGTCGTCGAAGGTCTTCGAGCAGAGAAGACCGACCGTGAGCGCGAAACGGCGGGCGACCTTGCCGGCCTTGCGCGCCGACATCGCCGCCGGCGCCGAGGCCTGGCAGCTCATGCCGACGAGGCCGACCCGCTCGGCCCCCCCGGCGACGGCCTCGGCGTAGGCGAGCGGATTGGCCGAGTACGTGTAGCGCGAGCCGGCTGCCCGCAGCACGTCGGCGCGGTTGCGCGCCACCCCCGGCACCGCCCGCCAGGAGTTGCCGTCGCCCTCGAGGTACGAGACGAGGGCGGCGTCGATGATGTCGTGCTCGAGCGCCCAGACGACGAGCGCCGAGACGAAACCGCCGTCCTGGCCGGCCGCGCCGATCTCGGGGTCCATCGCCCGGGTGAGCAGGGTCTCGGTCGCGACCCCGTAGACCTCGTCGGCGGCACGGGCCCGCCCGAACAGGAACGTGTCGATCTCGGGCTCCCAGGAGCGAAAGCGCGGACACGCCCTGGTGCACAGCGTGCAGCCCCGCTCGCCGTGCGTGCAGTTCTCCGGCCCGCCCGCCTCGTCGACGTGGAACGGCCGGTAGCGCCCCCCGACCGGGTCGTAGCCGAGGACGTCATAGGGGCAAGCGACGACGCAGGCGGCGCACCCCGTGCACAGGCCGGAGGTCACGACCTCCCGGAAGAGCTCGGCCCACTGCGGCTTCTCGACGGGCACGGCGGGCACTCAGTCCCCGAGGGCGGCGAGGACCTTTGCCGCGTGCCCGTCCGCTTTCACGTGACGCCAGATCCTCTCCACGCGCCCCTCCTCATCGACGAGGAAGGTCGAGCGGATCACGCCCGTGCTCACACGGCCGTAGAGCGTCTTCTCGCCCCACGCCCCGTAGCGCTTCATGACTGAGTGCTCCGGGTCCGAGGCCAGCCGCAGGCCGAGCCCGTACTTCGCCCGGAAGCGGCGGTGCGACTCGTCCCCGTCGGGCGAGACGCCGACCACGTCGACCCCCAGCGACGCGAAGTCCGAGAGGAGATCGTTGAACTGGCAGGCTTCCTTCGTGCAGCCGGGCGTGTCGTCGGCGGGATAGAAGTACACGACGAACTTGCGGCCGGCGAAGTCCGAGAGTGAAACGGTCGCGCCGTCCTGGTCCAAGAGGCTGAAGGCGGGGGCGTTGTCACCCGCAATGAGCTCTGCCACGAATCCTCCTCATCTAGCTGGTCGCGTTCGAAGGATACACAGGGACCGATTCCGAGACCGCCGTCCATCCCGGCAATCGTCGGATCCGTCCCCGGCCGGTGAAAGACTCGTTGGCGTGACCGGGACACTGACCTTCGCCGCGCTCGGAGTCGACCCGAGGCTCGTCGCCGCCCTCGTCGCCGACGGCATCGAGCAACCCTTCGAGGTCCAGACGCTGACGATCCCCGACGCGATCGCCGGTCGCGACGTGTGCGGCCAGGCGAAGACCGGGAGCGGCAAGACGCTCGCCTTCGGCCTGCCGCTCCTCATGGCGACGCCGCTGTGCGAGTCCCGCCTGCCGGCGTCGCTCGTCCTCGAGCCGACCCGTGAGCTCGCCCTCCAGGTGACCGAGGTCCTCGCCCTCCTGAGCCGGGCCGTCGAACGGCGGGTCGGCGCCGTCTACGGGGGCGCCGACCTCGACGACCAGGTCCGCATGGTGAACCGGGGCCTCGACGTCGTCGTCGCGACACCGGGAAGGCTCATCGACCTCGTCGACCGCCGGGCGGTCGCGCTCTCGGAGATCTCGACCCTCGTCGTCGACGAGGCCGACCGCATGGCGGACATGGGTTTCATGCCCCAGGTCGAGTGGCTGCTCCGCCACATCACCGGTCCCCACCAGACATTGCTGTTCTCGGCGACTCTCGACTCGACCGTCGACCGACTGGTCAATCGTTACCTCGAGGACCCCGTCTTCCACGCGACGCGGTCCGACCAGGTGACCGTGGACGAGATGGAGCACCACTTCTTCAAGGTCCACCAGCTCGACAAGGCGAAGGTCGTGGGGACGATCGCCCGCGGGGCGGGCAAGACGCTCGTGTTCGTGCGCACGAAGCGGGGGGTGGACCGCCTCACCGCGGCGCTGCGGGAGGAGGGGGTCCGTGCCGCCGCGATCCACGGGGACCTTCGCCAGACGGCTCGCGAGCACGCTCTGCGGGATTTCGCCAGGGGCAAACTCGAGGCGCTCGTCGCGACCGACGTCGCGGCTCGCGGGCTCGACATCGAGGGGGTCGACATCGTCGTCCACTACGACCCGCCGGAGGACCAGAAGGCGTACCTCCACCGCTCAGGGCGCACCGCTCGGGCGGGCGAAGCCGGAGTCGTCGTGACGCTACTGCTCTGGGACCAGGAGCTCCCCGCTGAGCGCCTCCAACGCCGGCTCGGCCTGTCCGTACCGATCATCGAGGTGTTCTCGAACGACACCCGTCTGTCGAACCTCGTCGCGCTCCTCCCCGAGGACGCGACCGAACTCGAGCCCTAGCCGGCGGAGGCGTGCCCGGCGCTCAGCGCGTGGCCAGGAACGCCGCGAGCCGTTCGAGCGCCTCGTCGAGGACGACGGTCGTCGTGGCGAAGTTGAGCCGGGCGTGCCCCCGGCCGGCCGCCCCGAAGTCCGTGCCGGACATGAGCGTGACCCTTGCTGAGGCCGCGATCTCCCTCGCCGGGTCGTCGCCGAGTCCCGCGCCGCGCAGGTCGAGCCAGGCGAGGTAGGTCGCCTCCGGCGGGATGCAACTCACACCATCGAGCCCGGCAAGCACTCCGGTCACCTTGTCGCGGTTGGCGGCGAGGTGGGCGACGACGGCCTCGAGCCAGGGGGTCCCCTCCTGCCATGCGGTGATGGCGGCGAGAATGCCGAGGTTGTTCGCCCGGCCGCGCTGACGCTTCGGAGTGGCGCGCAATCTCGCGGCAAGACCGGCCGTCCCGCAGGCCGCTACGGCGCAACGAAGGCCGGCGAGATTGAACGCCTTGCTCGCCGAGGACAGGGTGATCGTGCGTTCGGCGATCTCGTCTCCGAGCGACGCGATCGGGATGTGGCTCGAGCCGGGATAGACAAGGTCACAGTGGATCTCGTCGGAGATCACGACGAGATCGGCCTCGATGGCGATCGTGGCGAGCTCGAGGAGCTCGCCACGGGAGAACACCCGGCCCGTCGGGTTGTGCGGGTTGCACAGCAGCATGAGACGTGGCCGCTCGGTCGCGACGAGCGCCCGCAGCGCGTCGACGTCGAATCCGTAGGCGCCGTCGATGACGGCGAGGTCGTGGGCGACCAGGCGACGTGACTTCTCGTCGAGCGCGCCGAAATACGGAGGGTAGGCGGGCGTGAGCGTGAGGATCCCGTCGCCCGGATCGCTCAGGGCGTCGATCGCGAAGTAGATCGCCTGCACGACGTCGGTCGTCACGACCACCGAGACGGGGTCGAAGTCGAGGCCGTGACGCGATCGCTCCCAAGCGGCAAACGCCGACGCCAGCGACGGCTCGAGCGAGGCCACCGGGTAGCCGAGATCGCCGGTCGAGATCGTCTCCTCGAGGACACGGCGGACCGGAGGCGCGATCGGAAAGTCCATGTCGGCCACCCACATGGGGATCGCCGCCGCCCGGTCCCGTGCCCACTTCTCACCCTGGCGCGCTTCCAGCTGGGCGCGCTCGAAACGGTCAAGTTCGTATTCGTCGCTCATGGCGCTACCGGTCCTCCCGCTCCACCGCGCCGGCTGGGGTGCCGCTCACGGAGGCCGTGCCGACGCCGCGTCACCACGAACAGGCGACGTATTTCGTCTCGAGATACTCGTTCATCCCCTCGTGGCCGCCCTCCCGGCCGAGTCCGGACTGCTTCACGCCACCGAAGGGTGCCGCCGGATCGGAGACGAGCCCGCGGTTCAGCCCCACCATTCCCGTCTCCAGTGCCTCGGCGACCCTCAGGCCGCGCGCCAGATCCCCGGTGTAGACGTAGGAGACGAGCCCGAGTATCGAGTCGTTCGCCAGCTCGATGACCTCGTGCTCCGACCCGAACGTGACGATCGGCGCGACCGGGCCGAAGATCTCCTCCCGCAGGATCGGCGAACCGGGGGTGACGCAATCGAGCACCGTCGCCGGGTAGAAGTACCCCGGGCCGGCGGGGACCACGCCTCCGGTCAACGCCCGCGCTCCCGAGTCGAGCGCCCCGACGACGAGGCCGGCGACCTTGTCCCGCGCCTCGGCGTTGACGAGAGGGCCGAGGCTGACGCCGTCGTCGAGGCCGTTGCCCATCCGGACGGCGCCCATCGCGCCGGCGAGGCGCCGGGAGAACTCGGCCGCGACGGGTTCCTCGACGTAGAAGCGGTTCGCCGCCGTGCAGGCCTCGCCGCCGTTGCGCATCTTGGCGACCATCGCGCCGGCGACGGCCGCCTCGATATCGGCATCGGCGAAGACGACGAACGGCGCGTTCCCGCCGAGTTCCATCGAGCAGCTCAGAACGCGCTCCGACGCCGCGGCGAGCAGCAAGCGGCCGACCTCCGTCGAGCCGGTGAAGGAGAGCTTGCGAACGCGCCCGTCGGCGATGACGGCGTCGATGAGCGGACCGGGTCTCGAGCTCGGCACGACGTTCACGACGCCCGGGGGGGCACCGGCATCCTGGAGGATCGCCGCGATCGCGAGGGCCGTGAGCGGGGTCTCCCGTGCCGGTTTGGCGACGACCGTGCACCCCGCGGCGAGCGCCGGGCCGATCTTGCGCGTCAGCATCGCCGCGGGGAAGTTCCACGGCGTGATGAGGAGGGCGACACCGATCGGCTGGCGGAGGACCAGGATCCGGTTCGTGCCGGCCGGGGCGGTGACGAACTCGCCGGTGTTGCGCACCGCCTCTTCCGAGTTCCAGCGGAAGAACTCCGCCGCGTACGACACCTCCCCGCGGGCGTCGGGGAGTGCCTTGCCGTTCTCGGCGACCACCAGACGCGCCAGCTCCTCCCTGGCAGCCGTCATCAACTCGAATGCCCTCCGCAGGACCTCCCCGCGCTCTCGCGGCGCCACATGCGACCACGGCCCGAGGGCAGCGCTGGCCGCGGCGACTGCCGCCAGCCCGTCGCCGGGCGAGGCGTCGGCGACCGTCTCGAGGAGCGAACCCGTCGCCGGATCTGCGACTTCGAAGCGCGCACCTCCTTCGGCGGGCCGCCACCCCCCGGCGATGTGACAGTCGGTTTGCAGGAATTTCGCGCTCGCTGCCATCACCGTCCGAGGATACGCCGCCCCCGACAGACGCTGGACGCGCTCCGACGGCGCTGGCGCGTGTCCTCCATGGGTGGCAGACGTCGGGTGCTGCGTCGACGCGCGACGAAAACGATGGGCCGGTAACAATGGACCCGTGCTCCATGAGAACCGTCGCCGGGCCGAGGCCTTCGGCGAGTACGCCGAGCAGTACGACCGTTCGCGCCCGACCTACCCGAGCGCGCTCGTCGACTCGGTCTGTCCCGAGGCGGGTCGCCGGGTCCTCGACGTCGGGTGTGGCACGGGGAAGGCCGCTCTGCTGTTCGCCGAGAGGCACTGCGCCGTTCTGGGGGTTGAGATCGACGAACGGATGGCCGCGGTGGCGCGTCGCCGCGGCATACCGGTCGAGGTCGCGCGGTTCGAGTCGTGGGACCCGGCCGGAAGGACCTTCGACCTCGTCGTGAGCGCGCAGGCCTGGCACTGGGTCGACCCGGGCATCGGTCCGGCAAAGGCGGCAGACGTCCTCACCGGGTTCGGCCGGTTGGCTGTGTTCTGGAACTACGAGCACCCGGCCGACGTTGCGCTCGATAGCGCCATCGAGGCCGCCTATGAGGCCTTCGCGCCGGAGCTCGAAGGGCGCGGGATAGGTCGGGCTGCCCTGCAACGCCACGACGCGGAGACGGAAGAACACGCCCGCTCAATCGAAAGTTCCGGCCGGTTCGCCTCCGTCGCCGTGCACCGGTTCCCCTGGGAATGGGACCTGCGCCGCAACGAGTTTCTGGACCTCGTCGGGACCCACAGTGGAGTGGCTTTGCTTCCGGAGGATCGACGACTCGCGTTGCTCGACTCGATCGCGCGTGTCATCGGCCCTGCCAACGCAGTCGTCTCGCTCGCCTGCGCAGCGGACTGCGTCATCGCCGACAAGGCCGACTAGCCAGGGAGCCGGCGACCGGCGCGACCGACCGGGCGGCCACCCCCGCATGCCTCCCGCAGGGAAGACGGCACCCTACAGTCCCTGTCATGCGCATCGTCGGCCGATCCCCAATTGCCTTGCTGCTCGTCTCGCTCGCTGCCGCCGCGCCGCTCCTCGCCGCCTGTGGGTCGCGCTCACCGGCGGCAAGCACGACCTCGACAAGCGCGGCATCGACAACCTCGGTCTCCGTGAGCACCGGCTCGACCGCGACAACCACATTGAGTCCCGTCGCGTCGCCAAGCGCCATCACCGCGTGCAACGCCGATGCGCTGTCCGTCGAGGCGGCCGTCCAGACGTACCGCGCGCTCGACGGGAGCTGGCCGACGTCGCCGAGCCAGCTCGTCGGCGAGTCGAGGATCCTCCGCGCCTGGCCGAACAACCCCAGCTACTACAGCATCAGTCTCGGCGCGGACGGTGCCGTCGAAGTGACCCCGGCTGCCGGAACCGCAGGCCACGCGCTCGGGGCGCAGAACTACGACACTTACGAGGTTCCCGGCGCCGGCAACATCTGCGCCACGATCTGAGCCGGGCGCAACGACTCGGACCACCCTCCGCGCCTCGCCGCCTGTCCCGCCGGGCCTTGTCCACCCCAGCAATCCCCCACCGGCCGATCGCACCGGCGGGGTCGATGACACCGAAGGTCGTTGGCTGCCCCGGCTCGCCAGTCACGACCGGACAAGCGCGCGATGACCCGCGCGAGGACCCGCGCGATGAACGCGCCCGGCCGCCCGCGTCAGGACGCGGGTTGTCCGACGAATCCCCGTGAGCCGACGGACCCGCCGTTGTCCCTAGGCCGTGACGTCGCGAGTGCAGAACGCGCAAACGTGCGCGGCGATCGGGATCGTGCTCGCGCAGTGCTCACAGGTCTTCGTCGGCGCGGACTCCGCCTGGCGGCGTGCCGCCAGCGCATTCAGCGGCTTGACCACAGCAAAGAAGATCACGGCGGCCAGGACGACGAAGGCGACAAGGTAGTTGAAGAAGTCGCCGTAGAAGAAGGTGCTCCCGTTCACGGAGAAATGGAGCGTGGCGAAATTGGTCTTGCCGGGGATCGCGATCAGCGGGGTGATCAGGTCTCGGACGAAGGCGGTGACGACCGCCCCGAACGCGACGCCGACGACGACGGCGATGGCTAACTCGACGACGTTGCCCCGCACAAGGAACGCTTTGAAGTCCTTCACCTTGCTCACCTTTCGAACGTGCCGCGACTGACGCGTCAACTTATCCTCGACCGGGCTCCGGCCGGTCCCGCCATTCTGCACTCAGGATCGCGACGGCGCTCGGGGTGTCCCGCGGGATGCCCCTAGGCTCGATGCTCTCGACCACCTCGGTTGACGGTTCCCCGGCGTGGCCGGAGTCGAACGGCCGGGCTCCGCGCGCGATAAGAATCGCGAACCTGGCTTGTCGTTAGGGACAACGCCCCCGTAGCTCAGGGGACAGAGCAGCGGTTTCCTAAACCGCGTGTCGCAGGTTCGAGTCCTGCCGGGGGCGCCTCTCGCATCCTCGAGGTGCCGCACTGCCACACCTAACCGGCGATCAGGGGTAGTACTGACCTCCAAAGTGTTGGAAGACTTGCTCCATGGTTGCCGAGGACGACTGGTGCCTCGAAGACAACCACTACAGGCCACACATATCGGTCGGGTACGTAACCCCGGCAGAGTTCGCCCGCACGTGGCGGGCGGAGCATCGACACGACCCGGAGCTCTCATAAGGAGTGGACCGAAGATTGGAGTCCGGTCAGATGGACGACTTTCGTAACCTGCTCTTCAAGGTGCGTCCGAAGCGCAGCGCCCGCTCGATCGCCGAGGCTGAGGAGGCCTACCGCCAGGCAATCGCCTCTGGTCACGCCGATTTTGCTCCTGCGGCGATGGACGACTTGGGTAGGCTGCTCGCTCGCCAGGAGCGGTTCGCTGAGGTTGAGGAGGCCTACCGCCAGGCGATCGCCTCTGGTGACGCCGACTGGGCTCCCTTTGCGATGGACGCCTTGAGTGAGCTGTTCGCTGACCAGGAGCGACTCGCCGAGGCTGAGGAGGCCTACCGCCAGGCGATCGCTTCTGGCCACCTCAACTGGGCTCCTTATGCGATGGTCCTCCTGGGTGATCTGGTCGCTCGCCAGAAGCGGTTCGCCGAGGCGGAGAACGCCTATCGCCAGGACCGTACAACAACCTGGAGCGACACCGGATCGAAGGGAACTAAGTAGCTGGACTTGTGTCGTGGCTCGGAGTCGACCAAGTCCACTCCGAGACGCGTTCTGCCTCACGGTTAGAGTTCAACGAGAGGCGAGCCCATGGTCTTCACGATCAAGGTTGCTCCGGGAGTGAGGGTCAGTGTCAACCATGAGCGCGTCCTCAGCTCTCCCCTCGACAGCGATAGAGCCGTTGGCCCCTAGCACCCTGGTACCCGCGGGCCTGCGGCCAGACAATGATCTCGGCTGCTGGGGGCCTCTGGTCCTAGCTGGAGGTGGCACATGGGCAAGCTCCGCATCGCCGGCCTGTCCGCTCTGCTCGTCGTGGGACTCGGCCTCCCGTTCCTGACGGGTAGTACGAACGCGACGACGCGTTCTACGAGGGCGCCGGAGCTGTACGTTTTCACGGGCATGACGCTCGGCGTTCTTTATGCTTGGCCGCACTTCCCGAAGTTGATCTATCTCGACAACCACGATCAACTCGCCGCCCTACGGTGGAAGCGACCTAGGCTGGCGGACGCCACGGCGACCGGCACGTTAATCTTCGACCTCTGTCAGCCCAGTTGTGCGGGAGGTCAGTTGGCGCGCTACCCGGTGCAACTGACCGCTGAGCGCCCGGTCACCTGCGTGGTGAAACTACGGAACCCAAGCACTGGCGCCTTCCGGCACGAGCGGGCCGACATCTATTACGATCTCAGTTCCCGCGTTGGCGGCAAGGCGCCCTCCGGCATGGAGACGTACTTAGTCCGAGTGTTCAACGCAGAACATTCGGGCTGTATCCGTAACTGACGGTCGGAGTGGGACAGGGCCAATCCCGATACGGTCTACGACCCAGAGCTGTTCCGGCTCGCCGGATGCCGGTGGATCGCTTGCTACGGCCGAGGTGTTCCTCCGGGAAGTCAACGAAGGTGCCAACGCACGCCCTGGGCCTCTAGCGGTTGTTGTCCGAAGAGGGAGGCTACAACGCGCGAGGCCGGCGGAATCCAATCATCCTGTGTGGCCACACAACTCAATTGAGTCATCCGTCCGGTGTGGCTACGCGACCAAGCTGTTGTGGGTTTTCTCGACGCGCTATCGACGCGGCGTCATAAACCGGGCTTCGGAAAAGAGCGACCCATGGTGAAGGCACTGCAAGTTCGGGCCGGCACATCGATAATGCGGAACATATTCGTGGTGATTTTCGGCGCAGTGTTGGGAGCGACCGCGTTCGTGAGCACGGCTAGCGCCGCCCAGGCCACGGTTGGGCTCGGTACCGCCTCAAGTTTCGCGGTGCTCGCGGGCTCTGGGATCACCAACACCGGAGCGACGACGATCACTGGTGATGTGGGAACGTTCCCTACCACGGCTGAGACCGGCTTCGGTTCGGTCACGCTCAACGGTGCGGACAACGCAGGAAACTCCGTCACGCAGGGCGCGCAGAACGATCTCGTGACCGCCTACAACGACGCAGCGGGGCGAACGCCGGTTAGCACGATCGCGACCGAGCTCGGCGGGTCGGTGCTAAGTGGCGGGGTCTATAACTCCGCAGCAGGCACCTTCGGGCTCACCGGAACGCTCACGCTCAACGGGCAGGGCGACCCGTCCACTGTCTTCATCTTCGATGCCGCATCGACGGTGATTACCGCGTCGTCGAGCAATATCTTGCTCGAAAACGGCGCCCAAGCCTGCAACGTCTTCTGGGTCGTTGGGAGCTCGGAAACGCTCGGGACGAACACGAGCTTCGTCGGCACCACCCTCGCGTTGACGTCGATCACACTCGACACTGGTGCGACAGTCGCCGGACGTGAACTCGCCCAAAACGGGGCCGTCACCTTGGACTCGAACACGATCACCGTCCCGACCTGCAGCGTGTCCGCGCCCACGACCACGACGACCGCCAAGCCGACCACGACGACGGCCAAGCCGACCACGACGACGGTCAAGCCGACCACGACGACGGCCAAGCCGACCACGACGACGGCCAAGCCGACCACGACGACGGCCAAGCCGACCACGACGACGGTCAAGCCGACTACGACGACGGTCAAGCCGACCACGACGACGGCCAAGCCGACCACGAAGACCGCCAAGGCGACCACGACGGCATCTCTCGCTAAGAAGACAACAGCAGCAGCGACCACGACAACAGTTCCGGCTACAACGACGACCACCGAAGTCGTCCCGTCGGGGTTCCCCGCGACTGGAGCCGGAGGCACCTCAGGTATGAAGGATGAGAATCTCCTGTGGTTCGGCGCGATTGCGCTCCTCGGCGGAGCAGGAGCGGCGATCGTCGGGTTACGCCGTCGGCGCCTCATGCGCACTTCACTCACGGACGCTTCAGGAACCTCGGAGCGGTTCTGACAGGGGCCAGTTGTCCCGAAATGATGCGTTGTGATGTGGCGATTCGCCCGCTGTTCGAAACCGAGACGACCCGGGACCGAAACGAGGGTGCCCACCGCGGGGTGATCCGGCGCATCGCCGATATCGACTCACGAACCTAAAGGACGGTCGAAACAACGTGCGCCGGTGGTTCGCCCTTTCGTTACTGCTTTTCGCGGGCGGATCGATCTCGCTTGGCTTCGGTCTCGCGGCCCAGGAGCATCCGCCTTCGCCAACCCACGATCTCGGGTCGATCCGGCGGTCGACCGCGGCATCGCCGTCGCGGGCGAGGGAGCCGGTGGCAAACAAGAGGAGCGTCCTCGAAGTTGGCTTGGCGCGGTCGGTGCCGGTCGTGCTCGACATCCCGGCGATCGACGTGGCAGCTCCGCTCACGTCGCTCGGGCTGAATCCCGACGGCGCGGTGCAGGTTCCGAGCGAATGGCAGGAGCCCGGTTGGTATCGCCTCGGTCCGACGCCCGGACAGCTTGGTGCGGCGGTGATCCTCGGCCACGTGGACTCGGTCACTGGGCCAGCGGTGTTCTTCCGCCTCGGAGCACTTCGACCGGGAGAGATGGTCAACGTCACGTTGGCTGACGGCGTCGTCGCGCATTTCGTTGTTGACGCGATTGACATCTATCCGAAGAGCAGCTTTCCCGCTCGAAGCATCTACGAAGCGTCACCAGGTCGAGCAACCTTGCAGCTTGTGACCTGCACCGGCGTGTTCGACGCTTCGACTCACCACTACCTGTCGAATCTCGTCGTGTACACCTCCCTCTCCTCGGTTACGCCCTCTCGGAACTAACTCGCTCCTCGAGAACGGGTCAACTCCAGGGTCGTGAGGTGCCCTCGAGGTAGTGTTCTTCGGCGGTCGTGAATCAGAACGTCACCCCGAACGCCGACCCACCTCTCCGGGTTGACCGGGACCAAAACGCCAGGTCGGTCACGCGCACAGATGGGCGAACGCCCTCGCGGTGGGCAGCCGAGCGGCCGCGCCCGATTCGGCAGAGATCGGTATCGCGCCAGGTAGCCCATAACAATTCGCTTGAGCAACAGAAGCGTGACATAAGTGCCGATCGGAGGCAGCCGCGGTCACTGAGCGACCGCATCGAAGGCTGACCTTGGATGGACCGGTCGGGAATCTCTTGGGAATCTACGGAGCGACATTCGCGTGCACTGAACGGACTGAGTGGACGGCCACTCCCACAAGGGCCAGTTCAACGGACTGGACTCGCTTAGGTGGACCTTCTCGGCCCGATTCCTAAACCGCGTGTCGCAGGTTCGAGTCCTGCCGGGGGCGCAGGTCAACGGCCAAGTAAACAGCTACTTATCTCGGTCAGCACGGAGCGCACCTGCGTTGGCGTGACCCACATGTGACCCAACGGAGTCAAAGACTTGCACCTTTGCGGCCCGTCCAACCCGCTCGAGCGCGTGGCCCGCTAGACGCGCTCGGCAGCAGGAAGTCCCGCCCAGAGGGCGGTACCTCTACGGGTGTCTCACCCGGTCTCGTTCGTTTTGGCGCATCAAGAGTGGGGCAAGAAACGGGAGCTTTCTTTCGGCCGTAGCCACCTTGGGAGTCGAGTGCCAAGAGAGGGAAGGGGGACGGCCAGGAGCGGTGTGAAGTTGAGCGGTGCGGCAGAACAGCTAGATCGATGAGCGGATCGATAGCAGGCGGAATATCCCGAATGCTGTCCTTGTTGAATATTCCAGCCATGTCTAGGTTGCCCACACAATTTCTGACGATTGAGGAGCTATATGCGCAGGAGTCGACTACGTGCCGGCACGATCGTGCTTGGGGTAGCGGTCATTGGAAGCGGGCTGTTCGGCGGCGTATCCGCATGGGGATCGAGCACCCCGAAGGGCGGCACGATCTACGTTTCAGCTACGCCGAAAAACGGGGCGACGGATCCAATCGTGATCGTCGGAGCGATCGGCGACTACGGCACAGCGACAACCATCGACCAGAATGGAAAGGTCGACTCGAACGGCGACTACGTCAAGATCGTGCTTAAGCACGGTGGATTCGAGATCAATACCAAGACTCTCAAGAAGAAAGCGAACTCGGCTCTTCCAACCGTGAACGACACGACGACCTGCTCGTTCTCGTTCGCGGCCTCCGGGCCAGTTACGTTGTTTAACGGCAGTGGCTTGTACAAGGGCATTTCCGGCACGGTGGAAATAACCGAAAGCTTCGACGCGATCCTTCCGCGCTTTGCGACTGGCAAGCACAAGGGTCAGTGCAACGAAAGCAACAGCGCAAGCCCAGTCGCATCTGTCGGGAGCATCAGTGGTTCAGGCAAGGTCAGCTTCAGTTAGCGGCCATTACTGATCGAGGGGCTGTTTGTCCCGCTGCGTTAACACGTTCGCCGAAATTCGACAATATCCAGTCTGCGCTTCGCCGCCACTCTCAAGCGGATGCCAGGAATAGCCAGCGACTGGGCTCATGAGTGGGGGCTGGCCCTGTTGACAAAGTGCCGTACTGCCGCACATACCCGGTGGCATGGAACGGTTCAGTGATATTCGCGCAGGAGGAGTCACGCTCAACCGCAGTCAACGTAATGAATCACCAGCCGAACAGGGAGAACAGCCATGCACGCCATCGTGATCCACGCCAACATCACCGACCTGCCCGAGGCGAAGCGGGGCCTCGATGAGGAGGTACTACCAATGATGAAGGGGGCCCCTGGTTTTCTCAGCGCCTACTTCGTGGCCGTCGACGACACCCACGGGGTCTCGGTCCAGGTGTTCGAGACCAAGGAGCAGGCCCGCGCTGCCGCTCCTCCCGAAGGTGCCGAGGCACCCGGCGTGACTCTGGGCACCATCCAGTTCGGCGAGGTCATCGGCTCGGCCTGACTGCTTGTGGGGCGCAACAGGCCCGTGGCACGCAACCGCAGATTGCCACCGAGGTGCCGCACTGCCACACTTACCCGGCGATCGGGGGCAGTGGGCGAGACGCGGTGAAGACTATTTCGTTAAGAAGGTTGGTGCATTGGTCGCTCTTGTCTCGGAGCGGGGCGCTCAGTCTGTCGTTGACTCGAAATCTCGCCAGCTGACCAATGCGGCATCGATCCGCCATGAGCGTGTCTCGGGCCTCTTCGCTCTCTCGACGGTGCACTTTCTCCCGCATCCAGCATTACGACAGTCGTCATACGCGCCGCGAGCGGCTGGATCCGCGTCCAGGGCATCGGTGAAGTCCGTTGGCTCAACTAACACGCGGGGCTCGACATCTAGCTCGACCTCGAACTCGACCTCGTCACCGGTTGGGACACCGGCAGCTCTCCGGTTGGCGCTGCTGAGTCCGATCGGGTTGCGGCCGCGCATGATCGGCTTCTGCTATTCCCGGAATGCCCGCTGATCGTGATGCTTACTGCTGGACGCTTGCCCCCACCAAGCGCTTGGCCCACTTCTTCTGGCACCTCGGCGATGTGCACGGCCGCCGCAGTCGCGACGCGATAATGAGCAACCAATCACTCTTCACTAGCGCCTCCCAGGTGAAGCGGCTGTGGGGGATCCCTGTTCCCCCGCTCAAGCACCCCCCTCCGGTCGAGCCCTATTCACGGGGATCCTGGGGCCATGCTTCGGTCGACACGGTGATTGCCCCTCACCGCTGGCACCTACCGAGGAGAATTGAGGTAGCACCGAGACACCTGGCACGGGTTGAACGGCGTACGGCCACAATGGTCGCAGCTGCACATCTCGGTAGACCCGAGATGCTGTCGGTGATCGACGAACCCGTAGGAGCACCAGGGCCTCACCAAGTCGTCGTCACCACTCAGGCGATCCGTGGGAGGCTGAGTCATGGTTGTCGGCCGTGACCTCGTGGCCGTGGTTGGTGCGCTCCTGATCGTCGCCACCGGATGGAGCGTGATCGGCACGGTCGTTGTCCCCCGACGGATCCGCAGCCGGCTCCCCAGAACCGTTTCCACCGTCGTCGATACGACATTCCATTTCGTAGCCGACCACTTCGACTCCTACGAGCCGCGCGATCGGATTCTGGCGGCCCAGGCTCCGATTCAACTCATCCTGCAGATCTTCGCGTGGCTGGCGGCCCTTGAGGTTGGCTTCGGGCTGCTGATGTGGCCGTTCATGGGCACCGCGGGGCTGCCCGGCGCCTTGGAACAGGCCGGGTCCGCGCTGTGCACGCTGGGTTACCTGGCGCCTCGCTCCAGCCCTGTGGCAGCACTGGACTCCCTCGCCGCCCTCTCCGGTCTGGGCACGGTGGCCCTCCAGATCGGCTACCTCCCCACGCTCTACGCCGCCTTCAACCGGCGCGAAACGCTCGTGACGCTGCTGGACTCACGAGCCGGGGTGCCTTCTTGGGGACCGGAACTGCTGGCTCGCACCCACTACGGCTTGGGCACCGGTGTCTCGGCCGTTGGAGAGCTGCCAGAGCTATTTGAGGAGTGGGAACGCTGGTCGGCCGACGTCGCCGAGAGCCACACCACCTACCTGACCCTCGTCAACTTCCGTTCCCCACGAGCGCTCTCCTCCTGGGTGACCGCACAACTGGCCGTGCTCGATGCGGCCGCGCTCTATCTGTCGCTATTGCCCGATGCTCCTGATGCAGTATCGGCCCGGCTGTGCCTGCGCGGCGGCTTCACTTGTCTGACGGCCGTCGCCCGGGCCCGTGGCTTCGCCATCCCCGATGAGGCCGATCCAAACGACGGCATCGCCCTCACCTTCGAGGAATTCGTCGACGCCATCGACCGCTTGGCCAGAGTGGACTTTCCCCTCGAGCGCTCGAGCGAAGACGCGTGGCGCGACTTCGTGGGCTGGCGGGTCAACTACGAGGCGGCCGCTTACGCCATCGCCCGCGCTGTCGACGCTCCGCCGGCGTTGTGGTCGGGACCTCGTCGGCACCCGATCCCAGTGATCCCGCCGCTTCGGCCAGCGGCCCTACGGGCTGGCAAGCCACCTCCAAGTGCCCCAGGATAGAAGGGGCGAACTGCTGTTCGCTCATGACATCCGGGTACTGGAATACGGCGGAATCGGTAGATTCTTCACCGGGGGCGAGTCGTCGACAGTTCATCTCTTGAGAGTGGACGATCCTCAGCGACACATCGACCACAACGCAGCAAGGAGGCCTTCATGCCGGCAAAGGGAAGCGCTGAGTGGAAAGGCGACGTGCCCACTGGTACTGGCACGTTCAGCGCGGGTGACACCATCGGCGGCGGCTACACCTACAAGTCCCGTTTCGAGGACGGACCCGGGTCCAACCCGGAGCAGCTGATCGCGGCGGCATACGCGGCCTGCTTCTCGATGGCCCTTTCCGGCCTCCTCGCCAATGCGGGCCATCCACCGGACTCGGTGCACACCGACGCCACGGTCACGCTGAGGATTGTCGATGGTTCCCCGACGATCACCAAGATCGAACTGGTCACAGTGGGACGGGTGCCGGGCATTGACGAGCCCACCTTCGTGGAGAAGGCCCTGGCCGCCAAGGCGGGCTGTCCGGTGAGCAGGGCGTTGGCCGGGGTGCCGGACATCATCCTCGACGCCTCCCTGGCCCGGTAGGAAGGAACCACCCGATAACCGAGGCATTCATCCTCGGATGAGATACCAGTATGTGGGCGCGACGACGTACTGAGTCATGACAGCTCCAACCGGGTCGGATGCATCGCGCTGATTATCGGGCCCCAAGAGATTGGCGCTGTCTGGGGGAACAGGGAAAATGGCGGGTGGGTCACCCCACGACTCGCCTCGAGCCCTTTGGACAGCTGACGCGCTTCTTGGACCGACACATCCGACACTGGTCTCGCTCTCGGGCGTCGGACGAGCATCCGATCGGCAGTCAAGCTGTCCTCGTCGACGTCGGCGTGACAGGTCCCCACCCGGTGCCTTCTACGTTGGGCTCAACAACCATCCTCTTTGTCTTGACGATCACGGGAACCGCTCCTACTAGCCTCGTCTCGTGCAGCTCATCGACACCCTCGTTCCCGTGGACTTTCGAACCACGATCGACGCGACGTTGCGTCGTTTCTTCCTTTGCACGTTTCTTGGCTGCATCGGTAACGGGCTCACCCTCTCGCTCTTCGTGGTGTACCTGCACAACGTGCGGGGTTTCTCGGACAGCTTCGCGACGCTCTTGCTCGCGCTGTGTGCGTTCGCGGGACTCGCGACGAGCCCACTCTGGGGCACCACGATCGACCGCTTCGGACCGGTGCCGGTGGCGCTCTTCGGCTACACGACCGGCGCGGGCGCGCTCGTGCTCTGGGCCTTCGCCCACACCCGGTCGATGGCCCTCGTAGCGGGCCTCGCGATAGCGGTCTTCGGCGGGGCCGGCTGGGGTCCCAGCAGCACGCTGCTCAGCCGACTGGTCCCCGAAGGGCACCGCCAACGGGCCTTCGGCTTCAACTTCATGCTCGTGAACTTGGGCATTGGCTTCGGCGGGCTGATCTCGGCGTCGATCGTCGACCTGCACCACCCGTTCAGCTTCACCGTGCTCTACCTCTTGAACGCCGGAGTGACGGTTCTCGCCGGATTGTTCTTCTTCACCCTGCGCGCGCACGGCGGGCCGGTAAGGGTCCACCACGACGACCCCGTGAAGCTTGCCGAGGGGTGGCGCCACGTCCTCTCCGACCGGCGCCTGGTCCAGATTGTGCTCGCCTCGCTCGTCCTCTTGATCGGCGGCTACGGGTCCCAGGAGGCTGGCTACAGCCTCTTCGTGGTGAACAACCTGAAGCTCTCGGTACACGTGATCGGCGTCATTTTCTTCTTCAACACATCGACCATCGTGCTGGCGCAACTCTGGGTGCTCAACCGCATCGAGGGGCGCAGCCGGACCCGCATGATGGCTATCACCGGGGTGTCGTGGTTCATCTTCTGGGTGCTGCTCGACGTGGCGCTCAAGTTGCCCGCCGCCGTCACGATCATCTCGCTCTGCGTCGGGATGGTCATCTTCGCCCTCGGCGAGACCATGCTCACGCCCACGAGCTCGGCGCTGGTGAACCAGATCGCGCCCGAGCACCTGCGCGGCCGCTACAACTCTGCCCTCGGTCTCACGTGGGGGCTCTCGGCCATGATCGCGCCCGCCATCGCGGCGCTCTACTTCGGCGACCACCTCGGCGGTTGGTGGCCGATCAGCATCGGACTCTTGGCGCTCGCTGGGTCGGCAATGATGCTGAACCTGCGCCGCACGCTGAGCGCCAGCGAGGACGGCCGCGCCCAGTCCGGGGCAACGGAGTAGTACTCGTCATCGACCAGCGCCTGCACCCGAGCGCGCCGCTCGAGCTCCTCGGTGCGCTTTCCCGACACGCGCCACGCGCGGCGCTCGCGACGCAGCGGTCGGGCGACGTCCGCCAGGTTGCCCGTGTTGCGACCCCGGTTCGTTAGACAGCTTCGATGACCGTCACGCCCTCTGCGCGACCACTACATCGTTGAACGCCTCGAAGGGCATCCGGCGTCCGAGCCGCACGACGAACTCGGCGACCGCTTGGCGCAGTTCGTCAGTGCCCGGAAGAAACCTCGACCACAGGCATGGCTCCCCCAGGGTCCGCATGAAGCACGCGGCGACACCGAGTCAGTCAATCGACCCCTGGAAGGGTGACCTTGCCGCACAGCGGCTGTTGGCTATCGCCGCGCCGGAAAACGGACATGTCACCTATCCGGGGGCTGACAACGGATAGTGTGCTGCCCGACACGGATGAACGGCTGTGATGTTCGGCGCCGGGTGGGCATAGGCGTGTCCGCCTGCGGTCCGGCCATGGGCCGAGGCGTGGTCGCCGTCGGGCGAACGCCTCACACGACGAAATGGACCGTCGAGAGCATGTGCGCAGTCCGGAGTCGATCATGGACATGATGCCGGCGCCCGGAGGTCGTCGTCTCCATATCGCTCCCCATGCTCCACGCGCGCGTTCGTTGGTCACTCCGCGCCGGGCGCTTCTCGCGCTCTTCTACGCCCTCGTGTTTCCCTTCTACTGGTGGACCGCTGTTTCGAGTCGGAACATCCACGTCCGCGACTTCTACAACGAGTTCACCGACAGCATCCTCGCCGGTCACCTCGACATGCCCTACCGACCGCCCAAGGGGCTCGTCGCTCTCTCGAATCCCTATGACCCGACCCTGAACGCGCCCTACCAGCGCCTGTACCACGACCTGATCCTGTGGCACGGCCACTTCTACATCGGATGGGGAACCACTCCGGTCTTCACGCTGTTCTTGCCCTGGAGGGTCCTCGGCGTCGGGGACATGCCGGAGAGCGTCGCGGCAGTGATCTTCAGCTGCGTGGGCCTGTTCTTTGCCGTGCTGCTCTTCCTGACCCTGCTCGACCGATTCCTGCCCGGGACGTCACACCTGAAGACCATGGTCGCGGTGACCGCGCTCGCCTTCTGCAGCGTGATCCCGTTCATCCTTCGCCGGCCCGCTGTCTACGAGGTGGAGATCTCCTCCGGCTACGCCTTCATGATGCTGGCCCTCTACCTCCTCGCCAGCGGCTGCCTGCGGCGGAGACTGATCGCCTGGCGCCTCGGGCTCGGAAGTCTGTGCCTCGGTCTCGCCTTCGGAGGGCGGCCGGTGCTCACTCCCGTCGCGCTTCTCGCCGCCTTGCTCACCTTCGCCGTCATCATGCGGAATGGGGCCAACCGCCACCTCAATCCGGTCATCCGCTACGGCGCCCTCGTCTTCGGACCGATGGGAGTGCTCGGGTGCCTCGCCCTTGCCTACAACCACGTCCGTTTCGGATCGCCGCTCCAGTACGGCCTCTCGTACGCCATCAGCGGCTCGTACATCCGTAACCTGCACCTCTTCAACTTCTCCTACATGGTCCCCTCGCTCACGTACATCCTCATCAACCCGATCTACTTCTCGCTCAGCTTCCCGTACGTCGCGCTGTCCCCGCAGCTGCTGCCCGTGACCCTGCCGCCGGGCTACATCGTCGAGTCGGTCGCCGGCATCCTGGTCACGACACCGTTCCTGCTCTTTGCCGCCGGGATCCCGTTCGTCGGGCAACGCGACCGCGCCAGCCGCGAGTTCCGGACGGCGCTCTACGCGATGGCCGGTCTCGGGCTGCTCAGCCTGCTGCTGGTGGCGTTCACGATCTGGGGCGTCACTCAGGAAGTCGAAGTGGACTACGTGACGCTGCTCCTCGTCCCAGCGCTGCTCGTCTGGTGCGCACTCACTCGCGGGCGCGGGTGGCAAAGGTCGGTCACGAGGGTGATCGGCGCCGCGGCGATCCTCTACGCCTCGTTAATAGGGTTCGCCGTGTCCTTCTCCGGCTACTACGACGCGCTCCTCCAGAACAACGCGGGCGAGTTCTGGACGCTGGAGAGATTGACGAGCTTCATCCCGACGACGATCACCGAGCTCGTCGGTCATCCGGACCTCGTTCGCGTCTACTACATCGGCGGAGGAGGGACGTTTCAGCCGACCCTCACCGGGGCCCGAGTGATCGCGGTGCCGTTGCACGTTTCCGTCGTCGCGCCAGACAGCTCGTGGCAGCTAAGAATGGTGCTGCGACCGAAGTTGCCCGCCAACGGCACCGTGGACGTAACCGTCAGCTACCAGAACACCGAGCGGCACGTGGTCGTCGGTGGCAACGCCACGGTGATCGTCGTCCCCCTGGAATCCGGCGTGGACCGCATCCGGCTGTCCGCGCCAACGGGAGAAGCAGCCACGATCGTGACGTCGAACTTCGCCCGGAAGAGCTGATGCGCCGCGGTCGACCGGAGGCATTGACGCGCGCGTGTCTCGAAATCCGGTTGAAGTTCCCACCGGCTGAGGACAGGCGGACCGGGAAGCCCTCCGTGGTGACGGGGCTCGAGCCGGTGTTGAACCGGTCCCCGCAACCGGACTGCGACAAGAGACCACCCTGATGCGCCATCATCGGGGATGTCCCAGGTATATTGGCCCATCCCCTCCTTGGCATCCTCGACTTGATTCCGAAGCCCCGACGAACGCGCGTGCCTCGGTCCCTGTTCGGCGCCCGTCGCCGCCGCATCCGACGCGAGATCGTCGATACCGCCGTGCGCTTCATCGTGGAAGGCTTCGCGAATTCCGGTTCACCGGGTGATGCGCCGGTGCTGGTGCTCGGCTCCGGAACGGCGGTCGCCGACCGGCTCGCCGAAGAGGGTCTCCGCGTCGCCTCGCTACCACTCTCGGGGGCCTCCGCCGTCACCCATCTCGTCGACCCTGATCCTGCGGAGCCAGGACAACTTGCGTCCGCGTGGGTGTTGGACGGGGTGTTGGAGAGCACAGACGACCCGTCCGAGCTTCTGGCAGCCGCCTACTCGGGCCTCGCGCCCGGCGGCCTTCTCGTCGGGGCGGTCTACGCCGGACGGGGTCGGGATCGAGGGGGTCCCCGCGCCGCCAGCCGGGCGGGGCCACCGGGAAGGACGCTCCTAGGAGGCCAACTCCTCCAATCGCTCGTCTTCCGCGAAGGATTCGTCGCGCCCAGCTACCGCAGATTCGGCGACGGGTCGCGTCTCGTCACAGCGCAACGCGGCGACCTCGCCCCACCACGCTCGCGGGACCTCCGCCTGTCGGTGATCGTGCCGGCCTACGACGAGGCGAAGACCTTTCCAAAGGTGATGGAGAAGCTTCTGGCCAAGGAGATCGCCGGCGTCGAGATCGCCGTCGTCGTCGTCGAGAGCAAGTCGAACGACGGGACGCGGGAGCTGGCGCTCGGCTTTGCCGACCACCCGCGCGTCTCGCTCGTCCTCGAGGAACGGGCCCGTGGCAAAGGACACGCCGTGCGGGCCGGGCTCGCGACGGCGAAGGGTGATCTCGTGATGATCCAGGACGCCGATCTGGAGTACGAGATCGACGACTACGACGCGCTGTTAGCGCCCCTGCGATCGTTCGAGACCGGTTTCGTCCTCGGCGTACGGGCGCGAACGCTCGGCGCCACCTGGGGAGTCCGTCACTTCGCCTCCGCGGGCCTGGCCAGCAGGTTCATGAACGTCGGAAACTGGATTTTCCGCGCGCTGTTCAATGTCGTCTACCAGCAGAGGCTGCGCGACCCGTTCACGATGGCAAAGGTCTTCCGGCGGGACTGCGTGAACGGGATGCGACTCGAGTGCGACCGGTTCGACTTCGACTGGGAGCTCCTCGCCAAGCTGGTCCGCGCGGGGTACGCGCCGGTCGAGGTCCCGATCTCGTACCAGTCCCGCTCGTTCTCCGAGGGCAAGAAGATCCGGGTCATCGGCGACCCGTTCACCTGGGTGAGGGCCTGCTTCAAGTACCGGTTCACCCCACCCTACGGCAGGTAGCCACCGGGGGTTCCGACCGGCGCGGACCCTCCCACGTCTCAGGAGAATGCTTCATCCGGTGGGCGCGCGTCGATCCGTGTCGAGGTCCCGCGCCACCCGGGCGGTCCCCCCGGGTATCAGCCGTGCTGCCAGATCCGGACGCTGATGCCATGCCGGCCCGGCAGCGTGACCGCGTCCAGGCGGGCGAGGTCCTCGCTGTCGATCCTCCAGCCGAGCACCCCGGCGTTCTCCACGGCCTGGCGCCGGTTCTTGGCACCGGGGATCGGCACGGCGCCCTTCGCGATCAACCAGTTCAGGGCGACCTGACCGGGGGTCTTCCCCTCGTGCCGTTCGCCGACCCGCCGAAGTTCGGCGACCACTCCGTCGACCATTCGCATCGGGTAATTGCCGAAGTTCCTCCGGCGGGGCGGCGGGTTAGGAACCGAGTACTTGCCGGTGAGCCGGCCCTGGCCGAGCGGCGAGTAGGCGATCGGCACGACTCCGAGCTCCCGGCAGGTTTCCAGCAGACCGCCCGTCTCAGGGGTGCGCCGCAGAAGCGAGAACTCGATCTGGTTGGTCGCGAGCCGCATCCCGACCTCTTCCAGGGCCGTGGCCATGGAGAGGGTCTCTGCCACCGAGTAGTTCGAGACGCCGACGGCCTTCACGAGACCCATTCCGTGGGCGGCGGCCAGGGCCTCGGCCAGAGCCTTCTTGGAGCGCAGGCTAACGGGGCCGTGGATCTGGTAGAGGTCGACCGACTCCAGGCCGAGCCGGCGAAGCGAAGCCCGCAGGGACGTCAGCAGTTCGACGCGGACCCGCAGCTTCCAGGGATAGGGCAGGAACTTCGTCGCGACGACGGCGGAGGCCGCCCGCTCGCGGTCGCGCGCGAGCAGGTCGCCGATGATGCGCTCGCTCTCCCCCTTGCCGTATAACTCGGCGGTGTCGAACAGCGTGGCCCCGGCGTCGATCGAGGCATCCCACGCCTCCCGGATCGACTCGCGCGTGAAGCCGGCGTCGTAACCGCCCATGCCCCAAGTGGAACGATCACCCCACGCCCAGGTCCCGACGCCGAGCAACGGGATCGAGACGGAGGATCCCGCGAGGGTGAGTCGGTCGGGGATCATCTCGGCACCGGGAGAGACTCTACGACCCCCGGACCTGCGGATCGGCGGCGGGCGGCGAGCCTGCCTCGATCCCCAACGGGATCGGGATACGGTAGCTGCGCAAAACCGGTTGATGACGCCTTCACCTGGGGTTGACTTGAGCGAACGGACCGATCCGCGGTGATTCCCGCGGCCGCGACGGCGGCCGGGGGGAATCCGAGCACCGTCGGCAGGATCCGGACGCCCGGCGGATTCGGGCCTGACGCGGGCCGGCTCCTCCGACGACGCCCAGCGGTGCGTCGCCGGCCCGGGACCTCCTGTCGGGGTGAGCCGCCGTGCTGATCCGCCTGATGCGCACCCAACTGCGACCGTACGCGGCGCAGGTCGCCGTCGTCGTCGGGCTGCTCGTGGTCCAGACCCTCGGCAACCTCTACCTGCCGAACCTGAACGCCGACATCATCAACAACGGCATCGTGAAGGGGAACATCCACTACATCGAGATGACTGGCGTCGTCATGCTGGCCATCACGCTCGTGCTCGGCGTCGTCTCGATCGTGGCTGTGTACTGGGCGTCACGCGTGTCGATGGGCGTCGGCGCCGATCTGCGCGGCGCCGTCTTCACCCGGGTCCAGGGGTTCTCGGCCCGGGAGATGAACCATTTCGGGACACCCTCGCTCATCACTCGCAACACCAACGACGTCCAGCAGGTCCAGGTGTTCGTGCAGGCGGCACTCACGTTCCTCGTCATCGCCCCCATCATGAGCGTCGGCGGCGTGATCATGGCGGTTCGGGAGGGCGGCTCGCTGTCGCTGCTCCTGGTGGTCGCCGTGCCCGTGATGGCCCTGTTCATCGGGTCTGTGATGTGGCTCGTCGTGCCGCAGTTCCGGACCATGCAGGTCCGGATCGACCGGATCAACCAGGTCCTGCGGGAACAGATCACCGGGGTCCGGGTGATCCGAGCCTTCGTCCGCAACGCCTTCGAACGCGAGCGCTTCGGCGAGGCGAACTCCAACCTCACCTCGACCGCTCTGAGGGTGAACCGGGTGTTCGCCCTCGCGGTGCCGGCACTGATGGCGATCCTGAACCTCTCCAGCGTCGCCGTCCTGTGGTTCGGCGGGCGCCTGGTGAGCGAAGGGTCGATCCCGATCGGCAACCTGACGGCGTTCCTCACCTACAACCTGCAGATCCTGATGGCCGTGATGATGGCCGTGATGGTGGCGATCCTCGCCCCGCGTGCCGTCGCCAGTGCGGAACGTATCAAGGAGGTGCTGGACACCGAACCTTCGGTGACCGACCCGCCGGATCCCGCCCTGCCGGCGCAGGTGAACGGCCTCGTGGAGTTCCGCGGCGTGACGTTCGGCTATCCCGGCAGCGAGAGTCCCGTGCTCTCGGACCTCTCGTTCACACTCCGGCCCGGTGAGACGAACGCCGTCATCGGGGGCACCGGGAGCGGCAAGACGACGCTGCTCAACCTCATCCCCCGCTTCTTCGACCCGACGAGCGGTGTCGTGCTCGTCAACGGCGTCGACGTCCGCCAGCAGGACCTGGAGCAACTCTGGAGCTCGATCGGTTTCGTTCCCCAGATGGCATACCTGTTCAGCGGCACGGTCGCCGACAACCTGCGCTACGGCCGACCAGCGGCGAGCGACGCCGAGCTGTGGAGCGCCCTCGAGACCGCCCAGGCGCGTGACTTCGTCGCCTCGATGCCTGGGGACCTCGCGGCCCCGATCGACCAGGGCGGCACGAACGTCTCCGGGGGGCAGCGCCAGCGGCTCTCGATCGCCCGGGCGCTCGTGAAGCGGCCGAGGCTGTACCTGTTCGACGACTGCTTCTCGGCGCTCGACGCCACAACCGACGCCCGGCTGCGGGCCGCGCTGAAGCGCGGGACGCGCGACGCCGTCGTCGTGATCGTGGCCCAGCGCGTCAGCACGATCATGCACGCCGACCACATCATCGTCCTCGAAGACGGGCGGACCGTCGGGATGGGCACGCACGCCGAGCTGCTCTCGAGCTGCGAGCCCTACCGGGAGATCGTCCGGTCCCAGTTGGGTGAGGACGCCGCCGCATGATGGGGGGACGGCCCGGCGGCCGGCGCGCGGCCGGGATGACCGGTCCCGGGGGACACACCAAGGACCTCGGGGCGACACTGCGGCGCCTCCTCGCCCGCCTGCGGCCCGAGCGGTTCCGCCTCGGCGCCGCACTCGCGGCCGGCGTGATGTCGGTGGCCTTTGCCGTCTCCGGCCCCAAGATTCTCGGCAGCGCCACGAACATCCTTTTCGACGGCATCGTGGGCAAGAAGCTTGCACGCGGGATCACCAAGTCACAGGCCATCGCGGCACTGCGGGCCAGAGGTGAGAGCCAGGTCGCCGCCATGCTCTCCGGGATGACCTTCACCCCCGGCCGTGGCGTCGACCTCGGCCACCTCGGGCTCGTCCTCGGACTCGCGGCCCTCGTCTACCTGTTCGCCGCCCTCTTCGGCTACGGCCAGGGTTACCTGATGGCGGGCATCACCCAGCGCACCATGTTCGGACTCCGCCGCGAGGTCGAGGAGAAGCTGGCGCGCCTTCCACTGAAGTACTTCGACAGCCACCCGCACGGTGACATCCTCAGCCGGGTATCGAACGACATCGACAACCTCACGACGACGCTCCAGCAGGGGCTGAGCCAGCTGCTGACCTCGTTGCTCACCGTCGGCGGCGTGATGGGGATGATGTTCTGGATCTCGCCGATACTCGCGATCGTGTCGGTGATCGTCATCCCCTGCGCCCTTCTCGTCACCTTCTTCATCGCGCGCCGGAGCCAGGTCCAGTTCTCGGCGCAGTGGAACCGAACCGGTTCGCTCAACGGGCTCGTCGAGGAGACCCACACCGGACACGTACTGGTCCAGCTCTTCGGTCGGCGCGCCGCGACGGTCGACGAGTTCGGAGACCAGAACCGGCGCCTCTTCGACGCGAGCTTCCGCGCGCAGTTTCTCTCGGGGATCATCCAGCCGGCAATGCAGTTCCTCGCCAACATCAACTATGTCGTGATCGCCGTCTTCGGCGGCTACCGGGTCACCTCCGGGGCGATGTCGCTCGGCGACGTTCAGGCGTTCCTCCAGTACTCGCGCCAGTTCACGATGCCTATCACCCAGATCGCGAGCCAGATGAACCTCCTGCAGTCAGGCCTCGCCTCAGCCGAGCGGGTCTTCGAGTTCCTCGACGCCTCGGAGGAAGCCCCCGATCACGTGCCGGCCGTCCTGACGGACCACCGGCCCGTCACGACGGGAAGGGTCCGGCTCGAGCATGTGTCGTTCCGCTACGAGCCCGACAAGCCCCTCGTCGAGGACTTCACCCTCGAGGCCGCGCCCGGTCAGACCGTGGCGATCGTCGGTCCGACCGGGGCCGGCAAGACCACCATCGTCAACCTGCTCGTCCGCTTCTACGAGATCGACTCGGGGCGCATCCTCCTCGACGACACCGACTACCGCGACCTGTCCCGCGTCGAGGTCCGGCGCGCCTACGGCATGGTCCTGCAGGACGCCTGGCTGTTCGCCGGCACGATCTGGGACAACATCGGCTACGGCAAGGAGGGTGCGGCCCACGAGGAGATCCTCGAGGCGGCGAGGGCAGCCCACGTCGACCACTTCGTCCGGACCCTGCCCGACGGCTACGACACCATGCTCGACGACGAGGCCTCCAACATCTCCTCGGGACAGAAGCAGCTGCTCACCATCGCGCGGGCGTTCCTCGCCAGTCCCGAGATCCTCATCCTCGACGAGGCGACGAGCAACGTCGACACCCGCACCGAGGTCCTCATCCAACAAGCGATGACGCGGCTGCGGCACGGCAGGACGAGCTTCGTCATCGCCCACCGGCTCTCCACCATCCGCGACGCCGACACGATCATCGTCATGGACGCCGGGCACATCGTGGAACAGGGCAACCACGCCGACCTCATCGCCCGCCGCGGCTTCTACCACTCCCTCTACCACAGCCAGTTCGCCGAGGCCGACGGCGTCGCGAGCTGAGGGGCACGACCCCGGAAGCCGGATCGTGCCAGGGCACCGGTCCGGCCGAGCTGCCCGGACGTGACCCGGGGGACGACGGGCCAGCCCGGCGTGTGATAATCGCCGCGATGACAGGGATCGCCTCGGTACCCTCGGCGCGTCAGGCGGGAAAGGCGACCCGCCTCCGTCGCATCTTCGGCAACGACGGGCGCTGCGTCATCGTGCCGCTCGACCACGGCACGATCCTCGGTCGGGTCCCCGGCCTGGAGGACCCGATGGCCGTCCTGCAGCGCCTCGCCGCGGAACCCTGCGACGGGTTCCTCCTCGGTCCGGGTGTCTGCCGCCGGTCGGCCGAGCTCTTCGGACGCCGCTCGGCCCCGGCGAGGATCCTGACACTGGACGTGCACTGGCGCGACAGCGGTGGCGGCGGCCATCGTCTGGCGGCGAGTGTCGAGACGGCGGCCGCCCTCGGAGTCGACGGCGTCAAGCTGCTGATGCCCTGGGACGTTCCGTCCCCGGAGCGGGCGGCGACGGCGGCGCTCGTCGGCGGTGTGGTGGAGCGGGCGGACCGGTTCGGTCTCCCCGTCATGGTCGAGCCGGTGGCGCTCGAGGCGACGGGCACGGCGGCGATCGAGGTGGCGGCCCACGGCTGCCGCGTGGCGGCCGAGATCGGCGCGGACATCCTGAAAGTCGCCCATCCCGGGGACGACGACGTGCTGCGGTCCTGGTGCGCCGAGTTGGGGGTCCCCGTCGTGCTGCTCGGCGGTGCCGGCGAGACCGCGCGGGCCGAACTGGTGTCGCTCGTGCGAGGGGCCGTCGGGGCCGGGGCGAGCGGGATCGTGATCGGGCGCAAGGTGTGGGGACGGCCGCCGGACGAGACCGCCGCCCTACTCGCCGAGTTGTACGCCGCCGTCCACGCCTGACCGGCGCCGTCAGGCACCCGCCTGGGGGTCGAGCGGTGGGGCCGGGAAGGCTCCGGGTCCGGAAAAGAGGCCCGCGGCGATGCCGGCCGAAAGGGCGGCTCCCCGGGCGCCAGGCTCCCGCACCGCGGCGAAGCACGCCCCGGGAAACCTCGCCGCCTTCCTCCGGTCGAGCCCCGCGACCCGAGCCCAGCCTCCGGTGATGACCACCCGCTCGACGGGGTCGCCGAGCCGCTCGACCGCGGCGTACATGTTGAACGAGCGGCGCAGCACCTCGTCGGCCGCCACCTGCTTCGCCTCCGTGGCACTGACGCCCGGCCCGATACCGGCGAAGCGGGAGCGGCCCGTCGCCTCGTCGAAGCTGAACGACAGCTCGGCGCCGGGTCGCCGGGCGGGCGCGCCACCGGCCGCCTCCCCCGCCAGCGGCGTGCCCGGGGGGCCGTCCCGGCCGAGAAGGTCATACACCGGACCGAGCACGAGCCCGAAGGGTCGGCCGGCGAGGATCGCCTGGTAGCCGGGGACGACGTGGCAGCCGACGCCGACGCCCGTCGCCACCGCCGCGACGAGTTCGGCCGGGCCGAGCGGGGCGACGCTGCGCACGTAGGCCTCGGCGGTGCCGCAGGAGTTGAGCACTTCCCGGGGGGAGATGACCCCGGCGCCGACCGCCGCGCACTGGTGGTCCTGGCCCCCCAGCGCGATCGCCGCGCCGCCAAGCGGCACCAGCCCGGCCGGTGGCTCGACGACCGTGCCGAGCAGGCTGCCGGCGGGAAGCGCCTCCGGGAAGAGGCCCTCGGGCAGTTCCGCCCAGGCGAGAAGCTCGGCCGCCCAGCGGGCCCGGCCCACGTCGAACAGCCCGGTGCGGGAGGCGAGCGACCACTCGGCCGCGCGCACCCCCCCGAGACGGTGGGCGACGTACTCGGGAATGCTCAGCGCGCACCGTGCGGCGGTCGCACCGGGCACATGGCGGAGGATCCACCTCAGCTTGACGAGCGACGCCGTCGTCGAGACCGGCAGCCCGGTGAGAGCGGTGAACCGGTCGGCGCCGAACTGCCGCTCGAGCTCCTGGCGCTCCTGCTCCCCTCGCCCGTCGTACCAGGCGACCGCCGGCGCGACCGCCCAGCCCCGTCCGTCGAGCAGGGTGAGGGCCTCCGCCATCCCCGTCACGCCGACGCCGACAACCCGCCGGTCACCCATGCCGCCGAGCGCCGACCTCGTCGCGGCCAGCGCCGCCTCGAAGATGTCCTCCGGTGCCGCCTCGGCTCCCGAGGAGGTGATCCGCCAGGGGGTCTCGTCGTGGCCGTGGGACAGTTCCCGTCCGTCAAGGTCCACGACGAGCGCCTTCACTCGGGTCGACCCGACATCGATCCCCACGAGACAGCCCTCACGCATCGGGCACCCGACCTCTCTTGGCGCCGGACCGTCGGCGCGCCCACGGAGCCGCCGGGGGAAGCAGCGTACGGCCCTCGTGCATTCTCCCACTCCAGGGTCGTGAACAGCCCGGGCCGTGCACGCGTCCGGTGCGGCGTCGAGCGCCTTGGCGCGCGCCGCGGCGACGACCCGATCGGCCCGGTCCGATCCGGACCGGCCCGCGCGCCGCATCCCTTGGCGTCATACCACGCAATAAAGCCCCCCGTAGGCTCGCCCCCGTGACGAACCGTCAGCCCGGCAAGGCGCAAGAACGCGATGGGTCGCGTCCGTGATGGCGCGGCACCGCTGGGTTCGCTGGCTGGCGGCCGGCCTGATCCTCGTCGTCGGGCTCGCCGTCGCCGGACCCTTCATCTACATCCATTTCATCGAGGGACCCCCGGAGCCGAAGCTCGCACTGCCGAGGTCCAAGGGGACGAATCCTTCCCTGCCGCACGAGACCTCGCTCACGGGGACCTGGAACGTCACCTCCGGATCGAAGGCCGGCTACCGAGTCCGGGAGGTGCTGCTGGGCCAGAGCGCGACGGCGGTCGGACGCTCGTCGGACGTCTCGGGATCTCTCGTGATCGCCGGGACCGTCCTGCGGGAGGCACGCTTCAGCGCGCCCCTCGAAACCGTGGTCAGCGACCAGAGCGAGCGCAACGCCTCGTTCGACGGGAGAATCATGGACGTCGCCCGCTGGCCGGACGCCACGTTCGTGCTCTCCTCGCCGGTCGACTTCGGGCACGTCCCCGCGCCGGGCCGGGTCGTCACGACGATGGCCCGGGGCGAACTCACGATGCACGGCGTCACTCACCTGCTCGCGCTGCGGATCAGCGCCAAGACGAAGGGCTCCTCGATCTACGTGCTCGCCGACGGCACGGTCGTCTTCGCCGACTGGCACATCCAGAACCCGAGCGTCGACGGCTTCGTCACCACGGCGAGCAAGGGCACGCTCGAGGTCCTGCTGCACGTCGTCAAGGGCGCCGTCCCGACCACCTCTAGGACCAGCGCCCCGCGCCCCGGCAGCCCCGGCCCGGTGACCCTGCCGACGACGACGGTTCCCCCGCTGTCGATCAAGCCGAGACCCTGACCCCGCACCGGACCGGGTCCGGTGCGACGCCGACCCGTCGCACGACGCCGCGGCCGGGCTCCGACCGCGCTACTTCAGCAGGCTCCTCAGCATCCAGGCGGTCTTCTCGTGGATCTGCATCCGCCGGGTAAGCAGATCGGCCGACGGCTGGTCGTTGGCCTCGTCGGCGACGGCAAAGGCGGCGCGAGCGGTGCGGACCACGGCTTCCTGGCCGGCGACGAGCCGCCGGATCATTTCCGTCGCGTCCGGCGAGTCGGTGTCCTCGGCGATCGAGGAGAGCTGGGCGAACTCCCGGAACGTCGCGGGTGCCGGCGCGCCGAGGGCGCGGATGCGCTCGGCGATCTCGTCGACGGCGAGCGCGAGCTCGATGTACTCGGTCTCGAACATGAGATGGAGGGTCTGGAACATTGGACCCGTGACGTTCCAGTGGTAGTTGTGCGTCTTCAGGTACAGGGTGTAGGTGTCGCCGAGGACCGCCGAGAGGCCACGCACGATCTCCTCGCGCTTGTCAGCAGGGATCCCGATGTCGATGCTCGCGTCAACGTTTGACATGTTCCTCCTCGCCCGCTGGACCTCCGGCACCCTGCCGCCACCGCGGCCCGGTGCGCGTCCGCCCAAGAGGGCCGGACGACCGACCGCCGGGATTGGCCCGACGAAGCCATCGTAGTGTCGGGGACAGTCGTCAAGTTACCGGAATTCGTCGGTTTCGGCCGCCGATCTGGACCTTCCTCCTCTGCTGCTGGCTGGGCGGCGGCGCCGCAAAACGAACCGTCGCCGCGCGCCGCGTCGACGGAGCGAAGAGATCCTCTCAGGCCCCGATGACGTCACGCCGGCGCAGCGCCGCCGCGCCGGCGGCGACTCCGACGAGCCCGACCACCGTCATCGCCACGGCCGCCTCGACGCCGACCTGGGCTGCCGGCGAGGGTGCGACGTGGTGAAACGCCGAAAGGTCGAGCACCCAGCCGGGAGCCTTCGTGAGCGCCCCGACGAGCTCGACGAGATAGGAGGCGACCACGACGCCGACACCGACCGGGGCGGTCGCGCGCGGGACGATCCCGAAGGCGGCGGCGGCGACGCCGAGGAACAGGACCGCCGCCGGCACGCAGTTGAACCCGGCCGTCAGCATCGAAAGGAGCGGCACACCGCTGTCGTGAACGCTGGCGCCGGCCCACGCCAGCACCCCAGAGACGACGGCCACGATCACCACGCCCAAGATGGAGGCGGCAAGGCGGGTGAGCATCCAGCGGACGCGCCCGACGGAGCGGGCGAGGATCGCGTCGAGCCGCCCGCTCGACTCCTCGTCACGGACCGCCCCCACCTGCGTCACAGCAAAGAGGGCGACCGGCAGCACGACGAAGGCGAACATCAAGCCCAGGAGGTCCTGCGGCCGGACGAGGCTCGCGACCCCCAGACGCCCGAGCATCGATCGCAGGGCCACCTGCTGGCGAAGAAGGTCCGTCAGGTCCTTGGTGAGCAGCCCGACGACGAAGCTGTACAGGCCGATCCCCGCCGACCACCCGACGACAGCCCCACGCGCCGTGAGCACCGTGAACCCGGCCATGCCTCCCAACTCATGCGAGCGGACCCGGCTCCGGTCGCATTCGGGAAGGAGCCCGCGCCCGAGGTCCCGTACGGCGGCGAGACGCGCGGCCACAGCGACGAGGACGATCGCCCCCGCGAGGAGGGGGACCCCGGCGGCGGCGTCCGTCCCCGCGAACGCCCGCAGGTTCTCGAGCCAGCCGAGCGGGGTCGCCCACCGGAGCCAGCCGAGCGTGCGGGTCCCGTCGGCGAGCACGCGGACGAGGAACGACGCACCGAGCAGGGCACCGGCCGATCCCATCGCATGGCGCCGGTCGGGGAAGGCCTGCGCGGTCACGGAGCCGACGCCGGCAAAGAACGCGCCGACGGCGAGCGTGCCCCCGGCGAGGAGGAAGGCGCCGCCCACCGGAAGCCCGACGGCGGCAAGCGACGCACCGTAGAGGGCGGAACTACCGAGCAGCAGCACGGCGAGCGCCGCCAGGTCGGCGGCCATCGCCCGCCGCGAGGTCAGCAGGCCCGACAGCACGAGCTCGCGCCGCCCGGCTTCCTCCTCCCCCCGCAGGACCCCCGTGCTCGCCAGCAACCCCCACGCCCCGGCGAGCAGGCCGAGCATCCAGGTCGTGCGCCAGGTCGTGAAGCCGCCGACCGTGCCGATCCGGCGGGCGACGCCGTAAAGCGCCTGGAGGCCGTAGTTGCCTTGGACGCTGCGGACGAACGAGAGGCGCGAGGCAGCCGTCGGATATGCCGCCTTGTACCCCTCGGCTCCCGCCACGCCAGCGATCGCGAATACGGCGGTCCACGTCGCCGCCTGGCGCCACTGGACGCGCAACGTGAGCTGCACCGCCCGCATCCAGGCACGCGCCGCGTCGCTCACGTCCCGTCCGGCCCGTAGTGCGAGAGGAACACCTCTTCTAGCGTCGGTTCCCGGCTCTCGATCGAGACCGCGTCATAGGGCGCTATCGCCTGAAGGAGTGGCGCCGTACTTCCGAGCACTTCGAGGCGCACCGATCGGCCCGTCCAGGCGACGTGCGACGCGCCCGGCACCGTCGAGAGATCGGGCAGGTCGCCTGCGAAGCGGATCTCGACCGTGTGGGTCTCGAGGTGGCGAAGCTCGTCGAGCGAGCCCAAGTCGACGAGGCGGCCGTGGCGCAGGATCCCGATCCGGTCGCAGAGCGCCTCGACTTCGGCGAGAATGTGCGATGAGAGGAAGACCGTCTGTCCCCGATGCCGGGCCTCGCCGACACAGGCGCGGAACGTCGCCTCCATCAGCGGGTCGAGGCCGGCGGTCGGCTCGTCGAACACGAACAGCTCCGCCCGGGTCATCAGCGCCGCGATCAGGGCGATCTTCTGACGGTTGCCCTTCGAGTACGAGCGCCCCCTCTTTGTCGGGTCGAAATCGAATCGTTCGCACAGCTCGTCCCGGTAGGCGAGGTCGACGGACCCGTGGAGCGAACCGAGCAGTTCGAGCATCTCGCCACCGGTGAGTTGCGGCCAGACGGCGAACTCACCCGGCACGTAGGCAAGGCGGGCATGGAGCCGGGTCGGATCCCCCCAGGCGTCGAGACCGAGGACGCGGGCGCCCCCCGAGGACGGCTTCAACAGGCCGAGCAGGAGGCGCACCGTCGTCGTCTTGCCGGCGCCGTTCGGCCCGAGGAATCCGAAGACCTCGCCCCTTCCGACCTCGAGGGTCAGCCGGTCGAGGGCGACCGTTCGGCCGAAGCGCTTGCTCAACTCGTCGGTCGTGATCACTGCTTCCATGCGCCCCCACTCCTTCGATGCGCCGTCCGGGTAGAGACGATAGAAGCCGCCGGGCAGCGAGCCTTGGGTCGCGGCGGCAAGGGGTGTATAGCTAGTGACGTGGAACCGGAGATGGCGGCGCACGACGTCGTGATCGTCGGGGTCGACGGGACTCCCTCGTCGGTGAACGCCCTGCGCTGGGCCGCCCGTCAGGCCGAAATCACGAGGGCGACGCTCCGCGTGGTGACGACCTGGGCGTTCCCCGCCACCGTCGGCTGGACACCGCCCTACCCGGAGGACTTCGATCCCGAGGCGGACGCCCGCGCCGTGCAGGACGCGGCCGTCGCCGAGGCGCTGGGAAAGAATCCGAGAGTCCCGATCGAGTGCCTCGTCGTCGAGGGCCACGCCTCGGCGACGCTCATCGAGATGTCACATGAAGCGAGCCTGCTCGTCGTCGGCTGCCGCGGCCACGGGGCCGTCACCGGGCTGCTCGTCGGATCGGTTAGCGAGCACGTCGTGTGCCACGCCAGCTGCCCGGTCGTCGTCGTCCGCCACTGAGCCGGCCCGTTCCTGGCCCGCGACTGCCGTCCCGGCGACGCGGCACGCCCCGCGGTCCCGCCGTCAGGCCTCCCCGGGGCTACCGAGCCGGCTGCCGTAGAAGGCGTAGACCTTCTGCCACCCGTCGACCGCCTGCTCGGGCCGATACGACGAGCGCTCGGTCGCGAAGAACCCGTGACCGGCCCCGTCGTAGCGGTGGAACTCGTAGTCCTTGCCGTACCTGCGGAGCTCGGCCTCGATTTGGTCGACCTCCGCCGGGGTCGGGTACTGGTCGTCGTTTCCGAAGATGCCGAGGATCGGACAGTGCATGTCCCGGGTCAGGTCAAACGGCGCCACCGGCTGCGCCGGGCTCAGATCCTCGGGACGCATCACGACGTGCCCGCCCCAGCAGTCGACGGCGGCGTCGAGCGCGCTGCTCGAGCAAGCGGCGAGATAGGCGTGCCGCCCACCGGAGCAGAAGCCGATCACGCCGACCTTGCCGCTCGAATCGGGTTGCGAACGCAGGAAGGCGGCGGCTCCCTCGATGTCGCCGACGACCTGCGCGTCGGGGACACCTCCCTGGGCCATCGCTGCCGCGGCAAGGTCGTCCCACCGTCCCGGACCGAGGCGGGAGTAGAGGTGCGGGGCGACCGCGGCGAAACCGTGGGCGGCGAGTCGGAACGTGACGGCGCGCGTCCACTCGTCCCAGCCCGGCATGTGATGGACGACGACGACCCCCGGGACAGACCCGCTGCCGACGGGGCGGGTGAAGTACGCCTCGATCGGGTCCCCGTTGTGACCGACAACCGTCACGATTTCTGAGCAGATCTCGTCCGACATCGATTCCTCCCCATTTCTGGCCAACCAAACCGCCTGGGGCCGAGCCCTCCTCCTCGGCGGCGCGGGGCAAAGCGACGGCAGTGTACCGCCGCCCCCGCGGGCGGCTCCCACCACCTGGCCCGGCGGCCGAGTCGAGGCACCTCACCAGTCTGCCCGCCCGTCGGGGACCGCACGCTGGGACGCGTCGGGAGACGGCCCGCTCCGGGGGCGCGCCCCACCCCCGGTCCCCGGCCCTGCTTCAGCCCGCCTCGGGGGCGGCGGTCACCACGCCGGGCAGACCCCGGCCGTGCGGCGCGTTCCACGCCGTGACCACGAACCGGTAAGACCGCCGGGGGACGAACCCGGTGAGCCGTACCGCCCGGGTCCGGGGTCCGAACCGCCAGCCGCGCGCGGCCTCGCCAAAGGTCGAGACGACGCGGTACGACGTGATCCGCGATCCCCCATCGCTTGCCGGGGTCTGCCAGCGGAGAACCACCGCGGTGCCCACGCGTGAGACGGCCACCGACCGCGGCGCGCTTGGTGGGCTCGGCCGGTAGCGGAACCACGCTCCCGGGGGCGGGCTGGCGGCCCGGCCCGGCACGACCGTCGTGACGGCGACGCGGGTCCCGGCGCGACCGGGCGGCGAGTGCACCTCCGCGATGTAGGGGTCGCCCGGCGGGTACCCCGGCGCCCGTGCCGTCGGACCCGAGATGGCTGGGCCGAATACTGCCGCCGAGGCGTCGGCCACGTTCCGGCCGAACAGCGTCACTTCGGTCCCGCCGGCGGCGGGGCCCACCGCGGGGGAAAGTGCCACGAGCGGCCGCGTCGACGGCGGGACGAAGACGAAGGTGTCGACGCCGCTCCGGGCGAGGCCGCACGCCGTCGCCGAACACGGCAGCACGTCGACGGGTCCCGCGGTGTGCGCTGGAGTCCTGACCGTCAGTGCGCCGTCAGTAACGTCGGTCACCGCCGGGCCGGTCGCGGTGGCGAGGCCCGGCGACAGCTCACCGACGAAGACGACGGATCTGACCGCGGCGAGCCCTGTGCCGGTAATCCGCAGTACCGTCCCGCCCGCCGTCGCGCCGCCGAGAACCGAAAGCTGGCGCACGATGAGCGCCCCCGTTCCCGGCAGGGCGGCAGCATCGCTCAACCCACCGGCGGTCTGGACGCTCACACCGCCACTGAATGGAGCGGCGGTGGCGCCCGTCGCTTGCACGGACGTCGGCGTGACGACGATCGATGTCGGGGAGACGTAGTCAACCTCCGTCTGTTCGCTGCTGACCGACGAGGCCGGACCGAGGTTCACCCAGTCGAACGTGAGGACGGAGAAGCCCGAGCCGAAGATGCGAACCGGCTGCGTGGCCGACCTGCCGACGGCGACCACCGTGACCTGCGGGGTCGGGACGTAGTCGTACTCCGTCGCCGCCGGGATCTCCTCCGTCCCCGCGACGGGCCTGATCACGCCCTGCGGGTCGAAGACCACTCGCCCGGACTGGGTGGGAAGGATCCGTCTCGTCGCGCTGACGCCTCGCGAGGTTCGCACGACGACCTCGACCTGGCAGACGGTCGTCGGTTCGAAGCGGGGGCCGCGCGCGCAAGCGGTGGCCGCCGATTCGGCGGGCACGCGGGCCCTCAGCTCGTAGTCGTGCACGAGGGCGACGCGTGGCGACGCCAACCCCCCGAAGGAGACCGAAGGCACACCGGCGGCGGCAAAGCCGCTCCCCCAGATCGTCACCGAACGACCGCCGTGTACGTTCCCGGCTGGGGGTCCGATCGCCGCAACGCTCGGCCCGGACGCGTTCGAGCCGTTCTCGGCGACGTAATCGTAGAGGGAGGCGAGCGTCCCCCGGCTCGTCGCCTCGCCCGCGGCGCTCGTCACCGTGACCGAAACCTCGACCGCGCCGGCGGCGCTGGCCGTCGTCCCACCCGAGGGGATCGTCGGCAGGGGCGCCGTGACAGCAAGCGACGTGTCCGTGACGGTGTCGACGCGCGCTTCCGACGTGCCGAACTCGACATGGACCGTGGTTCCGGGCGTCGCGAAGCCGCTACCGGTCAGCGTGACGACGTTGCCCCCCGATGTCGGGCCAGAATCGGGGGTGATCCCGGAAACGACCGGTGCAGGAACGGGACCGGCGCTCGAGGTCGCGATCGCGCACAGACCGCTTGCCAGCCCACCGCCGCCGTTCGGGTCCGTGACGATCGGCGAACCGAGACCCGACGCGAGGTTGAACCCCGGGCCGGCCGAGTAACCGAGACCCAGACCGAACACGTCATTGTCGCCGATCGTGATGTTGTGGAACGACGTCGCGTAGTCCGAAGCGGCGACGGCGTAGAGCTCGGGCGCGACGAAGCCGAGGTCGTGGCCTCCGGGCGTCGTGGAGAGCGTCGCACAGGCACCGTTCGACGACGCGATGTCAGCGATGATCGCCGCCCAGGTCGGCGTGGCGACCGACGTCCCGCCGATAGTCGTCCAGCCGCTGGTCGACGACGGAAACGAGGAGGACGGCTGGAAGCTGGCGCTGTAGAAAGTGACCCCCCGGTCCTCGTCGGCAGCCGAGCTCACGTCGGGGACGAGTCTCTTCACGGCGCCGGCGGTGCCCGGGACGCCCGACTGCGCCTGCCAGACGGGGCTCGCCCAGGTGTTCGACTCCCCCCCACCGGTCCCACCGCCCGAGGAGCCGTCGTTCCAGACGACCTCGTCGTTGGGACCGAGCGGTGGAGCATCGGAACGGAGAGAGGTCCCCCCGACCCCGACGACGTACGGCTGCGACGCGGGGTCGTCGACCGATAGGTGGGGCGGCTCGGGCTTGCTGGATGTGAACTGGGTACCCGCGCAATCGTCCGATCCGGTGTCCCCGGAAGACGCGAACACAGTCTGTCCCTGGGCCGCCGCCTCTTCGAAGATGGAGTTTTCGACCTGCTGGGTACCGGGCGCCGAGATCTGGAGCGATGTCTCGCACTCGCCCCAGCTCGTCGAGAGGATGTTCGCCTGGTCGGCGCTCACCATGGCGTTGTAACCGTCGATCGGTCCGAACGACGTGTTCGGGGCGTCGTAGACGTCGAGACGGGCCTCGGGCGCGAGCGCGGCGAGCGTCTCGAGGTCGAGAACCGCCTCGCCGGTCCCCGGCCCGTGCAGGTCGAACCCGCCGATCCGGATCGTGCGGATCACTGTCGAGTGACCAGGGCCGAAGAAGCACCGGTCGAAGGTGGCGATGTCCGAGCGGTCGAACGGCTCGAGCTCAAGCACGCCGATCGTCTGGCCAGCGCCCAGGTCACCCGCGGCGTAGAGCCCCGTCAGCCCGTAGGCCTTCGCTAGCTCGTCCTCGGTCCACCCTTTCTCGTCTTGCGCGCTCTCGGCCGCCGTCGCGCAAGCCTCGGGGCTCGTCTGCGCGCGCCCGTTCGCGCGAGGCTCACCCGTGCCCGCCCAGGCGCCTGGTCGCCCGACGCGCGGGCGCTCCATCATCGAATGGGCCACGACAAGGTTGTCGAGTCCGAGCACAGCCGAGACCGCATGCGCCACGTTCCGCGGAAGCCGGGGCGACTGGGCGGGCGCCCAGCCTCGCTCCCCACCCGCGAGCCGGTAGGCGACGAGGTGCGTGTGGAAGGCGGCGTCGATCTCACCGACAGTCCCCGACACCGGGACGATGAGGCCGTTCGCTGACGCGGTCCCGACGCGCAGCCGTGCTCCCCGCAGCGCCTTCTCGACCGCCGCCGTGGCCGCCGGCGAGGGGCCGAATTCGGCCGCGAACGACTTGGGCGTGAGATAGCGGTGGTACTGCGGCGAGTGAGGCGTCGAGACGGCCTCGGCGAGGGCGCGCAGCGCCCCCGGATCACGCGGCCGAAGCGCGACTCCGAGCGAGATCACCTGCGCGTCAGCGAGCGAGCCGATGCGGCGCGCCCCGAACGGTCGGCCCGGCACACCACCGACGGCGATGAACGACCCCACCGGCGACAACGTCCTGCCCGAAGCCTCGGACACGCCCGAAACCGGCGTGACCAACGCCACCGCGGGAAGCACCGCCAGGCCGATGACGGCTCCGATCGACCGGCGAATCGTCTTACGCGTGAGCGCGCCACCAATCGACCCGGTAGGTCGGACGACTCCGCCGGACATCCCAGCCGACCTCGACAACGGATCTCCCCCGCGTCCATTAGGGACGCCTCTTTCAGCCCGAGGCTGCCGACGATACCCGTTCGAGCTGCGGAACAGCCGCCCAGCTGCAGGCTGGAGGGCCCCAACTTGACTAGCCTTGATCCCGTCCTCGTGGTCGACGCGCCGGCCCGAGCGAGACACGTCGGGAGAGGTGCGAGAGCGGCCGAATCGGACTCACTGCTAATGAGTTGACCTGGGAAACTGGGTCCGAGGGTTCAAATCCCTCCCTCTCCGCTGGTATGACCTTGGAGCGTCTGCGGTAACGGCCCGACTTCGACGCGGTTGCGACCACGACGTTTGGCCAGGTATAACGCCCGATCCGCTGCGACCAGGACCGAACGCCATTCGGCCGCTGGGCCCGAGCCCACGCCGAGGCTGATGGTCACTCCTCGGGGGATTCCAAGCTCGTCCCACGCGTGCGATTCCACCCTCAGGCGGACACGCTCGGCGAACTTGGTCACTGCAGCCGGCTCCGCTCCGTGCATGGCGAAAACGAACTCGTCTCCGCCGTAGCGCGCGACGACCTGGCCGGGTCGGACTTGCGTGGCGAGCATCTCGCCTACCGAGCGCAGAACCTCGTCGCCCAGCTCATGGCCGAAGGTGTCGTTGACCAACTTGAAATGGTCGATGTCGGCCATGACCAACGAGAGCATTTCGGGCTTGTGCTCTGTCCCGGCCAGGAAGTGCTCTAGCCGGCGCCTGTTGCCTATGCGGGTGAGGGCATCCTCCTCGGTCAAGCGGACAGCGGCAGCAGCCCGCTCTTCGGACTCGCCGTGTTCCTTCTCCAAGGCGGCTCGCACCCAGATCTGATCCACGAGCGAGGCTATTTGGCGTTGGTGAACGACCCACATGAGCCGCTTCACCTCTAGGGCGTCCGCGGCGACACCTGCCAGATCGCCCGCCAACTGTTTGGCGGCCAACCGCTCTTCCAGGGTCAGCATCAGTTCGTAGTCGTCCCCACTTGCCTGAGCCAGCTCGACCGCCCGTTCGGCTGCGGCGACGGCGTCCCCGCTCTGTCCGAGAGAGCGATGGCTGTGCGACTCGACAACGGCATACGCGGCTCTCTGGGCGTCGTTGGCGATCCCCGCGTCACCGGCGGCGTTGGCGATGTCCTCTAGTACCGCCAACGCTCCCCGCGGATGGCCCGTGTCCGCGAGCAGCTCGGCTCTCAGGAGCTGCGCGCTGAGAGAGAGTTGCCGCTCTGAGGTCACCTCTACCATCAGTCGCTCCAACACGAGCCGGGCCCGCTCGAGCCGGGCGCGGTCCTCGGGGCGAAGCGGGGCCGAGGGATTCGAGGTGCGCTCGGCGCGTACGGCCATGAGCAGGGCATTGGCGATGTTGTAGAGCTCGAGGCACACGAGGTAACCGTCTTCAGCACGCTCCGCGGCAGCTAGCGCCAGCTCGAACTGGGCGACACCGCGGTCGTAGTCGAGTAGCGAGCAACACAGTGCGCCCAGGCGATTGGCGACCTCTGCGCTCAGACGGTCGTCGTCGACATAGCGCACCTTCAGCAAAGTCTTGGTGGCCAGTTCAGCGGCCAGGGACAACTCGCCCAGTCGGGAAGCCATCGCGGCGGCTCGACTGGTCGCGTCGAGAGCGAGGCCCGCTTCGTCGACCTCTTCGAACAGGGCCATGGCCGCCACGGTATCTTCGAGCTCCTGACGGTACCGGTACTGGTTGTGACGCATCCGAGCCCGGCATATGAGCAACCGGCCCCGGTCAACGGCGTCAGAAGCCTTATCGAGCGCCGCTTGGATATCGCGCAGGCAGCTGGCACGGTCTTTCGGCGTCGCTGCGGTCAAGGCCCGTTCGGAGAGCTCTTCGATGGTTGCGGTACCCGTGGGACGAGCCACCAAGCGACTATATCTGCAGCTGCACCCGCTGGGCTGACGGCGGGTATCCCCCTTTCCGTCGTGCACACCTCGATGCGCGGCGACACGTCGCCGAGCCACAAGCTCAGCACCGCCATCCCCTTGATTGCCGGCGCAATGCCAGCAAGCGGCTGGTCAGCCGCCATCGTCTTCGTCAGGGCTTGATGACCCCATCGACATCCCAGAGGTCTTCCCAAGACTGGCCGGCCCTCCAAAGGAACACTTGGCCCTTGATCAGACGGTTGTTCTTGTCGATGCCCGCGATGGCGTTC
>Ga0187870_1000362_pt1 | contig 54136 bp, 45 predicted proteins | sample June2016WEW_13_1_3_FD_132974 | JGI IMG/M metagenome (GOLD analysis project Ga0187870, IMG submission 132974) | Peatland microbial communities from SPRUCE experiment site at the Marcell Experimental Forest, Minnesota, USA - June2016WEW_13_150 | ecosystem: Environmental > Terrestrial > Soil >...
GCGGGTCCGATCCCGCCGCATTTCGAGGCGACGACGGCGGCCACCCGTTGCAGCAGGTTGCCGAGGTTGTTGGCGAGGTCGGCGTTGTAGCGGGCGACGAGGCCCTCGTAGGTGATGTCCCCGTCGAGCCCGAGCACGACGTCCCGGAGCAGGTGGTAGCGGAGGGCATCGACGCCGACGTCGGCACCGAGCGCGACGGGATCGATCTGGTTCGCCCTCGACTTCGCCATCTTTTCGCCGCCGACGAGCAGCCAGCCGTGGGCGATGACCTGGAGCGGCGGGTCGATGCCCGCCGCCATGCACATCGCCGGCCACCACACGCAGTGGAACCGCACGATCTCCTTCGCCATCAGGTGGTGGACGGCAGGCCACCACGCGGCGAACCGCTCGTCGTCCTCGCCGTAGCCGATCGCGGTGGCGTAGTTGACGAGGGCGTCGAACCAGACGTAGATGACATGGGCGTCGTCCCAGGGCACCGGGATGCCCCAGTCAAAGGCCGTCCTCGTGATCGAGATGTCCTCGAGGCCGCCCCGGATGATGCCAAGCGCCTCATTGCGGCGCGACTCGGGGATGACCGCCGCCGGCGCCGAGGCGTACCAGTCGGTGAGCCGCTCGGCGAACCGGGAGAGCTCGAAGAAGTAGTTCTCCTCCGTGAGCCACTCGACGGGCTTCTCGTGGACCGGGCAGCGTTCGCCCGGCCCGAGCTCCTCGGCCGAGTAGTACGCCTCGCAGGCGACGCAGTACCACCCGGCGTACGTGCCCTTGTGGATGAACCCGTTGTCGTAGATCGCCTGGACGAAACGCTGCACCGCCTTCGTGTGGCGGGGTTCGGTCGTGCGGATGTAGTCATCGTTCGAGATGTCGAGCTGCCGCCAGGCCTCCTCGAAATGGGCGCTCATCGCGTCGACCCAGTCCTGCGGATCCACACCCTGGGCCTCGGCGGCTCGGGCGACCTTCAGGCCGTGCTCGTCGACGCCGGTGAGGAAGAACACGTCGTCGCCGACGAGCCGGTGCCAACGCGCGAGCGCGTCGGCGACGATCGTCGTGTAGGCGGTCCCGAGGTGGGGACGGTCCGTGACGTAGTAGATGGGCGTCGTGACGAAGAACCGGTCGGGCACGCCGCCAGCGTACCGGTCGGGCGCGGGACGGCCCGAGAACAGGGCATTCGGCCCGGGACCGCTCAAGGGTCCCTTCGTGCCGCCTCCGCCCCGCGCAGCTCGAGCGCCGCCGCGTAGGCGACGCGGTGGGCGACGCCGAGCAGCACCTCGACCGCGGCCGTCGCCTCGCGCAGGCCGACTCCTGCGGCCACCAGCCGGCTGATCGCCTCGCGGGCCTCGGCCCGGGCCGGTTGCCGACGGCCGGGCGCGGCGTCGACGACGATGACGTGCTCGCCGCGGGGCTCCGTCCCTTCCACCCGGGTGCACGCCTCATCGACGCGGCCGCGCCACACCTCCTCGTGGAGCTTGGTGAGCTCACGGCACACGACCACGCGGCGATCGGCCCCGCAGCGGTCGGCCAGGTCGGCGAGTGTCCCGGCGACCCGGTTGGGCGCCTCGAAGACGACCGTCGGGCACGGTGCGGCGGCGATCTCTCCGAGACGGGTGCGACGCTCGGCCCCCTTGCGCGGCAGGAACCCTTCGAAGCGGAAGCGGTTCGCCTCGAGGCCGCTGACGACGAGAGCAGCGAGCACCGCCGACGGCCCCGGAACAACCGTGACGTCGAATCCGGCGCCGACAGCGGCGGCGACGAGCCGCCCCCCGGGGTCGGAGATGACCGGCGTCCCCGCGTCCGAGACGAGCGCGACATCCGCCCCCGCGTCGAGCAGACCGAGGACGGTGCCGATCTGCTCGGCCTCGTTGTGGGCGTGGAAGGCGAGCAATCGTCTCGCGTGCACACCGGCGTGCTCGAGCAACCGCCCGGTGTGGCGCGTGTCCTCGCAGCAGACGGCGCCGGCCGTGGCGAGGGCCGCGGCGGCCCGGGGCGACAGGTCCGCCAGGTTGCCGATTGGCGTCGCGACGATGACCAGCGCGCCCGCTCGCGCCGGCCGGGTCGTCGATCGCGTCACTCCCTCACCTCGAGGGCGTCCCCGACGGCGAGATGCCACCGCTCGAACGCGCCCGCCTCGGCCTCAAGGACCGATCGGGCGCGCCGGCGCGGCAGCCCGACCCGGAAGGGACGCACCCTCGCCACGGCGATGACGACGCGAGAGCGGTCGAGGTAGGCGACGTCGATGGCGAACCGCATACCGAACGTGTGAATCCCCCGGCACGGCTCGATGAGCAGGCCGCCACCGATCCCCCTTCGACCGATCAGGCCGATGCCGCGACGCGCCGGGGACCGGACGACCTCGACGCTCGCGAGCACGTCGCCCCCCCGCAGCAACCAGGCCAACTGGACCTCCCGCCGATCAACCTTCGACGTGAGGGTAGCCCCGGCCCCGGCCGCCCTCCCGTCGCCCGGCGCCACTGGTCAGACGTTGAAGCGGATCTCCAACGTGTCACCGTCCTGGACCACGTAGTCCTTCCCTTCGAGGCGGATCCGGCCGGCCGCCTTCGCCGCCGCCCACGAGCCGATCTCGAGGAGCTCGTCCCAGCGGATCACCTCGGCGCGGATGAACCCGCGCTGGAGGTCGGAGTGGATGACGCCGGCACATTCCGGTGCCTTGGCGCCCTTGCGGAAGGTCCAGGCGCGCGACTCCTTGTCCCCGGTCGTGAGGAATGTCCAGCGTCCGATCGTGTCGAACAGCGCCCGCGCGACCCGCGGCAGCGCGCCCTCGCCGAGTCCCAGCCCGGCGAGGAGGTCGCTCCGCTCGGCCGGCTCGAGAGCGCGGGCCTCGGCCTCCAGCTCGACGCTCACGCCGAGCACCGTCGCGTGCTCGCCAAGCTCGGCGACGAGCGGGGCGAGCACGGCGTCCGTTTCACCCACCTCGTCCTCGCCGAGGTTGACGACGCAGAAGAAGGGTTTGTTGGTGAGCAGGAAGAGTGGACCGAGCGCGGCGCGGTCCTCGGCCGAGAGCACCGAGCGGTACAGGGGGACGCCCGCCGAGAGGACTGCCTGTGCGGCCACCATGGCGCGCGACGCCTCGGCGAGGGCGGAATTCGTCCGGGCCGCCTTCTGCTGCCTCGTGAGCTGACCCTCCAGCGAGGCGAGGTCGGCGAGCACGAGCTCGAGCTCGAGCACGCCGAGGGCGGCGAGCGGATCGTGCTCGCCGGGCACCGAGTCGTCGGCGAAGCTGCGCAGCACGAAGCAGAGCGCGTCGACCTCCCGGATCCCGGCGAGGAAGCGGTTCCCCAGGCCCTCGCCGTGCTCGGATCCGGCGACGAGTCCGGCAATGTCGACGACCTCGACCGTCGCCTCGACGACCTTGCGGCTGGCGCTCATCGCCGCCAGCGCCGCCAGCCGGTGGTCGGCGACTCTTGCGACGCCGACCGCGGTCTCCGTCGTCGTGAACGGGTGCGAGGCGACTAGCACGTTCGCGCCGGTGAGGGCATTGAAGAGCGACGATTTCCCGGAATTCGGCAGGCCGACGAGCCCGATGCGCTCCACGGCCGTCGAGGCTACTCGCGGACCTCGGCTACACTGCCGGGGCCATGTCGAAGAAGACGAACAAGCGGAAGCTTCGCAAGCGGAGAAAAGCGAATCACGGCAAGAAGCCGAACTGCGGTCACGGCTAGTCCCGCTCTGTTCCCTTCGTCTCACGCCAGGCGGATGCCTGCTCCGTCTTAGGGTCGCCAGGCGACGCCGAGGCGGGCGAGCACGCCGACGAGCACGCTCGGGCGGTCGCTCATGATCCCGTCGACGCCGAGGTCGCAGAGCCGCTCCATCTCGCCCGGCTCGTCGACCGTCCAGACGTGCACCGCGAGGCCGAGCGCGTGCGCCTTCTCGACGAAGCGCGCGGTGACGACCTTGACGCCCCGGAAACGCGCCGGCGCCTGGATGGCGGCGTGCCGCGCGAGGGACGGGTCCGGCGCCTTGTGGCGCGCGACCGCCAAGGTGAAGCGCACAAGGGCGTTCTGGCCGAGCGACGTCGGAATGTGCGGCGCGTGGGCGGAGAACCGCTCGATCGCCTCGTCGACGAACGACGCCACGATGACGTCGTCCCGCCTGTCGTGGGCGGCGAGCGTCCGGGCGAGCGCCTCCTCGTAGGGCGCGACAGCGGGCGCCGTCTGCTTGATATCGAGGTTCACGAGGATGCCGGCCGTCATCTCCAGCACCTCGTCGAGTGTCGCTACGCCGAACCGCCGGTCGGCGGGCGCCATGCCACGGAAGGCGTACTGCTCGGCAGGGCGGTCGCGCACCGTGGCCTCGCCGGGGACGAACCAGTAGGCGTTGTCGAGGCGCCTGATCTCGGCGAGCGTGGTCGTCGCGATCGCCCCCGAGCCGTTCGTCGTCCGGTCGAGCGTCAGGTCGTGGCCGACGACGAGCTCGCCGTCCGCGGTGGCGTGGACGTCGAGCTCGATCCCCGTCACCCCCAACGCAAGGGCCCGCTCGATCGCCCAGAGCGTCGAGGACGGCGCCTCCTTCTCGCCAGCCTGGTGGGCGTAGGCGAGCACGCGCCGCTCGAGCCACGGGTTCGCCACGCCTGAGTTCTAGCCGAAGCGCGATCTGGGGTCGCCGCGCCCGCGCCTGCACGCGCGCCTCGAGCGGGAGATACGGTCCCTTCGACGAGGAGGGATTCGCCACCGCCACGCTCCCGGACGGGTCGGGAGCGTGCGCACCGGTCGGGACGGTCCCCGATTGGGCCGTCCACCTCGACTCTGGCGTCGTCGGTTCGCTTTCCGAAACGCCGTGGGAGGAGTAGGGCTACCCAGCACTGAGAGCGCCGCGGTCTGCGTGGTCGCCTCGTCCCGGCCGACCTCGTCTCTCGTGCCACCCGCCCGTCCCCGCCGCCGTGATCGGTGGCGCCACAACTCGTCGCGGCCACCCAAGGAAATCCCGACTCGCGCGATTGGCGAGACGGTAGCGTCGCGCGCCGTGGAAACGGCCCGATGACGCTCGACCCGTACGACCTCGCCGAATGGGCGGCGGAGGTGCTCACCCGCAGGCTCGGCCGCGAACCGCACGCCGCCGCGGTGGTCCTCGGCTCAGGTTGGCAGGGCGCCGCCGATCAGCTCGGGACGACGAGGATCGAGATCCCGACCCGGGAACTCCCGGCGTTCTCCCAGCCGACGGTCGCAGGCCATGACGGGCTGATCCGTTCCGTCGACATCGACGGGCGACTCGCCCTCGTCCTGCTCGGCCGGGTCCACCTCTACGAGGGGCGCTCCGCCGCCGAGGTCGTCCACCCGGTGCGCGTCGCCGTGCTCGCCGGCTGCCCGGTCGTCGTCCTCACGAACGCGGCCGGCGGGATCGACCCGGCGATGAACCCGGGCCAGACGGTGCTCATCCGTGACCAGATCAACCTCACCGGCACCTCGCCGCTCGCCGGGCCACCGCCGCCCCGCCAGTACGCCCCGCGTTTCGTCGACTGCACGGGGCTGTACCCGGCGAGGCTGCGTGACCTCGCCCGCGAGATCGACCCCTCGCTCACCGAAGGCGTCTACGCCGGCCTCGCCGGTCCCCAGTACGAGACGCCCGCCGAAATCGCGATGCTCCATCGCGCCGGGGCGCAGCTCGTCGGGATGTCGACGACGCTCGAGGCGGTCGCGGCCAAGCACCTCGGCGCGGGGGTGCTCGGCGTCTCGCTCGTCACGAATCACGCCGCCGGCGTCGCCCCCGCGCCGATCGACCACACCGAGGTGCTCAAGGCCGGTGCCGCCGCCGTCCCGGGTCTCGCTCGCCTGATCGCCGGGTTCGTCCGGCGGCTGTGACCGCCCCGGCCGGCCGCGGGACGCCGCCGCCGATCCCTTCCGACTTCGCAGCAGTGGTCCAGGCCTGGATCGCCCGCGACCCTGATCGGGCGACGCGGGCCGAGCTCGAGACGCTGCTCGCGGCGGGGGAAGAAGCAGAACTGCACGCCCGCTTCGACCACCCTCTCGGGTTCGGCACCGCCGGTCTGCGCGGTGAACTTGGGTCGGGACCAGGTCGGATGAACCGTGCCGTCGTGCGGCAGACGACGGCGGGGGTCGCTGCCTGGATCGCGCAACGGGGTGACGCGGCCCGCGAGGCGGGCCTCGTCGTGGGCTTCGACGCCCGCCACGGATCGGCCACATTCGCCGCCGACACCGCCGCCGTCGCCGCCGGGGCCGGCGTGCGGGTCCGTCTTCTCGGGCGGCCACTCCCCACCCCGATCACCGCCTTCGCGGTACGCCACCTCCGCGCGGCCGCCGGCGTCATGATCACCGCGAGCCACAACCCGTCGGCCGACAACGGCTACAAGGCGTACGCGGCCGACGGCGCACAGGTCATCCCGCCCGACGACGGGCGAATCGCCGTCTTCGCCACCGCGCTCGGCCCACCGCCCGAGGCGGAACCCTCGCTTGCGGCACACGCTCGGGTCGAGCACCTCGATGACGCGCCGTTGCTTGACGCCTACACCGAGACGGCGACCCGTGTCCTGGACCCCGCTGGCGCCCGCGAACTGCGCGTCGTGTACACGCCGCTTCACGGCGTCGGGGGTGCCGTCCTGCCGGACCTCTTCATCGCCGCGGGCTTCGCTCCCCTCGTGCCCGTCGTCAGCCAGGCTGAACCCGATCCGGACTTCCCGACCGCCCCCTTCCCGAATCCCGAGGAGCCGGGCGCCCTCGATCTCGCCATCGCCACCGCGCGAAGCGTCGCGGCCGACGTCGTGCTAGCGAACGATCCGGACGCCGACCGCCTGGCAGTCGCCTTCGCGGACGGTGCGGGCGGGTTCCGGATGCTCACCGGGGACGAGCTCGGCGCCCTCCTCGCGGACTACCTGCTCACCCGGACCCGGGGCGCGGACCGCCTCGTCGCGACGACGATCGTCTCGTCGTCGCTCCTCTCCTCGCTTGCCGCCGAGGCGGGCGTCGACTACGCCGAGACGCTCCCCGGCTTCAAGTGGATCGCCCGCGCGGCTCTTTCCCGGCCCGGTCGTCGCCTCCTCTTCGGCTACGAAGAGGCCCTCGGCTACGCCGTCGGCGACGCCGTCGCCGACAAGGACGGGCTGTCGGCCGCCCTCGTCGCCGCCGAGCTCGCCGCGGCCGAGAAGGCGGCCGGCCGCACCCTCGGCGACCGCCTCGACGACCTGGCCCGCCGCTTCGGTGTCCACCTGACTGCGCAGGTCTCGCTGCGGGGGCGTCACGAGACGGCGATCGCCGAGTTCGCGGCGGTGATGGAGCGCCTGCGCAGCCGCCCGCCGGCCGAGATCGCCGGTCTCGCCGTGACCGAGGTCGTCGACTACCTCGCAGGCGGAGGTGGGCTCCCGCCGGCGGACGTGCTCACCTGGCGGCTGGGGAAGGCGGCCCGGGTGGTCGTGCGCCCGAGCGGGACCGAACCGAAGCTCAAGGCGTACCTCGAGGCCGTGACCGAGCCGCCGGGCCGGTCCGGGCTCGCCGCGGCGCGCAACCGCGCGGGCGCACTGCTCACCGCGCTGCGCCGGGCCGTCAGCGAGCTGCTGGCGGGATGAGGAGCGCCTCTTTCAGCTCCGGTCCTCGGATTCCGAGGACCGGCCGAGCACCTTCGCGAAGCCGGGTTTGATCATCGTTTCGATGATGACGAGCCGGTCGTCGAAGGGATAGAAGGCACTCTTCATCGCGTTGATCGCCAGCCAGCTGAGCGTGTCCCAGCCCCACCCGAAGGCGGCGGCGCACGCCGCCAGCTCCGAGGAGAGCGTCAACCCGCTCATCAGTCGGTTGTCGGTGTTGACCGTCACCCGGAAGTGGAGGTCGCGCAGCAGGCCAATCGGGTGGTCGGCGAGCTCGGCGACGACGCCGGTGTGCACGTTCGAGGTCGGGCAGAGCTCCAGGGGAACGCGGGTGTCGCGGATGTAGCTCGCGAGACGGCCGAGCGTCACCTCGCCGTCGGGGCCGACCGTGATGTCGTCAACAATCCGCACCCCGTGGCCGAGACGCTCGGCGTTGCACCACTGGAGCGCCTGCCAGATCGACGGAAGGCCGAAGGCCTCCCCGGCGTGCAGGGTCGCGTGGAAGTTCTCCCGCTGCACGAGCTGGAAAGCGTCGAGGTGCTGGGTCGGTGGATACCCGGCTTCGGCCCCCGCGACGTCGAACCCGGCGACGCCGGCGCCGCGGTAGCGCACGGCGAGCTCGGCGATCTCCAGTGAACGCGCCGCGGTCCGCATCGCGGTGAGCAGCGCCCGGACGACGATCGGCCGGCGCGCCTTCGCCGCGACGGCCATGCCGGCCCGGAAGCCCGCGAGGACCGACTCCACGACCTCGACGAGCTGGAGCCCTCTCTCCGTGTGGAGCTCGGGCGCGAACCGCACCTCGGCGTAGACGACGCCGTCGGCGGCGAGGTCCTCGACACATTCGAAGGCAACCCGCTCGAGCGCGTCCTTGTGCTGCATGACGCCCACGGTGTGCGCGAAACCCTCGAGGAAACGCACGAGATCCCGCCGGGGCTCGGCGACGGCGAAGAAGCGGGCGAGCTCGACGGGATCGGTCGTCGGCAGACCGTGGTAGCCGTACTCCGCGGCGAGCTCGACGAGCGTCGCCGGACGGAGCCCGCCGTCGAGGTGGTCGTGCAACAGGACCTTCGGGGACCGGGCTATCCCATCGAGCGTGGGAACCGTGTCCGACATTGGCAGTCAGGGGCGCGGTGCTCGCGTGGCGAGCCCGGTTCCCCATCCCCCTTTCCATCCGCACGCGGGGTTTTTCCGCCTGCGGAGTGTCGACGGTGTCGTTGGCACGGCAAGGTCATCTCCCGCGTACCGCCGCATCACCGCCACCCGCCAGCAGTCGCCCCGGCTGGCTGCGTACACGGCGACACGACGGCGCCAGGGCGACCTGTTCCGTGCCCATAGCCGGCTCTCGGGGTGTGTGGCACGTGAACTGCGGGCATGCGCCCGTCAGGGAGGTTGGACCAGGCGGTCCTGGTCATGTGCTTGCACCTGCCTGCCCGGCCAGCGTGACCGGAGTCGGGGCCCGTCCCTCCGGATGCGTTGTGGTGCACCTCCATCCACGCCACGACGACCCCGTCGGACTCCCGCTTGCCTCCGCTCGATTTCACCACCGGCTCATACGAGCGATCCTTGCTGGCGAGGCTGGGGAGACGGGTCCTTCCGGTCCCGTGACCAGGCCATGCGTGCGCACCACCCTCGCGATCCCGGAAGGACCCAAACGGGAGCGTCTCCTGATCCTGCCAGTCGGTCGGAGAAGGGCCCTCGACGTGACGCGTGCGGCTCTGCTCTCGGTTTGTCCCAGTGACGAGACTGCAGGGTGCGCTTGATGCTGCGGCTCGCACGCTTGCTCCGCCCCGGAGAAGGCGATTGACGCCCCGCCAAGCCCGCCGGACCTCGCCGACGGACCGGAGCCTGCTACCGGGCTCTCGGGCGATCACCCAGGCGGGAATGGCACCCGCAGGTCTGGTCCAGCTTGCAGGACGCACCATGGCCAGACGCTAGTGGCCGACCGGGTCGTCATCGCCGCCAAACCTCCGGACTGGCGGCGCAGCTCGGTGAGCCGGCACAGCACCAAGGGCACGGGGTCGGGCGGCAACTCGGCGATGGCGACACCGCCGGTGAGCGCCTCGCGGGCCCTGCCGATCCGCTCGGCACCGTCGCCGTGCAACTCGAGGATCACCTGCCCCGTTTTGTCCGCCTCGCCTGGCCTGATACGGCGGCCAGCCTCCGCCGAAGCACTCGCCGGGTCTTTCTTACGGGTCCGGCCGGCGCCGAGCCGGGCGCTCGGCCAGCGGATCTCGGCATCGGTGAGCGACTGCCCGTCTCGCTTCGCGCGAACGAGGTCGACGACATCGATGCCGGAGGCGTCACCCCTAGCCGTCACGCGCCGCGTGGGTCGACGGGACGTCCTCGGGACGGCGCCACGCGGCGGGCAGTAGGTCCCGCAGCAGGACCGGCGCCGCCCCTTCGCCCTGGTCGAGCAGGAGCCCGACGCTGCCGTGCTCAACGAGGAGCTGGCGGCAGCGCCCGCAAGGCATGAGCGGCCGGCCGTCGTGGGAGACGACGCTGACGGCGACAAGATCCACCGACCCCCCCGCGACGAAGCTCGAGATGAGGCCGCACTCGGCGCAGAGCGTGAGGCCGTAGGAGGCGTTCTCGACGTTGCAGCCGACGAAGACCCGGCCATCCGGCGCGAGACCCGCCGCACCGACGTGCAACCCCGAATAGGGCGCGTACGCGTTGTGCGCCGCGTGCGCCGCCCGCGCGCGTAGCTCGTTCCAGTCGATCTCCATCTTTGCGATTCGCTGACTCCGCATCCCCGATTCCCCCTCGCGGGCGGACACTACACTTCCCGGCGCGAAGAAGTTGCCACCGATCGCCAATTCTGCCTCGGGGATCGCTTCCGCCAAGCCCGCGCCGCGGACGTGACGTCGTCACGCCCGAGACCACTCTCATCTCCCACGGGCTGCCGAGCCCGGAAAACCTCGAAGTCGCGCGCCTCTCGAACAGAACCTGCGGGACCAGGGCGCCAAAGTGACGGCCGTCGTCGTCGCCGGGGTCGTCGTTCCGATCACGGCGCCGAGCCACTTGGCGGTAATCCGGTCGGCGACCGCGAGAACCTCCTTCAGCTTGTGGGTGATAAAGAGGACGGAGCGCCCGGACGCCCCGAGCGACTGCATGATCCGGGACAGCGCCTCGGTCTTCCGCGGGGTGAGCACCGAGGTCGGCTCGTCGAAGATGAGGAGTTGGGCGTTCCGCGAGAGGGCCTTCAGGAGCTCGACGCGGCGCTGGACCCCGACGGGGAGGTCCTCCACGAGCGCGTCCGGGTCAACCTCGAGGCCGAACTCCTGTCGGATCTGGCGGATCTCGGTTCTCGCCCGCTTCCGGTCGAACAGGCCGAGATGGTGCGTCGGCTCGAATCCCAGCACGACGTTCTCCGTCACGGTGAACTCCGGCACGAGCATGAAGTGCTGGCGCACCGTGCCGATGCCGTGTCGGACTGCGGCGCCCGGATCGGGGAAGCGCATGACCACCCCGTCGAGCGCGATCCCGCCCAAGTCCGGGTACATGAGCCCGAACAAGAGGTTCATCAGCGTGGTCTTGCCGGCGCCGTTCTCGGCGAGGAGCGCGTGGATCTCACCGGGTTCGGCCGCGAGGTCGACATGGTCGTCGGCCACGAGGGGACCGAATGTCTTCGTGATCGCCGACAACTCAATCTTCACGGCCACCTCGAGCTTGCGGTAGGAGACCGGGCACGCTCGCCGGGCCGCCTGCCCGAGATGTCGTCAATTGCGTCGGTCCGTAACGGCCCGGGTCCGGCAACCGTACCCGGGCTGTGACCCGGGGAGCTGGCTAGCTCGCCGGGTAGGAGTTCGGGTCGATCGAGATCGTCCCGGCCTCGATCAGCGACTTGATCGTGTTGAGCCCGTTCCGCAGGGCCTTCGGGATCACCTTGGCGAAGAGGTGGTACGGCGACAGCGCGACGCCACCGTTCGCCAGCGTCCCGAAGTAGTTGCCGCCACTGAACTTGCCGTGGTCCGCTGAAAGGGCCACGTCCTCCACCGACTTGACGATCCCCTTCGTCACACTGGTGACGAAGATGCCGCAGTCGCTCGGAACGGAGATGCAGCCGTCCGTGTCGACCCACTCCATCGTGACGCCGTGGCCGTAGTCCTTCACGGCAGCTGCCGCGCCCAGACCGACCGAGCCCGCGACCGGGAAGATGACGTCCGCGCCTTGTTGGATGAGTGTTGTCGCGTCAGCCCTTCCAGCCGCCTGGTTGGTGAACGAGTTGGTGAACGTTCCGGTCCCGTCGAAGCTGCCCTTCGGGCGCTTCGGCTTCGGGGTCCAGCCAAGGGCGACCACGTGCTTGTGGTCGACCTTGTCGAAGTAGCGGACGCCCGCGACCCAACCGTCCATGTAGATGGTGACCGTCGGAAGGTCCTCACCCCCGAAGACGCCGACCTTGCCCGTCTTGCTCATCACGGCGGCGAGGAACCCTCCGAGGAAGGCGTCCTGGTTCGTCTCGTAGAGCAGCGAGTCGATGTTCTTGATCGGCGGCGAGTAGCTGTAGTCGACGATCGCGAAGTCCTGGTCCGGGTGCGCCTTCGCCGCGGCTGCCGTGGCGTCGCCCATCGGGAAGCCGACGGTGATGACGATGCCGCAGTGCTCCCCCACGAAGGTGGCGATGCTGGGCACGTAGTCGCTCGACGAGGTCGACGACAGGTAGCGGATCCTCATCGACGGGTCCGCCCTCTTGGCGGCCTGGAGACCCGCCCACGCCGAGGCGTTGGACGAACGGTCGTTGATTCCGCCGGTGTCGGTCACCTCACAAGCGAGGAACCCGCCCTTGTGGCTCTCCACCGCGGCAGCGCGGTGGCGCGCCGTCGTGGTCCCCGAGGCGGCGCCGGTCGAGACGACGCCCGCGACGAGTGCGAGCGCCGATACGGCGGCGAGCGCCGTAATCCCGGGCATCCGTGGGCCATGAGAAATCACTAGCCCTCCTTGAACTGAGTTCACGGTTGCTTCGGCCGGCCGGGACTGATGGGCGCTCACCCGCCCGGCTGGCCCTTGGCACCCGGACCGCAGCTGGCCGCCCCATCGTTGATACCGAACCGCTCTGACAATCGACGTCGATGACGCTACCGCCGCCCTGGCGCCGCGGCCGCGGGCATTCGCGCCCGATTCGACCACCCGCGGGACCGGCCGCGGCGACCCTGCCAGCACAGATAGCCTCTGCTCGGTGATCGACCACATCCTCCTCGACGTCATCGGGGCGATCCGCGACGCCCTCGAGGGGGCGCTCCTGGAGCAGCAGGCCGTCGAGGAGCGGTTCCAGGTCGACGTCTTCCTCGGCGACGTCGCCTTCGAGACCTCGTTCTCGCTCCCGGGCGAGCAGAACCCCCCGCGGGTCCGCGCCGATCTCGGGCTCGAGTGGCCGACCTGGAGCCAGAGCGCCTACCGGTCGTGGTCGATCGGGGAACCGACCTTGGAACACCCCGAAGTCGCGGTCGAGGTCACCCTGCGGCTCCAGCGCCTCGCCGCCGTCCCCGATGTGGCGGCCGTGCTCGCGGCCATCGGCGAGGGGCGGCCGGAACTCGCGGGAGAACCGCTCGAGCGCAGCGGGATCACCGTCGAGCAGGCTTTCGATGCCGAGCCGGGCACGGCGACCTCGGCGATCGAGATCGCCTACCAGGGCACCTACCGGCTGAGTGAGACGGTCCTCGAGGAGCCGGAACGGCTCGACGGCCAGGTGGCGCCGCTCGCTCGCTGGATCGCCTCGGCCCTCGTCCGCCTCGCCGACCTCGAGCTCCCGTCCCTGCCGGTCGACGACCCCGAGGCGAGCACCTAGCACACCGGCCCCAGGAGATTGTTGACTTAGCCCCTTTTTGCACCCATGCCGGATGCATACACGCAGGCGACAGCCTTGCCATTAGGGGCCAAATCGACTAAATGAACACCCTCCTAGGCGAGCCCCCGCGCCCGCGCGAGCTCGGCGAGCGACGATTCCGGCCGGGCGCCGAGGTGGCCGATCGCCTCGCTCGCCGCCAGACAGCCGAGACGTGCCGCCCCCTCGGGTCCGTGGCCGTGAGTGATCCCGAAGCAGAACCCGGCGGCGAACAGGTCGCCCGCACCGGTCAGATCGACGATCCCGTCGACCGGGCAGGCGGGTACGGCGACGATCCCGTCCGCCGTCCCGACCAGAGCACCTTCCTCACCGAGGGTCACCGCCACCGTGAGGCCGGGGAGCGCGAGGGCACCGAGCGCGCGACGTGCGGACGCGGCGCGGGTGAAGGCGAGGAGCTCGGCTTCGTTGGCAAACACGATGTCGACCGACCCGCCAGCGAGGCGTTCCAGGACCACGCGATGCCGTTCAACCAGCAGCGCGTCCGACAACCCGAGGGCGACGGCCGTGCCCCGGGCGCGCGCCGCCGAAAGAAGGCGTTCGACGAGCGCCGGCGCGTCGGGCAGGTCGAGGACGTAACCGTCGAAGTAGACGAGCCGGCCGTCCCCGATGACCGCGGGATCGATCCCCGCCGAGTCGAGCCTGCCGCCGGCGCCGAGGAAGGTCGCCATCGTCCGCTCGGCCTCCGGGGTGATGATCGCGCAGCACCGCCCCGTCGCCGTCCCGAGCCCGGGAGGGCCGGCGGCGAAGCGCTGCAGGACCGCGTGCACCCCGGACGCCTCGAGGTCCGCCGCGTAGCGCTCGCCGAGCTCGTCAGTCGCCACCGCGCCGACGAAGGCGGGGTGGCCACCCAGCGAGGCGACGCCGACGGCGGTGTTCGTGACCGTCCCGCCCGAGACCTGCCGGACCTCGCTGACGACGGACCGGATCCTCTCGCTCGTCGCGAGGTCGACCAGCGTCATCGCGCCGAGCGGCAGCCCGAGCGACTCGACGACGTCGTGGCCGGCGAAGGCGAGGTGGTCCATCAGGGCGTTGCCGACGCAGACGACGTCGAAACGTCGCGCGGCTCCTCGCGGGGTCGTCTCGCGCGAGCCGTCCTCCCCCGTCACGCCGACACCCTAGTGCCGCAAGGTTCTCCGAAGGACGAGCCAACAAGCCCCGGTTGACTAGCCTCAACGTGTTGTGGACGCGACCGAGAAACCTGCCGACTGCCGCCTCTCCCGCAACGCCGTCCCGCGGCGCTACGACCTCGAGCTCACACCGGACTTCGCGGCGGGCCGCTTCGCGGGCACCGAACGCCTCGAGGTCGAGGTCGTCAACGAAGTGGCGGAGCTCGACTGCAACGCCGACGACCTGGAGATCACCGACGCGACCATCGCACCCGGCTGGGCGTCGACCGGCATGGCCGGGGAGCCGGAGGCGCTCGCCGTCTCGCTCGACTCCGGCGCCAAGCGCGTCCTGTTCGCTCCCCGGGCGCCGCTGACACCGGGCCGCTACACCCTCGCCTGCCGGTTCACAGGCGCCTTCAGCGACCGGCTGTGCGGCTTCTACCTCAGTCGGTTCGTCGACGACGAGGGCCGCGAGCACATGATCGCCACGACGCAATTCGAGGAGACCGACGCCCGCAGGGCATTCCCGTGCTTCGACGAGCCGGACCTGAAGGCCGTCTTCGGCGTGACGCTCGTCGCCCCGCCGGGGATGCTCGCCTTCTCGAACGGCCCCGAGGTCGCCGTCGAGGAGCTTGCCTCCGGCGCCCGCCGGGTCCGTTTCGCCGACACGATCCCGATGTCGACCTACCTCGTCGCCTTCGTCGTCGGCCCCCTCGAGGCGACCACCCCCGTCCAAGTCGACGGGATCGCCCTGCGGGTCGTGACGGTCCCGGGCCGGGGCCACCTCACCTCGACCGCTATCGAGGTCGCCTCCCACGCCCTGCGCTACTACCGCGAGTACTTCGCGCTCCCGTACCCCGGGGAGAAGCTCGACCTCGTCGCGATCCCGGACTTCGCGAGCGGCGCGATGGAAAATCTCGGCTGCGTCACCTTCCGCGAGGCCGAGCTCCTCGCCGACCCCGCCGACACCTCCAAGCCCGAGCTGCGCCGGATCGCCGAGGTCATCGAGCACGAGCTGGCCCACATGTGGTTCGGGGACCTCGTCACGCTGCGCTGGTGGAACGGCGTCTGGCTGAACGAGGCCTTCGCGACCTTCATGGCGCTGCGCTGCCAGGACGACTTCCACCCCGACTGGGAGTGCTTCGTCGCCTTCGCCCGTCTGCGGGAGTCTGCCCGCTTCACCGACGGACTCCCCTCGACCCGCGCCATCGAGTTCCCGGTCACCACCCCCGAGGAGGCCGCGGCGATGTTCGAGGTGCCGATCACCTACATCAAGGGCCCAGCCGTCCTCTGGATGATCGAGCAGTACATCGGCCACGACCAGTTCCGGGCCGGCGTGCGCCGCTATCTCGAGACGAACGCATTCGGCAACGCCGAGACGACAGACCTCTGGGACGCGCTCGAGGCGGAGAACCCCAACGTGCAGCTGCGCGCCGCGATGGACTCCTGGGTCTTCCAGGCCGGCTACCCGATCGTCTCGGCGACCGTCGCGGACGACGGCTCCGCCGTCGAGCTTCGCCAGGAGCCGTTCTCCTACCTCCCGGCCGAGCAGGGGTCTCGGGGGACGGCCGCGGCACACTGGCTCGTCCCGATCGTCGCCGCGCCCGCCGGCGACCGCGCCAAAGTCACCCGCCTACTCCTCGACGACATGCCGCTGCGGGTCGCGGCCGACCCGCCGCCGGTCCTCGTCAACGCCGGCGGCACCGGCTTCTACCGCGTCCGGTACGAAAAAGCGCTGCGCGACGCGCTGCTCGCGCACCTCGACCTGCTCGACCCGATCGAGCGCCTCGGGCTCGTCGGCGACCTCTGGGCCGCCGTGCTCGTCGGCACAACCGGTCTCGACGAGTTCCTCGCGACCCTCGCCCATTTCGCCGACGAAGACGACCCCTACATCTGGGCGGTCCTCACCACGGCGCTGCAAACGATCGATCTCGTCGCGCTCGAGAACGACCGCGTGCCCCTCGCCCGCCGCACGCAATCGGCACTCGGCCCCGAGCTCGCCCGCCTCGGTTGGGAGGCGGCTCCCGGCGAGGGCGAGCAGGCGCCGGTCCTGCGGGCGATCCTCATCTCGGCGCTCGGCACGTTCGGCCGGGACGCGGACGTCGTCCGCCGGGCGCGGGAGCTCTTCGAGGCCGACCAGGCGGGCGGGGGGGAGCTCGACGCCGACATCGCCGGCGGTGTCCTCGCCACCGTCGCCTGGAACGCCCGGCGGACGGATTTCGACGCCATCGTGGCCCGCATGCGCGAATCCCGGTCGCCCCTCGACGAGCGCCGTTACCGCGCCGCCCTCGGCTCGCTCACCGACCCGGGGTACGCGTCCGAGGTCCACGAGCTGTGCCGCGGGGAGATCCGCAGCCAGGACGCGCCCTACCTGCTCGGCGTCATGCTCGGCCAGCGGGCGATCGGGCCGGCAACCTGGGGGTTCATCACCACCCACTTCGAGGAGCTCGTCGCGCAGTACCCCGGCAACTCCATCCACCGGATGATGGAGGGAATCGCCGATCTCGCCGCTCTCGACGACGAGGGCCGTCCCGTCTACGCCGGAGCCGTGCGCGCCTTCGTCGACGCCAAGTTCTCGGGTGGCTGGAAGCGGCCGGTCGAGCAGTCCGTCGAGCGCCTCGAGGTGAACCTCCGTCTCGCGGCCAGGGTCCGCACGTCGCTTGGCGCGCTCGTGGCGCGCGGCTGATGCCTCGGTGAACCTCGGACTCGCGGCGGCGACCTTCGCCGTCGTGATCCCGGCGGAGTTGCCGGACAAGACGTTCATCTCCACCGTCGTACTCTCCTCGCGGCACCGGCCGCTCCCGGTGTGGGCAGGCGCGGCGACGGGCCTCATCGTCCAAGCGGGCGTCGCCGTCGTCGCCGGTCGCCTCCTCGGACTGGCGCCGCACCGCGTCGTCACCGGGATCGTCGCCGGTTTGTTCGTCGCCGGGGCGGCCTATCTCCTCCTCGCCAAACGCGCCGCCGTCGAGGACCGCGGAGAGGAGATCGCGGACAACGAGGAGCGCCTCCTCGCCAGGGAAGGCACCCAGGGGGAGCCACCGCTGCGGCAACACCGCCTGGGCAGCGTACGGATCGCCGTCGTCACCTTCGCCGTGATCGCCCTGGCGGAGTTCGGCGACCTCACCCAGGTGGTGATCGCCAACCTCTCGGCCAAGACGCGCGACCCGCTCAGCGTGTTTTGGGGCGCGGCGCTCGCCTTCGTCGTCATCAGCGGCATCGGCATCGCCGCGGGGAGGACGATCACGCGCGTCGTCCCGCTCGACCGCGTCCGTAAGCTTTCCGGCCTCTTGCTGCTCGGCCTCGGTGTCTGGAGCGCCGTCGCGGCGGGCACGGGATGACCGCCGCCGGGCGGATCCCGCGTCGGCGTGGGCCGGAGGCGAACGCGCCGCGGGCGGTGGCGTTGTTGCACCGCGCGCGGGCGACGGCCGGGTTCCTCGCCGACGACGAGGCGGCGGCACTCCACGCCGTCGCCGTCCGGGCCCTCGGGACCCGGCCGGGCCCCCTCGTCGAGATCGGCGCCTACCTCGGGCGTTCGACGCTCTACCTGGCGGCGGCGGTCGCCGCCGTCGACGAGACGCGTCCCGTCGTCTTCAGTGTCGACCACCACCGGGGGTCCGAGGAGATGCAGCCCGGCTGGCCCGACCACGACCCCTCGCTCGTCGACCCCGCGACCGGCCGGATGGACTCGCTGGGGCGCTTCCGGCAGGCGCTCGAGCGGGCCGGTGCCGAAGACCTCGTCGTGGCGGTCGTCGGCGACTCGGCACGCGTCGCCGCCAACTGGTCGACACCGCTCTTCTTCGTCTTCATCGACGGCGGGCACGGATCGGTCCCCTGCTGGGCCGACTACCGGGGCTGGGGGCGGCACATCGCGCCCGGGGGCTTCCTCGTCCTCCACGACGTCTTCGAGGATCCCCGCGAGGGAGGGCGCCCTCCCCACGAGTGCTACCTCGACGCCCTCGAGTCAGGCCGCTTCCTCGAGGACGCGTCCGCTCGCCGGGGCAGCCTGCGCGTGCTCGTCCGAACGACACTGCCGTGGAGCGGCGGGTCGACGTGGTCCCTCACTCGAGGCGGCTGAAGACGGCCGAGCCGACACCCCCGGTGAGCACGTCGGCGGCGAGCACGACCGCCGCCGCCGAGTACGTCGTGCGCTCGCCGACAGGGAACTCGCTGCGCTCCGGGTAGACGAGCCCCGTCCGGTACGAGCCGTCGGGACAACGCAGGTCGCCCGTCGTGGCAAGTAGCGCCCAAGCCTCGTCGGTCCAGCCAGCCCGGAAGAGCGCGACGGCGCACTCCGCGGTCTCGGCCGTCGTCACCCAGCGCCGGTCGGCGCGGCACAGCACCCCGCGGTCGGGGGCGACGAACTCGTCGAGCCGGGCGGCCAGGCGCGCCCTTGCCGGCCCCTGGCCGAGCACGCCGGCGAGGGCGGGGTAGTACCAGTCCATCGCGAACTGCGACTTGTCGGCGAAGGTCGACTCCCGGGTGGCGACGAGAAGGCCGAGACGGGCCGCCGCCGCCGCCCAGTCCGGGCGTTGCAGCCCGAGCGCCGCCGCCAGCCGCACCCCCGACACGAGACTCTGGTGGACAGAGGAACTCGCCGCGAGGAGCGAGAACGCGGCCGGGCGGCCCCCCGGATCCAGCGACCACGGGACCCGGCCGTCCGGCCCCCGGGCCGCGAGGACGTAGTCGAGGGCGCTCTCGACCACCGCGAACATCCGGGCGGCGAAACCGGGATCGCCGCCCGCCCAGAGATGGCAGAGGACGCCCGTCGCCACGTAGGCGACTCCGTTCGTGTCGACGCGCGCGTCCTCGACGCCACCGTCCGCCGAGTAGTAGGCGTGCCAGCTCCCGTCGGCGCGCTGGGTGCGTGCCAGCCACCCGAGGGCCGCCGCCGCGGCGGCGAGCTCGCCCGCCGCGGCGAGCGCCATCGCCGCCTCGACGTGGTTCCACGGATCGGCGTGGCCGCCCGGGTACCACGGGATCATCCCGTCGTCGCGTTGGGCCCCGAGGATGGTGGCGACGGTCGTGCCGGTGTCGACGAGGTCCGCGGCCGTCTCGGCGGGGGCCGCCGCCATCAGACGGCCTTCTCGGCGTAGACGACGAGGCTCTTGCCGATGAGGGGGTTGAGCACCCGCTCGGCGGCACGCAGGACGAGCGGGCGGCGCTCGATGTCCCAGACGAGCAGACGGTGGTAGGCGGCGACGAGCGGGTGGTCCTCGCGCTCGATGCCGACGGCGCAGCGCAGCAGCCAGTAGGGCGAATGCAGGGCGTGGGCGTGGTGCGAGCCGACCACGACCAGCCCGGCGGCGGCGCACCGCGCGACGAGTTCGCGCTTGCGGTAGATGCGGACGTGGCCGCCTTCGACCTCGTGGTATGCGGCCGACACCGCCCAGTTCAGGCGTTCGGGGCCGGTGGCGGGGGCGCTCAGCGCCGCCAGCCCGCCGGGCCGGAGCACGCGCGCGAGCTCGGCGAGCGCCGCCCCGTCATCGACGACGTGCTCGAGCACCTCCGAGGCGATCACCCGGTCGAAGCTCGAGTTGGCGAAGGGGAGCTGCGTCACGTCGGCGGCGACGCCGTCGTGGCGCGTGCCGGGCGGCAACTCGCCAGCTGCCCGCATCGCCCGGACCATCGCCGCGACGCCGTCGATCTCGGACCGCTTGGCGTCGAGGGAGACGACGTGGGCTCCAGCCTTCAGACAGGCGAAGGTGTGGCGCCCACCCCCGCACCCCACGTCGAGGACCGTCGTCCCCGGGACGATCGCGGCGCGCGCGAGGTCGACGGTCAGCACGGGCGCCCCGCCAGGGCCGCCCGGTACTCCTCGGCCGTCGCCGCCGCGACCCGGTCCCAGCTGAAGCGGGTGAGCACCCGGCGGCGGCCGGCGGCACCGAGACGGCGGGCGAGGGCGGGCTCGGCGAGGATCCGGGCGACGGCCGCGGCCAGCGCGCCTGGGTCCCCCGGCGGCACGGCGAGGGCGGCGGCGCCATCGCTCCCGACGACTTCGGGCAGGGCGCCGCCTGTCGTCGCCACGAGCGGGACGCCGCACGCCATCGCCTCGATCGCCGGAAGCGAGAATCCTTCGTAGAGCGAGGGAACGACGGCGACCGAAGCCTCCGCATAGCGCTCGGCGAGACGGCAGTCGGACTCGCCGCCCACGAAGCGCACCGCACCTTCCAGTCCAAAGCGCGCGATGGCCACCATCACCGGGCTCGCGCCACGGGGTTGCCCGACGACGACGAGGTGGGCGTCGTCGCGCTCGGTGCGCAGCTTCGCCAGCGCCTCCAGCAGGAAGACCAGCCCCTTCAACGGCACGTCAGCGCTCGACGTCGTCATGATCCGCCCCGGGACCCGGGCGAGCCCGGGGTGAGGTCGCCAGCTGTCGGTGTCGACGCCGAGCGGGATGACGGCGATCCGGTCCGGGGCGACGCCCATCTCGGCGACGATGTCGCGTCGCGACGTCTCCGACACGGTGACCACGCGAGCAAGGCCGCGGGCCACGCGGTTCTGCATCGCGGCGAACCCGTACCAGCGTCGCAGCGATAGCGCGCGCGCCGTCCCCCGCGCCTCGGCGAGGTCGAGCCTCCGGTCGATCGTCACCGGGTGGTGGATGGAGGCAACGACCGGCCAACCGTCGGCCTGCATGCGGGCGAGCCCCGTGCCGAGCCCCTGGTTGTCGTGGACGACGTCGAACTCAGCCCGGCGGGGAGCGAGGGCCGTGCGCGCCCGCCACGAGAAGGTGCGCGGCTCCGCGAACCCCCCGGTCCACATCGTCGCCAGCTCCACGGCGTCGGTCGGCGAAGCGATCTCGCGCCATCGCGGCCGGCGGAAGGGGTCGGGCTCGCGATAAAGGTCGAGGCTCGGCAGCGGCGTGAAGTCAACGCCCGGGTCGAGCTCCGGGTACGGCTGGCCGGCGAAGACCGTCACGCGGTGACCCGCCGCGACGAGGGCCCGGGAGAGATGGCGCGTGTACACCCCCTGCCCGCCGCAGCGCGGGTTGCCTCGGTAAGCGAGGAGGGCGATGCGCAGAGAGCCCCCGATCCGCGCCGGTGCGTCCGGCACCGGCGCGTGGATGGGCCTCACCGGACAAGCCTCGCCCGCAGGCGTCGTCCGGGCAACCGGCACGCCGTCAGTGCTGGCCGACACCGAGCTCGACGGCCTTCACCGCCAGGAGCCCAACGGCGACGGCCAGGTAGGCCCACATTGCCACCATCGTCAGCCGTCGTCCCCGAGAAAGCACCGGCCGCGCGAGAAGGGTGAGCGGAGGCATCCGCCAGTTCTCGCGCTGGGTGCGCGTCGGGCGGGGTTCGTCTGGGGCCGGCTTCCGGGCCCGGACGCGCCAGCCGAGAACGGCTGCGGCCGCCCCGCCCCCGGCGAGCACAGCACCGAGGAGCGAGACGACGAGCTTCACGTCGATGTGGGGGAAGACCGTCGTCGCCATCAAGATGAGCGAGAGCGCGACGAGGACCGAGACGATCAGCCCGGCGACGACGTTCTGCCAGAAGCGGTTGAGCCAGGGCCCGAGGACCTCGCGGTCGTTGCAGAGCAGTACGAGGAAGACCGTCGCGCTCGGCAGCAACACGCCAGCCAGGGCCTGGACCGCCACGGTGATGAGACCGAGCGGAGCGCGCGGGATGAGCACGACTCCCGCGGCGAGAATCACGAGCGCGGAGAACGTCCCGTAGAAGGCCTTGGCGTCGCCTGCGCGGCGGTGGAGCGAGTGCTTCATCGAGAACATGTCGCCGAAGGCGTACGACGTCGCCAGCGTCACGGCTGCCGCCCCGATGATCGAGGCATTGAGCAGGACGATCGAGAAGAGCGTCCCGGCGCCGTTGCCAAGGAAGTGCTCGAGGCCGTGGGCGACCCCGGCGGCGTTCGAGAAACGGCCGGCGAGAGGCGTATTGCGGAATGCGGAGGCGGCGGTGACGACGATCAGCGTGGCGGCCAACACGGTGACGAGCGAGCCGAGCAGGGTGTCAACGCGCTCATAGTTGATCCAACGCGGGGTGATCCGCTTGTCGACGATGTTCGACTGCTGGAAGAACAGCTGCCAGGGGGCGACCGTCGTCCCGACAATGGCGATGATGAGCATGATCGCCGTCGAGCTCACGCCGCCCTGGACGCCGGGGACGACCAGCCCGTGGACGACCGGGCCGATGCGGGGGTGGGAGAAGACGGCGAGCGGGACGACAAGGAAGTTCGCCACGACGAAGACGAGCATGAAGCGTTCCCAGCGCCGGAAGCTCCCGGAGACCGTCATCGCGACGAGGCCGACGGCGGCGACAGGCACCGAGATGTACGGGCTCACACCGAAGTAGCCGAGCGCCAGGCTGACGCCGATGAACTCGGTCACGATCGTGAGAAAGTTGAGGACGAACAGGTCCCCCACCGAGAAGGCGCCCCAGAACCGGCCGAAACGCTCGAGGATGAGCCGGGCGTGGCCGACGCCCGTCACCGCGCCGAGCCGGACGACCATCTCCTGGTTGACGACGAGCACTGGGATGAGCAGCGGCAGGGTCCAAAGCAGCGTGAGACCGAAGTTCTGCCCCGCCTGGGCGTAGGTCGCCACACCACCGGCGTCGTTGTCCCCGACCATGACGATGAGGCCCGGTCCGACGATCGCCGCCAGGGTGAGCAGGCGCGCGAGGAACGACCGGCGCGCGCCGGTGTCGCCGACACTGATCGTGCCGAGGGCGCCCCGGATGTCTCCGATGTGCGCCTCGTCGAGGACGGCGGGCCTGCCGTCTTCGAAGGCATGGTCGCGACTGGCCATGCTCGGTTGACCTCCCGCAGATTCGGGCTTCGCGGACGTTGCTGTTCGGTCGCGCACGCCCGCGGGAGGCCGGTCCGGATCAGCGGACCCTCAAGTCACCTCGCCACGGACGTGCGCCGTCGTCGTTCGGACGAACGTTGATCGGCGCTCAGGGGTTCTCCCTTGTCGTGCCCAAGCTCCAGTCGGCGTGGGTGGAGTCCGATGGGCACGGACCGCCGCGGCGAACGCCTCGGCGCACCCCTCTCGTCAGAGCTTTGGCGCCCGCCGCCGTAGGCCGTTGGGCCAGCCACTTCGGACGATCCCTTGTGCCGGGAAAGTCTGTCCTGACCCGGAGTGTCTTTGGACAGGTGGGGTCAGTGGCCTCTGTGCGACGAGCCGCCTCACCGAACGAGGTGCGACTGCTTGCACGGGGATGTTACCCGCGGTGCGCGGGGCGCTCCAGGGGGTCTCGCGGCGCCTCCGCCGCGTCGCCGCCCGGCCGGCGGGAGGGCTCAGTCGCTCGGGCAGACCGTGCCCTTCGGCGGGAGCTTGCCGGTCGCGAGGTACGAGTTGACGTAGTTGCGCACGCACGAGCTGAAGAAGTATCCGGTGTGGCCCGAGCCCGTCCGCGTCAGCAGCTCGGCGTTGTCGAGCTGCGCCGCGACCGCCTTGGCCCAGCCGTACGGCGTGGCGGGGTCGTCGGTCGAGCCGACGACGAGGATCGTCGGCGTTCCCGGAGCGTGGATCTCGTGCGGGCGTGCCTCGGCCGGGACCGGCCAGTAGGCGCAGGTGAGCGAGCCCCACGCCTCGGCGGCCCCGAAGTCCGGGGCGATGGCACCGAGCTGGGTCGCCAGGTGCTCGTAGAAGGCGAGGCCGCGCGGCGAGGGCGCATCCACACAGTTGATCGCGACGTTCGCCTCCTCCTCGTTCGAGAACGTCCCGTTCTGCTGCAGGCCCTCGTACTCGTAGGCGAGGGCGGCGAGAAGGTCGCCGTTGTGATGCAGGCCCCGGTCGATCGCCAGGCCGAGATACGGCCAGGCCGCCTTGGCGTAAAGCGAGGAGATGACGCCGAGCTCGGCAACCCCGAGCGTCACCGGCTGGGACCCGCCGTAGATCGGCTTGAAGTCGGCCGTGATCGAGTTGCCGGCGGCAAGGTAGGCCATCAGCGCGTCGTACGACACCTTGGCCCCGTCGGGCAGGCGGTTGTGGCACGTCGCGTCCTTGTTGCACCAGCTGAAGAAGGCGTGCAGGTCGCCCTCGAAGCCGAGCGCCTGCTCGCGGTCCCCGGCCGCCAGCGAGAGCGCCGGGTCGACCGCCCCGTCGAGCACCATCTCGCCGATGTGGGTGGGGTACTTCGCGGCATACATCTCGCCGATGTACGTCCCGTACGAGAAGCCGAGGTAGAAGAGCTTGGGCTGCCCGAGGTCGGCGCGCAGCCGGTCGAGGTCCTCGATCGTCGTCGCCGTGCCGACGTGCTCGAGCAACAGGCGCGACGTGTGGGCGAAGCAGTCGTCGACGAACTGCTTCGCCAGCTGCACGACCCGCGCGATTTCGACCGGCGTCGACGGCGCCGGGTCCTCCTGGATGAGCGTTCGGGTCTCGTCAGCATTCACGCAGTTGACCGGGTCGCTCCGCTCCACGCCGCGGGGGTCCCAGCTCACGATGTCGAACTTGGCGCGCAATGACGGCGGGAAGGCGGAGGCGTTCTGCTCGAGAAAGTCGACCCCCGACGCGCCGGGGCCCCCGGGGTTCGTGAACAGGTCGCCGAGGGGCTTGGCGCTCGAGGAGGGGAGCATCGCGACGGCGAGCTTGAGCGTGCCAAGCGAGGGCGCGGCATAGTCGATCGGCACCGGGATGGAGGCGCAACGGAGGTTGCTGTAGCCGGGGCAGGTCGTCCACTTGACGCTCCCGGCGTCCGCCGAGGATGCAACCCGGGCGGATGGGGGCACCCCGACCGCGCCGGCACCCACCAGCGACGCCGGACCGGCCAGGACGAGCAGCAGGGGGACGAGGGATCTCAATGCACGCATGGGCCGCCTTGCCTGTTTCCGGGACACGGGCCGCGTCCCTCCGGCAATCGTAACGGCGCGTCCCGCCAAGGACGTGGCGCTACTCCTCGGCCGACGTCATCCCGAAGTCGCGCCTCCACCCCGTCGGCAGCAGCAGCTCGAGCAGGTCGTCGACCGTGATCACGCCGAGCATGCGGTGGTCCTCGTCGACCACGGGGGCCAGGGAGAGGTTGAAGTCGGACATCTTGCGCAGGATCGAATGGACGTCGGCGTCGACGCGCACGGTCACGGGATCGCGCTCGGCGATCGAGGAGAGCTTCGCCTGAGGGGAGGCCTTGAGGAGGCGCACCACGGAGACGGTCCCGGCGATCCGGCCGTCGGCGTCGGCCGTGTACACCGTGGCGAGCGCCTCGGGGGCGATGTCGCTCCGGCGGACGGCCTCCAGCGCCTCGCCCGCCGTCGTCGTCGTGGCGAGCGAGAGGAAGTCCGGGTTCATCAGCCCGCCGCCGGTCTCCGGGTTGTAGCTCAGCAACCGTCGCACCTTGGCCTGCTGGCGCGCCGGCAGTGCCTCGAGGACGGCGAGGCGGCGGTCCTGGTCGAGATCGTTGATGAGGTCCGCCGCGTCGTCGGGCGCCATCGTCGCCAGCACGCGGGCAGCTTCCGCATCCGAGCGGGACTCGAGGAACTCCCGCTGGTGATCGAGGTCGAGCTCCTCGAACACGTCGGCCTCGAGCTCCCGGTCGAGGCTCACCGCCTCGATGATCTCCTCCCCCTCCTCGTGGGAGGCCGCCTCGACGAGGTCGGCGATCTGGGCCGGGCGCAGGCGCGACAGCTTGCGCAGCGGTATCCGCATCCTCGCCGTCGGCACGTGGGAGACGAACGGCTCGATGCTCTCCCAGTCGACGAGCGACTTCGTGCGGATGCGGCGGGCGAGCGGGCGCGGCATGAGGCGCCGCAGCACGCCGCGGCCAGAGGGATCGACCCCGACCACCTGCCACACGCCGTCGATCTCGGCGAGCTCGATCTCGTTGGCGCGGATGAGGTGTGCGCCGGGCACGTGGATGAGGTGGCGCGACTGGAGGTCGCGGTCGAGCAGCAGCTCGCCCGGCCGCCGTTCGAACCGGCCAAGCTCGAGCGTCGCCCCGATCAGCTGCACGAGCCGCGGTCGCATCGCCTCGATCCGGTCGACCGGGATGAACAGCTCCCGCCCGGCGACGCGCGCGACGAGCCCCGTGATCGGCGGGTGCGATTGGCCCCCGAGGCGGACGATCAGGTCGTCGACCCGCCCGATCCGGTCGCCCGCCGGGTCGACAAGCGGGCTGCGCAGCAGGGAGGAGAGGTGGAGGAACTCAGGGGACATCGGGGGTCGAGGCGGAAGACCAACGTCGCGGCTTCGCCACGGGCCACATAGTACCGAGCGCGCAACGGCCCCGGAGGGGCGCCCGGGCCGGCCCGCCGGGGCGTCGCATTCAGAAGTCGGTGATGGCGAGGACCTGCTTCTGGAACTCGGCGAACTCCGCCGACATCGTGATCGGCAGCAGCGCCATCAACTTGGCGATGTCGCCGGTCACCTTGACCTTGCCCTGCATGAAGGCGGCGTTGGCGTCGAGCTCACCCTGCTGCATCCGCTTGGCGTCTTCGTAGCTCTCGGTGAGCGTCACCTCGGCGTCGGCGAGCTCGCCCAGCCGATTCTCGGCCAACTGGCCGTCGACGATGACCCAGTAGTACTGCACGTCGCCGTCCGGTCCGCCGGTGACGACGTACTGGAGCCGCGCCGAAACGCCCGGGCGGATCGGCTGGGTCGCGGCGAGACGGGTGCTCTCGTCGAGCCACTCCTGCGTGAGCCACTTCGGCACGTCCGGACCTCCTCGCTGAAAGGACTGGGGCGGCGTTGCCCGCCGTCCCCCTTTCTACCCCCCGGAGGCCCCGACCTTCTCCCTTATTCCGGCGAAGAGGTCGTCCTCCGCCGCCACCGGCCCCAGGAGATTGCGGGCGCACCGGTAGTCCTCGGTCGAGTACAACCCCCGGTCGACCTCCTCGGGCAGCCCGAACCAGAACGGCGACGAGGGGTCGATCTGCGTCGCGTGGGCGAGCAGGCCACCCCGGCGGGCGTCGTAGTACTCCGAGACGTCGATCCTCGCCGTGGGCGCCGTCTCGTTCGCCGGGCCGGGCCAACCGTCCTCGAACCACTCGGCGTAGGGCGAACTGATGCCGAGCTCGAGGAACTTCTCGTGCCGGGCGCGGGTCTGCGCCAGCGACCAGACCGTGTAGTACAGCTTCTGCGGCTGATGGGCCGGCCCGGCCTCCGGGTACGCCGACGGATCGCCAGCAGCCGCGAAGGCGGCGACGGAGATCTCGTGGACCCGCAGGTGATCCGGGTGCCGGTAGTGGCCCTGTTCGTCGGGGTACGTCACGACGACCTGCGGGCGTGCCCGGCGGATCTCGGCGACGAGCCGGCCGACCGCCTCGTCGAGCGGCACCCGGGCGAAGCAGCGCGGATCGGCATTCGCCGGCGAACCGGCCATCCCCGAGTCCCGGTAGCCGAGCAGCACGACGTCGTCGTAGCCGATCAGCGCCGCCGCGGTCTCGAGCTCCCGTCGGCGCACGGCGCCGATGTCGGCGCGGACCGCGGGGGTGTTGAGGGAGGGATTGAGGATCTCGCCCTCCTCCCCCCCGGTCGCCGTGACAAGGACCGTGCGGACGCCCTCGGCGTGGTAGCGGGCGATCGTGCCGGCGCCCTTCGAGGCCTCGTCGTCCGGGTGGGCGTGCACCGTAAGAAGGCAGAGGGAATCGGACATCGCTACGACGTTACCGTCGGCGGCCCGCCCTCCATCCGGCGTGTCGCCAGCGGCACGACCCGGCCGACGGCTAGCGGCCCCGAGCGTCACCAGCCAGGACTGTCGGCGTATGCTCGAATCCTCGAAGGCCGCGGCCATGGTGTCGCGGGCGCGGGAAGTCTGGCTGACGGCCGACCATTCGGGGCATGGAGCGCCCGGGAGGAGCGAGCGATGAGCGTGATGAAACGCCTGAGCGGCGTCGTGCAGGCGAAGGCGAACAAGGTCCTCGACCGGGTCGAGGACCCCCGCGAGACGCTCGACCTGTCTTACGAAAAGCAGCTCGAGCAGCTCCAGCAGGTCCGCCGGGGCGTCGCCGACGTCGCGACGGCCCGCAAGAGGATCGAGCTCCAGGCCGAACAGCTCCAGGCGAGCGCCACGAAGCTGCAGGACCAGGCGCGCACCGCCCTCGCCCAGAACCGGGAGGACCTCGCCCGCGAGGCACTCACCCGGCGCGCCGCGATCGCGACCCAGCTCGAAGGGCTGAAGACCCAACACGACCAGCTCGTCGCCCAGGAGGACAAGCTCGTCCTCACGACCCAGCAGCTGCAGTCGCGCGTCGAGGCGTTCCGGACCCAGAAAGAGACCCTGAAGGCCAGCTACACCGCCGCCCAGGCCCAGACCAAGATCGGCGAGGCCGTCTCGGGCATCTCCGAGTCGATGAGCGACACGGGCATGGCGATGCAGCGGGCCCAGGACAAGATCGCCCAGATGCAGGCCCGCGCCGGCGCCGTCGACGAGCTGCTCGCCTCGGGCGCCCTTACCGACCTCTCCGGCTCGACCGACCCGATCCAGGCCGAGCTCGACAAGGCGTCGAAGTCCGGCCAGGTCGACGCCGAACTCGCCCAGCTGAAGGGTCAGCTCGCGGCCGCCGGCCCCGCCGGAGCCCTCGGGGCGCCCGACAAGCCCGCCGAGGCCGCACCCGAGGACGACAAGGTCGTCGACGCCGAGCCGGAGCGAGACGAGCCGGCCGCCGACGCCCCGAAGAGCCCGGACCCGTTCACCCTCGAGGACAAGAAAGGCGAGTCATGATCGTCCGCATCCTCGAAGACGGCCAGTACAAGGTCGACAAGTCGACGGCCAAGAAGCTCGACGAGCTCGACGCCAAGCTCGCCAAGGCGCTCGACAAGGGCGACGACAGTGCCTTCGCCAAGCACCTCGCCGGCCTCGTGAAGACCGTGCACTCCTCGGGCAAGCGGCTCGACCCGAGCGTCATCACGCCCTCTGACCTGGCGATACCTGCCCCCACCTCGACGCTCGCCGAGGTGCGCGAGCTGCTCTCGTCGGAGACGATGAAGGTGAAGAAGAAGAAGGGCTGACCCGGAACATGGCAACAACTCGTACCCGTTACCCCGCCGACCGCGGCCTCCAGGCCCACATGCTGCTCACGATGTTCCTCCTCGGGCTGCTCTACGCCGTCGTCATCGCGGGGCTGGTGCTCGCCAAGATCAACCTCGCCTTCATCCTCGTCATCGGTTGCGGGATCCTCTTCGTCCAGTACTACTTCTCGGACAAGATCGCCCTGTACTCGATGGGCGGCAGGATCGTCACGCCCGAGCAACAGCCCCAGCTCCACGCCATCATCGACCGGCTCGTGGCGATGGCCAACATCCCGAAGCCCCGCGTCGCCATCGCCCAGACCGACATCCCGAACGCCTTCGCCACGGGACGCGACCAGAAGCACGCCGTCGTCTGCGTGACGACGGGGCTGTTGCGGCGGCTGAACGAGCCCGAGGTCGAGGCGGTGCTCTCCCACGAGCTTTCCCACGTCGCCCACCGCGACGTCGCGGTGATGACGATCGCGAGCTTCCTCGGCATCATCGCCGGCCTCATGACCCGCGTGTTCATGCTCATGGGCCTCTTCGGCGGCTACGGCAACAGCCGGGGCAGGGGAGGTGGCAGCGCCGGCGGCCAGATGGCGCTGATCGAGATGGGCGGGCTCCTCGTCTCGGCGATCCTCTACGCCATCAGCTTCATCCTCATCCGGGCGCTCTCGCGCTACCGCGAGCTGGCGGCCGACCGGTCCGGCGCGATCCTGATCGGCCAGCCCGCCCTGCTCGCCGAGGCGCTCGTCAAGGTGAGCGGGGAGATGTCCCGCATCCCGTCGCGGGACCTGCGAGCGGCCGAGCACTTCAACGCCTTCTACTTCGCCCCCGCCCTCGCCCCCGGCATGAGCCTCTCCTCGCTCTTCTCGACCCACCCGCCGCTGCAGAAGCGCCTCGACCAGCTCGCCAAGCTCGACGCCCAGATGCGTCACAGCGCCGCCTGACCAGCCGGCGGCGATGGGCTTCCTCGACGCGCTGCTCGGCCGGACCAAGCCCGCCCAGGCCAACCTCGACAAGCTCTTCGGGCTGCCCGGAGCGCAGATCACGCTCGAGGCCTCCGAGGGTCTCCAGCCGACCGGGCAGGCCGGGGTCTGCTTCAAGCCGACCGAGGGCCAGGCCTTCTCGGCGACCGAGAGCGAGTTCACGGCGCTCCTCAACCTCGGCGACGACGCCGGGGGGCACGTCGCCGAGAGCTCGGACCAGTACGGCTACCGCTGGGTCGTGCTCGAGGCGGACGATTTCGGAACGCTCGTCACCCGCGTCCACGTGACGAACTCGACCCTCCAGGACAACGGCTACGGGCCGCAGCTGCTCTGCTCGGTCTTCGGCTTCGCGCCCGCTCCCCAGGCGGGGGCGGCGAGAGCGGCGGCGACCGTCTACCTCGTCTACCTGTACAAGCGCGGGACCTTCTACCCCTTCGTGCCCGCCGGCGGCGAACGGCGCGACAACGAGGCCGAGCTGCGACTGAAGAACGAGCTCGGCGACGACCTCTCGATCGAGTCGGACCTCACGCGCTGGTTCCCGATCTGGGGGTTGCCGGTCCACTGAGCCCCGGGCTGCCCGCCCGGCGCCGACCACCCCCTTACGGCGCCAGGTCGACGACGACCGGGGCGTGGTCCGAGGGCTGCTGGTCGCTCCCCTGGCCCTTGCGCGCCTCGCGGTCGACGAAGGCCGCGCCCACCCGGGCGACGACGGGCGCCGAGGCGAGCAACAGGTCGATCCGCATGCCCTCGCCCTTGTGGAAGGCGCCGCCCCGGTAGTCCCACCACGAGAAGGGCCCCACCTCGTCGGGGTGGAGACGCCGGACGACGTCCACGAGGCCGAAGTCCATGACCCGGCGCAGGGCGTCGCGCTCCGGCGCCGTCACGTGGGTCGCGCCCTCGAACGCGCCGATGTCCCAGACGTCGCGGTCCTCGGGGGCGACGTTGAAGTCGCCGCCGACGGCGACTGCGCCGGCGGGGTCACAGGTCGCGTCGAGCTCGCGGCGGAGTTGCGCCAGCCACTCCAGCTTGGCGACGTAATGCTCCGAGTCGACGGCGCGCCCGTTCGGGACGTAGACCGAGAAGACGCGGACGCCGCCGCACTCGGCCGAGAGGATCCGGCACTCGCCCGGTTCCCCGGCGAGCTCCTCGCCGAAGCCGGCCCGGACGCCAGCCAGCCCCACGCGCGAGACGATCGCGACGCCGTTCCACCGGCCGTCACCGTGGTGGGCGGACTCGTAGCCGAGCTGCGTAAACGCCGCAGCGGGAAAGTCGGCGTCGGCGCACTTGGTCTCCTGGAGGAGCAGCACGTCCGGGTCGTGCTGCCCGATCCAGCCCTCCAGGCGGCCAAGGCGCGCCCGCAGCGAGTTCACGTTCCAGGTGACGAGGCGCACGGTCTCTTTAGGCCCCGGCGAAGACGAAGAACAGGCCGGTCGCGCAGGCGAGCTGGCCGCCCACGGACGCCGTGCCCTGCCCGGTGCCGGCCCGGGCCGACAGCCGCCCCAGCGTCACCTCGAGCTCGAGCGTGTCGCCCGGCACGACCTGCCGGCGGAACCGCGCCTTGTCGATCCCGCCGAACAGGGGGAGCCTGCCGGCGAAACGCCGGTCGGCGAGGACTGCCGCCGCGCCGAGCTGGGCGAGGGACTCGACGAGCAGCACCCCGGGGACGGTCGGCCGTCCCGGGAAGTGACCGGCGAAGAACGGCTCGTTGCCGGAGAGCACCCAGCGCCCCCGCGCCCGCTCCCCCGGGACGAGCTCATCGATCGCCGAGACGAGGAGGAACGGCGGTCGGTGCGGGATCAGGTCCTCGATCCGCCAGGTCACCCGCGGCCCGCCTTCCAGACGATCGGCCGGGCTCACCGCGTCCTCTTGCGTGGCGGCGACGCCGGGCGGGCGGCGCCCTTGTTTTTCGCGGCGGCGCGCCCGGCGGGCGGGGGCGCCTCGACGAGCCGGATCGCCCGCGGAGAGCGCCGCGGCCCCGGTGCCGCCGCGGCGGGCGGGGGCGCCGCCAGCTTCGCCGCCGCCTGCGGGGCGCGCGCCCTCGTCTTGGCGGGCCGTGCCGTCCGGCCGGCCCCGCCGCCGGCGGGGGGCGGCGCGGCGAGCACGGGCGCGGCCTTGGCCGCCGGGGTCTTGGCGCGCCGGCCCCGCGCCTGGCGGGCCGGCGCGGCCGGTCTGGCCGGGCCGGTCCTGGCCATCTTCACGACGGCGGCGACCGTCTCCTCGCTCGGGTGGCCCGAGACGACGCCGACGCCGGGCAGCGCGAGCTCGACTCCGCGCCGGTAGGGGTCGAGAGCGGTGACGACGAAGCGCCGCTGCTCGCCCTTTTTCAGGACGGCGCGCGCGCTGCGCGGCGCCGGGACGCCCAGCCCCGAGAGGGGCACGTAGGCGCGCAGCTCTCCGGCACGCACCACGGCTCCGTGCGACGAGAAGGAATCCACCTCGGCCCCGATCTCGTCGCCGAGCGGGTGATCGGCGATGAACGAGATGAACGTCATCGGGTCGTTGACGGCCTGGGGCGGCGCCGCCTGCTTCGCGGGAGCCGCCTTCGCCCCGGCGCGAGGAGGCCGCGCCGGCTTCTCGACCTCCTTCGTCGCGACGGCGATCGCCTTGGCGACCTGCTTGCGCGCGCGGGCCGTCTCGCGCACGGCGACCTGGCTGCGCGGGCCCCGCACCGGGTTGCGGGCCACGAAGATCCAGCCGACGCCGGGGACCTTCGTCGCGCCGACCAGACGGCCGTGCTCGAACAGCCACGGGTGCTCGCCGTGGAACTCCTGGAACGAGTCGTTCGAGAGCACGACGCCGTTCACCTTCTCGGCGATCCGCAGCAGGAAGGCGTCACCCCGCCCGACGGCGCCCGCCGGCGGCGATACCACCTCGCCCGCCAAGGCGAGCTCGTCGAAATGGGCGCGTTCGGCTTCCTCGATGCGGTGGGCGAAGGAGGCATCGACGACCACGGTGACCTCCGCCTCGCCGAGCTCTCGGCGCATCTCGGCCACCGCCTCCTCGAGCTGGGCGAGGCTCGGCACCGTCCGCCCCTCGGTCGCGATGTTCGAGCCGTCGACGACCACGTGGCGTGAACTCACGCCGCCAGTCAACCACGCCGCGTCGGAGGCGGCGCGCCAAGCTGCCGGTGCCGTGCCGCCGGCTGCGGGACCGTCCGTCAGGAGCCGGCCGGCAGCCGGCCCAGGGCCTCCGTGAGCAACGCCTCCACCTCGAGGTCGTGGATGGCGTGCGACCCCGTCGCCGGGCTCCCCGACGGCGCCCGGCTGACGTGGCGCAGGCGGTAGCGGTCCCGGAACAGCCGGTGGACCCGCTCGTGGACGAGCCCCCACGCCCCCATGTTCTCGGGCTCGTCCTGCAACCAGACGAGCTCCGTCGCTGCCGGGTAGCGGTCGAGCACGTCGACGAGCTGCGCCTCCGGCCAGGGATAGAGCTGCTCCACGCGGACGATGGCGGCGGGCGGAACCGCCCCACGGGCCGCGACGAGGGCATCGCGCCTGGCGATGGCGGCGCGGGCGATCTCGCCCGAGCAGCAGACGATCCGGCCGACCATGTGCGGCTCCAGGGGGTCGGGGAACGCCGGGTCGTCGAGCACCTCGGCGAACCCTCCCGAGGCGAGCGCCGCGGCGGGCGAGCGCGCGAAGGGCGCCCGCAGCAACGCCTTCGGCGTCATCACGACGAGCGGGCGGCGAACGGGCCGCTTCGCCTGGGCCCGCAGCAGGTGGAAGTACTGCGCGGCCGCGGTCGGCTGGGCGACGGTGATGTTCTGGCCGGCGGCGAGGGTGAGGAATCGCTCGAGGCGCGCCGAGGAGTGCTCGGGGCCCTGGCCCTCGAAACCGTGGGGCAGCAGCAGCACGAGGCCCGAGGCCTGGCCCCACTTCTCCTCCGCGGCGACGAGGAAGTTGTCGATGATGATCTGGGCCCCGTTGGCGAAGTCGCCGAACTGCGCCTCCCAGACGACGAGGGCGTCGGCGGCCTCGACCGAGTAGCCGTACTCGAAGCCGAGCACCGCGTACTCCGAGAGCAGCGAGTCCCGGATGTAGAAGCTCCCCATCGCCGCGCTTCCCGCCACCGGCGGGTCGCCGCCGACGGTACTGCCGAGTGAGTCGAGCGGCGTGAACTCGGCCCCCGTCTCGTAGTCGACGAGGACGGCATGGCGCTGGGAGAACGTGCCGCGCCGCGTGTCCTGCCCGGTGATACGGACCTCGGTCCCCTCGAGGAGCAACGTGGCGAAGGCGAGCGTCTCGGCGAGCGACCAGTCGACGAGTCCCTTGTCCCAGAGGGCGCCGCGCTGGTCGAGCTGCCGGGCGAGCTTGGGGTGGATCGTGAAGCCCGGCGGCATCACGGCGAGACGCCGCACGATGGCGCCGAGCCGGGCGGCGTCGACACCGGTCGCCCGCGGGAGGCGGCCACCTGTCTCCCTCCCCCGCCGGGAGGGGAGCCGGACGACCTTGGGCGGGGCGGCCGAACGCGTCTCGTCGAGCGCGGATTGCAGCCGGCCGTGGAAGTCGGCGCGCACCTGCTCGGCCTCGGCCTCGGTGATGTCGCCGCGGGCGACGAGCGCCTCGGTGTACAGCATCCGCACCGAACGATGCTCGTCGATCAGCTTGTACATGAGCGGCTGGGTGTAGCTGGGGTCGTCGCCCTCGTTGTGGCCGCGCCGCCGGTAGCAGACGAGGTCGACGACGACGTCCTTGGAGAAGGTCCGGCGGTACTCGAAAGCGAGGCGGGCGACGCGCACGCAGGCCTCGGGGTCGTCGCCGTTCACGTGGAAGATCGGCGACTGGATCATCTTGGCGACGTCGGTCGGGTACACCGACGAGCGCGCCTCGGCGGGCGGCGTCGTGAACCCGAGCTTGTTGTCGATGACGAGATGGACCGTCCCGCCGGTGCGGTAGCCGGAGAGCTGGGAAAGGTTGAGCGTCTCGGCGACGACCCCCTGGCCCGCGAAGGCGGCGTCGCCGTGGATGAGCAGCGCGAGCACGGAGAAGCCTCTCGGGTTCGGCTCCCGGTCCTGCTTGGCGCGCACGATCCCCTCGACGACGGGATCGACCGCCTCGAGGTGCGACGGGTTCGACGCGAGCGAGACGCGTAGCGACGTGCCGTCGCGCCCGCGCCACCTGCCAGCGGCGCCCTTGTGGTACTTCACGTCGCCCGAGCCCTGCACGGTCTCGGGGTCGAGGTTCCCCTCGAACTCGCCGAAGATCTCGCTGTAGGACTTGCCGACGATGTTGGCCAGCACGTTGAGGCGCCCGCGGTGCGCCATGCCGAGGACAACCTCGGAGATCCCGGCGTGGGCGGCGGCGTCGAGCACGGCGTCGACGAACGGGATCGTCGACTCGGCTCCCTCGAGGCCGAAGCGCTTCTGGCCGACGTAGCGCAGGTGGAGGAACGCCTCGAAGGCCTCGGCGGCGTTCAGCTGGCCGAGGACGTGCCGCTTCTCCTCGGGCGCCAACACCTTCGGGGCCCCCTCGACGTGGTGCTGGATCCAGAGCTTCTCCTCGGGACTCTGGATGTGCATGTACTCCACGCCGACCGAACCGCAGTAGGCGTCGCGCAGGATCTCGAGGATCTCCGAGAGCGAAAGGATCTCGCCCCCCGGCAGGCCGAAGGTGTGGAAGCCCCGCTCAAAGTCGTCGGGGCCGAGCCCGTAGCTCCCGGGGTCGAGGTCCGAGCGGAGCTCCGCGGGACGCTCCTCGAGGGGATCGAGCCGCGCGATCAGGTGGCCGCGCACCCGGTACATGTTGATGAGCGACCGGACCATCAGCTCCTTTCTCAGCTGATCCCCGTCGCCGGCGGTCGCCACGCGTCCCTCGGGCCAGCGGATCGGTTCACCGCCGAGACCCAGCGAGGCGAAGACCTCGTCGTAGAAGCCGTGCCCGCCCACGAGGAGCTCGTGGACGCGCCGCAGAAACAGCCCCGACTCGGCTCCCTGGATGATCCGGTGGTCGTAGGTCGACGTCAGCGTGACGACGGTGCCGATGCCGAGGGCGCGCAGCGTCTCGGCCGGCGCCGTCTGGAACTCGACCGGATAGTCGAGCACGCCGATCCCGACGATCGCGCCCTGGCCGCGCATCAGCCGCGGCAGCGACTGGGTCGTCCCGAGCGTCCCCGGGTTCGTGATCGTGACGGTGCCGCCGCTCAGATCGTCGACGACGAGCTTGCCGGCCCGCGCCCGGTCGACGAGATCCTCGTAGGCGGCGCGGAACCCGGCGAAGTCGAGCGTGTCGGCACCCTTGATCACCGGGACGACGAGCGTGCGCGAACCGTCGGCTCGCGCAAGGTCGATGGCGAGTCCCAGCCCGACGTGGGCGTGGCGGACGACCCCGGGCGTCCCCGTCCCGTCGGCGTCGTCGACGTAGCTCGCGTTCAGCGCCGGGACCTCGCCGATGGCCCGGACGACGGCCCACCCGATGAGGTGGGTGAAGCTGACCTTGAGTTCGTTCCGCTCGCGCAGCTTCTCGTTGATGAGGGCCCGGTTGGCCTCCAGCACCCTCGCCGGGACCGCGTGCACGCTCGTCGCCGTCGGCACGGCCAGGCTCGCGATCATGTTCTCGGCGATCCGGCCGCGCGCGCCCCTGAGGAGCGTGACGGACCCCTCGGCGACGGGGCCCCTCACGGACGGGGCACCCGGTGCCGGCGGGGCGGCCCCGCCCGGCGGAGCCACCCGCTCCTCGGCGCGCCCGGCGGGTGCTCCCGACCCCGCCAGCCTCGTCTCGATCGTGACGCGGCCGATGCCGCCGGGTACCGGGCGCGCGGCAGCGGCCGGACCTTCTCGCGGGACGGGTCCCCGGTACTCGGCGAAGAAGTCGCGCCAGGTGTCACCGACGGAGAGCGGGTTCGACCGGTACGCCTGGTACATCTCCTCGACGAACCAGGCGTTCATCCCGAGCGAGTCGGAATGCGCCCGGTCCGGGGGCAGGTCGACTCGGTCGCGCCCGTCCTCCCTCGTCACCGGGCTCATGTTACCGGTGGGGGTCTCGCCGCCCCGTGTCCCGCGCAATTCGGCCCCGCGCACCGAGTTCCCCCCGGGAAAACGACGGTGATGCTCCTTGGGCCACCAAGGCGAGCGCGTGGCCCCAGTAGGCTCGCCTGCGGCGGAGGAGCGGTTTCTGATGCGCATGCTCGTCAGCGGGTCGCACGGACTGATCGGGAGTGCCCTCGTCGCCCGCCTCGAGGCCGACGGTCACTCGGTCCACCGCGTCGTCCGCGACGAAGCGGCCGAGGGCGAGGCGGCGATCGATCTCGTCGGGCGCCGGCTCGACCTCTGCGGCCTTCCGGGAGGGAACCTCGACCGGATCGACGCCGTCTTCCAGTTCTCCGGCGAGCGGCTCGCGCCGGTGCGCTGGAGCCCGGCGAGGCGCGAACGGGTCCGCGCCAGCCGCGTCGTCACGACCGACCTCCTCGCCCGTGCCATCGCCGCCGCGGACACGCCTCCCGCGGTCTTCGTCTCCGCCTCTGCCGTCGGCTACTACGGCAGTCGCGCCGACGAAGTGCTCGACGAGTCGAGCCAGCCGGGCTCCGGGTTCCTCGCCGAGCTCTGCGGTGCCTGGGAGGCCGCGACCGCGCCCGCCCGGGACGCGGGCGTGCGCGTCGTTACGATCCGCACCGGGATCGTGCTCGCGGCCGCCAGCCCGCTGATCGGGATGCAGCTCCCGCTCTATCGGGCCGGACTCGGCGCCCACCTGGGATCTGGTCGCCAATGGATGAGCTGGATCGCGCTCGACGACGAGGTCGCGGCGATCCTCCACACCGCGCTCACCCCCTCGATCGAAGGTCCCTGCAACCTCACCGCTCCGAACCCGGTGCGCAACAGGGAATTCACCGAGGCGTTCGCCCGCGCCGTCCACCGCCGTTCCGTCCTCGGCATCCCCCGCGTCGCGCTCGAGCTCGCGATGGGCCACGAGGTCGTCAACGACGTCACGCTGGCGAGCCAGCGAGTGCTGCCGCGCAAGCTCACCGAGTCGGGGTTCTCGTTCGCCCATCCCCTCCTCGACGACGCCCTCGCCTCCGCCCTCGCCGGGCGCGGTCCCGGGCCGGGCGAGGGCGGCGACAGCACGCCGTGAGCCGGCGCGTCGACGTCGCCGTTATCGGCGCCGGTCCCGCCGGCTGCGCGGCGGCGATCACCCTCGCCGCCGCGGGCAGGCGCGTCCTTCTCGCCGACCGGGCGCGGTTCCCCCGCGACAAGTGCTGCGGCGACGGGCTCACGACGGCGGCGGTGCGGCGGCTCGAATCCCTCGGCCTCGACCCCGCCGAGGTGCCGTCGTTCCGCCCGGCGACCGAGCTCGTCGTCCGCTCCCCCTCGGGTCGCGACATCCGCCTGCCGCTCGGAGAGGGACCCGGCGTCTTCGCCGCCGTGGCCCGGCGCCAGGACCTCGACGCGGCACTCGTCGCCCTAGCCGGGCGGGCCGGGGCGGACTTCGTCGAAGGGGCGCGCTGCGTCGGTGCGATCAACGAGGGCGCCGGCGTCCGCCTCAGCTTCGAGGGCGCCGAGGAGGCACGCGCCCGTTACGTCGTCGCCGCCGACGGCGCCTGGTCGCCGGTCCGCCGGATGCTGGCGGGCCCGCGTGAGACGACGCGCCCCCCCACCGCCCGGCGGCCGGACTGGATCGCCTTCCGCACCTACGCCGAAGGGGTGCGCTCCGCGGCGGCCGGGCAGCTCTGGGTCTGGTTCGACGCCGCCCTCCTACCGGGCTACGCCTGGTCGTTCCCGCTCGGCGACGGCACGGTCAACCTCGGGATCTGCCTGCGGCACCGGGCCGGACCGGCCGCGGCGGACCTCTGGGAATCGACGCTCGCGCGCCCCTTCGCCGCCTCGCTCCTCGGTCCGGCGGCGTCGCTCGTCGCCCCGGCGCGGGCCTGGCCGATCCCCGTCGGCATCGACCGCGCCGAGCTCGCCGCGGCGGGCGGCCGGGTCCTCTTCGTCGGCGACGCGGCGTGCGCCGCCGACCCGTTCACCGGCGAGGGAGTCGAGCAGGCCCTCACGACCGGCGTCCTCGCGGCCCGGGCGATCGCCGCCGGCACCTCGCCCGCCGACGCCGCCGCCCGCTACAGCGAGGACGTCGCGGCTTCAATCGCCCGCGACCACCGGGTCTCACGGGCGTGCCAGCGGCTCTTCTCGACGCAGCTCGGCTGCCAAGGCGCCCTGCGGATCGTCGGCGCGAGCGGCTTCGTCCGCCGCAACGTCGCGAGGTGGCTTTTCGGGGACTACCCGCGCGCCGTGCTCATGAACCCGGCCGAATGGCCCTCGCTCGTGCGGCGCTCGCCGGGGGCGTTCGCCGCCCGGGACCGCGCCTAGCCGGGCGGGAGCCCACCTCAGCCGAGGTTCGCCCCGTTGTGCCGGACCTCGTCGACGACGTTGTAGTACGCGTCGATCGACTCCCCGGCGTCACCCCAGAAGCCGTCGCAGACGTCGTAGGACATCTCGCCCGCCGCGACGTAGTGGTTGTTCACGTCCGTGATCTCGAGTTCGCCCCGCGACGACGGCACGAGGGTCGGGATGACGGCGAAGACCGAGGGCTCGTAGCAGTAGACGCCGGTGACGCAGAACTGGCTCGGCGGGACCTCCGGCTTCTCGACGATCCGCACGACGCGCCCGGCATCGTCGAGCTCCGGCACGCCGAGGTGCCGGAGGTGATCCGGTTCGGCGACCCGGGCGAGCACGATGCGCGCTCCACGTCGCTGCTGGGCGTAGCGCTCGACCGTCGGCCGGATCGTCCGCCCGAAGACGTTGTCGGCCAGCATGACGAGCACGCGCTCGTCGCCGACGAAGCGCTCGGCGAGCCCGAGGGCCTCAGCGATCCCCCCCGGGCGGTCCTGGTAGGCGTAGGTGAGCCGCCGCACGCCGTGCGCCTCACCGTTCGAGAGCAGCCGGAGGAACTCGCCGGCGTGGGTGCCCCCGGTCACAACCATGATCTCCTCGATGCCGGCCTTGACGAGCGCCTCCACGGCGTAGGAGATCATCGGCCGGTCGTAGACGGGGAGGAGGTGCTTGTTCGTGATCCGGGTCAGCGGATCGAGCCGGCTCCCAGTTCCGCCGGCGAGCAGGACGCCCTTCATCGTGCGCCGCCTGTGTTGGTCACCGCCCGAAGCGTAGTGGGACGGACGGGAGGACTCAGGGCCCGTAGGCGGAGAGCACGGCGTCGGCGAACTCGGGCCACGCCGTCGTCGCCCAGGGCCCGAACGGCCGGTCGGAGAGGACGACGCAGGCGATGCCGGCGACAGGGTCGACCCAGACGAACGGCCCGCTCTGCCCGAAGTGCCCGAAGGTGGAGGGCGAGTTCCGCCCTCCGGTCCAGTGCGGCGACTTCCCGTCGCGCAGCTCGAACCCGAGGCCCCAGTCACAGGGGTCGTGACGCCCGAAACCCGGCAGCACCCCGGCGAGTCCGGGGAAGGCGACCCGGGTCGCCCGCTCCAGTGTCTCGGCGGTGACGAGCTTCGGGCGCAGCAACTCGCCGGCGAAGGCGACGCAGTCGGCGAGTGTTGCCGTCGCCCCCGCCGCCGCCGAGCCGCGGAGCTCCGCCTGGCCCATCCCGAGGGGCGCGAGGACCGCCTCGGCGAGGTAGTCGGCGAAGGAAATCCCGGTGGCCACCTCGAGATGGCTGGCGAGCACCTCGAAACCGGCGCTCGAGTAGATGCGCCGCGTCCCCGGTGCGACCAGCACACGCGCCGGGTCGTTCGGCGCGAGGCCCGAGGCGTGCGCCAGCAGGTGGGCGACCGTCGAGCCCGCCGGTCCCGCCGGGTCGTCGAGCGCCACCGTGTGCTCCTCACAACCGACGAGGACGGCATAGCTCGTGAGCAGCTTCGTCACCGACGAGAGGGCGAAGCGGTCCTCCAACTCGCCGAACCGGTCGACCGTTCCGCCGAGGTCGACGACTGCGGCGGCGACGTGGGCGGCGCCCCAGGTCGCGACCGTCTCGAGCGCCGACATCTTGTCGAAGCTAACTGAAGTGGCCCCGGGAATGGTTCAAACGTCGAGGAATCGCCGGATGGCGACGAACGACCCCACGATGCCGATGAAGGCCCCGAACAGCACGACGATGAGGTCGGTGTAGACGAGGTTGCTGGGCGACAGCACGGCGTTGGCGAACAGCTGCACGCCGTAGTGACTGTGCAGGTAGCCGAGCCCGAAGTTGGCGAGCAGGACGACGAGGACGGCGACGGCGGCGCCGAGCAGGCCCTGGACGAGGCCTTCGAGCATGAACGGCACCCGGATGAACCAGTTGGTGGCGCCGACGAGCTTCATCACCCCCACCTCGCGCCGCCGGGCGTAGATCGCCATGCGGATGGCGTTGAGGATCAGGACGAGCGAGGAGACGAGGAGCACGAGCGCGATCACGACGAGAATGACCTGCGCCGCTCCCTCGAGTTTCTGCATCACACGGATCGCCTTCTCGGCGTAGACGGCTCGGTAGACGCCGGGCACGCCGGTGAAGGTGCTCCCGACGGCCTTGGCGTCGCCCGGGTTCTGCAGCGCGCAGCGGTAGACCGTCGGCGTGATCGCCGGCGTGAGCGCCGCGATCGCCGTCGGCGCGGCGGCGAGGAGCACCTTCGCCTGGGCATAGGACTGCTGGTGGTTGAGGTAGGTGAACCGCGTGACCTGCGGGTTCCGCTCGATGAGCAGCTTCACCGACGCCAGCTGGCTGGGGGTGGCGTTGGCGTCCATGAAGACCTCGAGGCTGACGTTGTTCGACCACTGGACGAACTGGCTCTTCACGGCCTGGCGCAGCAGCAGCGCCGTTCCCACGAGCGACAGCGAGACGGCGACGGTGAGGACAGCGGCGATCGCCATGACGCGGTTGCGCCACAGGTTCGTCGCCGTCTCCTTGACGACGTAGTCGAGGGATACCGCCATCTCGTCCCTACCGGTTGCCGCGACGGGCGCGCACCGCCGCCGACCGCGAGGTGACCGACCCGACGTCGCCGGGATGGTCGGGGTTGCCCTCGTCGATGAGCGACACGGCGGGCACGCCGTGCAAAGAGGTGTTGGTCAGCTCGCCCGCGAAGCCGTAGACGCCGCGGGCCTGGTCACGCACGATACGGCCGTGGTCGAGCTCAACCACGCGTCGGCGCATCGAGTTGACGATCGAGACGTCGTGCGTCGCCATGACGACCGTCGTTCCGGTCCGGTTGATCCGGTCGAGCAGCCTCATGATCCCCTGGCTCGTCGCCGGGTCGAGGTTCCCCGTCGGCTCGTCCGCCATGAGGACGAGCGGGCGGTTGACGAAGGCCCGGGCGATGGCGACCCGCTGCTGCTCACCGCCGGAGAGCTCGTCGGGCATGCGGTCCGCCTTCTCACCGAGCCCGACGAGGTCGAGCACGATGCCCACCTGGGAGCGGACGACCGACCGGTTGCGCCCGATCACCTCGAGGGCGAAGGCGACGTTCTCAAAGACCGTCTTGTTCGGCAGCAGGCGGAAGTCCTGGAACACGCACCCGAGGTTGCGCCGCAGGTACGGGACCTGGAACGGCGACAACTCGCCGATCTCGCGCCCCGCGACCCAGATCTTGCCGACATCCGGCGTCTCCTCGCGCAGCAGCAACCTGAGGAAGGTCGTCTTGCCCGACCCCGAGGACCCGACGAGGAAGACGAACTCGCCCTTGTCGATGTCCAGGGTGATATCGCGAAGGGCGACGACCTCCCCCTTGTAGGTCTTCGTGACGTCTTCGAAGCGGATCATCAGCCTCTTCCTCGTGGTCGCAGCCGATGCCGGGCCGGGCGACTCCTATCGGCGGGACTCCGGTGCTGTGCGCCCGCCGGCCACCGAACACGCGCCCCATCCACCTGTCGGGCGCGCCGGGAACATCTCCGGTTCCACTGAGAGCCGCGCCTCGGGCTCGCGTCACCCTACCAGCCGACCCGTTTCGGAGCTGTGACACGAGACGACGAAGCCGTTACGCGGCACCTCCGCGACGCCACCGCAGGAAGGCAACCATGAAACCATCGAGGTCCCCGTCGAGCACAGCCTCCACGTTCCCCGTCTCGTGCTCGGTCCGAAGGTCCTTCACGAGCTGGTAGGGCGCCAGCACGTAGGAGCGGATCTGGCTCCCCCATTCGATCTCGGTCTGCGGCCCGGTGAGCTCGGCGAGCTCGCGCTGGCGTTCGGCGCGCTGGTGGGCGGCGAGCTTGGCGGCGAGGATCTGCATCGCCTTCGCCTTGTTCTGGTACTGGCTCCGCTCGTTCTGCACGGCGACGACGATGCCCGTCGGTAGGTGGGTGAGGCGGACCGCCGAGTCGGTCACGTTGACGTGCTGGCCGCCGGCCCCCGAGGAGCGGTAGGTGTCGACGCGCAGCTCCTTCTCGTCGATCTCCACCTCGCCCGAGACGTCGTCGAGGAACGGTGTCAGCTCGAGCGAGGCGAAGCTCGTGTGCCGGCGGTGCTGGGAGTCGAACGGCGACATCCTGACCAGGCGGTGCACGCCTCGTTCCGCGCAGAGCAGCCCGTAGGCGTGGCGGCCGCGGACGATGAACGTCGCCGAGAGGATCCCCGCCTCCTGGCCGGCGGTCACCTCCTCCAGCTCGACGGCGAAACCCCGGCGCTCGGCCCAGCGCAGGTACATCCGCAGCAGCATCTCCGCCCAGTCCTGGGCCTCGGTGCCGCCGGCGCCGGCGTGCACCTCGCAGACGGCGTCACGCTCGTCGTGCTCGCCGGAGAACAGGCTCCGCAGCTCGAGGTCGTCGAGGGCCCGCCGCAGCTCGGCGACCGAGCCGGCGAGGTCGCCCTCGACCGAGGCCAGCGCCTCGGGGCCCTCGGCGACGGCGATCTCGAGCAGAGCGGCGGCGTCCTCGAGCCGGCCGGCGAGGCCCTGGTAGAGCTCCACGTCGGACCGGATCCGGCCGTAGGCGGTCGTCACGGCCCGGGCGTGGTCGGCATCCGACCAGAGGTCCGGCGCCTCAACCTCGGACTCCAACCGCCCCATCTCGGCCGAGAGCTCGTCGATGCGCAGGTAGGCCCGCGCCGCCTCGAGACGGACCCGCAGGGAGGCGAGGTCCTCGGCGAAATGGGCGTGCTCGGTCCCCGCTTTCGCGCGGGGCCCGCCGTCGGTCGCGGGCGCCATCGGGCCTCAGCCGGCGCCGTGGCAGAGCTTGTACTTCCGCCCGCTCCCGCACCAGCACGGTTCGTTCCGGCCGAGCTTGGCGCTCGCCGGCCGAGTCCCCGCCACGTAGGCGGCCCGCGCGGGCGCGCCCGAGCCGCGGGCCGCCGTGCTCGCCGTCCCCGCGGCCACCGCCACCGGCTCCTCGCCGAGCGTCGTCGCCACCGGGTTCACCGGGTCGGCGGCAGCCTCGTAGGTCGCCTGGCGGTAGTCGGGCGCCGTTTCCTCGACGGCGATGACCTGGACGTGCATGACGTAGCGGAGGTAGTCGTCGTCGATCCCCTCCATCAGCATGCCGAACATCTCGAAGCCCTCGCGCTGCCAGGCGACGAGCGGGTCGGTCTGGGCGAGGCTGCGCAGGTGGATCCCCTCGCGCAGGTAGTCCATCTCGGCAAGGTGGTATCGCCAGCGCTGGTCGATGATCTGCAGCATGATCTGGCGCTCGAAGTCCCGCGCCGCCTCGACGCCGCCGGGGAAGGTCTGCTCGCGGGCCTCGTAGTACTCGGACGCCTCGCCGTAGATGCTGTCGACGAGCTGCTCGGTGCTCGTGGCCTGGGCGAGGTCGGCGACGCTGAAAGCCGTCGGATAGTACTGGGCGCACTCGGAGACGAGCCGCTCGAGGTCCCACTCCTCAGAGAACTCGTTCGGGCAGCACGTCGCGACGAGTTCGGCGACCTTCTCCTCGAGCAGCTCGAGCGTGCGCTCGCGCAGATCGTCACCGTCGATGACCTGCATCCGGCGTTCGTAGATCACCTTGCGCTGCTCGTTCATCACCTCGTCGTACTTGAGGACGTCCTTGCGGATCTCGGCGTTGCGCTGCTCGACGGTCGCCTGGGCCTTCTCGATCGCCCGGGTCACCATGCGCGCCTCGATCGGCACGTCCTCGGGAAGTGCCCGCTCCATCACCCAGTTCATCGCCCCCGTGGCGAAGATCCGCATCAGCTCGTCCTCGAGCGAGAGGTAGAAGCGGCTCTCGCCCGGGTCGCCCTGGCGGCCCGAGCGGCCGCGCAGCTGGTTGTCGATCCGCCGGCTCTCGTGGCGCTCACTGCCGAGCACGTACAGCCCGCCCAGGCTGACGACCTGCGTGGCCTCCTCGGCACACGAGGCCTTGAACTTCACGAGCAGCGCGGCGTAGCGGGCACGGCCCTCGTCCGAGGTCGGGTCAAGGCCCTCGGCGATCGTCGTCTCCCGGGCTAGGCCCTCGGGGTTGCCCCCGAGGATGATGTCGACGCCGCGGCCCGCCATGTTCGTCGCCACGGTGATGGCGTGGAGCCGGCCCGCCTGGGCGACGATCCCCGCCTCCCGGGCGTGCTGCTTGGCGTTGAGGACCGTGTGCGGGATGCCCTTCTTGTCTAGCAATCGCGAGAGGTGCTCGGAGCGCTCGACCGAGGCGGTGCCGACAAGGACCGGCTGGCCGGACTCGTAGCGCTCGACGAGGTCATCGACGACGGCCCCGAACTTCGCCTCCTCGGTCTTGAAGATGAGATCGGCGTGGTCGGCGCGGATCATCGGCACGTTGGTCGGGATGGGCACAACCTCGAGCATGTAGGTCGAGGCGAACTCCGCCGCCTCGGTCTCGGCGGTCCCGGTCATCCCGGCAAGCTTGTGGTACATGCGGAAGTAGTTCTGGAGGGTCACCGTCGCCCAGGTGTGGTTCTCCTCGTTGATCTTCACGCGCTCTTTCGCCTCGACCGCCTGGTGGAGGCCGTCAGACCAGCGGCGGCCGTCGAGGACGCGGCCGGTGAACTCGTCGACGATCTTCACCTCGCCGTCGAGGACGATGTAGTCCTTGTCCCGACGGTAGAGCTCCTTCGCCTCGAGGGCCTTGCCGAGCTGGTGGACGAAATTGACGGCGACCGAGTCGTAGAGGTTCTCGACACCGAGCTGGCGCTCGACCTTGGCGATCCCCTCTTCCGTCGGAACGACGAGGTGCTTCTCCTCGTCGACCTCGTAGTCGGCGTCGCGCGCAAGCGTCCGGGCGACGCTGGCGAACTGGTAGTAGAGCTTCATCGTGTCGTCGGACGGCCCCGAGATGATGAGGGGGGTGCGGGCCTCGTCGATGAGGATCGAGTCGACCTCGTCGACGATGGCGTAGTAGTGGCCCCGTTGGACCATCTCGGCCCGGCTCGGCGCCATGTTGTCGCGCAGGTAGTCGAAGCCGAACTCGGTGTTCGTGCCGTAGGTGACGTCGGCGGCATAGGCGGCGCGCTTGTCCTCGAACGCCTCGACCGCAGGGACGACGAGGCCGACGGCGAGCCCGAGGAAGCGGTAGATCTGGCCCATCCAGTCGGCGTCACGCCCAGCCAGGTAGTCGTTCACGGTGACGACGTGGACGCCCTTGCCCGCCAGCGCGTTCAGGTAGACCGCGAGCGTCGAGACGAGCGTCTTACCCTCGCCGGTCTTCATCTCGGCGATCCAGCCGAAGTGCAGCGCCATTCCGCCCATCAGCTGCACGTCGAAGTGCCGCTGACCGATGGTGCGGCGAGCCGCCTCGCGCACGACGGCGAACGCCTCGACGAGCAGGTCATTCAGCTCCTCCCCGGCGTCGAGCCGATGGCGGAACTCGACGGTCATGTGGGCGAGCTCCTCGTCGCTCATCGCCGAGACCTCGTCTTCGAGCGCGTTGATGAGCGGGACGACCTCCGCGAGGGCGCGAACCTTCTTGCCCTCGCCGGCACGTAGAACCCTCGCGAACACGCTCATGAGAACGCAGTCTAGGTCCGAGACTGCTTGGAGCCCGTGGCGAGCACCTCCCTGATCGCCGGACGAGACGTGCGAACCGGTACTGCGAAGTGCCTTGCAACCAGGGCGAAGCGGCGGCCGTAGCTGTACCGCGACACATGGCGAACGACGCGGCCCCGCTCCCGTTCCCGACCCTGGTCCAGCAGTCGAGGCGACGATTTCCGGAGGCAGTCGTGCCGTGTTTGACGACCGGATTCACCTCCTCATCGCCAATCGCCACCACTCGAACGATCCCGATCGTCCGGAGATCGCCGGTCCGGGAGCGCGCGAAGCGGACACTGATGAGGGCGTGAATTGCGCGGCAGCACCAGGTGGTCTGGTCACGGCGACGCGAATTTCGTGGATCGCACGCGCGCTGCGTGCTCCTCACCGGCGGATCCGGCCAGCGCTCACCGTGGAGACCGGACCCGTGAGCTCGTTCGGGGCAAACTTTCGACTGCTCAACTGCACCGATGCCTGGAAGCCGACTGGAAGCTCAACGTCGGCGTCCAGTCCTCCGGGCGACGACAGCATTCCGTCGCGTCGGCCACACCGGAGGTGCCGTTGGCCAATACGTCCCCGCAGGCCAGAGGTCTCGCGTTCGGGCTCATGGAAGTCTCACCCTGCCCGCAGTCCTGCCTTCATCCTCCACCTCTTCCTGCCCTGTCATTGGCGAACCGCGCCTCACGGGCCCAAGTGGCGGCGACAACCTGTGATGGGCCCGAGCGGCTTCGACCTGAGCCGCCTACACGGAACGAGTCGCGGCACTTCGGGACACCAAGTCGCCCGCGAGGTGATGCGGACCCGCCGAGGTGATGAGGACGGATCCATACGTGCCCGGCTGCATCGGGACCTGTCCAGCGTCAAAGTGGACGAGCTTCCCTTGACGCGTCCTTCCCGAGAGGATCCCGGGATCTTTTCGCGAAGTTCCTTCGATGACGACTTCTTCGAGCCGTCCGACACGCGCGAGGTTGCGCTGCAGCGCGGACCGGTCGACGACCGCCTTCAGTCTGGCGAACCGCTCGACGATGACATCTTCAGCCACGAAGGCATGAACCATCTCGGCGGCGCGTGTGCCCATCCGGGGCGAAAAGACAAATGTGAAGGCGCTGTCGTAGCCCGCTTCGGCGACGACCTCGAGGGTCCGGTCGAAATCGTCATCGCTCTCACCCGGGAAACCGACGATCACGTCGGTCGTCACCGCGAGATCGGGGATCGCCGCGCGCGCGCCCGCGAGTCGCTCCAGGTAGCGCTGGGCGGTGTAGCCCCTGCGCATCGCGGCGAGCACGCGGTCGCTTCCCGACTGGAGGGGCAAGTGGAGTTGCTCACAGACCGCCGGGGTCTCCGCGATGGCGGCGATGGTCTCGGGTCGGAGGTCCTTGGGATGCGGGCTCGTGAAGCGGACGCGCCGGATCCCGTCGATCTCGCCAACCGCCCGCAACAGGTCGGCGAAGAGTGGCTCCAGCCGCCGGCCGCCGCCGGCGGCCCACCGGTCGCCGGTGAGTCGCGCCTCGATTTGACGCTCTTCGGGAGCGCGCCGCAGCTGGAAGGTGAGGTCCCGCCCGTACGAGTTCACGTTCTGGCCGAGGAGCGTCACCTCGGTCGTGCCATGGGCGGCGAGGACCCGTACCTCGTCGACGAGTTCTCCGAAGGGACGGCTGCGCTCGGGCCCGCGTACCGAGGGGACGACGCAGAAGGCGCAGGAGTTGTCGCAGCCCACCTGGATCGTCACCCAGGCCGCGTACGGCAGTTCCGGACGGACGAGCTGGGCTGACGGGAACGCCTCGGCCTCGTCGGCCGGCGCCTCGAGGATCTCGATCACCGGGTGGTCGACACGCCGGGCCTCGTCGAGGAGCTGGCCAACCCGCCCGGCATTGTGCGTGCCGAAAACCGCCGCGACGTGCGGAGCGCGGGCGAGGATCGCCTCCCGCTCCTTTTGCGCGAGACAGCCGCCGACGGCGATCTGGATCCCGGGCTTGCGTTCGGCGAGTGTCTTCAGCTGGCCGAGGTGACCGTAGAACTTGGTGTCGGCGTTCTCGCGGATGCAGCAGGTGTTGAGGATGACGACATCCGCCTCTTCGAGGTCGGCGGTCCGCTCGAGACCCTCGATGGCGAGCTCGGCGGCGATCCGTTCCGAGTCGTGCTCGTTCATCTGGCAACCGAACGTGCGCACGAAGAACTTGCGGGCCACCCCCAGAGGCTACGCGCGCCGCGAGCCGATACCGTCTTCGCGTGCTCATCGGCGCGCACGTCAAGTCGTCGGGTGGTCTCGACAAGGCACTCGGTCGCGGCCGGGAGCTCGGCGCCGAAGTCATCCAGATCTTCACACAGAGCCCCCGCATGTGGCGTGCTCCCACGCACTCCCCCGACGAGCTGGCCGCCTACCGGGCCGCGCAGGATGCAGAGACGCTGGTCCGAAAGACCTTCTGCCACGCGACCTACCTCATCAACCTCGCGTCGCCCGACGCCGACCTCGCCGAGCGCTCCCGCGATTGCCTCGTCGAGAACCTCGTCGCCGCTTCGGCGATTGCCGCCTCCGGGGTGATCGTCCACGTCGGGAGCCACCGGGGCGAGGGTTTCGAGCACGTAATTGGGCCTGTCGCGGCTCGACTGCGCTCGGCGCTCGACGAGGCGGGTGACGTCCTCGGTTCCGTGACGTGTCCGCTCCTCCTCGAGAACGCCGCTGGCGCGGGCGGCACGGTCGGACGGACGTTTGACGAGCTCGCACGACTCATCGCAGCCGCGGGGGACGACCACCGGCTCGGCGTGTGCCTTGACACCCAGCACCTGTTCGCCTCGGGTGTCCCCTACCGCGACTTGGGGGAGGCCGACGCCGTCGTCTCCTCGATTCGCGCGTCGGTCGGGTTGGATCGGCTCGGCTGCATCCACCTCAACGATTCGAAGGTCACCCTCGGCGCCAACCGGGACCGACACGAAAACCTCGGCGCGGGCGAGATCGGGATGAAGGCCCTCGGCCTCCTCATCAGTCATCCCGGCCTTTCCCGGGTTCCGTCGATCCTCGAAGTCCCCGGTTCGGGTGAGGGGCCGCGCGCACAAGACGTCGCCACCGCCCGATCGATCCTCGCCCGGGGCGTCGCGCGACGGAAACGGCCGGACAGGCCCTGAACGCGATGATGTTGCGCCTCGGGCCCGCACGGTGCACGATCACCAGGTGACCGCGCCCCTCGGAATCCACCGAGCCCGCATCGGCTCGCAAGAACTCGACCTGCCGGTCATGGCCGTGTCCGACGATCTCGCCATTGCGCTGCTCATCACTGTCGACCAGGGGGTGCACTTCGCCGAGCGGGCCGGGAGGGAATTGGCGGGTCTCCTCGAACCGGTCGGCGTCCAGGTCGTAGCCTCGGTCGCGACGATGGGCATACCGATCGCCATCGAGGTGAGTCGCGCCCTCGGGATTGACGACTACGTCGTCCTCCAGAAGACGCCGAAGATCCACCTCGTCGACGCCCTGTCCGAACCCCTTCGGTCGATCACGACCGGGGGCACGCAGCGACTCCTGTTCGACCGGAACCGCATCGGCGTCGCCAAGGGTCGGAACGTCGCATTGGTCGACGACGTCATCTCGACAGGGGCGTCCATGCGGGCGGCGCTCGCGCTCCTAAGGCGCGCGGGAGCAAACCCGGTTGCCGTCGGGGTCCTGGCAACCGAGGGAACGGCCTGGCGCGAGACGCTCGGACCGGATGCCGAACTCGTCAGGTCGCTCGGGTCACTTCCCCTTCTGCAGCGCGAACCGAACGGAGAGTTACACAAGTAGGTCAAGATGCGATACCGGCCTCTCCCGCGTCAGTCGTGGCAAACAAGGCGCAGTGCGACGTTTGGTCGCTGGCGGTTCTCCAATCTCAACGGTTCGGAGAAGTTCGGGGAAGCCGCAGGGCCCATCCGTACCGCCGAGTATCTGTGGCCGGTCTCGTAGGCGGTCTTCGTCGGTTGGTCACTGACCGACGCGATTCTCGCGAGCCACATCAAGACGACGATATGGCCCCAAACCCTTGTTCCAATTGGTTCACGCGGCTCGGACCAATTGCCCTCGTCCTCGCGCCCGTTGTATTCAGCGCGATCGGGTTGCGCTCGGAGCTCACATATTCCCCGCACCTGAACGATTCCGCGTTCCACGCGGAGATGGTTCGCTACGCGACCGCCCAATTCCAGGCCGACCATTTTCCCCTCGACGGGTGGTTTCCCTACCTCGGCCTTGGGTCGCCATTGTTCCTCCATTACCAGAGCCTCGGCGCAATGCTCACCGGGCTGCTGGGCGTCGCGATCGGCGCCAACCGGGCGTTCAGCCTGATGCTGTATCTCCTCGTCGTCGCCTGGCCGGTCGCCGTCTACCTCGCGGGTAGGGTTTTCGGCTGGTCCCGCTGGGAATCGGGCTTCGCCGCGCTGATCGCGTCCTTCGTCGTCAGCGCCACCGGTGTCGGCTACGAACAGATCTCCTATCTCTGGAAGGGCTACGGGGTCTGGTCCCAGGCCTGGGCGATGTGGACGCTCCCATTCGCCTGGGCATTCTCGTGGCGAGCGATCGACAAAGGCCGCAATTACCTGCCGGCCGCGCTATTCATCGCCTTGACCACCGCGTTCCACTTCGAGACCGGTTATCTCGCCTTCATCCCGGTCCTGCTTTGGGTGCTCGTCCGGCCGTCCCGTCTCGTCGAGCGGGTCAAGCGAGCGGTCGTCGTCGGTGCCGGCGGCTTCTGCCTCGTCGCGTGGGCGATCGTTCCGCTGGTCGTCTACCGAAGCTGGGCGTCGATCGACGAGTTCCTGCAGCAAGGTCCCGACGTCCGTTCATATGGCGCGCGGCGGATCCTCAGCTGGCTCTTCACCGGACAGATCTTCGATCACGGGCGGATTCCTGTCATCACGATCCTCGCCGCCATCGGTTTCGTTGCCTGCCTGGTCCGATGGCGGCGAGACACGAGGGGGCGGGCGCTCGTGCTCGTCTTCCTCGTCAGTCTCCTGCTCTTCTTCGGACCGGTGACGTGGCACTCCCTCTACCACCTGCTGCCAGGGAGCAGCGACATCTTTACCCGGCGGTTCATCATCGGGGTCCAGCTGAGCGGCATCTTCTTCGCCGGCACCGGGGCCGTCGTATTGGGACAGCTCGCCCTGACCGGCGCCCGCCTCGTGTTCCAGGGCGGGGTCGAGAAGTGGTTCGCGCCCGGCTGGCGCCAGGTGGTCGCCTCGACTCTCATCTTCGGCCTGATCGTCGGGGCAACGGCACCGATGTGGACCCGGATCGCCAGCACCGACTCCGCCGACGCGAGCCTGATCGCGACGCAACGGAGCTACTCGCGGGAGCAGTCCGAGGTCAACGACCTGGTTGCCACCATGAATGACATCGGAGGGGGACGCGTCTACGCCGGCATGTCCTTCTGGGGCTGGGGATCCCGTTTTCGCGTCGGCTGGGTGCCGGTCGCCGAATACCTCTCGAACGACCAGGTCGACGAGGTCGGCTTCACGAACCGCACGTCGTCACTCATGAGCGACCCCGAGGCCTACTTCAACGACGCGAATCCGGCCGACTACGCCCTGTTCGGCGTGCGCTTCCTCATCCTCCCGGCGGGGCACAAGGCGCCGCGCGGCGCAGAGTTCCTGCAGCAGGCCGGCCCCTACCAGCTCTGGGAGCTCCCCCACAACGACTACATCCAGGTCGTCGACACCTACGGCCCACCGCTTCACGAGACCAAGGCGTACATGGGCGCCGACACGGCGTCCTTCGTGCGTTCCAAGCTCGCGGGCGAGCACCTCTACCCGGTGGTCGCCTTCGGGGGTCGCGCCGCGGCCGCACCGACGCTGGCCCCGGGTGAACCCCACCGGACCCTGCCGGGAAGCGTCATCGGCGCCACAGAGAACCTCGCCGAAGGCCAGGCAGCCGCCGTTGTCCAGGTGCATCGAACCTCCGTCGTCCTTTTCAAGGTGACCTACGACCCCGGTTGGACGGCCACCGTCGACGGCAAGCCCGCACCGACCGAGATGATCGCCCCGGCGTATGTCGGGGTCCGGGTCGGCCCTGGGCAACACGTCGTCGTGTTCCAGTTCCGGGCCTTCTCGTACTACCCGGAGCTCTTCGTCCTCGCGCTCGTCGCCGCCCTCGCCCTCGGATTCGGACCGTCACTATGGAAACGCCGGGAGAAACTACGGCGGGAGACCGCGGGATTCACCGCCAGACGGTCCGGCGCCGGCAAGGGGGCCGGGGCGGAAGATGCGGCTCCGGGTCGCCCTAGTGGGAAGGATGGCGCAGGTAGCGGCGGAGATCGACGAGCCAGAGGTGCAGATGGTAGGAGCCGTCCGAGAGGACTCCCTGCTTGACGACCTGCGGCTTGAACGGCTTCAGCCATTTCACCGCCTTGAAGAAGTCCTGGCCGGTCACGCTCATGAGCAGGATCTCGGCGGGCCGCCGGTACTCGATGTTCGAACTGGCGAGCGGGACGAGGTTGGGGAAGGGGCTGTTCACCCCGTTGAACCTGGAGTGGAAGATACCGATGGGCTCGATCACGGTGGCGAGTTCCTTCTCAGGCCACCAGACAAGGAGCTGCTCGCCGGGATAGGCCGCGTGCCCGACGAAGCCCGGCAGCTCCGAGGTGACCACGTACCGGTCGACCCAGGCGGTGTCCGTCCCGCCGAGCGCGCCCGCGTAGTTCGGCTCGATGTCGCCGATTGACGTTTTCGGGATCATCGGGTGCGCCACCTCCGGTGCCACGGTGGCGATGAGGAGCGCCCCGGCGAGAACGACGAGCGCGGCCATCCCGGCAGAGGCTCGGAGCAACCTCGTCCACGGGCGCCGCTGCCGCGGTACCGAGACGCGGTCGACGAGGCGCCAGAGGAGCGCCGCGCCGACGGCGATGGCGGCCACGACCGCCCCCCAGCCGTCGAGCCGCATCGCCGGGACGTTCGGGTCCGCCTCGTAGGCGAGCGGGA
>Ga0187870_1000365_pt1 | contig 53920 bp, 72 predicted proteins | sample June2016WEW_13_1_3_FD_132974 | JGI IMG/M metagenome (GOLD analysis project Ga0187870, IMG submission 132974) | Peatland microbial communities from SPRUCE experiment site at the Marcell Experimental Forest, Minnesota, USA - June2016WEW_13_150 | ecosystem: Environmental > Terrestrial > Soil >...
CGCAGACCTCCGGGGCGCAGACCTCCGGGGCGCAGACCTCCGGGGCGCAGACCTCCGGGGCGCAGACCTCCGGGGCGCAGACCTCCGGGACGCAGACCTCCAGGGCGCATACCTCCGGGGCGCAGACCTCCAGGACGCATACCTCCAGGGCGCAGACCTCCAGGGCGCATACCTCCGGGGCGCAGACCTCCAGGACGCATACCTCCAGGGCGCATACCTCCAGGGCGCAGACCTCCAGGGCGCAGACCTCCGGGGCGCAGACCTCCGGGGCGCAGACCTCCGGGGCGCATACCTCCAGGGCGCAGACCTCCGGGGCGCAGACCTCCGGGGCGCAGACCTCCGGGGCGCAGACCTCCGGGACGCAGACCTCCAGGGCGCAGACCTCCGGGGCGCAGACCTCCAGGGCGCATACCTCCGGGGCGCAGACCTCCGGGACGCAGACCTCCAGGGCGCATACCTCCAGGGCCTGAAAATATCAAAGGCTGTTGTCTTCACCGGCCTTTATAAATACATTGTAATGCTGGTAATTGCAGAGGATGGCACAGAATACATCCGCATGGGTTGCTATCTCCGCAAAGTTACCGAGTGGGAATCTGATTTCTGGAATAACCCTGGCGAATTCCCCAATGATGGCGATATGCCTAGCAAATTACGCTGGATGGCATATCAGACCGCGCTGGCATGGCTGGAACTGAACAGGGAGCAAAAGGAGTAGACCAATAAAGGGAGGGAGGATATCATGACGGAAGAAGGAAGCAACAACGCTTTAGTTGTCACTACTACGGTCCCCGGCTTCATGACCTGTGCGGAGATAGTTTCAAAGCTCAGGATAAAGTACCACGGCAAGACCTACGATGTGACCACGCCGGCAGGGATGAAGGAAGCTATCGACGCAAGGGCGGAACTGAGAGCTATCCGGATTACCTTGGACAAGGAAAAGCCAAAGGTGAAGGAAGATGCCCGCAATTCCTTGATTCAGTCGAGAAGGAGTACAAGGCTATTCGGGGCGCGATTATCGAGTACGAGGACATTCCGGACGCTGCTATCCATGCGGAAGAAGAGAGGAAAGAGGCCGCAAAGGAGGCCGAGCGCAAGAGGGAAGAGGACCGCCGCGCCCTCATCCTTGACAACGTAAACCGGATATCCGCCATTCCTTCAACGGCGGTGGGGCTGGACTCCAAAGGGCTGCAGGACCTGATAGAGAAAACGGTGTCCCTGCCGATTACCGGCCCTGACTTCCAGGAGTTCCTTTCCAAAGCCATATCAGTCCGTGACGACGCACTCCGGCAGTTAAGGGAGATGCTCTTGAAGGTGGCCGAGCAGGAGAGGATTGCATCAGAGCAGGCCGCTGAACAGGAGAGGGTACGCATCGAACAGGAAGAGATTGCCGCCAGGCTCAAGGAAGCTCAAGAGAAGATGGACGCCGAGAAAGCCGAGAGAGAAAAGGAAGAGGCGATCCGGCGGGCAGAAGAGAAGAAGCGCCTTGACGAAGAGGCCGCCAGGATCAAAGCCGAGCGGGAGAAGTTCGAGGCTGAGCAGGAAGAGATCCGCCATCGTGTCGCGGCAGAGCAGGCCGAGCGCGACCGGGTTCAACAAGAGGCCGCCGATAAACTCCGCCAGGAGCGGGAAGCGTTTGAGGCTCAACAGGCAGAGGCCGCCAGGGTCATCCAAGAGGCTCAACGTCTTGAGGATGAGCGCCGAGCGGCAGAGCAGGAAGCAGCCGAAGCTAAAGCCGCCGAAGAGGGGAGGATTGCGGCAGAAAAAGCCGCTGCCGAGAAAGCCGAAGCAGACCGGCTCGAGCAGGAGAAGAGGGACGCCGAGGCCGCCGCCCTCCGTGCCGAGTTCGAGGAAAAGGTAAAGGATATCAACTACGCCATGGGGTACATTTTCGAGCTCTGCAAAACTCCGAAGCTGGACCCTTACGAGACCATCAACGAAATCGGCAAAATAGCCGGTAAATTCATTCAGGAGGATACCAATGAAATTCACAAATCTGGCAAACCTGCCGCAAAGCGTGTTCAATCTGCTGGCAAAAAATAGGTACAGTGGCGCGGATGTAGACCACGACTATTCTGCCACCACCCTTTTAAAGCCGCCCCGTATGGTCATGCTGGAACGCCGCCACGCCGACGATCTGGAAGAGGACGTGCTTGACCGCCTGTGGTCTATGTTTGGGAGCGTGGCGCACCATCTCCTTGAAGAGCAGTCACCAGAAAACGAAATGGCCGAGACGCGCCTTTTTGCCGAAGTGGGGGGGCGCAAGATTTCCGGCCAGTTCGACGGGTATCATCCCGCAGAAGAGCGCCTTGACGATTACAAAGTGACTTCCGTCTGGACAATCGTATACGACTCCCGGTCTGAAGAGTGGGCGCAACAGCTTAACATCCTTGCCTATCTCTTGAGGACGAACGGCTACGGGATAAAGAATCTCCGCATCGTCGTTATCCTGCGCGACTGGTCGAAAAGCAAATCTCTCCAGGGGGGAGACTACCCCAACGCGCCGATCAAGATCATCGAAGTGCCATTATGGGAAAAAGGTGATCAGGAGTTTTTTATCCTGCAGCGTGTCGGCGCCATGGGATTCAACGAGGGGCTTTCCGATGAGGACCTTGTCCCTTGTACGCCGGAAGAGATGTGGGAAAAGCCCACTGTGTTCGCGGTGATGAAAGACGGGCGGAAGTCCGCAGTTAAATTGTTCGATGACTACACCGCCGCAGGGGATTTCTGCGCGGCGTCCGGTAAGGGACATTCGGTTGTTACCCGCCCAGGGAAGAGGACCCGATGTGAAGAATATTGCGCTGTCAACAAGTTCTGCAATATTTTCCAGGAGTATTCCAAGACCATAGCGCCGGAGGAATGATATGGACAACATGGGACTCTGGAACAAAGTCAGCAAGCCGCCCTTAACCGCCCTGAAGCAGATCAAGGGAGGCCGTACCTCTGGCATGACTGATATCTCCCCCCAATGGAGATACCTGATCATGACGGAGACCTACGGCCCTTGCGGGATAGGGTGGAAGTTCACCGTTGATAAGAAATGGCGGGAGGAAGGGAGCGAAGCGCAGATTATGTGCTTTGCAGATATCACCCTCTACGTCAAGACTGAGAATGGATGGAGCGAAGGTATCCCCGGCAGCGGCGGGTCGATGCTAGTCGAAAAGGAAAGCAAGGGGATGCATACCTCTGATGAAGGATACAAGATGGCCGTTACGGATGCGCTTTCCGTTGCCATGAAGATGCTCGGGGTCGCCGCTGAAATCTACCTCGGGAACTTTGACGGATCCAAGTACAGGACCGGCAACCCGCCGGCAGAATCCCACACGAAAGACCCGTCACCGGTCGGCACCCTTACCGCCGTCCAGACTTCCATCCTGAGAGAGCTGGGGGAATACTGCAAGGGTGACGAATCAGAGATGGACATGCTTCTCAAGGACCTGACAAAGTTGGAGAAAAACGGCACATGGGTATTCCTGAAACTGGACCAGGTAAGAAATCCCCAGTACAACACCGAATCATGGGCCAAGGCTTTCGGGGTAGCTCTCGGGAAGCTCCGCGCTAAGGTCAAGGCAGAATCCGGCGCCGCTCCTAACCCTTTAATCGCCCGGATAGACGCCGCCCTCACTACCATGCACGGAGACGATGAGGCCGCTAAATTGGCTACGGTAGAAGGTATGACCGGGAAAAAAGAATGGCGAGACATGGAAGATAAGAATCTTGAGGTGTTTGCAACCCTTTTGGAAGTGAGGATAAAAGATAATCCATCTTGAAATCTTCGCTTGACATCGTCAAAGAACGGTGATATTTTTCTTAAAACTGAATACGATTCGATGTGTCGGGGCGGACATTAAGAATTTACCTTTTCACTGAGTCAATGCGGGAGCGCCCCCTCCCCATTGACCTTTTGTTTTCCTAGGGGGCAACATGCAAGGCAATCTCACCGCTCCAATCCTTATCAAGCTCACCCAAGAAGATTCTGACTACCTCACTATGTTTTCCATCCAAGCCGATTGCACTCCGGGACAACTTGCTCGCTATGTGATCCGTAAGTTCATCCATGAAAAATTAAAAGAGGCTCCAGCACAACAAGGAGCCTGATAATGAAAGATGGCAACTGGATTCCTTTGGATAAGATGCTAATCAAGTATCTCCCAAAAGACCGATCTTATACGGTTTTAGAAGCATACTTTTCTCTTAGGTATGATGTGGAAGAAGGCAAGAATTACACAATAAACGGATATGCCCAACTCTGGGGATGGGACAGGAAAAAGGTGAGGACTTTCGTGGATGGAATGATGTCAGGGAAGGCTGTGAGACTGGGACACTTAAAGGACACTAAAGGCCCCGGTAAAGGGGCACTTATTCCCCATGACATCAGGTTTATTTTCAATAACTTAGGAGCGCAGAAGGACACAATCTCCCCACAATCTCCCCACAATCTCCCCACAATCTCCCCCACTACTATAAATCCTAATAAGAATATAAAACCTAAACCTTCAATTTATTCTGCCGATTTTGAAACTTTTTGGCAAGAATACCCAAGAGGCGACGGTAAAGGGAAAGCATGGGAGTCATGGCAAAAGATCAAGCCGCCAGTTGTAGCCGTACTATCAGCATTGACTTGGCAAAAGGTGAGTGACCAATGGACCAAAGAGAACGGGCAGTTTATTCCTCACGCAGCAACATATCTCAACCAGAGAAGATGGGAGGACAAACCGTCAGGGCCAAGAATTCTGACGGAAAAGGAGAAGTACGATCAGCAAGTGCAGGCAGCACTATAAACGGTATTTACCGTGTTTCGGATATTCAAGAAGAGTTACATCAGATAAGATTGCAGGGGCTGGACACCGGCGTTGCTACGGGGTGGAATAACCTGGATGATCTTTACAAGGTGAAAAAGGGAATGATGACGATAATAACAGGGATACCACAATCAGGGAAAAGCGAGTTTTTAGACGCCCTTCTTGTAAATTTGGCCGAACTGCAAGGATGGAAGTTCGCCGTATTTTCTCCTGAAAACTATCCTATTTCTTTGCATGTTATTAAATTAGCTGAGAAACATATAGGCAAACAATTCATGAACAGGCTTTTCCCTACCCTCGCCATGAACCTTATGCAGACTGAAACTGCTATCAATTTTGTCGGAAATCATTTCACATGGATGTACCCGGATTACACTGAAAAGATTAACCTTGACCTCATTTTAGCCAAGACTTCGATAATATTGGAACAATACGGGATAGATGGTTTGATAATTGATCCTTGGAACGAATTAGAACATGACCGGAACGGGAAGTCTGAAACCGATTACATAAGCGAATGTTTAACAAAATTACGGAGATTCACCCGCGAGCACAATATCAAAACTTGGCTGGTTGCTCACCCCCAAAAGATGATTAAAAACAAGGATGGCAAGTATGACGTTCCCACTCCTTACGATATTTCAGGATCGGCCCACTGGCGCAACAAGGCGGATTTTTGTATATGTGTCCACCGTGAAAACCTAACGGTCGATGAAGTAGATGTGTATGTTCAAAAAGTAAAATTTAAGCATTTGGGAAAGATTGGCAAGGCTCACTTTGAATATGACTGGAAAAGTGGAAGGTTCATAGACTCTATATAATAGGAAAGGAGGCATTATGTCCGACAGATTAACAAAGGATAAAACGGAATATGAAAGATTGATTGCTTTCCGAAGTGCTGCAATAGCTGATGGATGGGAGAACCGGCCACACGGCCAATTATTTAAAGAAGGGTATCTTATGGATATCCATGCAGAAGAAAGCGACGACTGGTTTTTGTCCGGGGCAGAAATCTATATATGGGGACCTGACGGATTGGCTCTAAAAAATTATCCGAAAGAATACGACTGGGAAGCCATCAAACAAAGGGCACGCGAGTGCCATTTCTGCGGCACCGATACAGGCCACATGCAGAGGGTATGCTTTGCTAACAAATCCTGTGACAAATGCTACCCTGCGGCGATAAAACGACTTGAAGTCCCTGGATGGGATGATTAAATGGTAAAGATAACGACCATCCGAGCGCTTGCGCTTACCATCCCATTCCATCACGACTTTATTGATCGGTGGGGAGATGTGCCTTTTAAATCAAGTGATTGGCAGATTGATAGGGGGAAATTAGTGTTAGACTTGGCAAAGGTAAGGGAAGGATACGCCAAAGAATTTGCTAGAAAGTCGATAGCTTACCACGAATCAAAAGAGAAACATTGATGACCATCTTCGACCTGTGGATAAGGCGGATAAACTACCTCCCCCAGAGATTGAGGGACATTGAGAAAAAGGCTCTTGAGATGGATGTGAAGATCAGCCAGGCAGTCGGGGCAAGAAGAAACTTTCTACATAAGGAATTGGCCCTATTCAAGCACGCCCCCGTAGATCACCTGACAAGAGCCATAATCTGCTGGCCGATGCAGAGGATGATTGAGAAGGAATTGAACCAGTTGAGGAAAGACCTGCTTTTCAGAGAGCATCCGCCAAAGGGGCAAATTACCCCCGAGATGATCGAACGTGCCTCACAGTTCCCTATCCATAAGCTTATCGAATTTGACGCCAGGGGGATGGCGTTGTGCTTCAATCATGAGGAAAAGACGGGGAGCCTGCACCTCAACAAGAAGACAAACACCTGCCATTGCTTCGGCCAGTGCGGCGAGACATGGAACCCCCTGCACGTTTTGAAACTAAGGGATAATTTATCTTTCCCAGATGCCGTGAGGAAACTATGCGTAAAGTGATCTGCTCGACAACGGGCGAAGTGTTCACCAGTTATGTGGAATATCTGAGGTCGGAACATTGGAATATTATCAAGACAATGTACCGAGATTCGCCTCTTTGTAAAAACGAATGTTATGTGTGCAAGGCTACTGCCAGCTATTTCACTCAGATGGATATCCATCATCGTTCATATCTCAATATCGGCAATGAATCACCTTCTGACCTTGTCGAATTGTGTCACCCTTGCCATGAGAAAGTCCATATTATCGCCAAAGATAAAACAATCAAGATGGCAGATATTTGTTTTGCTGTTGAATATTTGAAGCATAAATGGAAGTCGGAGAATAAGAAAAAGTCAAAAAGCAGTAAACCTGTAAAGTTATTACGGGTCGTTTAAAATTGCGCAGTGAGGAAATCATGCCAGAGGTAAAGACATTCTTTAAAGAGCCTCCCCGGTGGGACAGCAAACAGTATCGGGACTGGGTGTCTACCTTCCCAAGCTGCTTTTCAAAAGGATGGTTCTTACCTTCCAACCGGGGGAGCCTCGGGCTTTCCGATCCCCACCATGAAGCAGAGCCTGGCGAAAAGGGGATGAGCACAAAGCCGGGTGATGAGCATTGCGTGCCACTGGACAGGCGCACCCACTCCGTGATGGAGTCACCGGGACATAGCAGGGATGAAATATGGAAGGAACATGAGCAAGGGCCACATTTCGTCAAGGAACTTCTTTGGGAACTCTGGAAACGGGAAACAGGGGAGTATCCAGGGGAAGCAGAGAAATGGATTTTATTGTGGAGAACATAACCCCCTGACGCGGTGAGGGGAGTAAACTGAAAGGAGAACGGGAAAATGGAAGAGAAAGCTAATGTTGAACAGTGGGCTGTTGTTGAATTGTTCGGACATCAGAAGGTGGCCGGGCTGTTGACCGAAGCAACTATCGGCGGGTGCTCATTTTGATTGAAACTTTCAATGGGGAATATGCGAGAGGATCGGAATGCAGCACTACGAGAAAAATGTAGTTTCTGTCTCTGTATTTTGCCCGACCTGCAACAAATTAACTCAGCACAAGGTTACAAATCGGCGGGTGAGCGATTGCATGGAACATGAATCTAGCGGGATGAGCAAAGCGCAAATGAAGCGCCAGGAAGATCAGAAAAGCAAAGAATCACAGCCAGAGCTTTTTTAACCTTTAACCAACGCGCCAAGGGGAGGGGAGATGCTGCAAAAGAAGAGGCATAGTTTAGCGGAGAGCGTGATTAATGTGGCAATCGGCTATTTTGTGGCCCTTGCCAGTCAGATTGTCGTCTTTCCTCTTTTCAATATTCATGTGCGGTTTCGCGATAACATCATGATCGGGCTGTACTTTACAGCGATTAGCATAGTGAGAAGTTATTTAATCAGGCGATGGTGGACTACCCACTGAGAAATAAAATCTTGACATATAGCTTGACTGTGGTATTGTGTATTTAGCAATTCATTAAAGCGAGGTAAACACAATGCCCCCTAGGAAAGATAGGATAAACTCAATATGCGCTATATGTGGTAAAGCGTTTGGAGTATTGGAAAGCGAAGCCAAAAACGGGAGAGGAAAATATTGTTCAAAAGAGTGTCTCGGCAAATCAAAGAGACATGGTTCAATATTGTACTGTGATTTATGCGATTCACCATTTTACCGCCGCTTTGGAGAACAAGACGTAGGGGTTGCAAAAAATCAATTTTGCTCCCGTGATTGTTATTATGATTGGCGGCAAAAAGACATGAAAGATTCGACCTATTTGAAGTTCAAAGGTCGGCATATCCACAGAATGATTGCAGAAGAATATTTAAAGCGTGAATTGTCACCAGATGAGATAGTCCACCATAAAGACCTCAATAAAAAGAATAACGACCCCTGCAATTTAGCGGTTTTCCCGAACCAGTCCTTCCACGCACGTTGCCATTTTGGAGAAATGACCGATGACGAACTTAAAACATTCTCACTTATACAATAGCTACGAATCTTTTATAGAGGCTAAGTCTCAAATATCTTGGAATTATGGGTTCACCCCAACATTTATGCCAGATTTCCTTTACGATTTTCAATCATATCTTGTTGATTGGGCTGTTCGCACCGGGAGGGGAGGACTTTACTGCGATTGTGGCCTTGGCAAAACCCCCATGCAGCTTGTTTGGGCCGAGAACGTAGTGAGACATACCAACAAGCCGGTATTGATATTGACCCCCCTTGCCGTGTCATTTCAGACCGTACAGGAAGCTGCGAAGTTTGATATAGACGCGCAACGGTCGCATGACGGCAAGCCGTGCAGGAATATCACGGTGACCAATTACGAACAACTCCACCGGTTCGACTGGCGGGATTATGGCGGGTGCGTCTGTGACGAAAGTTCCATCCTCAAAAACTTTGACGGCAAGCGGAAGGATGAGATAACCCAGTTCATGAGGAAATTACCGTATCGGTTGCTTGCTACGGCCACCGCTGCCCCTAACGACTTCACAGAGCTAGGTACAAGCAGCGAAGCCCTTGGTGGACTAGGGTATACCGACATGCTGATGAAGTTTTTTAAGAATGACCAAAATGTTATAAAGCCGATGACTTACCGGAACAAAGGTCAGAACTTTATGAATCATGAGGACGGGGCAAAATGGCGGCTTAAAGGCCATGCGGAAATACCTTTCTGGCGGTGGGTTGCTTCCTGGTCACGCGCAATGAGAAAGCCATCTGATTTTGGGTTCAACGATGACGAGTTCACATTACCGCCTTTAAACCAGCAAGAGCACCTTGTTAGGGCCAACAAACTGGCAGAAGGTATGTTGTTTGAAATGCCAGCTTTCGGATTGCGGGAACAGAGAGAGGAAAGCCGCCGGTCTATTGAATCCCGTTGCGGCAAGGTTGCGGAACTTGTTGAAACAGGTCAACCGGCCTTGGTGTGGTGCCACCTGAACGACGAAGGAGATTTGTTGGAAAAGATCATCCCTGATGCAAGGCAAATCAGCGGCAGAGATTCAGACGAAGCCAAAGAAGAGAAGTTTATGGCGTTTGTTAAAGGTGAAATCCGGGTATTAGTCACGAAGCCTAAAATCGGCGCATGGGGATTGAACTTCCAACACTGCAATCACGTTATTTTCTTCCCTACCCATTCATTTGAACAAGTCTATCAGGGAGTTAGACGGTGTTGGAGGTTCGGCCAGAAACGCCCCGTCACGGTGGATATTGTGACCACAGAAGGGGGCCAAGGGATAATGAAGAACCTCCAGCGCAAGGCAGCCCAGGCCGACAAGATGTTTACTTCGCTTGTAGCACAAATGAACAATGCAATATCAGTTGAGAACCGGATTAAATTCGATAAAGAAATGGAGGTTCCAAAGTGGCTATAATGGATATTGTTGTTGCAATCACCTTTATAATAGTTTATGATATCCCTTATGAGAAAACAAACAGCAGAACATATACATAAAAGAAGCCAGTCCAAAAGAAGGGGTGAATATTTTAAATGTGAAATATGCGCAACCCAATTTTGGAGGAAACCTTACGAAATCAAACAAGGGAACAACCGATTCTGTTCTAAACCTTGCTATTACGATTATCAAAGAGGGAAGACAAAAGATTTAAGTAACCGAAGAGTATGTAATGGGTCAGAAAACCCAAATTGGAGGGGGGGGAAGACCTCCATCCATAAATCTATCCGAGGAAGCAAGGCTATGTCGGTATGGCGCAAAGAGGTTTTTGAACGAGATGATTATACTTGCCGTTCTTGCGGTAATCGAAGTAAATCAAATAACTACTTAAGAATAGAAGCCCACCATATAAAACCGTTCGCAACATTTCCCGAAGTCAGGTTCAATGTAGACAACGGGATGACCTTATGTAAAAAATGCCACGATAAAGAGCCAAAAGGGAAAGATATATATCTTATAAATTAGGAGCCAACATGGAAATCATGGAACAAAAAATAACCGACAAATATGCATTGTATTGTGGCGATTGTATAACCGTTATGGCCGGGATACCAGACAAATCAATCCATTTTTCCCTATACTCCCCGCCCTTTTGCGGCTTATACCAGTATTCCAGCCATGAGCGCGACCTGTCCAACTGCGATAGTTACGATCAATTCTTTGAACATTACGAATTTGTGGTGAGCGAAATAACCCGGTTGACGTTGCCCGGCAGGATGACGGCGGTTCATTGCATGGACACCCCAAAGAGCAACAGCGGAAGGGACGGACTGACAGACTTCCCTGGCGATATTATCCGACTCCATGAAAAGCACGGATGGGATTTTATTTGCCGCCATGGAATATGGAAAGAGCCCCTTGCGGTTCGTAACCGTACCATGCAAAAGAACTTGGCTCACATGACGCTCGTCCAGGATTCTACCTTATGCGGAGTTGCCTCGATGGATCAGCTTTTGATATTCCGCAACAAGGGAGAAAACCCAGTACCAGTTGTCCACCCTATCGGAATGTTGAACTATGCCGGAGAGCGTCAAATCCCTTCAGATGTCCTTGGATACAGGGGATGGGAAGGAAAGCAAACAGAGAATCGATTCTCCCATTGGATATGGAGACAATATGCCTCTTCGTTCTGGGATGACATACGGATTGGCCGGGTGTTACCATTCGAAGCGGCTCGGGATTCGGAAGATGAAAAGCATGTGCATCCCCTCCAACTAGATGTTATTGAAAGGGCGATAGTACTAAGAACAAACCCCGGCGAAGTGGTATTGACCCCGTTCATGGGGGTTGGTTCAGAAGTATTCGGCGCGGTGTCTCTCGGGAGAAAAGGAATAGGCGCGGAACTTAAGCCGTCCTATTACCGGCAATCAGTTAAGAATGTGGACGCCGCCGGTAAGATTCAGAAAGATCAGGATTGCTTCAATTTTGATACTGAACCCGACGAAGTTGAAGAGGCAATCTAACCCCCCATGAGGAAGGGATGAAAATAATTACTTGACAATTTTCTGACTTTCTCTATAATGTCTACATTGCTTAAAATATGGCTGTAAGGAAATCTCCAATGGCTAAACTTACCCTTGAAAAACAGCGATTGCAGGAAGAGTTGATAAAGATCAAATCGCGGCTGAAAGAACTGGATAACGCCTCACGTTCAGTCTTGGGCCGGAACATGGTCTATTGGAGAAAACAGCGGGGGATCACCCAACAGGAACTTGCAGACAGGTTAGGCCAGTCCCGCCCATCCCTTGCCAACATCGAGCGCGGGAAGAACAACACGCCCGTCAACACTCTTTTGAGAATATGCGAAGTTTTGAACGTCACGCCAAACGATTTACTGCTAGGGCGCTGAGCCCCTGCATCCGGGAAGTGAGGGAGGGAACATGGGTAACGCGGTAGTTTGTCCACATTGCGGTCAGTCTCGGATATATCATGCCAGAGAGTTTTCATTCTTTCATCCGCTTGAAGCGGTGCATTGCCCGATTTGCGGCTGGATGCAGTACAGGTGCGTAACCGTCCGCCCCGATTTTCCCGCGCATGATGCAGGGTACACGTTCGCCTCTCCTGAATCCCGGCAGCGCATTGTGGCAGCGGCAAGGTCAAACGGCAAGCGCACCACCCGCGACGCCTTGCGTGCAGCCAACGAGCGGATTAAGGCGGCTATGGGGGAGTAACGGATTGAGTTGACGGGCGGGGTCCGTCCCCGTCCAACGTTTTGTTATTTTGCGGTACATGCCATGAGGGGTGTGGCTCCTCCTGAAGCGCCTGATGCGATGCCAATAAGACATCAGGGTTATTCGGGGTCAAGTGTGGAGTAGGATGCCCGGAAGCGAGGCCGGGACTATCGGAGTTCGACCCTCCGATGCCGCAATAGCAAAATACAAGCAGCTCACGCGCTCGTTGCGTGTAGCGGGAGTTAGGAAATGGGTGGTTTTGTAGACCGCCCTGATTGTAGAGAGGAATGGTGCGTATATAGTCTGCAATGTCCCGTCACCTGTTCGGTCGTGATCGCCTGCCGCCGAGACCAGGCGTGGCGGCATAAGGTCATGGGCGCAAGCTGGAAAAGGAGGGCGAGACGATGAGCGAGAAATGGACAGTTGAACAGATTGAGACGTGGATTGATAACTACGATAGAATGTCATGCCGAGTATCCACCCAAATTATCCGCCAACTTCTCGCCGAGCTTGCCAAATCAAACCGCCTTATTATATCGGCAGAAAGCCAACTTGTTGCTTGTGAAAAAGAGCTTGCCCTTGCCAAGAAGGAAACAGGGGAATATCTCCAAGAGGTCAACACCATGCACCGATGCAATGACCTGAATGGCATGGTTCACGAAGCTGTTATGCATGTCATCCGGGGGGAAATTGTCTCGGATTTTGAGCTATCTTTCCGTGACGTGCGAGAAGCATCTGACAAGATCGAAGAGAGTATCACCCTTGCCATGGAGTTGACCAAACTCCAAGGGATAGACAACCATCCGTTGACGGCCTGTTTTGAGGCTCTGGCGAAGGAATACGACCGATCTGTAGCATTGGACACCGCCATGACTGACGGGCATATGCCGTGGGAAGAGATGACCGCTCAAGAGCAATACGACGCGGTGAGCAAGGAATATATGGAGTGGCTGGATGCGTATTTTGAATGCAATATCCTCGGCAATCACGGCGAACTTGCCGAACTCATTCACCTGATGAATGTGGCTGGCAAGCGTTTCGAGCAGCTAACGAAAATGCGGAAGGGGACATAAATGCTTGAAGATTGGCGGAACTGGACACCTGAGATGGTAGCCGAGCACAATGCGCGGGTACGAGGTCATAAATCAACCACTCCGCTTCCGTCCTTGCCCCCAGGCTCGACTTCCCCCTCCAAGGCAGGGGAGAGTGTCAAGAAAGGGAAGAAAGGGGCAAATAAAACGGAAATGGCCGCTTTCCACTATCTGACGCAATGTTATCGTGGCGCAAGAATACGGTACGAGGCGATCACCTTCCACCTCCAAGCAGAAGCAGCGTACACCCCTGACTGGCTCGTATCTTTGTCTGAGAATGACACAATGATCTGCGTCGAGGTCAAAAATGCGGCCTACAAACACGCATCTTACGGGCGGTCCCGCCTGGCATTTCGTCAGGCGGCCTTGGAGTTCCCCCAGTTCCAATTCATATGGTTAGAACTTCGAAACAATGAATGGGTACTAAACTAAAAAAGGAGAAACGAAATGAATGGAGGTCAAGGTTCAAACTGTGCAGCGGTTCCGAGAGAAGGGGTAATCCATACCAAAATCGCAGCCATCGAAGAAAACCAAGGGGAGATTCAAAGCCGTGTGGAGAATCTTTTCGAACGCCTTAACAACCATGTGCTGATGCCAGACCACCCACAGCCCGAAAATGCCAAATGCGACTCAATAGCCACCGCAATGCCGCCAATGGCCGAGCGGCTTGACCGACTGGCACGGCAGCAAGCCCGTACAATCGGCTTTTTGTCGGACATCCTGCAACGGCTGGAAGTCTGATGTCGAAAATAAACAACAGGAGGGTAAACTCATGAAACAGATTATCTTGGCAGCATTGACTATCACGTTACTCGGCGCAACGATGGCAACCGCAAACGATCAGGAATGCAGGCCACAACCTCAACAGTCAACCGGCTGGTATTTCTGGTCATACCTGCCAGGATTCAATGTGCGGTACGGAGAGCTCTACCCAGATCTGCGGTCATGTGGCGCTGCCATGGTGACATTTGCAACACTGGTCAACCCGGTATCTCTTTCTGGTCCTCCACATGCTGAGAAATACACAATTCGCAATCTTCAATACATGACCTGTATGCCCCAGTCCAGCCAGTCAACAGCGGATTTGAGCGTATTGCCATCAGTGTCAGGAGGGGCGTTTGTAGTCAACCAACAAGGCAGTCTCGTATTCAACAAAACGGAGTGACGCCATGAAGAAACTCGACATCAAATGGAGCGTCATTGTGGTACTCACGTTGGCCACCCTCATTATCATTTACTTTCTCCACTCATGCAGCAGCAAGGAAACCGCGCCTCCTGAAACGTGGGAAACAAGCGGGTACATCCCGCCCATCCAAAAGCAAATGACGTGCGTCCGCACAGAAAAACAATTGAGGTGTTGGCAATCGAATATCCCCACACACCCAAAGATTCTCCGCGCCAAAGCCCCTCTCACTAAGCGGCGAGGAAAAATAAAATGGCATAAGATTGTCCCTGGCAGAACGTATGTTTTATGGTCTGATGGAGAAGAGGGAGACATTACAGAGGTCAGTACAACTTGCGTGCCGGGGCAGTACATCCCTGAATCCGGTGATCACTGCGGGGCAGAGTTGACGGTGGGGACGTGGACAGCCGAAGATATAAAAATGGAAAGGGGCAACGATGAATAAACTCATCTTAACGTTGGCAATCGTTTTATTCGCCACATTGGCTGTTGCAGCAGAAGATTCTGACACATGGACCCACGGCGTGAAAGCAGAATATTCCCCTACATGGGTCAGAGGGGAAGAGGAATTGCAGCTACTCATTGGAATGTATTGGACAGGTTATGTTATAGTCCTCAACCACGATAAGGACAGCGCACCCTATACTTTGGTAGACCCGGATCACCGCCAATATACTTATTGGATGTTATCTGCCGCTAAAGACGATGGTATTAGAAACTATACCGAGAGAAAGGAGATCCAAAAATAAATGACTAAACTCATCTTCGCATCACTCATCCTTTTGCTGATGGCGGGGTGTAGCGGCATACCAGACTACTTTTGTCACCGTGTTTACAGTAACATGAACTATACCAATGACCAATTTCACAAGGCGGTAGCGGAAAGGAATCGTAACGCTACATTGGAATCTGAACGGGAGGCAGGGCGGTGGTATGGGGAGTCGCAAGTCTGGACAGACCTATACTTTTATTTCGCTGCCGAATGCGATAGGAGGTGGACCAGAGAATGAAAACCTTTATCATCATATCATTTCTTCTGATGGCGGGGGCGGCGTGGGGAGGGGAAACAGAGAGTGTGAATTACGATATCAAATATCTCAAAGCAAATCTGACAATAGATGAGGTTTACACTCAAGGGATGCAAGATGCTGTAGACTGCTATGGCGAGGCAATACATCTACTGGAGCAAATATCCCCCAGCAAAAAATATCGCAAGGCCCATGCAGCTTCGTGGAAGTTGCCTAATTTTACCGGATGCCTTGCAGAGAAAAAAGCTAAGCAACTTGATCAGTACAAAGACCCTTATGAATCATTGCCGTCGGATGGTAACAAGTAACTAACCCGCGAAAGGAGAAGGGAAAACGACCGTCAACCACTGAGAACAAAAGGAGGTGCGACATTGAACCGTTATCGACACATGAGGTAATCAGGAACCTTGTTCACGCAATGAGATATTTAACCCAAGCAGCGCAATTTCTTAGGAGGCATCACATGGCAACGGACCCCGAAGTACAGGCCCTCGGCGACGCAATCACAAACGCCGAAACAGCGGCAGCGGCAGCGGAAACGCTCCTTGATTCACTGGCGCAGCAGAATCAGGCGCAGCAGGAAGAAATATCCGTCCTTCAGACCAAGCTCGCATCCGGCAACCAGATCGTCGCCGCTGACCTGGACCCTCTGAAGATCAGGGCGCAGGCCATGGCCGACGCGCTCACTGCGAGAGTGACAGCGGATACCCCGGCGACACCGGGGCCCACCCCGACTGAAGGCGGGTCCCCCTCTTAATTTATGTGAATAGGTATCGTAGAGAAAGGAAAGCCCCGGCCAATTAAGACCGGGGCTTTTTGCTTCACTTCGGCCAGACGCCGAGCTTCCGAGCCTTATCAAGTTTTTCGTCCATCTGCTCCCACCCGTCTTTTTCGTACTCTTTGCCCTCGAAATCCACTAGCGCGAGTGATTCAGTCGCCTGTTGCTGGGCTTCTTCCAGCGTTTTGCCAAAACCTACACACTCCGCAATCAATCCGCCGTCTCCCATAGGGATACGATAAAACATGCCGTCTTTTTTATTCTTATAGAACTGCCCGAGCAGCACCCTGTCCATATCTTTCTCTTTGAGCTTGATAGGGATCGCCGTATCGTTGGCGGAATTCGACCATGTGACTATCTCGGCAGCGTATGGCGCAACATATTCAAGTTTCACATCTTCCCCACCAGCAACGCGATACATTACTTCGGTCAAGTTTTTAGTCCCGCGGGTCAACGCCCCCCCGCTCGGCCGGCCGAACCGCTGGCAAGCATCCGAATAATAGCCAACCGTCTTGCCGTCCACCTTCACCGCCCCGATTTCCGTGGACCTGACCCCCTGCAATCCGCCTTTTTTAAGCCCTGGTCGAATCACATCATCGATATGCTTGACAACCGGGGGGAGGTCGTCATACGGCATGAAGTGGCCAGCGTAATTACAGCCCTTCAATTCGACCCCAAGGAGTGCATTATCCAGATAGTCGTTGCCGAAAAATTGCTCGTCGCCGACCTCTTCCCCGCCATCAGGTCGAGGTTTTTCAACCATAATTATTTGATCTTCGGCGAAACAGTCGAGTTTCGCAGCTATTTTATATATTTTTGTAGCCGACTTTTTATAAGTCTCGACGTGGAAAGTCTCTTCAACTCCTCGCGCATCGTTATTCAATTTCACCCATGTGTCAGGATGTTTTTTGAGATATTCGACAAGTTCTTCAATCCCTTCAACCGGCTTGTATTGCATTACCGGCAGCCCCCGCGCTTTTAGCATCTCTCGAAACTTAAACCGGTCCCCTTCCCATTCTTGCGCTCCCTGCCCACATCCTCCCGTCCTGATACCTCGCTTGCGGAGATCGTCTATAAGATCCCCGTAGCCGACATCAGGGAACCACACACAATCGACATTCTCAATGTCCTCAAAAAAGTAATCCCACCGCACAATCCCCGGCACCCCTTCACCCATAGCACAGTCGTGAGGCTTCGGGAAACCTCGCTCCCACGGAGAGAAGTATTCCATTATCTTCACATCTTGCGCGATCCGCTGCGCGACGTGGATAAACAGTCCGCCTACATCAAATATCCTCCACCGCTGCTTGCTGAATGGTTTTTCGATCATTTTATTAACTCCAGATACCTGTCTCGTTCCTCATCCGAAAGCCCGTGAGCCCGCCTGAACTTTGTGCGGAAAACCGGCTGAATCTGGTCGACCACATCCCCCGGCGCATTCTCCATGATTTCGGCGAGCTGGTCAAGCTGCATTTTCTTCACTTTCGCAATGTCCACTGGGAGATTCTTGCGCTGGCCCGGGATATCTCCCCTCATGACCTGAGACCAGAATTCTTTTTGCTCTCTCGGTATCTGCTGGTCACCTGCACGGTCCATGTACTTCGATATCCGGCGAATGTCTGGAGGCATCAGCAGTGATTCAGCAAACTGGTTCGCCCAGGTCCGGGCGCTTGCTTCCGACCGGGTAGCTTCGGCCATTCTTACCGGCTGCTCGAAAAACGGGACCTGTTCCGCTATCCCTTTCGCCCCGGCGAATATCCCGGCTCCGGTCCCGCTGCCCTTGGCTTCCTTCTTGCCCTCGTCGATCTTCTTCTCGTTTTTCTCATCCGAGGCGGCATACTGGTCCTGAACCCTGTGGATAGTTGCCCCAAGTTGGAGAATCTCGAGCGCCGGGGTATGGAGTGCGAATTTCGGCACGTCGAACTTGCCGAGGCGCAATTCCCCTTCCTTCACCTCTCCCGCCTTGCGCTTCTCTCCCCGCTGGTAATATCCACCTATGGCTTCATAAGCGAAGTACCCTATGGCGAGCATGGCGAGGCCGAGCCCTTGTTTCTTGAACGCCCTCATGACATAATCTGCCTCTTCGGGAGTGAGGTTTTCTATCCCCTTAGAGAACGCCACCCTGGCTGAGCCCTTCGCCGCGCCGAAAGCGTAAGACGTGAGTTCCGCCACGAAGTTCGTCGGGATCTTCACAATCGGCGTCATCATCTGCATCCCGGCTGCGGTAGCTTTCCCCAAGTCTCCCCTGGTCTTGAGATAATTCAGCCATATTCGATAACCCTTAATGACAAAATTATCCTGCATGAAAATAGCGCGGTTCGCGTCAATATAGGCATCCGCTGTGATCGTTGCCACGGTCACCGGGTCGCTCATGTCGTAGCCGTTCCGCATGGCCCATTCCGTTCGCTTCTGGAGAGAACGATAGAATTCCGCCCGCTTCGGCGTGACTTTCAACGCCCCATGGACCCGCCCGAAAAAATCAAGTGCCGACGTGGGGAGCATGTCTTTCTTGCTGCCGTACAGCCGGTCCAATTCCCCGCGGCCGGTTATGGCCACGTCCTTGATATCCTGCCAGGTCTGTTTCTTAAACCACTGAGAGAAAGCGGCCGCTTCCGCCCGGACGTTCAGCCCGCCACCCTCCCGCGGGGCCTTGGCCGATATCCTGGACAGGCCAGGGAACAGTGACAACCCGCCTTCTATCAAGTCCTCAATCGGCGTGGTGATCTGCCGCATGGTGGCCGCTGCCGTGAGCTTGCCGACCGTCTGGATACTGGAGAGAATAACCGCCCGGCGCCACTTAACCGCCCAGTCGAGCCCTTTCTCTACGGGGGTCCTGTTTGCGTGTGCCTGCCGCCGGATTGCCGTGTCAACCGCCTCTTTCTTTTTCTCCACTTCTGCCTTGAGTCGTTGCGCCTCTGGGTCCAGTTTCAGGACCCGCCGCGCCCGCTTCTCGTAATTGCCGGTATCGAGCATCCGCTGCAGTTCTTTCAGCCGGGTCTGGTAACGGGCCTTGGCCATCCGGTTGCCGATATCGTTCAATTCCTGCTCGGTTTTCGGCGGCTTCGCGTCGATCTGGTCAAGCAGGGCTTTTTTCTCGTCCCTGACCGATTTCAGGCGCTTCGCTTCCTCGTCGTACTCAAGGGTCGTCTTATCCTTATACTTCCGTTTGCCGGCCGCTATCTGCTCGTCGAGGTCGTGAATCTCGTTTTTGAGTCGGGTCTTGACAGAATCGAGCGCAGTTTTCCATCTCTCTTCTGAGGATTTCTGGTTGATGCCCTGATTCTTCATCTCCTCGTGTATCTGCTTCTGCAGGTCGCGCACTTCGTCGGATACCGGGTCACGCTGTAATCCGGAATGAAGAGGAGCTTGGCCGGCCTGTGCATCTTCGAGCCCGGACACAAGCCGCATCTGCCGGCGGATTTCCCGCATCTCGACCTGAATTTCCTCCTGGCTCATCTGGTAGGACTTGCCGTAGTTGGAAATAGCGTCTCTGATGTCCCGCTTTGACACGTCGGGGATCCCCTCGAATTCGGCGTAGATATCATCGACGATATCCCCGACCTTGGTAATGCCCTCTTGAACGCGGATTTTCATCATCTCGCCGAGAATAGCCGCCTGCTCGGGGTTGAAGTTCATGCTTAACGTGGAAAGCGACGCCCGGAGCTTGCCCGCCAGGGATTTAAATTGCGAGTCGAGCTCTTCCCGGGTGACTGCCCTCTTCTCCCTGCGCTTGGCGGCCGGTGACGGCTCTTGTTTGCTGACTACCCGCTGCGCCTCGATGTTGGCGAGCTTCTCTTCGTACTCCTGAGATTTCTTAACCGCCGCTTCCAACTCCTGAGTGAGCGTTTCGATCTGCTTGCGGAGATCCTCGGGGATTTCTTTCTCACCGGTGGCTGCTCGGGCTCGTTGCAGGGACCGAGCGAGGGTGTAATCCTGTTTAACCAGCATACGGCGGAAACTGAGGGAGTGCCCGGCCTCGTACCCTGACCGACGAGCAACGTAATCGTTATCGGAAATGTCGTCCTCGATCACAGCCAGACGTTGACGCCCTTCGAGAATAGCCGCCTGGTCTCCGGACTGCACCGCCTTGTCGATAAGCCCCATGACGGTGTGGTGGTCATTGTAAAGCCTCATCCGGTCGTATTCAAAAGCAGCTTCCTCTTCGGTGGAGAGGGCGCGGGGCTTCTCGGCGTACTTCTTCGCTTCAAGTCGCGGGTCGAATTCGCCGGAGTCAACGCGCCGTTTCGCCGCCTCGAACGAGTGAGGGAATGACCGGCGCCACTCTACCTCTATCGGCCCGAGTCCGCGGGCTGCCCGCTCTCCTTCGGTAACGGCGTTTTTGATGGAGGTGGTGCGGGGAGAAGCATCAGCGCTGATAGTGTCGCCTTGTTGAAGAACACCTGCCATCTCCGCCTCGTCCTTATGAGCCAGCCCACCCTCCATATCCACTTTCTCATCCCCTCCTGGTTTAGCATCCTTCCCCTCCCATAACCTCTCAAGCGCGTCCGCCTCTGCCAGCCACTTCCGCGCCCCGGCCTCGTCCCGGTTCTTGACTGCCTCTTCTGCCTTGTCCAATGCCCCGTTATACTTGCGGAGAAATTCGGCTTTGTTGTCTCCAACGCTGCCATGCTGGTTGCCGGTCATGCGCCTGACCTTATCCCAAACATCCTCCATCAGCGATTTAAACCGCTGCCAGAGGTCGCCGAGTTTCTCTTTCATCCCCTTGACGAAATCCTGGTACTTCGTGCGCCCTTCGGTGAATACCTGCTTGCCGAGGGTTTCAAGGTGCGGGATGGCCGATTTTACCGCTCGGGGGATTTTGGATAATGATTCGTAGGCTTGCTGTAGACCCATGAAGTCGAGGGTAACGCTATTGTCCGGTCGCCAATCCTTAATCATCTGGATAGTTCTTGACGACATGGAATGGCCAGTATCATCAGGGGTGAATTGGTGGCTTATTAACCAGTCGGCAAGGTCATCTACGTTATAACCGTTATCGTGGGCGAAGGCCATCACCCTGTCAACGTCGGGTGGTCTGAGTTGCTGCGGGGTGTCCGCTGCTGCACCAAGCGCCCCGGTGAATTTCACCTGATCGTCATGGGGGATTTCCTTGACCTTGCCAGACTTCACCCCAAACGATTCAAACGCCTCATTGACTTTGCCCTCGGATTTTACAGGCATTACCACTGCAACGATTTTGCCATCTTCCACGAAGTTAATCGGGTTCTTATCATCCTTGAACCTGATTTCAGCATCAGGGTAATGGTGGCGGACATAAACATAAAATTTCTGTGACATATCCGTAGTTGCGCCGTTTTCACCAGTCAGCCGGACAAAAGCAACCTCGTCTTTTCCTGTTTTTATAGGTTCGTCCGAAATCCCTTGAAAGGACACATCATCCCCTGATCTTTGCGCCACCATGTTCCCGTTTTTGTCCATAGCTAAGAACTTTGCACTGGCTACGGGAGTCCCTTCCTTCGGGTTGGAAGTATACATTTTGACAACTTGCGCGGTGCGCTCGTCCAGGTCTTTCGCCTTATCAGGGGGCATCTCCGATTTGAAAGGGACTGTCGGCTTGCCTTTAACAATCAGTACGCCGTTGGTATGCCAGACATTATTATCAGCATCTTTCCCTGTGACCCCATTCTCAATGCCTTCGGCTTTTACTCCCGTTGCCTTCGGCAGAGGTCCGTAGCCTTTTGTCCCCTTTGGGACTTTTTCGGATGCAGGGAAAAGTTTTTCGACGGTCTGTTTAAATGCCTTGAGCGCCTGCTGATCGTTGAACACCTCAAAAATCCCGTCATCAGGAACTTCGATAGCGACGTATGCCCCTGCATCACGTAACGCTTGCTGTGCCTGTTTTATGAGCGGGTCAATGCGCTTGGCGTCCGCCTTTGCCACTTCGAGAGCATTCTCGACTTCCGCAATCTTTTCTTGCCGCTCTTCTGCTGTGAGGTGCTGGAAACGTTCAGGGTCGCTGTAAAGTTTTACCCTGCTGGTAGCATCGCCCATGGCATCAGCGGCTTTGCCGCGCGCTTCCCGCACTTCGGACAGTTCTTTAAGCAACGGGTTGAATCTATCCCAGTCACGATACTCAGGCGCTTCCTTTATCGCCTCGTCAATATTCGCGATTAAATATCGCTTCTGCTCCTTGAGTGGCGTGCCTTCCTTCCTGGCGGTCTTTACCGCTTCCGTGACCACCTCGGCGGGGGTGTCGGGGACCCTTGCGGCTTCGTAGTCGGCGCGGGCGGTCTCTTCCTCTTTTGCGACTTCCTTTGAGGCGGGCTTATCCGGCACAAGGTCAACAATCTCGCTGGTATTCCCTTTAGCATCGAGCGTGATAATTCCATCGTACCCGTCTTTTATGAGGGCTTTTGATAGAGCCTTGCCTTTTTTGCCGCCGTATTTGTCAGATAGAGCCTGTTTCCAGTTGTCGGGTTCGCCATATCCCCCGCCCCATCCAACAACAAGGGGGTTCTTAAATTCGACCTCTCCTTCTTTCAGGTTCGGATAATCATCGCCTTTGAACGTGATCGGCCGCTCGTTGATATATCGCCCTGCCGGTTCAAGGTGCTGGCCGAAACGCTCTCCCATGTTCGGGGCTTTCTCGGTATTCCAGATATATCCCATCTTTACAGGCTTGCCAGTCTGGTATTTTACCCCTCCGCCTTCAGCCGGAACTTTATCGGGAACGGGGGGTAATGGCGTCACGTCTCCGAATCTTGCGTTGATCGTGCCTGCCGGTTTGCCATCTTTATCAATTACAAGGTGAATCGTCTCGTTGTTTGAGGCGTCCTTGTATTTATTCATTGCCTTGGCGTTCTTCTTTGCCGCTTCGTGCATCCCCTCGGGCGTTCCGTCATGCTTCGAGACTTCATAGCCCATCGGTTCGCCATTAAGGTCGTTTACTTGGGTGAGGATGGTGTTCGGCTCTGGGGCGGGCTTCTTGGTGATCTGCTTTCCTTCCACCTTCTCCACGGCTGCGTTCATGTCCTTTGAGTGAAGGTCCTCTCCCGGGTGCGCCTTCTCCCACTCATCATAAACCGCGGGATTCTCTTTCTTGAGGAATTCGGCCCCTTCGTCGCGGGTGACGAGTTCCCCATCGGGCTTTGCAAACATCCGCTCGGAGTTTTCCGGCATGTCCGGGTTTGCTTCGAGTATCGACGGATGGTCTGAACCTACCTCTCCGATTACGGTGTCTGATCCACTCCGAAGAGCAGGGCGCAGGCGGGGCAACTCGTCGCTTGCTGGTGCATCCACATTTTGCACCGTGGACACTGTTTCGGCGGCTGCGGGTTCGTTATCGGCTGGAACTGGTTGTTTCTTGCCCTTGCTTCCCTTTCTCGATTCCTTATCACGTTTAGGCGCCTCCGGTAGTGGTTTGGCTTTGTCGCCCTTATTTATGATTGTCTGCTTACCGTCACCGTCCCGCTGTACGAGCACGTCATACGGATTCAGCGTGTTATCCTCGGGCCGGATGCCAATGGCGGGGCGTTCCTTACCTGACCGGGAGTCGATAATCACTGAGGCAATGCCGCCCTTGATTCGGGCTTTCTGCTCTCTCACGGCTTCCAGGGAAACGTCGGTCTGCCCGCTGGCGTTCTCCTCAAGCGGGTCCACGATAGGAGTGCCGCCCCTGATCTCTGATGCGGATTTCTTCGGCGGCTCTTCTTCGGATATTGCAAGACGGGTAGCCTTGCCGCGCTTCTCTTTGAGCGTTTCGCTGATCTCGTCAAACGGGTCGATTATCTCGGGCGCGGGGGCTTCTGCCTGGCGGAGTTCGATTTGCTTCTGCCCGGTCACATCCTTGGCGGTTCCCTCAACCGTCACGCCTTCCTCGGCTGGCACAGCTTCCCGCATCTTATCTATGGCGTGCTTCATCTGGAGTTTATTCGGCTTTACCTGTTGGAAATACTGAGTGAAGCCGGTAACGGTGTCGTTGTACGCCTTCTGCCGTACTGCGAGGTCTTGAGTCGGGGTTGCCGCCATCTCTTCGGAAACGTCCCTTATCCCGGTCGCCGCACTGTAGGTCTGCATGAAAGCGTCAAAATCGGTCTGGTCTGCCGGAGCGCCGAGTCGAGCTGCCCCTTTACCTTCCGGCGCCACTCCCTGAGATATCGGCAGATTCCGCATGGCCTGGGCGACAAGACCCGTAACAGTGTCCATCGCCTTCTTGTCGCCTGTCCCCGCCATGTATGCTTGAGCTGCGTTTGTAACCCAATCTGCCAAGTTAAGCGTCTTGACTATTGGGACCAATGGCGCGAGTCCCTTCCGTGCGATATCGGCGGATTTGTCAGAGGGGAACGCAATCGTACTCTTGCTTGCCTTCACGCCTGCTGCATGAGACGGCATCATTTGACCGTAGTCATCAGGTTGGAGACTGGCGTTTAAGTCTTTTAAGTACCCTATGGGGTCCAGACTGATTGCTTCCCTCGCCTTGGTGAGAGCGCCCCCGGTGGCGGCAGGGGCGCTTGCGGTGGGAGGGGTGAGGGACATGGCTTGGCGGGTAGTGGGGGGTGCGAATCCTGAACCTTGCTGAGCTGTCGGAGCTGAGAAACCTCCTGATTGCGGCTGTGCCTGAATAGGTGCAACGGTCGCCTGGGTCTGATCGTCGGTAAGTGGGGTCTCCGAGCCGTCCGGCAATACGCGAGTCTGGCGGCTGCCGGCCACGGGGCGGAAATCATTAGGAAGTAATTGACGGGTACCGGAAGGGGCGGGTTCGTCAAAAGGGTCAACAATCCCGCCGGGAGAATCTTCGTAAGGGTCAACTATTATTGCTGCGCGGGCCATCAGCGACCCCCGTATTTTTTATTGTAAAATGCCTCCAAGTCTTTATCGGCAACGCCGGGGTTCTTCGCCCTTGCGGCTGTCATCCATTTATCTTTCGACGGCGCCGCCTTGCCCGCGCTCCTTGGGTTTATTTTGCTGCCACCGCCATGAGGTTTCGCCTTGGCAATCGCCTCCAGTATCTGAGTTTTCTTTTCCTTATTAGTGACTTTGTTGGCGGCAGCGGTCAGGTCGTCTTTACTATGGCCTTTATCGACTGCCCCCTGCATGGTAGCGGCCATATCTGTTCCTGAAATCGACCCTTCAGGGTCAAGGCCCTTCATCCATTCGCTCAATTTCTCAACCGTCGCGTGCCCTTCTGCCTTGGTGGCCGGTTTGCCTTCTAATTCGGCTTTTGCCAACCGCTTCGCCTCATTGGCGATCCCCACCACATCCCCTTTCCATTTATCGTCCTTTTCAAGGAGGTCGATGTACTTTTTCTCAACCTTGTCTTTCTTTTTCTCGCTGTCGTCTTTCTTGTTCCGCGCCTCAATCTGCATCCCGATTCCTTTGAGGTGTCCGGCGACGGTGGTCTCAACCTTTTTCTGCCCTGCCTCGATGGTGGCGTTCGTTTTCGCCATAGGGTCCTGCGCTCCCGGTATCATATCCCCCTCTTCGGTCAGGATACTGAAGCCTGTCTTTGAGTCAGGATCTTCGACGACCTGGCGGGTCGGCTTATCCTTGTTGAAGAGCGTCTTCGCAGTGTTCATCAGGTCTGCGGTTTTCTGAGTGCTTCCCGCCTTCTTCATCTGCTTGACGTATTCCAGCCGCGCCTCGCCGGTCTTCAGGTCCTTCGGCATCTTGTCCAGAACTTCGGCCTCCCGGGTGTCCTCTGCCCTCTGCTCTCCCGCTTTCTTTACCTGCTCGACGAACTTCTCCCCGCCTTCCTCATTCGCAGCGACGGCGGCTAGAAGTATTGGGCCGAAACTGGCGGTATGTACGAGAGTGTTCTTAAATTCATCTATCGGGATTTCGTGGATGTATTCCTTATCGCCGTCCATTTTGGTGTGGGGTGTGGGAGGGGAAATACTGCCGTCTGCGTTGCCGGTCCGGACCACGGGGATAACTACTCCTTTGTCAAAATCTATCAACAGCGATTCCGCCTCTTTACCCTCCAGGAGCTTCGGCCCGGCATACTGGTTGAACGCCTCCATCAGTCCTGGCACCTGCTGGCTGCTCAATCTCACCTTGCGCTGGCCTTCCGGCAAGCTCTGGGCGTGCTGGATAAGTGCCGGTTGGACCTGTCCGATTATCTGCGTGAGTTGGTGGGCGGCGTAGGTCTGCGCCAGGGCTTTATGTGGGTCGTTGTCGAGGTCGGGCGACGCTTTGGTGAGCCCGTAAGCTGCGTCTACCTCTTCGGGGGTATATTGCGGCTGCGTACCGTTCGCTGCTGCCTGTGCCAATTTCATAGATGCGCTGACAAGCGGAGCGTGCAGCATTTTATGCTTGAGGTCTAGGTCGTCAAAAGCCTGCTGCGTCTTCTGGTGGACGATACTCTGCTTTTTCTGCTCCATCTCGACGTCCATCAACTGCCGATGTTGGGCGTGATCTTCCTTCTCCATATTCGCCTTATCTATGCCTTGGAAAACGCCGGTCACCTTCGCAAAGGCGTCTATGCCACTCTCGACCGGATCACCGTATGGAGACAAACCAAATCTCGCCATCATGCCCTCCGTCTTGATTCGCGGAATATGTTTAATCTGTCTTGAAGATCGGCAAGCGTGAAGCTCATAACCTTCGGGAGAAACATCCCCGTCCTTGCCATATATTTTTTATATCCGGGGAACCCTTCACAAAGCATCTTCTCTTCCTGTCTTGCGGTGTGGGAAAGGAGTACCAGCAACACCAGCCAGGCCGGTAAGCCGCCTCTCCATCCCGCGCAGAGAGCGAATACCCCCCCGCACATGATAAGAGAGGCGAGGTAGGCAGGGTGGCGGATATATTTATAAAGCCCCTTCTGGTAAATCTGCTCGGGCTTCGTTATCAATAGGTTGAATCCTGGGTTATTCCAGACCACCCAGAATCTTATCCCGTATCCGACGAGTATCATTGAAATCTTTAAGGATATCATTACATTATGCACGCGGCGATTATTCCCGCAATAGCTATGGCCGCGCCGACTCCCCCGGAGATCATCGTCATCTCTTGAGCTTTCTTGGCGTCGGCCTCTTGCTGGTTCGCTTGGTCAACCTGTTGCTGCTCTGCCGAGGAACGGACGAAGCCGCTGATCGCATTGGACTGTTCTCCCAAGCCTGTAGAGATAATTCCTCCGGCCATTTCCCCCTCCGGTTTTCTTTTCTCTTGACTTATCACCCCCGACATGATAGGGGTAATACATGAATCTGTCAAGGCTAAAGTGCAAAAGATGCGGCCATGAATGGTGGCCTCGGATTGAAACTCGCCCCAAATCTTGTCCCGAATGTACGAGCGAAATATGGGATCGAGACTACAAACTTAAAGGTGGAGTAAAACCACGATCCATCCTCGACACTATGGCTAAGTATGTTGTTAAGCCTATTGATTCGGAGTGTTGGGAGTGGCATGGCACCACTGACAAGGGGTACGGACGGTTTAAAAAAGCTGGCAAACAAACTCTGGCGCATAGGGCTGCTTATGAACTTTACATAGGCCCTATCCCCAAAGGGATGAAAGTGTGTCACACCTGTGACAACCCCCCTTGCACGAACCCCGATCATTTGTTTCTTGGCACCGATCTTGATAATAAGACGGATAGTGTTAACAAAAACCGTCATGCACACGGGGAGAAGCAAGGGGCTTGCAAATTGACCAGTGAGCAGGTCCTTGCCATACTGGATGACCCTCGTCCTTATATTGAAATTGCTAATGCCTATGATGTGGCCTACATCACTATTTCTCGCATTCGTCGTGGAAGAGGATGGAGACACATTACAAAGGGCTTGATCCCCCCGAAACAACGCAAGCCGACTTATGGCCGCGCCAAACTTCAAAGCTCCGATATCCATGCAATCCGCAAGGACCCCCGGACGTGTAAAGATATCGCTAAAGATTACGGTGTAACTCTTTCGACAATCAGTCGGATTAAGAATGGGACGACATACGGACACGTTATCTCCTAACTCCTCATTGTGACTTATAGGCTGTCATGGCGCTTTGCTGCGCCACGTTGGGGTTCGGCGCACTCCCCAGACTGATCAGCTCATCCTGCGTTGCCACGTTCTGACGCGCCGTGTTCTGCGCCCCCGCCACCATCTGAGCCCTTGATAGATTATTCAATCTGGAATTGACTGCCGTCTGCTGCGGAGTCGCAACGACTCCTTGCGAGGCCATCTGACGGGCTTCCACTCCTTGCATGGAGTCCGCCGCGCCGGTAGCGTTCGTGGTTGCCTGGTTTACGGCATCAGTGAGTATTTCGGGATTATTGAAAGAAGTCTGCATCAGTAAATTCTGCTCGACTGGTTTGTACTGCGTCTCCCAGTTGGCGAATTCAGCCGCGAGGACTTTGGCAGCCATGCCTTGAGCCGTCCCGGTTGGGGCGATCTGTCCTGACTGCGCTTCCGTTTGGAGCCCTGACAGGTCAATTGGTGTTAGTGATGCAGGAGTTCCGGGATTAAGTACCCCCCAGGCCCCTCCCCCCCCCCCACTCGCCGGCTTATATACAGACCATGTGCCAGTCACGGGGTCGTAAAGATTCTGCTGTCCCTGGGGAGTGTAGTCCATTATAAGCGCCTCCTATTACCACGCTGGCGGATTGTCAGGATTCAGCCATTTGAAAGTATCGCTACTTGCCCCAAGGTTGAAATTAGCATCAAGGGCCGGGTTGCCGGTCCCTGCGTTTGGTGATCCGCTGGCACCAGCCGGGTTGCTGCTCATAAGCGCCCTTGTCCCGAGTGCTGCCGCCGCTCCCACTCCTGAACCAATAGCGTTTTCTTCCGCACCTTCCGCCATCAGTTTCGATTTCTCATCAGCAATGGCTTTCTGTACCGACTGTTCCGCAAGTTGCCCCTGCCCGCCCATGGCCTGAGTCTGCTGGCCTCTGCCGATATCGACGATGTTCTGGAGGCCGGACATCTGCTGTGCCCTGACTGCCGCATCCGCGCTTGTCGTCCCTTTTGACTTGATATCGGCGGCTGCGTTGCCCCTTCTGGCTATCTGTGTCGCATTCTCGCCAGGGGCGGCCCCTGCGACACCTTCCATAACGGAAGCGTTGACTTTGCCTGCCGCTGCCGAGGATTGCGCCCCGGACTTGGCATTACCGGTCTCTTTGGTTATAAATTTGTCTATGTAAGGTTTGTACGAAGTTGAGTAATAATCCCAGAGTTTGACATTATTCTTTTGCTGCTGGATCTGGTCTTGTGTTTCCTGTATCCCGCCACCGCCACCGCCGCCCATGTCAGACCTCCAGGCTGTACGTAGTTAGTCCCCTTCGGACTCCCGGCATCCGGTCGAAGCCTACACGGGGGGACTGCCACACCATCCTGGAAGCTCCTACGTTTCGAGCTATTTCACGCAAGAACTCTGTGTTTCTCTCTCTTTTACCATTAATCCCGTAAGCAATCCAGACAAAAAGCACGGTTCCCCATCGTTTATGAGGATTAATCTTACAGACTGCGAAGCTCTCGTCCTCGTCGTTCAAGAACAGACACGCCGTCCTGTTCTGAATTGCGTAATAAACATCGTCCTCGGTCCAGTCGCAATCGTCGGCAAACCGCTTTGCAATGGCGGTGATCTTGCCAACGATATCCGGCCAGACTTTCTCAAGGTCGGTGGTGAAGATCACTTGGTCACCATCTTCTTTGAAATCACGAGGCTGTTATCCACCAGCCCAGTATTTATCAAGTCCTGCGCCGTGAGCGGCCCGCCGTTCTTCTGAACTGTGCTGAAAAACACCTGGAGCTGGTCCATGTTGTCTATCAGGTCTTGAAGATTCACGCTCTTTTTTATGACCGGCGTCTTTACGAGGCTCATTGTGGAAGTTCCCCGATATCCGAAGCGAGATAAACAACCGTCGCTCCTTTCGTACCATACACCCGGCAGTCAACGGCGTCAACCATTGCGTTCGCCATCCCTATCATCTGCGGGTTTTTCGATGTGACCGTAGCGGTTATTGTCTGCGGCGCCGGGTTGCCGTTCCCGTCCACTATCTGCGGGTAGATTATATCCACTACGACCGGGTATGACGTTGCGAGCACCTTAATCCACTGCGGCATACTCGGCGGGCCGGACTGTCGCGGCGATTTCCAGTCGAGTGAGCGAGGAGATGCAACATTTGAAGCAAGCGACACGATATCATTGCCGACCTGGAGGAACAGGTAACCGGTCACGAAGTCGTAGCATCCCGCCGTAGCGTAGAAATCCAAGTCTACGAAGTTCTTGGTTGCCGGATCGAATATGAACCCCGCCTGAACGTCGCCGTTTGTGTAAAACCCAACGTATTTATTCTCCCAGAAGTACGCCGAAATGGATGATGGAGCGTAATTTGCCCACTCATCGCGGGACATAATATCCTGAGTGATGATATTATTCGTCCCTTGCCCGAGAGCAATAAGCCCCTCCGGTGCGGCATAGATCGAAAACGCCCCCATGTTTACGACACTGCGCTTTGACAGGCAACTGAACCCTAACGGAATATAGGCCGGGACGCTGTTCTCCGGGTCGGTGAACGTGATCGCCTGCGGGAGCCCTTGAGTCAGTATCACAAGGGTATTCCCCCATGCAACGAGCCCCATGATTTCATCTTCCATAGACTTCTGATAACTGGCAGGCCATGCGTGGGGGTAGCTCGGAACGGAAAGGCATAGAGTGTTGTTGAGCCAACACGCCATAGCCTCATTCGGAAGAGCTGCGAGCCCCTCCACACCGGCCGGTGGGCCATCCCATTCGGCAGACTGGAGCACATCCGCCAGAGCTGAGTCAAGCAGGGAATCGGTATAGGACGCCGTGGCCACTGCCACCTGTTCGACAAGCTGAAAAATCTCGTTACCGTTCGCGTCTTGATTCAGCCGGTATATGTTAGAGTACAGAACCCAGAACAAAGGATCTGCCGGGCCGGTTTCAAGCCCCGTGACTGACACATGGTCCCCATCGAGCAGAGCAATAAGATTCGACACCGGCCCGGGGGGGCCAACCTCCCCATATCCGTTCACATACGCCTGAACATAGTTTTTAGATTCGAGAGTGGTGGGGTCCGGATCGACGAGCTTCATTGCAGAGCATTTAACGTAAATTCCAGATGCGAACGTGCCATAGTCGTTAGAATCCACCCCGTCAAGAGTGAAGTGCTTTGCGTCAATAACGGTAATGGTCCCGATCCACCCCTCAAGCTCCACCATCCCGACCATGTTGTAGAATTTCAGAGAGGTCCCTGTAGTGAGATTATGCGCTGTGCCTTGAGTCAGTTTAGCGGGGTTCGCCTTGCTGATATTGTCTGATGTCCCGATGGACACGGCAACGGGGGTGAATACTGAGGCAAGAGGGGACCCTGACGAGAGCACTCGCGACTGAAGTGTCCACGTCCCGCTGGTAAACGTGGGGTAACTTGTGGAATCCACCCCGTCTATGGTGAAATGAGACGAATCAACCACCGTGATCGTTCCCTGGTAGCCGTTAAGCTCAATCATTCCTATAATGCTGAACAAGAGGGTGTCACCGGTGATGAGTCCGTGGTTGGTATCAGTGCATTCAGCCGGGTTCCCTTTCGATAACACGGTAATCGTCCCGGAGTTCATCACCTTCAGACCTGTAGCGTAGAAACTGGCAAGCCCCGCTGCGATAGTGAGCCCGTTGAACGCGAACGACACCCCGTCGAGGCCGGTGACCCCGGTGGAGAAAAATTCCAGTAGCCAGTTCAGGCTGATATTCCCCATCCCGTTGTCGTAGACGGTCACCTTCGCGCCTGTTGAGTCGAGGATGACTGATGCTATCATCGAGAAAGGGGCAGACACGCCAAGGACTGTGGCAACGGGGGCGGTGAGAGGGGCGGGTGGTGAGGGTTTGCGGTAGGCCATGGGGTAAGCGGTGCCACCCTGTTTATAAAGGTTCTTATCCGTTACCCGCAATTCGCCCGCTTCGGTGTAAAATACCCGCTTCCATGAGTCGTTAGGAAGAGGGGCGAGCACGGCGTCTACATCATCCGCCCATGCGAGCCACTTTACAGAACCGTCGCCATCATAGAGAAATATCGAGACTATCGGTCCTGCGACCGTCGGGGTGTATTCGGCACCATCGGTCCCGAGCGGGACGAGTCCGCCGTGATCGAACCGGCAGTTTTTGGCTACCTGAGCATGACCGGGGGGGATAAGCCGCGGGTCGGTGATCCTTGGAACAATGCCGCCAAACTGAGAAAAAGTCAAGAGCGCCATTATTGCCCCGCTGCCGCGACTGCGGTTTTCACCTGTTTCTGAACGCCGAGTGCTTGGTAAAATGATTGCCTATACATCTGCGACTTCTGCAAAGCATTAGGCACGGTAGTATTCTCCGCCAGGCACCATGCAATGCAGCCGTTAATCGCCGGGACTTCGAACTCATCAGGGAGAGGGAACGGGTCGTTTACCGGGTCCTGTGCCGCGGTCGGGTATGCAGAACCGAGGTTTTCTATCTGTGTGGGGGCAACTGCGGGTTGGGGAGGAAACACGCCGTAAGCGTAGGGGTCTTTCTCATCCATGACCACGATGGAGACCACCCCATCGGCCGGCCAAGTGTGCCAGTCAGGGATACACTGGTCCATAGTCTCACGGGGGACGGAAGTTATCACTTTGCCGGGGGTGGCTCCGTTGACGCCCATGTTTCTTCTCGCGTCCAGCAGATCATTCCATCCAGCGGGAAATGTTTGCCGTGTCCCGGCAACGAGTTGGCACACCTGAAGAATGGAATTCGCTTCCGGCCGGAGGTCCACTATCTCATGACAAACGAGATTCAGGTAAACGAGCAGGATATTCGTTGGGTAGCCGATATTCAGTATATCCTGGAGCTGCCGGCCGATTGCCGCGATAATCGCCGCTACCCCCACCGTGCCGGGACCGACAAGCGCCTCCTCAATAGATATATCGTTGCCGATCATCTGGCCGTTGTACCATATCTCTATCGGGTAGGGTCCGCCGTTTGGAACGGCTAGGCTGCCGTAATACCACGACTGAATGGCGGATGTGTCGGCGAATTCCGTGAGATAGAAATCGTTTTCTGCGCCCCATTGGAGCGTAGTGAAGTTCCAGAACTGCCCTGCGTTCGGCATTCGGCAGTAGACTGCGGCATTGCCGAGGCCCTTGTCGTAGCGGAGCGTCACGTTTTTCGTCGGTTGGTTGAGCATGATTCCCCCGGTTACTGTACCGCCATATCCAGATTAAACATTATGTAGGTGTCCACGTTCGATTTGCGCCAGTTCAGGTTTGGGCCGTTGTTGAAATTTCGCATAAGCCAGATTCGAGGATCGCCAGCATTCACATAAATAACCCCCGTGCCATAGGCCCCGCCATTGGTGTAAGTGACCGTACCGACAAAGCCGCTCTTCGCCGGTTTCAGTCCTTCAGGGATATTTACCAACAGCCCGGTAGACGGGATACCGGATACACTGGACACCTCTAAGGTCATGTTCCATTGCAACCGGCCATCTTCTACCTTATATTCATTCCTGGTGATGCTGCCGACATCGACAGCCCACTGCATAAAGGCGCTACCGTAGAAGTCAGAGTTGTCGGGATTGTAGGTTTGCCATTGGCAAGCATTGGCAGAGATTGTTATGAGCATGATTACTAAGAACATCCAGAATGTTTTCATCATAACCTCCTGTTACTGGATTTCAAACTCAATATTGAGCAAGATCGACGTATTCCCGGTTGACGCAGCCCAAGTGGTCGAAGCATAATTTTTAAATAGTCCCATGTACGACGACCCGTTGCCATTGCCAGCAATAATCCCCTGCCCATACGTTCCGTTGTCTGAATAGACGAAACTGCCGATATACGAATTCGTTACCTCTTTTGCACCATTTGGGATGGTCAGGACGAGGGCATTACCCCCTGATGTCACGCTTGTCCCCGTGATCGAAAGAACCCAGTGCATCCTTTTCCCCACTATGGAATATCGGCTATACGCAACGTTCCCCGAGACGACCGTCCATGTATTGCCAGACCCGATAAAGTTCCCCGCGCTGAACGTGGGGGTGCTCCATGTTGGAAGGTTATTAGTTATCGCCCTCCCAACGAAATATGAATTTACCGCATACCTGCTGCTGTCTGACGCCGGGGGAGTCGGCACCTTAAGCCCATGTGTTGTATAGTTCACAAATGGCGCGGAATAGTTTGCAAACGGTGAACGACCATCAGGTCCATTAACCGGGATTTGGCTTGCGCCAGGGCGGGTCGAAGGGGCGAACCCTCCTGCCAGCGTAGAATTGGCAGCAAGAGTGGCATTCGCTGCATTCGTGGCCCAGAATACCAAACCTGAATCGGTAAGGGTCCCTATCGGTATCCACCCGGTATCTGCGCCGTTCCTGATCCTGAGAGTCGGGGGGGAGGTCGAAGTATCGCACCATAATGGGTTATGAGACCCCGTTGTCGTCGGTGCTGTGGCTGAGTTATAAACAGAGAGGATGTTCGCTTGGACTTGGTTTACAGTCGCCCGGCCACCGCCCATGGAGGTATATGCAACCTGGACCGCACCGATACTCGCAGGGGTGATCGTAATCGTTTTAGACCCCGGAGTATTCACTGCCCCCACGACCTTGATAGTCGAGTGGGAAGTCGGGGCGCATATTTTGCCGCCGGCAGAAGAGAAACAATTGAACGTGTTAATTACCGGAGTGGCGTTGCTGCCGTAGACGATTTGACCGACGCAAAACAAAGCGATCGCGAGTATTCCGTAATAGATCGGTTTCAATAGAAATCCCCCCTTTTCATGCGCCTGCGCGGTAAAGGCACCGCCCTGGCGTTGAGCACCGTGTCCACCTCGTTCTGTAGCATGGCCTCGAAGTCCGGATCTGCCTGGATGACGTTCAGCCCCTTGGTGATCACCCGGGGAACGCCCTGGAAAAACGCCTGGTCGAACAGCCCGTTGAACGGTATCGGCACATCGGATGTCACATTATCGACTGTCTGCGTGGGAGCGGATATCTCTGACGGCATCCCGTAGTATCTTGCTTTGATGGAAACTGAGACAAGACCGGTATCGAGTGCAGGGTAAAAGACAATCTGTGCCAGTCCGAGAAGTTCATATTTATACGGAGAAAGCGCCGTCTGTCCTTGGAATCGAGCCCGGCTGCCGGTTATCGGCTCAAGGCATCCCGATCGGCCGTAAAGGTCGTAATCGTAGCCGCCGTAACTCTGCGAATTATCACTATCCCAATTATCATCGTCATAACTCCCGCTGTAATCGGGATTGTACGGCTTTTCCGCAAGGGAAATGAACCCGTCAGGGAGGTCGTAATAAACCGTGTCAGGGGTGACGGTCCATGTGTTTTCCATTTGAACGAGCAGATCACTCTTCACTTTGATGAGGCGCTTGGCGATCATCGAAGCGACATAGTTTATTGCTTGGTAGAATGTCGTGCCGGTCGGCGGGGCTTTGGCAATCCGCGGGAGGGCATCAAGGACTAGTTGCTTAACGGTTGTCATGATAAACGGTCCTCCGGATCATAGAGGCGGCGCCCTCCAGGCGATACAGCATCTACTGCTTTTTTGCACCCTTCGCAGTGCATAATGGTCAGCAATATCTGGTCAACCTTGCCATCAGTAGTCTTCTGCCCTTTGACGAAACTCTTGCCTACCCATACCAGCACCCCCACAAGGGCTCCCCCGACTGCACCGATTACACTCACGAGCAGTTTTACAGCCGTCCATATTACCGGCATTATCGCATTATACATCTCTAAAGATGGTTGGATAGGTGTCGTCATGCCGCCCCCTTTTTGTTACCCCGCCATTTTCAGCGCCGCCATCTGCGCTTCCCAGTCGGCAACGGTCATGCCTATAGGAGTTATCCCGGTCGTGTCCGTCCAGTCCTGAGAGATGAAAGAATAGACCTCATCAACGAATGCGTCAAAGAAAGCCTGAGTCATGCCGTACTTTCTCCCCCATGAAATCACAGGGTAGGTTCCCGCCACATTGTAGCCCGGCAGAATGACGCAATGCCCTCCAACTGTGTCCGTCACGTCCACGCCAGCGGGAACATCCCACACATCCGGCGGGGTCATCGGGTTGCCCTGCGCATCGTACATCAGGAAGCGGGGAACCTCGAAGCCGATATAGACCAGGCCCGATTCGTAGATGCACTCCTTCACATCCTGTGTATTGCGCGGGTCCGTCTCGAAGAATCCAAGGAGCTTTTCTGCGGTCGTGCCGTCACCGATAGGAAAGCCGGTATTGACGCAGTACCCGAGCACGTCCTGCTCGACGCCACCTTTGTCGGTGTTGGGGTCGTTGGGGTCATAACCGCAGGCCTGTTCATAAAGGGCCTGGACGCAGTTGTCCGATTCGGTGATGATGTTCTTTGCCGCCCATTGGGTAAGCACCTGCCGGGCATGGTAGACACCAGCGCAAGTGCAATCCCCTTCTGCATCGTTGAGCATCATTCCCACGTCGACAGGGAGTCCGGGCGTGTAATCGCAAGAATCGGGAATCAAGAGTGTCTTTTCCCGGCGCATGGTGAGGGCCGAGTAGTGAGGAATGAAAGGATAGAATTTACGGGGCAACCGCCCGAGTTGGAACATATCAACCTCCAAAACTAGGGGCGGCGGACCGCCCCGTTACCAAAAGGCTGGCAGATCAAGTCCGTGGTGTCAGGTCGTGGGCTCGACCGGCGGCGGGTCGGGGACCGGCGGCACGAACGACGGGTCGATCTTCTTGGCGATTGCCACCGACGCAGTATAGACTGCATTGGCGATCTTCAGGATGTTGGCGCCGTAGAGTTTGATCAGGCCGGGGATCAGGTTGGTCTGGAAACCGGTGAAGGTAATCCCGGCAGCGGCGAGCGCGTCGCCCAGGTCGGTAATGTCCCCTTGGAACTGGGCACTTTCAGCGAACTGTACGAAATTGATGAGCTTTACATCTGCGTTAATTTCATCTTCCAGAATCTTGTTGATGAGTGACATGCCTAAACTCCTTTCATTGCCGGGTCTTGCCCGGCTGGTTCTGGGGGGCTTGCGTCCCCCTGTTTTTGTGATGTCCCTGGCCGGAGTATGGCACCCATGATGCCGAGACACACCCCGGCGGTTATCCCGTCCTTTGCATAAACAGCATAAGCCCCAATTCCCGCGACCGCAAGTGAAAAAATCAGTTTATCCCAGTCCATGACCATCCCCTTTCTGGTATTTAATCCACGCATTTATTTGTGCGGCGAGCCGTCTATACATGAAATCAGGGGCCATGCCTTGTGCCGCCATCCCGAGCAGCAAACCGATTGATTGAATGGACGCGCCTACCGCCTCGCTGCATATCCAGACGTGATCATCCTCAACGAGCAGGGGAATCGGGAGAAATGCGGTGAAGATAATAATCCATCCATATTTTGGCTTCACAAGAAACACGCCCCCTGCGGCAATTAATTCAGCCTGGGCCCTGACAATCTTCTCCTGAGCCTTGGTGCAGGCAATCGGTATGCAGTCCCAGGCGCCCGGTTCCATATCGATGTGATCTTTGAAAGAAGGCCCGTTGTCCTCGTCTCGGGAAGAAAAGAACTTGCCATCGGAAAACTGGAGCTCAACATGGCAATGATGACCACTAAAGAACATGATCACGCTGCCGAAGAATGACGTCGCCTTTTTCTTGAACCATACGCGCATCATTTGATATCCAAAGCGTTATCAAGTTCTCTTGCGTCGTCAAGGGACTTCTGGCAGGCTACCGGGTTTGCTTTACACCATGCCGCCCATTCCTGCGCTTGTTGTTTGCCCGCCGCATCGTTCTTTTTTGTCAAGTCAACAGAGCTAATAACCCCTGCCCCGCTGAACTTCTCGTTGTGGGAGGTCACACACCCCTGCATCATCAATACTGCCGCCAGAATCAAGAGAGTTTTCATACTGTTGCTCCTTTCCTTAGTTCTTCCACAATTCTATTGCTGCGGCCGGGGGCACCCCCGGAGTTTTTAAGCTGCCGATACCAAAGACTGTCCATTGCCTGATCTGCCGCCTCGTCCCAATTATCGGCCTTAATTGCGGCAACCATGTTGTGGAAGCCCTCAACTCCGGCCTTGCCAAGGTTGAACACCATGTTAACGAGCGCCCCCTGACGAACATCATCCATCGGCTGATCGGCAAAGATTTCGTGAAACTCCTGGATGGCCTGGTCTACCCGGCGGCCGAGTAGGATGGTTGCCGTCTCTTCCGAGATAGTGGAACTTTGCCCTGGCGCACAGCATCCGTAACCATACGTCCATTGTTTGTTATCCCAGAAAGCGGATGCCGTAAATCCTTCATCAATCTTCAACTGATTTATTATCGCGTCTCTGTTCATATTTGCCTCCAGCGTTTTATTTAATCAGGATGCGCCGCCCCCTGAGTTAGACCATAGTAAGGGCCAGGAACAATGACAGAATCCCCTGGGTTATCAAGGCATCACCCCCCCCCCCATTTTCAGCATCCAGATATGAGCGCCACTGAGGACGCCCATAATTCGACGTTGAAAATTAGAATCTGCCACCGTATACCTGCAACATAATCATTGCGGTAGCCGGGAGGTCTTTCGGAATCCAGCCAAGGCTTTGAAGCGCCTGGAGTTCTTCCATGGTCAGCCCCTTGGCAACGTACATCATGCCCCTAACCGAAGCGGAGACGGTCGGAGGGGTGATGGTAAAGGTCGCCCCGTTGCCGGTCGCCGCGGCAGAGGTGAAGGTGTAGAATGCCATGGCGTGCGTAGTGGTGCTGTTGTAAAGCTGAGCGCAGTCAGCGGTAATACCGGTGCCGTCGGTTGCGGTCCAGACGAGGCCACCGGTGCAGTTGAAATCAGAGGCCAACGGAGAACTGCCGGCGGTCGCAGCGGCGGTGAGTGTAGCATAAGAATTCGTAATGTACCCGCCGACATTTGCAGCTTGGCTGATATTGGCAGAGGTACTTTGAGCTATGAGTCCCCCTGTCACAGTTAACGAACTGAGCGCCCCCGTTGAGCCTTCAGCCGTCAATGGTATCAGGTCGCTTCTCAACATGCCGAGCGGGTCATGCTGTGCGCCGACTGATCCTACCGAAGCGAGGGCAACATTTGCAATGCCAAGCCCGGCGGTCGTGATCGCCGTGGTGCTGGCGGTCCCGCCATAGCTTGCAAGATAAGCCAGTCCGTTGCTCATGCCGCCAGCGGATACCGGGAAGGGCCAGGTTGTGCCGACACTCCCCCCATCTGACAAGGTGACAACTGCGATGCTCTGCGCCGTTACTCCGATCGTGCCGATACCTGCCCCGCCGCCGCTTCCATAAGGGGCCGGGCTATTATTCACGAAACCGTTTATCCCTAAGAACCCGACAAGCCCCTGGCTGCCGACCTGATTATTTAATAAGCTGACTTGTCCGGCAAGCCCACCATATGCTGCAACATTTCCCCCAGACTGCGCCCCTAATGATGGAGAAGGCACAACCGCGCTGATGGTGGAAGAGATGAAAAGACAATTGCCGATGCCACCCTTTGCGCCAACAGAGGGGTGAAACGGTTGGCTCCCTATACCGGGATTCCAATTGAACGCTTGCATATGGAATGGGAAACCGACACCGCTCCATGCGAAATCCCCAAAATGGAATGGGGGTCCATTGTTAAGGCCTGAACCTGTATAAAGAGACGCTACGCTGCCTCCCCATGCAGAGGTGCCCAAGGAAATACAAAACAGTATTGATATCAGGGTATTAAATCTTTTCACCGACTTCCCCTATGGCGTATATCCGCCGATAAATGTTCCGCTGCCGAGTGTCAGGAAAAAGTTTTGTACCCCGTTCAGATAAACTTTGACAGGAACAATGGTATTCGCATAAGAGTTTGCTGATGTGGAAACGATTCGGCAGGTCCATTCAGCCGCTGTCAGGTTCGTTTTGCCATAATTGGTTGAGTAATTGGCAAACCCATGGGTCCCCAATGAAAGCGTCCGGGAATAAGCATCGTCGGGCGAAAACCCTTGTATAATACTGGTCTCCCCGCCAACAGCGTCGGTTTTCAGTTTCTTGTTCATCCCGAAAACGCCGCATTCGATATGGTTCGCCGAGGAATACGCTTGAAATCCGATCTTCATCATCGGCCCGGCATATGTGATTGCAGCCGATAGGGTTACCATCAAAACTGCGATTATTATCCTTTTCATGTCGCCTCCAGTTCCTTTAATCTTCCGTCCAGGAGTTCAATTAACCATGGTCGCCGGGTTGCGGAAGAGTCCTCTTGCGCCCCTATGACGAACAGCATCTCTTTGTCCTTGCATCCCTTTACCGCTTTTGTGATCTGCTGGTAGTTGGTGAGCACGAAAAATTCTTCCTTCGTGAATGAAACGCCCTGATCTGCCGGTTTACTCGGCGCCTCGGTTTTTTTGCTCTGATATTCCCGGTAAAAACCCTTCGTTGCAAGGAGCCTCTTGACCGCATGATCCGCGCAAACTTCGCATACGTTCGATTCCTTGTCCCCTCCGGTAAGTTCAGGCCGAGACTTGAAGATGTACTTCATCCCGGCATGGTTGAATTCCGTCAGCCCGTCTCTCTTGATAAGGCATTCGATAATCATTGTTCACTCCTTGAGAAAAGGGGAGGTAGAAGCCTCCCCTTCGTTGATTGATCTGCCGGTCAGTCGGCGCCGAGCAGGTAGAGGTAAAGGGACCGGTTAGTGGAAATGGCCGCAGGGGTCCAGGTTGCTCGTACAAAGTTGCAGAGGCTGTTGATTTCAAAGGTGGTGAATGCCGCGCCGTTGGCCAGGGTTATCACATTCCCCAAACTATCCTTCATGGGAGCCCACGGACCACTGGCGGTTACCCCACAATAGAGGGTGGCCGGACCGTTGATGTTGGTCGTCTGGACTGCGCTGGACATTCCCGTAAAAACTGCGGTCGCCCTGACGTTGCCGAACATCCGGGTAACATTGGAGTTCAACGCCGAAGTGGCGGTGGCCGCCTTGGCGCTGAATATCGCGTTAGATTCCCTGGTGACAAGCGGACCGTTCTGCATGTCGGCGAAAGCTGCCGAGCAGAGCATACCCACTATGACAAGGGAAAAGACTGAGATAAGGTTCTTCATCTGTTCCTCCTTGTAAGTTATTTGTCTGGCTTAGTTCCCGTCGGGGATATAGATGAGAACCATCCTCAGCTTCGCCCCAGTGTTGAGCCCCGTCGCCCCGGTGGTGATCTTGATCCCGTACCAGGTATCATAATCGGAGACCGCCTGCAGGAGTCCGGCCGCGGTATCCGCTCTGGCAACCCCGCCAGCCTGGCCAACGCTCGATGTGGTGATCACGTTCGTGCTCGACCCCTCCAGGTCCGTGAAGTCCTTTTTAAGCAACCCCGCGGACATGACAAGAGCTACCCCGCTGTCAATATCCCCTGCAACAATATAGGAATCAATCAACTTATGCCCTTTGGGGACGCAACCAGCTACGTACATATCGCTGGTGGCGAGCGGATCGGTAGCCGTGGCGAGGGTTATGTCAGAAATGGAGTTGATCGGCACCCCCGCCCCCTGGTGAGTCAGCGCCGCAACGGAGCCTTGCAGCGGCTGAAGTGTCGCGGCGGCATCATCTGCAGCGGGGGTTACCCCGACTGCCTTACTCATGTATCTTATGGTCTGTGCCATTTGAGTCCTCCTTGGCTAAAGCGTAAGGAGGGGGTTCCACGCCCCTCCGGGTTATTTTACGAGGTGATGGAGGTAGGATCGGCAGCCGTGTCGAGGGCGAAAATGCCGAAATCCAGCCCGTTGAAGGTGACTTTCTTAACGCCCCACCTGGTGCCGGTGCAGATCTCCAGAACGTACTGGAAATCCTTCCATTCTTCCTTCCAGGAGAAGGTGTTGGCCTCCCCGGGTTGCCCAAGGGCGAGTACGCCGGCCTGAACGCCGCAGAATAGAGCGCGTGCGCCGGCAAGGGTACTGTTCGCGCCCCATGTGCTGAACGTCAGGTTTGCGTCATGAACCTGGATAACCACGTCACGGTAGATGCCGAGCGCGTCCTTGGTGTAATTGCTCTCGGATTCGTTGGCGCCGGTAGCCAGGGCCTTGGTGATCTGCGCCCAACCGAGTTCGCCCTGTTCACGTCTCAGGTCGAATTCCTGTATCGGATGGATGACGCACAGGAAGCGTTTCTTGCCGCCGACTTTGGGAGCCGTGATCTTCGGGATACGAGCAGTGCCACCGCCCATGGTTTTGGCTTTGGCGATTGCCTTGTCGAGCAGTTTCAACCCGAACTTGTCATCGGCCGTCAGGGTCCCGGTCGAGGTTGCCGACCCATCCCCACCGAACATCTGGTGGTAGGAGTCAGGAGCAACGAACGAGTTGTTGGCGTAGCCGGTGAAGTCGGTCGCCTCGATGAAATCGGTATTGCTTCCGCGGGCGCCGGACAGGTACATGGTGATCGTCTCGTCAAACAGACGAATCATGTACTCGGACTGGCGGGCGCGGCCGATTTCGCGAAATTCCAGCATGGTTTTCTGCTGGTCGTTGGTGTTGCCGCAGGACACGACTTTACGGAGCTGGTCAACGTAAACCAGATCGCTGTAAGTGTCGAGCTGCTCGGCGGTTCCTTCCGCCTTTTGTTCGCCCTGGACGGGCTTGCCGCGGAGCTGCAGAGAGAGATAGTAGCGAACGGATTCACCACGCATCTTCTCCAGGTCTGTGAGACGCCAGATAGGCATCGTCGGGTTTTTGCCGCTGGACATGAACTTGCTGTTCCAGTAGCCCTCTCTCGCAAGATCCACCGCGACCATCGCTGAGTACCGCTGGACGGCCTGGACGGAACTATGCACGACTGTGGTCTGTGCCATTTTGTCCTCCTTTTTCGCCGTCCTGGTGATTATGGATGTCCGTCAAGTCTGTAATCCTTACTGACGGGTCTGCTTCAAACACTACTTTAACGGCATTCTCTATGTAATCGGAACGCCGGAATTTAAGGGTTATAATCTGGCCCAAAATAGTGAACTGAATCCCTCTCCCAAACTTTATTTCCTTTAGAAGTCGGGACATTAAGTCCTCGCGCCTTTCAGATACGCCGCTTCCTGCTGTGGCGTCATCCTGGCAAGGGCTTCTTCCCTCTCAACCGGGTCCTTAATCCGGTCGATGTTGGCAAACGGGTCAGCATCATGCTCGCCGGCTGCCGGGAGTTCACCCAGGTTCACCACACTGGCTGGCACAGTTGCGGCCGGGGCTTTCGGTGTTTTTTTGCCATTTACCACCTGGGTGGCCAATGGAGTTGTTTTCCCCCGCGCCGGCAGATTAAACGCCTTGCGTACTGCGCGGTCGGCCTCGATCTGAATCAGCATCCCGGACTTGCCGGCGTTCGCGGGGTCTTTCAGGAGCACATTCACCCGTGAAGCGAATGCAGAGAAAAGCATAGCGGACTTGTCCGTGATCTTCCCCTCGGCGTCCTTCTCCCTGTACTCAGGGGTTGCGGCCACAAAAGCCTTCTGCTCTGCCATCCAGATAGCGTTTTCTTTCTGAACGTCCCGCTGGCTTATACGGGCCTCCATGCGAAGCTCGGCAATCTCCTGGTTGATGGTGGCGGTCTCGTCGTCGATCTCGTCGAGGGCGTCGCGGAGGTCTTTCTTGGTGAATTCGGTCTTGTCCGGCTTCTCTCCCTCGTCGAACCAGTCGTTTACCTCTTTTCGCTTCGCCTTGAGCGCGACTATCTTATCTGCCAGTTCCTTCGGGACTTCGACTTCTACCTTTGGCAACGGGATATCGGAGTCGGGAATGTTAATCCGGAGCGATAGGAGTTCTTCATCGGTCGGGATGACTTCCGCAACGGCAGCCTTGGCCGCTTCTTCTTTCTCTTTGTCCTCGGGAGAGAGGGCGGCTATGCGGTCGGCTTCGGCTTTATCGGCTGCCGCTTTCTGCTCGGGCGTTTCCTCACCTTCCTTAATCTCGCCGATCTCTCCAAGGGCGTCGTCAAGTTCATCTTCTTCCAGCTCTCCACCCTCGGCGGCTTCGATCTGCTCGTCGGTGATCCCGAACGCAACGCGCTCAGCGGGGAGTAGGTTCTCCCATTGGGACTTAGTGAATCCGGCAGGTATTCCGGGTTCTGCCGTAGCTTCGCCGCCGGTCCCTGCTTCGACTTCGATCCCTCCCCCCTCAGTAGGGGGAGCGTAGAGTATCGCCCTGTTGATAAATCTGTGCATAAACATCCTGGGACCTCCTGTTATTTTTTATCGGCCATCCGCACGATTTCTGAGGATTCGGCCTTGCGCTTCATGTGCTCAGCTTTCATCGTCTTCGCGTGACCGTGAGCAGCCTTGAGACGGGCAGGGTCTTTTTTGATCGCTGCCGCCCTGGCGAGTGCGCGGACATCTTCTTCTTTCTCCCAGTGGTTCTCATCGTATGGCTGCGCCACCAACTCCGATTTCTTAGTCATTGTTCAAATCCTCCTCGTCTCTAGCCTTAACTGTTTCATCTCGTATGACGGACATCTTGGATGACAATCGCAAGGGTCAGTTATTGACTCATCCAAGACCCAACAATAATAATAGGTGTCCCATCCGTCAGGCAACATTACCCGGTTGTCCTCCCGGCTGTCCTGTATTATCGCCCACCTGTGGCGGGTTTATCGCTGGTTGCGGCTGTTGCGGTGTCACTGCCGGTGTCACTGCCGGTGTCTGGTCAGGATGTTTAACGAGGGCATCAGCCTCTTCTATCAGCGTGTCGGCTGCCTTCACGATACCCGGAGCGATAGACACCGCCCCCGCCGTCTCCATGGCGGACATCAGCATGTTCAGCCGTTCCGATGCCGCCTTTACTGCGTCCAAGATCGCCTTGTTTTCTTTGCTGTCAACCTCTGCCCGCTTCAATTTCACTTCGAGCTGAAGCATCTCTTTCTGAATCGCCTGCATTTCAGCGGCTTCTTTCTGCTTCGCGGCCTGCTCCTGCTGTTTGGCCTGTTTCTCTTGAGGAGTCAGGTCGTCGTCGATACCTTCCTGCCCTGTTATCTTCCTGATCCTGGCGACCATCTCCTCTTTGGCGTTCATATCGTCGTAGAGGTCAACGTAAATGTCGAGCATGGCGACGCCGCACTCCTGGGCCTTGCCGCCAACCTTAACGAGATTCTGGATGAGCTCCCCGAGTTCTTGCCGCATTCCCTGCCGGACCGTCTCGCGGTAATCCGTTTTTGATATCTTGAAGTCACCCTTGGCCCGAGTAATCGAATCAGTCGGTTTCCCCTCTTCGTCAACGGTGTTTATGGTGACAAACTCATGCTTCTGCTCTTCGCCGGTAATCCTCATCACCTTTTCGGTGTTGTCGAACTGCTCGACGTTGGAGAGTTGAAGTTCGCCGGCCATCTGCATGGCGAAGAAATAGTTATCGAACAGGCTGGAATTCTGGTTGCTTCCCTGCTGTTCAAGTGCTTTGATCGCCACGCCTGACAGGTCCCGTTTGCTCTGTCCTTGCTGCTCGGGGGTCACGCCTGCGATATTGTGCATGAACTGCTCGGCTTCCCTTGCAACCGCGGCTTCCTGCTGGGCCTTCGCCATGCCGTTCTCGAAGTGAATCTTCTGCCCGGAGAGCGCGCCGGCCGCTACTTTTGCAATCCCGTCAGGGCGCCGGTACTCGTCGGCAAACCGGGCAATCCCAGCGGGAGTTGATTCGTCGATAGCTCCCTGCTCGTAGATGACTTTCTCCGCGGACATCAGGAAGTAGGCTCGCATCTTCCGGGCGTTCACATCGTCCTGGGGAGAGCGCATGTCACGAATCAGGCCGTAGGGCATCCCGTCACGGTCCCGGCGATAGCAGAACACCGGCACCCATGAAAACTGGTTGTGATGGTAAGGAGTCGGGAAATCACGCAGGAATATCGAATTGCACCATAGGCCATGCCTCACGGTCATGCGTTTAGCATCTTCCAGGTCGGCGGACCCGTACTTCACCAGATGCTTGTGGACATCGTTATCGTCCTGATAGATCACATGGTCATAGGCTCCGTACTCTTCGCCCTTGATGTTCAGTATCTTCACCTTGTCGGGTATCCGGTACTGCATGTGGATGATCTTGACCCTGTTCCGGAAACCTTCGATGGTCTGGCCGAACGTCATGCCATAATCCATCGTGACCCCATCGGTCGCATCATCGAAAACGTAGGAGTCCTCCGGATTGTACGGATAACGGCTGATCGTGTCGATTGCGGCGTTTTCCAGCTCAGTTTGACGGTCCTCGAATAGAGCAACGGCAATGTCCAGGTCAACCCACCGCTCCATAAAGTAATAGCGCCAGTCCATCCGGTCGAGCCGTTTCCCCAGAGAATCCCACCACATATCCCGCCAGTCCATGTTGGCGTAATATAGCGGGTTCTCTGGATCGGCCTTGGCCCCGATATCTAGATGACCGACGCCGACCTTGGCAGCGTTGGCGAACACCTGGGAGCGAACGTAAGCCGCATAGTTCATGTCGTCGTGGTATTTTATAACTTTGGTCTTGGTCTTGGCGTCTTTATCGTCTGCTTTTTTGCGGGGGAGGACGTTGATATCGAAGCGGCTCTTTTGCTCGGTGCCGAGCGCCCAGTTAACTACGCCCTTTGTGATGTTCCATACCTGAACGGGCTGCTCTCTCTCTTCCAGAACGGCAAGTTGGTCATTGGTGAGCTGTATCCCGTCGTAGTAATCGGCATCTATGGCCTGTTGCTGGCGGTTGTCAAGGTGAGCGAGCCGAGCCTGACGCCGGTATATCTGCAATGTCTGCAGGCGTTTCTGCATCTCTTCTGATTCTAGCGGATGTCGTTTGGGGGCTTTCGCCATTATAGGGCCATCCCTGTCTTCAGTTCGCCTTCTTTGATGGTGAGCGGGGCTTCGATGACCTTTACATCGTCGTCCCTGTGAAACGTCATTTTCATGTCGAGGCCTGTTTCAGTCTCGGTCTCGGGAATCGGTAAGTTCATGCGCTGAATCTCGCGCAGTCCGTCCTGGATGAACATCAGGAGCTGGAATATCGCGGGCTTGTTTACAGGGATATCAAGGAGTTGCAGGCACTTGACGAGTGAATATGTGGTGCATCGTAGGAATTTCTCTTGAACATACAGACTGCTGGCCATCGTCAGGGCGGCGAATTCGTCGGTAAAGTCCCCGAACGGCCTCATTTTCTTTGCGTGAGCCATGTCGCGGAGCAGGTCGGCGAAGTCGTTAGAGTCTTGGACGTGAACATCGGCATTATCTTTGGGGTCGAGGTACTTCCAGCCGCAGGAGTCGGGAACCCAGAACGATTTCCCCTTGAGCGTCGGCTTGTAGATCATCATGGCCCGCTCGAACTTGGGCTTACCGCTCTTGTCGTCGGGGTCAACGACCTTGAGATGATGGAACTCGCGGGTCACGCCGCCTAAGTGTAGGAACCTGGCCATCAGCCTTTCCCCTCCTGATCTCGTTGCAGAGATTTCGCTGTATCTATGGCTTTGGTCATGTCCGCATATGTCATTGGTTTACTTGCCTCTGGAATCGGTACGAGCTTCGTTCTCAACCGAGCCATGACGATAGCGAAAAACTTGTTCTTGCCGTCGTCCTTCGGGTTCAGCCCGCCGATAAACTCAACGGTGTAATCTTCCTCTGCCTTCCTGACGACCTCTGTGAGCTTCGAGAATGCCAGCGAATACGAATCCCCCGAGCCGTAGAGGATATTGAACCCCTCCTGTAATCCGTCTCTCATCGGTGTAAACCTCCTGTGTTGGTCTTGTTGGATGTTTTTAAGCCGCTCGTGCATAAAAACCCCATCTTAAATGCCCGCAAGCTGCCGTTTCAACTTCGCTATTTTCATCAAAAGCCGCCCGCCTAATCTTAGCGGGAGGTTATTCACAACACGGGTCAGGCTTTCTATCTCTCGTTCGATATCTTCTTTAGACGCTATCGGTGTTACTTTATTTATATTCGTGTTACTCATCGTATACCTTAACACTTTATCGTATACAGCAAAGGTGCCGGTGTTACTTTCTAGTGTTTCGTGCCTCAACTGGTTCTTGTGATCTACTTTCCCCCTTCCCTTAGCCTTGGGTTTGCCCCTAAGACTCAAGGATTGATCCTGACACAATCGGGGTACTCGTTGTTCCCCTGGTAGCTTTCTTTGCCCCGCTACCCACGACAAGGAGCGTCAGAGTGCTTGCCGTGCTTCCAAGGCCACCCATATTTCAGGGCCGGAAGGTCCGGGTCGGAAGTAGTCACCGTTGCCCGGTATTTTGTTTCACCTTGACTTGGCCGCAAGGCTCGGCGGTATTCATCTGTTCCTGTTTAACGGCTAGGATCGGTTGGACGCCGGTTCATCCCTTTAAACGGCAAAAGCCCGGCTATAGCGGTCATATTCAACCGTATTGCCGGGCCATTTGTTCGAGGCTCCACCTACATCGTGGAGGCGAAGATGGAAGCCGTGATTATTTGAATGTCTTACTGATTATTAACTGTGAATCCCTGACGCCTCCCTGGTTGAGTTGGAATTTCATGACTACCTCGCCGGTATGATTGGCCGGTATTTCCTCCAACATTGCCTTCACTCTCTTGAGCAGGTCAAGAAACTTCATTCTTTCTCCGTATATACCGATTATTAGCGGCTGTCAAGAGATTTATTTCGCGGTCGGTTGGTCGGCAGCCTATCATATACCAGATATTCGAAGTGATCTCGATCTCCCGGCGGCACGTCCATGTGAGGGCAGATGCGGGTGACTTTGGTCGTTTTGCGAACCACGGGAGTCACAAAATCAAATTTGACCGGGGGTTTCTGTTGTGGTTTCCTCTTCTTGCCCGGCGAAGAAGTTTTTTAGTACAAATACAAACGAGTTCGACACATATTCAACCTGTACCCTTAAGTCCATTTCTCTCAACTGGTACTCTGGCAGTTCTATACAAATCGTTTTGAGTACCTTCTGCAAGAAGATGCTTTGAACCGACTCCCTGTCAGGATACATCCCGAACTCATTATAAACTTTAGGTTGAGCCATTGTCCACCCCCTGATAGAAACACTGTTTAACCTCATCAGGATAACAGCGGTTGCAGAACGGTTTCCCGCAGGGATTGCCCGGCCCGTGCTTGGCATGAAAAGACTCTTCGAATACGGGAACGTTGTCGGTATGTATCCGTGCCGCCTCTTTCCCATGAATATGCGGCTTCGGATTCGTGCAGTGCGGACAGGTGAAATCGGAGTTTGGTATCTTCATCCCCTTGCCGATACACTCAAGGGCGAATTCGAGGCCCTTGGCGTACTCGTACAAACCGACTGCAAATAGTTCTGGCTCTCTCGAAACGTCCCTCTTCTCCCATATCTCATCTGCGTGACTCTTCATCTTAAACCTCCTGTCGTGTGGTTTACCCTCCAAAAACTTCCCTCATGATATCTCTGATTTCTGACAAAATGGTGTCCCTGTCCTGTTCGTAGATCGCCCGTTCCAGTTTAATGGCGCGCTGTTTAATGTCGCCGTAAATGGCCTCTCGCAATGCACGGATAACATTGTCTAGCATCGGAGCGAGTTCCTCGGGTTTACAAAATCCTGTTTGCACCCACCCCACAGAGATGCAATACTCGGTCAGATCGTCATAATCGGGGGTTGGTCTCTTGTATTCTTTCTTGACAGCCAACATCGGAGAAAAACACACTTTCCTCTCGTGCAATAACTCCGCTCTCACCGCATCAATAAACTTGCTCATTGCTCTCCCTCCTGGGTTGCTTCGTTAAGTGCCAGTCCCTACAATGGGGGCACTTGTAACAGCGTACATCATAACCGCTCGCTCTCTCTGACGCGCCGGCCGCGCCGAGGGCTGATTTCTTCGTACTGTGCCGCCGCTTCCTCGCTACGAAGCAATGGCCTCCCTTGTTCGGGACCGGGCTCGGTCGAGGTCCCCCCTTCCTCATGACGGTCTCCATGTGCTTCGATACGGAGCCCTGATCACCTGGGCGGAGTGGCGCCAGTCAGTTTGAGCTTGCCCTTTCGCGGGGGTAATGAGCGCCAGGCCTTCCCCCGCTCCAATCAGCATATATTCCCCCGCCTCAACAGGGTGAGAGTACCGGTTCTTGTCCGGCTTGTCCTGGAATCGCTCATCACCGGTCACCTGCACGCGCTTGTAGCAATACCCGCCAGCTAAGCCTTTTCGTGTTACTTTCAGCGCAGGGGAGATTATCAGCCCGGGCTTGCCGTCGATCAACCGACTAAGAACATTGCCGAGCGCCCCGTGTCTGAGCGTTGGATCGTTGGACGGCGCTGGCATGGCAGTGAGCGGCACCCCTTCGTCTTTCAGGGATGTGTTAAAGATATCGAACGGCGTAGATTCGTCTGTCTGTGCCTCTGCCATCCCGGCCGGGTCGCCATAAGGAACCTCAAACTTGAATCCGGGGAAGGTGGCGGAGACGAACTGAGCGAATTCCCTGCCGAAGTTCTTGGCGCCCATGTGCTCGGTCACCAGTTCATGCGTCCAGATCCACCGACCATTGGGTAATCGCTGCCCGAAGATCGCCGCAGGGGTGAGCCCCCAGTCTATCCCGACTCGTATAGGTAATCCCTGCACCGGGTGCAGGGTTTCGTGGGAGCAGTGAATCGCGTCGATATACTCAGGGATGACCGGCCTGCCCTCCTGGACGAAACCTATCTGATTACAGTAATAAACCCGGATGTAATCGTCTTTCTTGCCAGCCATACGAGTTGAATAATAATCCGACTCGTTGAGGTTTTCGACGTTCTCAGCTCCAGGGTTAGGAGTGAACCGCCCTTCTTTCTCGACGAGACCGCCAGGCTGTACGAAGAAATCCCATCCAGGCGGAGGCTCCTGCTCCAAAAGATACCACCAATGATCATCGTCCATTGAGTTGGTATCCATCATCACGCCGCGGTAGGTACAGCCACCCATATCTTTCGGCGGGTACTGGCCAACGCGGTCGCCGAGCACGTCAATAACCACTTTTGGGATCTCCTTCGCCTCATTGACCCACGCGCCGGTCACTTCAAGAGACAGCAGCTTCCGAACATCCCGCGGCCGGTCGAGTGCTCGGAAAAGGACATCCATGTGGAGCCCTGGTAATCGTATCTCGTGGATCATGTCATTCGTGGAAATCTCTCCGAAATCATCAGGTGGGAAACATCGTTGCCATGTGGCTATTGTGGTATCACTCAATTCTCGGTACGTTGAGCGGACAACCACCCATCGGCTGTAGCGTGTACCGTCAGGTGCCGGCTTCTGGGCGAGAGCCCGCCTCATTATTTCGTTGCACATTGCGGTTGACTTGCCGGATCGGACAGGCCCGCGGACTCCACGGTAAAAAGCATTGGATAGGTGAAACAGGGAGAGGGTGTAAGTGGCGTTATAGTTAATCTTTGTTCCCATCCTTGGCACCTTTGGCCGCATCAGGGTGAATGTTGAAAGTGAATTCTATCGGGGTCCCGTCTTTGCCGGAAAGTTCATGCTCTTGTTTATCTACCCACCCAAAATTGTTCTTGAGGGCAAATTCTACACCATGAGAACTCTTGGCACTAACCAAGCTTTCTTCATAAAACATTTCTACTTTTTGTTTCGCGCGCGTAATCGTGTTACAAAACTCTTTGCTTTTATGCTGGTAATCTATGAGCCCTTTCCGTGTCAGCCCTAAATGGAGGGCCAATCCTGTGACGGTATAGGGTCTGTTTTGATAAGTCACTGTACTCATGGTCACCTTGCCATCTTTGTCTGTAGTTTCGGTAACTTTATCCACCCAACACGACTGGAAATAGTCTTCTGCTTTGGCTTCTATATCGTTCGCGGCTCTATATTTAACAGGTCTTGCCATTTTCCATCTCAATGGTATATGTTTTGCCTACGATAAAAAGAGTTATGTCCGATGCGAATTTTTGCATGTACGTAGAAAGGTATTCGTTTATTTTTGAACAAACTAATATCAGTTTTGGTTTAATCCCATGAGCAGATTCATAGACTATGCCATATAATTGTAACTGGGCAACTCCTGATATTATTTGGACAATCGAATTAGATGCGGGGACTTTGCACTCGATTAGATAATGATCTCCGCCATTAATCGCTAAAACATCTAGCCTGAATTTTGATCGTTTGCGTGGCTGGTTGAGCGGGAAGGTTATTTCGGTTACGATCTTGTCGAAGTTGACCCCAAAGATATTGTTAGCATGAGAAACGACAAATGATTGTAGCTCTGATTCTGTCGCGAACTCAGAATGGTCATATATCAAAGGGATCAGGTCTTTTTCCCTGTATGGGCCATCTGTGTATTCTGGCGGTTTTTTTGTGGTGGGTGCTTTCTTTGGCATGTTCTCTTTTTATACCTACTTGTAAAAAAAATCAAATATATTTTATTTTAGGGCTTGACATTCATTCTTATTTGTATTATTCTTCTTCTTAACAGATTATGAGGAGGTAAATTATGAAATGCCGCTGTAGACACTGCGACTTGGAATGGGATTCTAACCTGCCGGATGGACCGCGAGCCTGCCCTTCATGCAAGTCGTATCAATGGAGAGGGAAACAGGTGCAGGTTGAGCCGGGCAAGCGCCTGGTCCAGCCCTTAACCAAGGGAGGTAAGTGATGGACAAGGAAATAATTGAATTGATCGGAAGATACGGGATTTCTGGCATAGTGGTCTACAAGATCATGGATTTCCTTGAATTTGTAGCAGTATTCGCGCTGTTGGCATGGCCTGCCCGAGCAGTATGGACATGGTTCAAGGGAAAGGATATCTTATGAGCACTCTTAAGCTCATTGATTCCCTAGTCAACCTGGATTCCAAGATCGAGCGGGGAGTATCTGACGCTGAGGACTGGGCGGCGAAGCGGGAGACCGTGATCGGCTTCATGGTGCTGGCTGTGCTGGTGATGTTTATTCTTTGGGTAGTAAACTATTGAAATAAGGAGGCTATTGTGTGCGAATTCCCAAGCTGGATAGAACAAAAAGACGGAACGATCTTGTTCCTGACCGACAAGGATATCAAGCATCATCATCTTGAGGTCAAAGATTCCATCGGACATTCTGCGATTCGCAAGTTATATCCCGGTGCGGCAGGGATGGACAAAGAGAACTTTCCCGCGCATCCGTTCGTCATGAAAGCCCTTAAGTCGGGTAAGATGAAGGGGATGGCTGAGTACAAATTCGGGCCAAACTGGAAGAATGTAATTGGTGTTATAGAAAAAGCATCCGACAAATCCTTATACTTTCACGCAACCAAGCCAATTAATTTAGATGATCTGCAAAAAGTCGCCGACGCTTTCAAACCTTTCACGAAAGCAAAACTGTCTGTAGAAACAAAATCTTTCACCACCAGGGACGCTGCCTGGGACGCTGCCAGGGACGCTGCCAGGGACGCTGCCAGGGCCGCTGCCAGGGCCGCTGCCAGGGCCGCTGCCTGGGACGCTGCCAGGGCCGCTGCCTGGGACGCTGCCATCGACGCTGCCTGGGCCGCTGCCTGGGACGCTGCCAGGGACGCTGCCAGGGACGCTGCCAGGGACGCTGCCAGGGACGCTGCCATCGACGCTGCCAGGGCCGCTGCCTGGGACGCTGCCAGGGACGCTGCCAGGGACGCTGCCAGGGACGCTGCCTGGGCCGCTGCCAGGGCCGCTGCCTGGGACGCTGCCTGGGAATCAATC
>Ga0187870_1000374_pt1 | contig 53058 bp, 28 predicted proteins | sample June2016WEW_13_1_3_FD_132974 | JGI IMG/M metagenome (GOLD analysis project Ga0187870, IMG submission 132974) | Peatland microbial communities from SPRUCE experiment site at the Marcell Experimental Forest, Minnesota, USA - June2016WEW_13_150 | ecosystem: Environmental > Terrestrial > Soil >...
CTGATTTAGACTTTGGTACAATTAGAAAGTCATCTGGAGCAACTAATATACCACGGTATTTTCAATTGGCGGGAAAGTTTACTTGGTAGTTAATCAATTATTGGCGATAAATGGTACTTTTGCTCGTGTTTTGGAATACCCAAAACACGAGCATCTTTTGATCTAACCTTTATAAAGGAGAAGCGCACTATGCGTTTTAAAACAGCAGCTTTTGCTGCCTTTGTGTTTGCTGTATATATTACCATTGGTTCTTTCAGCGCGCGATCACAGAATATAGCGTCTACGCCACCGATGGGGTGGAATAGCTGGAATTATTTTGCCGGCAACGTTACGGATAAAAACGTACGCGATACGGCAGATCAGATTGTAGCTTCTGGTATGAAGGATGCTGGATATGTATACGTTAACATTGACGATACATGGGAAGGCCAGCGCGATGCTGATGGCGTGTTGCATTCCAACAAGAAATTTCCCGATATGAAGGCATTGGCTGATTATGTGCATTCTAAGGGACTTAAAATTGGAATTTATTCTTCGCCAGGACCAAAAACTTGTGCTGGCTATGCAGGATCGTTTGGCCACGAGGAACAGGATGCGCAACTCTATGCAGCATGGGGCATCGATTACTTGAAATATGATTTGTGCAGCTTTTACGAAGAAACGATGCTTAAGCAAGCGCCAAACGATAGAGCGGAGCAAATAAAACTTATGATGGCTGCTTACGACAAGATGCATAATGCCTTGAAAGCAACGGGACGGCCAATTGTCTTTTCCCTTTGCCAGTATGGGATTGATGCTGTATGGGAGTGGGCACCGCAGGTTGGCGGGAATTTGTGGCGTACTGGCGACGACATTGATTCAAAGTGGCAAAGCATCTATCAAATTCTTAATCTGCAGGCTGGCTTAACAAAGTATGCAAGTGTCGGACACTGGAATGATCCCGATATGCTTGAAGTTGGTAATGGCCATTTGACTATTGAAGAAAACCGTTCTCACTTTTCAATATGGGCGATGATTGCGGCACCGTTGATTGCTGGCAATGATCTACCGCACATGAAGCCTGCGATTCGAGATATTTTGACAAATCGTGACGTTATCGCTGTTGACCAAGATAAACTTGGAAAACAGGGATCGCGTGTGTATTCAGATGGGAATATTGATGTTTGGGCGCGTCATCTTTCTGGCGGCGCAATCGCAATCGCTTGTTTAAATGGTGGCCGTGAGCGGTATTCTCCGCATCCTTTCCATTTGGATTTTGCAAAACTTGGACTCCACGGCCCACAAAAGGCAAAAAATTTGTGGACTGGCGAAATTATTACCTTAAAAGACAAAATGCCGTTAATTATTGGTACTCACGACGTATTTATGGTTCGTATCCAAAGCCCTAAATAAAGCACAGCATTATAAATTAACGGTTGCAGCCTTTTAAAATAGGCTGCAACCGTAATGCCTTAGGAGCATTATGTATTTGACGCGACAAAGTTGTTTGAATATCGTGGGCGCAGTGATGGCTGCAGTGATTTTTGCTTTTGGCGCGTCATGCACATTTGGCCAAGTCAAGTCAGCATCCATGCGTCAATCTGTATTGATTGATAGGAACTGGACATTCCATTTGGGCGATTTGGCCGGTGCCGAAAAGCCATCGTACACAGATCAAGATTGGGAGCGTGTGAATCTTCCCCATAGTTTCAGCATGCCCTATTTCCGTTCTCCAAATTTCTACATGGGATATGGATGGTACAGAAAAAATCTGTACATTAATGCAAATGATGGGAAACGGCATTTTCTTGAATTTGATGGCGTGTTCCGTGTAGCAGAAATTTATGTAAATGGAAAACTTGTTGGTATGCATTCTGGAGGCTACACGGGTTTTTCCTTTGATATTACCGATAAAGTTGTTAGCGGTAATAATCTGATTGCAATTCGTGTGAACAATCTTTGGAATGCAAGATTAAATCCGCGTGCTGGTGAGCATGTTTTTAGCGGCGGAATATATCGAAACGTTCGATTAGTTGAGACTTCTGATTTGCATGTGACGTGGTACGGCACTTTTGTGACAACGCCAAAACTTAGTGAAGATGGCGCTCCGGTATATATAAGCACGGAGATTCGCAACGAGACGCTGCAAAAGTTTACGTTTTTGCTACAAACAGCAGTTTTAGATCCCCAGGGGCGAAAGATTGAAACTGTTGAAACGCAGCAAGAACTTACAGGCAAAACAACGCAAAGTTTTGAGCAGCAAACACCATTTGTTGAGCATCCGCAACTTTGGAGTCCAGAGCATCCAGCGCTTTACACTGCAGTTTCGACAATTTTGCGCGATGGCAAGCCTGTTGACCGATATACAACAAGTTTTGGTTTTCGTTTCATAAGCTGGACAGCGGACAAAGGCTTTTTTTTAAACGGTCAGCATCGGTACTTTCACGGTGCAAATGTGCATCAGGACCACGCGGGATGGGGCGACGCAGTCAGCAACGACGGCATTGCACGCGATATTAACTTGATAAAACAAGCTGGATTTGATTTTATCCGCGGTTCGCATTATCCACACTCGCCGGTATTTGCAGATGAGTGTGATCGCCAAGGTATATTGTTTTGGTCGGAGAATTCATTTTGGGGCATTGGCGGCGCTCATGGTGAGGCTACTTGGACATCGAGCGCATATCCCACTAAGCTTGCAGATCAAAAACCATTTGAAGAAGGCGTAAAAACGAATCTTGCAGAAATGATTCGCATCAACCGAAATCATCCTTCGATTATTGCTTGGAGCATGGGCAACGAGGTCTTTTTTTCCGATGGAAATGTGATGCTAAAGCTTCGAGATTTATTGAAGGCGCTTGTTCAGGAAACCCACGAGCTTGATCCGACGCGACCGGCAGCAATAGGTGGTTCTCAAAGAGGAGAAATTGACCATTTAGGTGATGTTGCTGGGTATAACGGCGACGGTGCCCGCCTTTATATTGATCCGGGCATTCCCAGCGCTGTTACAGAGTATGGTTCAACAGTTGCAGATAGGCCTGGCAAATATGAACCTGGCTTTGGCGAGTTAGGTGATCAGCCGCAATTTTCGTGGCGAAGTGGACAAGCTATTTGGTGTGGTTTTGATCACGGAAGCATTATTCCTGCACTTTCTAGGATGGGGATCATTGATTATTTTCGAATTCCCAAGCGTAGTTGGTATTGGTATCGCAATGCTTATAAAGGAATTACGCCACCTAAGTGGCCAAGTCCAGGGATCGCTAGTGCGCTGCGTCTTACCGCTGACGCTCGTAAGATTACCCACGCCGATGGTAGAGGTAGCCGTCAAATCATGATTACTGTTCTCGATGCGCAGGGGAACGAGATTTCAAATACGCCGACCGTAAAGCTTGAAATTCTATCTGGTCCTGGAGAACTTCCAACTGGACGTTCCATCGTTTTTGATTCAAAATCTGATATTGCAATTCTGGACGGCAAAGCTGCAATTGAAATACGGGCATATGAAAGTGGTGTAATTCATCTACGCGCCAGTTCACCGGGACTAAAAAGCGCAGACATGGTTATTTACGCAAAAGGCGGCCCAAAATTTGTTTTTGGAAAGGCTCAAATTGTTCCTGAGCGCCCTTATCTTAAAACGAGTACCGGCGAGCATGTGCTCGGGCCGAAAATTGAAGTAGCTTTAAATCATCCGACACATGCAAGTTCCGAATTGCAGGGCCATGAAGGAAGATTTGCGAATGATGGAGATTTGTCAACGTATTGGCAACCTTTGAGCAATATCGACAATGTCAGCTGGTGGCAACTTGATTTTGAAAATGAAATTCAGGTTGAATCTTTGCGTGCCACTTTTAAGGACGGAAAGGACCATCGCTACGATATCGAACTCTCTCGTGACGGGCACGAGTGGAAGACTGTTGCATCGCATATGCCTAATGCTACGACGCAAACCATTCAATTCGATTTATCAAAAGCAAGCAATTGTCGCGGGATTGCTCTTCGGGTTCGTTTTATTGGCGAGTCACCAAAGAATCTACAACTAACAGATATCCACGTTACAGGTCGGCCCGTTTTCTAGGGAAAGAGATTAAATGAAAAATAACGCAGTAAGGAGATTTTGCAGATGAAGATAAAATACACATTTTGGTTAACTGTAATTTTGCTGACCGTTTGCTTGCCTTGCAAGGTGCCCTCACAGCAAGCTTTTCCCGGCGCTCGTACAGTAATGGATGCGCATAATTGCTATCCCTACAATGGACAGTGGAATGATCGTATTGACCGTGCCCTTTCCGCTGGTATTCCGTTGGCTATTGAGCAAGATCTTGCATGGCACACCGATTCTAAAACTCATCGTAGCTGGTCGGTGGTTACCCACGGGACATACACCAATGGCAGCGAACCGGAAATGGAGCACTACTTTTTTGACAAGGTTCGTCCAATTGTTGAAAAGGCACTCCGTGAGGGGGATCGCAGTCAGTGGCCATTGATCACCTTAAATCTCGATTTCAAGGATAGCGTTCCCGAACACTTTGCTGCGGTGTTGGCTTTGCTGCGCCAGCATGAAGACTGGATTACTTCCTCAGTAAAGACTGCGCGCATTGACAACCTTCATTCTCTCGACATTAAACCTATTCTCGTTCTTACAGCTGGAGATGATGCACAACAAGCCGTTTTCTATGACCAATTGCGTTTAGGTGAAAAGGTTTTGCTTTTTGGCTCTATTCAAACTGAAGGTAAAGATCCATCCGCCGCACCTGAAGTTATTGGTGCCGAAAAAGCGAACAACTTTCGCCGCTGGTGGAACAACCCTTGGGATGTTGTAGAAGCAGGAGGCCCAGCAAATGCCGGTGCGTGGACACCTGAAAAGATAACTCGGCTTCGAGCGCTAGTTGATCGCGCACATGCAAATAAACTTTGGATTCGCTTTTACACGCTTGATGGAGCAACGGAGCAGGAACAAAAAGACAATGGTTGGTTTCGTAGCTATAGTTTTGGCTCAATCGATCAAGCTCGCATTCGCTGGCAAGCGGCTATTGCCGCGCATGTTGATTACTTGGCTTCGGATCAATATGAATTGTTAGGAAAAGAAGTTCATCAAGCAGTCAAAATTCGATAAGGAAATGACGATGAAAATGCTTTGGCTAAGAATAGTAATTTTGTCTTTGTTCGTAAGTTCATTGTCCATAGCCTTGTGCGCCCAAGAGAATCTACTGACCTATCAAAAACCCGCCAGTACATGGACCGAAGCATTACCGATCGGCAATGGGCGTTTAGGCGCAATGGTTTTTGGTGGCGTTCAACATGAAAGACTTCAGCTAAATGACATAACTGTTTGGAGCGGTGGTCCTCAGTCAGATACCGATAGGAAAGAAGCCTATAAAGATCTGCCCGAGTTGCGGAAACTACTGTCCGATGGAAAATACGATGATGCGCAATCCTTCGCAAATTCCCACTTCACTTGCGCAACAGCCTATGGAGCTACTTATCAAGAACTCGGCGATTTAAAGTTGGATTTTGTTGGACTACCGCAAACAGAAATTACGGATTATAAGCGTTTGCTTGATATTTCGCGTGCCATGTCTGAAGTTTCATTTCAGGTTGGCAATACGCGTTATAGTCGTGAAACCTTTGCATCTGCGCCGGCAGGAGCGATTTTACAACGTATATCGGCTAGCACTCCAGGCAAAGTAAGCTTTGTTCTGGATCTCAGCCGACTCGGCCGCGCAAAAACGAAATCTGTTACTTCCGACACGATTGAGATGGAAGGCCAAACAGGAAATTCCTTGCAATTTCGCGTTTTGGTTCATGTAAAGATTCATGGCGGAACGGTTCGTACACAAGAAGATGGAAAACTGATTGTAGAAGCGGCCGATAGTGCGGAAATCGCGTTAACTGCAGCAACCACCTATGTACTTGATTATGACGCTGGCTACAAGGGCGGCGATTTGAATATTGCTCAGGCTGAAATGGCCAAATTGCTGCAGAAGGACTATGCGGCGCTGAAAACTGAGCACATTCATGATTATCAGCATTACTATAATAGGGTTTCTTTGGATCTTGGTCCTGCAAGCTCGAAGCCAACTAATGAACGCCTTCAAGAATACGCAAAGCAACACGATCCGTCGATGGCCGCCTTGGTCTACAACTTTGGCCGCTATTTGTTAATCTCTTCAAGTCGTCCAGAGAATCCGTTGCCGGCTAATCTGCAAGGAATTTGGGCTGATGGTTTAGCACCAGCTTGGAATGGTGACTACCATATAAATATTAATCTGCAAATGAATTATTGGCCCGCAGAATCCGCAAATCTTGGCGAAATGCAAATGCCAGAAATTAAGTTGATAGAAAGTTGGGTTAAACCGGGAGAAAAAACAGCAAAAGCATACTTCGGTCCGAATACGCCAGGATGGGTTGCCACGTATGGAACAAATGCGTGGGGATGGACATCTCCTGGTGCTGGACTTCCTTGGGGCATCTGGTTTAGTGGCGGAGCTTGGATGACTCAACAAATGTGGGAGCACTATGCGTTTACTCGTGATCGTGAATACCTAAAGCGGGTGTATCCGACTATGAAGGGCGCAGCTGAATTTTGGCTTGCAACGCTGGTAGAAAACTCAAATGGAAAGCTGATAGCTTCGCCGTCTAGTTCGCCTGAAAATTTTTATTACATGGATGATGGCAAAGCTTCTTCGATTGATGCTGGTACGGCTGTTGATAGGGAAATTGTTTGGGATCTGTTTGGAAATGTTGCAACCGCTGCTGCGGACCTTGGGATTGATTCAGATTTTAGAGCCAAACTGCTTGCCGCTCAGAATAAAATTGAACCGTTGCAGATTGGTAGCCGTGGCCAGTTGATGGAGTGGAGCCACGATTGGAAGGACGGCGATCCGCATCACCGCCATCTTTCGCATTTGTTTGCGCTATTCCCTGGACATCAGATTTCAGTTGATGAGACACCTAAACTAGCCGCAGCGGCGCAGGAAACGTTACGTGAACGTGGCGACGAATCAACGGGATGGGCGTTAGCTTGGCGCATCAACTGCTGGGCTCGTTTGCATCGTGGAGATCGCGCATTAGACGTGCTTTCCAATCTTCTACGAATGACCAGCGAGGGCGGAACAAACTATAACGCTGGCGGTGGCTTATATCCAAATCTGTTTGACGCGCATCCACCATTTCAAATTGACGGTAACTTCGGAGCCGTCTCTGCGATCGACGAGATGCTGCTGCAAAGCCATGAACGGTACGTAAATCGCAAAATCCCAAATCGGGATTTCTATTACATCGATTTGTTGCCAGCACTGCCTTCCCAATGGAAAGACGGTTCTGTGCGTGGACTTCGTGCGCGCGGTGGCTTTCAAGTCGACGAATTCTGGAAAAACGGCTCTTTGGTGCGTGTTTCTATTACAAGCGTAGGCGGCAATTTTACAACAGTCCGCTATGGAAATCATGAAAAGCAAATTCGCCTAAAAACAGGCGAGACGAAGATTCTGTCCGGAACTTTACAGTAGATACTGTATCGTTGAAAGGAATACAAATGACCGGCAAAGATGGAAGTACCAGGAGAACATTTCTCATGCAGCTTGGAGCGGCAAGCGCTGTGATGCTTCATGCAGAAAATTCAATTCCAAATTTATTCCCGGTAGACAATAACGATGCGAGACTGAAGGCTGTTTATGGCGTGCTGGTAAGCCTGATTGGACAAAAAGCGGAGCAAATTAGGCTTCGCTTTATTTCGAATTTCGACAGGGATAGATTTTCTATCTCTGCCGAGCAAGGGAAAGTTTTAATTGAAGGCAACTCCTCATCAGCCATGCTGGCTGGCGCAAATTGGTATTTACGCTATGTAGCAGGCGTCAATGTTAGCTGGAATGGCGATTCCTTAAATATGCTTTCCTATACTTTGCCTTTACCATCGGGGCGCATCGAGCACACTTCTGCCGTAAAACATCGTTTTGCGTTGAATGACACGAACGATGGATACACCGGGCCATATTGGCAATGGGAGCAATGGAAGCACTTAATTGATGTATTAGCGCTGCATGGAATTAATGAAGTCCTTGTCTACATGGGAGCTGAAGCAGTTTATCAGCAGACTTTCAAAGATTTTGGATATAGTGCAGAAGAAATGCGTAGATGGCTGCCTATGCCAGCTCATCAGCCTTGGTGGTTATTACAAAATATGACTGGTGGAGGCGTTTGGGAAACTACGCAGCATTGGATTGATGAACGCGCAGCGTTAGGTCGTCGGATTTGCGATTATATGCGTGCTCTTGACATGACGCCAGTTTTGCCAGGATATTATGGAAGCGTTCCTGATGAATTTTCAAAAAAGAATTTGGGCGCGCATATATTTGTGCAGGGAAAGTGGGGTAATTTTAAGCGTTTAGATTGGTTAGATCCTACGACTGAAATGTTTGCTTGTGTAGCTGCACATTATTACGAAGTACAAGATCGGCTTTTAGGCCCTAGCTCAATGTATAAAATGGACCCTTTGCATGAGGGGGGACGCGATTCAGGAATCAATCTTGCTGCTTTTGCTGGCGGAATTGAATCTGCACTAGCAAAGGCTCATCCGGATGCAACGTGGGCTATTCTTGGCTGGATAGCTAACCCACGCAAAGATTTGCTTTCTGGCATCAAAAATAAAAATCATGTTTTAATCCTTGATGGCATAAGCGATCGTGCCGGATACATTGAACATTGGAAAGAATGGGATGGCACGCCAATAGCTTTTGGCACTATTTGGAATTTTGGCGGCCATTCAACGATTGGAGCAAATCTTAGTACTTGGAATGAAAGATTCTTTAGCAGCCTATCTGCTCCAAACGTTAAAATTACGGGCCTCGCAATGATGCCCGAGGCCGCTTGTAATAATCCAGCAGCCTTTGAATTTTTGACAGAACTAGCGTGGCGCGATAAACCGGTTGATTTGCAGACTTGGTTTAAAGACTGGTCAGCTTATCGGTATGGCAAGCGAGATTTTCAGTCTGCGAAGGCGTGGGATGTCCTTCGTCAAACCGCTTATAACACGCCAGCCAATAAATCCAGCGAAGCGCACGACAACCTTTTCTCGGCGCAGCCTAGCTTGCTTACGCGCTCGAGCTGTATTTGGAGTCCTAAAGAGCCGCGGTATAATTTGACGGCTTTTGCGGCGGCTGTTAAGCCTTTACTGGACATTTCTGAAGATCTTCGTAGAAGTTCTGCTTATCAATACGATGTTGTCGACGTGGTACGGCAGGCAATTGCTAACAAAAGTCGTTGGATGTTGCCTGAAATCGAATCTGCGTACGTTAAAGACGACCTTCGAACGTTTCAGCGACGGACAGCGCTTTGGCTTCGCCACATTGAACTGCTAAATGAGCTTACGGCCACTGTGCCCGATTTGTTGTTAGGCCGCTGGGTAGCTGATGCTGCTCGTTGGGGAACTACAGTAAAAGAAAAAACGCAACTTGAATTTGAGGCGCGGGCAATTCTTGTTCAGTGGGAACCATACTTGCCGCATGATCCGGACATTCGGGATTACGCAAATCGCGAGTGGAATGGTTTATTGCAGTTTTACTATGCGCGCTGGCAAAGATATTTTTTGTCATTGGAAACAAGTTTGAAAAATGGAATGCAAAGTGATTTTATCGATTGGCCTGCTATGAGTGATGCATGGGAGAAAAAACACGAAGATTTGCCAACTGAAGCACAAGGCAATGCATGGGAAATTGCCCAAAAATGCTTGCAAGTAATCGACGCTTTGAATGCCCGACTGTAACCTTAAAATTTGTATTTAACTTTGTTAGATGGATGTCAAAAAGAGAAAAATGGAGAATAATCAGGAAGTCAAAAAACACGATTTTTCGCGTCGAAAATTTTTGGAACTGGGGACTGCTGGAGCAGCTTATCTTGGGTTCGCTTCGATCGCAATAGCTACACCATCTCAAGCTGAACCGCTTGATAAACATGCTTCGATGAAAGCGGTCTCTTTTGAAAAGCGTGAACCACGCATTGCCGTAATTGGCACAGGTGGCCGTGGAACAAGTTTACTTGGTAATCTACTTGATGCCGGCGGTAATATAACGGCTATTTGTGACATCGTAGCAGAGAAAGCTGAACATGCTGCAATAATGGTTGTTGCTGCTGGCCAGAAACAACCAAAACTATATATCAACGGACCTCGTCACTACGAAGAATTAGCTATAAGCAAGGATGTTGACTTTGTTTTGATTGCAACGCCTTGGAATTGGCATGTGCCAATGGCGCTAGCGGTACTTGAAAGCGACAAGGATGTTGGGCTTGAAGTTCCAGCTTGCACAACGATCAACGAATGTTGGCAACTCGTGCGTGCTTCTGAGCGAAGCCGTCGTCACTGTATGATGCTTGAAAACTGCTGCTATGACTACAATGAGACGTTGGTACTGCGCATGATTCAAGCAGGTGAGTTTGGCAAGTTGCTTTATGGGGAAGGTGCCTACCTTCATGATTTGCGCTCAGAGTTGTTCTCCGGTAAGGGAGAAGGATTATGGCGTCGTGCTGAGCATACGCGTCATAACGGCAATCTTTACCCAACACACGGTCTTGGGCCTGTCGCCAACTATATGAGCATCAATCATGGAGATTCCTTTGCTTATCTGGTTTCAATGAGCACCCTACAACTTGGTCTTGATCTCTATCGTAAAGATCACTTGAAATCAGATGATTCACGCTGGAATGAACGGTATATTTGTGGCGATATGAATACGTCACTAATCAAAACGGCCAAAGGTTTGACAATTACTGTCAAACATACTGTTTCAACGCCGCATCCGTATAGTCGTGTCAATATGATCGCTGGAACGCATGCGATCTTTGAAGATTACCCACCACGGATTTATGTGGATGGAATGAATGCAAACGAATCCTATGGATCACTCGACGCTTTTAAAAAGTACGAACATCCGCTCTGGACCCGTAATGGCGAAATAGCACGCAAGAGCGGGGGGCATGGCGGCATGGACTACATCATGCTTGCTCGACTGCTTGATTGCATTCGTAAAGGGCTACCGCCCGATATCGATGTCTACGATACAGCATCTTGGTCTGCAGTGGGGCCTGTAAGCATTGAATCGGTTGCTCATGGGAGTGCTCCAGTTCGATTTCCCGATTTTTACGTGGTGGCTGGAAGAGAGATGAAACTTTACCTATTGCTGCGATTGGATAAGTTCAGGTTTTCTGATTCTTAACAAGCGAAAACTTGTGGATTGGCAAAGAAATATAATGTCGCTGGAAATTACAATCTATGCATTATACGTTGAAATAGGCGAGTTGATTAATAAAGAAGATATTGGAAAAAGGAGATCGGGCCAAGATTTAATGCATGAATCTCTGTTTGGAATGCGCTTGTTTTAATGCTGGTCTTTATATAGCATAATAGCAAAGGGGTATAAAATGAACAGGCGAAAATTTTTGACGGCAGTATCGAGCATTGCCATACTGCAAAGCTTACCCTGGAAAGCAAGTGCCACTTTATTTAAGCCGATGGAATTGGGCTTGCTAATTGTACCGATGGAAGAGTCTATTCGGCGTGTTTATGAAATGGGGTTTACAAATTGCTTTTTTTCTATAGACAGATATTTGAATCACTTTACGTCGGCACTTGCCAAAGATTTTTGTGGGTGGCTCGAAAAGTATAAATTGACAGCGACTGCGGTTGAAGTTGTAGAGCCCCAGCCGCTGATTTGGGATTTTCTACGGGGACCAATGACAATCGGGTTGGTGCCAAGGGCAACGCGGACGGCGCGCATCGATGCCTTGAAGCAGGCTTCGGATTTTGCTGCGTTGCTTAATGTTAATCAGGTTCAAACACATTGCGGATTTATTCCGGAAAATCCTGACGATCCGCTGTACGACGAAACAGTAAAAGCCATTCAAGAGGTTGCTGTGCACTGCAAAGCAAATGGCCAGTACTTTTTAATGGAGACGGGCCAGGAGACGCCAACAACCACGTCACGCGCGCTTCGCGACGCAGGAATGCTCAATTTAGGCGTTGGACTTGATACGGCCAACGTAATCCTTTATGGAAAAGCGAATCCTGTTGATGCCGCCGAAATTCTTGGACCTTACATCCGTGCGGTGCATGCTAAAGATGGGTTGTGGCCGACTAATCCAAGCCAACTTGGTCGAGAAGTTTTAATCGGCACGGGAAAGGTTGATTTTAAGAAGGTATTTACTATTCTTAAAAACAACGGTTACACCGGTACGATCACAATCGAGCGCGAAACTTCTGGTCCCCAGCAGATTGAAGACGTGAAGCGGGAGAAGCACTACTTGGAAGGCGTTTTGAAAGAAGTTTTGGGATAGGGAGAAAACGGATGAAGCGCAGAAATTTTCTGGAGACAGCTGGTATGGTAACTGCAGGAATAATGGTAATGAAGGCTAAGACGGCATTAGGTTATGCGGCGAACAGCACCGTACGTGTGGGACTACTTGGCTGCGGGGGCCGCGGCACGCAGGTTGCTACGTCTTTTTTGCGAAATACAACGGCGCAAGTTGTGGCATTGGCCGATATTTTTAGCGATCAAATTGAAAAGACGAAGGCTCATTTTGATCATGTTAACGCTCAATTAGGGTACCCCACGATTGACAAAAAGATGCTTTTTGTCGGACCGGATGCATACCAAAAATTGGCGCTTGCCGACATCGATTTGATTCAAATTTCAACGCCGCCATTTTTTCATGTTCAGCATTTGGCAGCAGCTGTGGCTGGTGGAAAGCACGTCTATTGCGAAAAGCCAGTGGGTATCGACATAAAGCAGGCGCGACAAGCACTTGAAATTGCCAAAAAGGTAGGGTCAAAACAAAGCATCGATGTCGGTTTTCAATGTCGTAATGCACCGCCAATTGCAGCTATTGCGGAGCGTGTGAAGGAGGGCGTATTGGGTAAGATTGGTGCAGTTACCGGCCATTATTTTGCTCCAGCTTCGGACGCAAAGTTTACAGGGCAAGCGTCGAAAAATGAGTTGCGGCTGCGTAATTGGCTTTGGGACAAAGCGCTTTCGGGAGACATCCTGGTGGAGCAGAACATTCACATTATCGACTTGTGCAACTGGATAGTGGGCGCACATCCAGTAAAGGCTGTTGCTACCGGAGGTCGCAATATGCTGACTCACTTAGGTGACTGCTGGGATAATTACCAAGTCGAATTTACCTATCCTGGCGATGTGCGACTTTCTTTTTCGTCGATACAGTTTGGTTCGTATATTTTTGATGCTGCTTTACAGATTTTTGGATCCAAGGGAATGGCCACAGTTCCATATTCAGGCCCAATTCAGATCAAAGGTACGCAGGCTTGGTCGTGGAAGGATTCACTTAAAACTGACTCGGAATTTGGCAAATTTGCTGCGGATGGCAATTTCGACGACAATTTGGCTTTTGCCGATCGCGAGAAGGAACGCAGCTTTATCGCGAGCATCGTCGATGGTCCTGCGCACAACCAGATTGCTGATGGAGTAGATACTGCGCTAAGCACGATGTTGGGCCGTATGGCTGGGTATTGTGGCAAGGAAATGAGTTGGCAAGATTTGCTGGCGCATGGTGAAACCTACGATCTCGGAATGAATCTTAAGCAGCTTGCGTAACACTGTTAGGAGACTATATTGATTAGCAACAACGCATTTTTTACACAAATTCCAGAGAATCTTGCTGCTATATTGCTGGAATTACGTCGGCTTGAGCCTATTTTTCATAACGCTAATTTTGGGACAACAACCGAAGATTATGAACGTACGTTGGCACCTGGTTTTTGGGAAGTTGGCGCTTCTGGACGACGTTACAGCCGTGAGTTTATTTTAAAAACCTATTTTAAGGATTTTCAACCGATTACCGAACAAACAAAACGATGGACAACTACAGAATTTGGCATTCGACAACTTGCCCCCGATCTTTATCTATTGACTTATACGCTTGATCAAAGCGGGCGTCAAAGCCGTCGGGCAACCATTTGGAAAAATACTGTTGATGGCTGGCGGATAGTCTATCACCAAGGTACAATTCTTGTTTCGAAACAAGATGATACGCTTTCGGCCTAAATAGATTTGAAGCATTTTAGGAAAGCTGGTATATTACTTGTTTTGCTTAGTAACGGCCAAATCCATATTAGGATTTGGCCGTTTTTCTTAAATGATGGTATACAGCGTAGGTCAATAGAAATCTAGCCCTCCACTTTAAGGCAGAGGCGTTTAACGCGACCAATACACCGATTTTTGGCTCGGCAAGCACAGGTTCGCCAAACAAATCGCCAAAGCGTGTTGCCAGCGTGGTTAATCCGAATCAGCCTGGAGCATGGACTGGGTATGGAACGATTGGCTCGACGCAGCAGAACTTTCCGCGTCAATACCAACTTTCCTTAAAGCTACAGTTTTAGCCTTTATCTTATAGCTAGAATATTATAAAATATAATTACAAAGAAGGCGGAGCCCAATAAGTTCCGCCTTCTTTAATGTGCATTTTTGTCTATGTGCGCAATTTCTCTTGACTTTCTTGCTTCGAAGTTTTTCGGTTATTTTCAATTACTAAATATACTGAGGATTGAATTTTATGGGAAAGATGACACGCCGTCAGTTTGCGGCATTTTCGTTGACCGGAGGTGTTCTTCTTGGAGCCAACTCGCGTCGGCTTTTATGGGGCAAGGAGAACTCAACAAGCAATAAAGATGTTGGACGGATTCATCCGCTGATTGGTGCCAGTACTAGTATCAAGTTGGGAGAAGGAAAAACTTTTCCAGGAGCGGCAACGCCGTTTGGAATGGTGCAGCTTAGCCCAGATACAATTACTGGCGGCGACAATGCGCCTGGATACTCGTATGAACATAAAACAATTGAAGGATTTAGTTTTCTTCATTTAAGCGGCGTTGGCTGGTATGGTGAGTTTGGCAATTTGCAGGTGATGCCGACGACCGGCGCGATGCATTACGCAAGAGGCCGGATCGATCACCCTGGTGAAGGCTGGCGGTCACGATTTCGGCATGAGACAGAGCAGGCATCGGCAAACTACTACGCCATTACGCTTGATGACTACGGCATACGCACCGAAGTAACAGCTGCGCCGCACGCGGGGATGTTACGCTTTACCTATCCTGCCGCGCAAGATGCACACATCCAAATTGACCTAGCGCGGCGAATTGCGGGAACTTCGCGCTGGCAACGGATTAAGGTAGTGAGCGCAAACGCCATCGAGGGCTGGATGGAATGCAATCCAGAGGGCGGTGGATGGGGCGGTGGCGACGGCCATGTGTCATATACGCTATATTTCCATATGGAGTTTTCGAAGTCTCTCACCGAATTCGGTGTGTGGTCAATTGATGTGCCTGCGAAGGGGTTTCCTTCTTCAGACAAGTCTGTGAGCGCACAATATGAATCTGATGCTTACTACGCTGCAGTAAGCGCTGCTCATGTTCTTCCTGGATGTCGAGAGAAGGAGGGAGCACATTTAGGCTTTTACGCCAACTTTGCGACGCATGCAGGAGAACAAGTAATTGTTAAGGCCGGGGTTTCATTTGTAAGTATCGAAGGCGCGCGTCGTAATCTGGAACACGACATCGAAGACTGGAAATTTGAGCAAATACGGCAGAGGGGCGAACGCCAATGGGAACAGTTTCTGCAGAAGATCGAAGTGGAGGGTGGCACGAAGGATGAGTACGCGATCTTTTCCACTGCGCTGTATCATGCATCGATCGACCCGCGTACGGTCTCGGATGTGGATGGAAAGTTTCGTGCTGGCGATGGGAAGATCAAAACATCGCAGATCTATCGGCGACGCACAGTGTTTAGCGGTTGGGATGTTTTTCGCGCAGAGTTTCCTTTGTTGACGATCATAGATCCCGATGTTGTTAGCGACCAGATCAACTCGCTGGTTGATTTGGCTCAGGAAAGCGGTAAGGGATATTTAGAACGCTGGGAGTTGATGAACGCTTACAGCGGATGTATGGATGGCGATCCGGCGATTTCAATAATCGCCGATGCTTATCAAAAAGGCTTTCGTAACTTCGATGCCGAGCGGGCCTATGCCGCTTGTGTGCAAACTGCTTCAGGCGCTGCTGAATACACCAACCGAAAAGCGAATGACTTCTATCTCAGCAACGGATATGTACCGGGAAGTCTGAGTTGGACACTCGACGACGCATACTATGATTGGTGCGTAGCCACGCTTGCCAACGCACTCGGCAAACAGGCTGACGCCGAGGTATACTTTCATCGCGCAGCAAATTACAAAAACTGCTACGACCAATCGGTTAAAAACATGCGCGCTCGCGATAAGGATGGGAGCTGGCACCCGTGGCGCGGCAAAATAGCATTTGGTCAAGGCTGCACCGAAAGCAATCCCGGACAGCAGAACTGGTTTGTTCCACATGACATTCAAGGGTTGATCGATTTGATGGGGAAAAACGAGTTTGTGGGCGCGCTCGAAGAACTTTTCGAAAAAACACCGACGTCGTTTGGGTGGAATGAATATTACAACCATTCAAACGAGCCGGTACACCACATACCTTATCTGTTTGTATACGCAGATAAACCATGGCTGACGCAGAAGTGGGTGCGCCGTATTCTGAAGGGGGCCTACCATAATGATGTAAACGGCATCTGCGGAAACGATGATGTCGGCCAGATGTCGGCTTGGTATGTATTGAGCGCCCTTGGCTTTTATCCAGTCTGCCCCGGAGACAATACTTATATTCTGGGTAGCCCTGTTTTTCGTAAGGCGGTGATTCATTTGGGATCTGAAGAGCGTCGAAATAGGACGTTTATGATTCTTGCGCATGGCAATAATGACGAAAATGTTTATGTGCAGAGTGCTCGGCTCAACGGAAAACCGCTAGATCGAGCATGGATTCGACATGAGGAAATTACCGCTGGTGGTGTGCTTGAATTTACGATGGGATCGCAGCCGAATATGTCTTGGGGCACTTCAAGCGCGATGAAGCCGCCTTCGATGAGTATACGTAAAACCGTAAAAAAATCCCGTGCACAATGCTTGTCTGAAAAACAGCTTTAATTGTTTTTTGTTGCTTATGACTCTGTAAGTCGATAAATCTAAAAGGAAAATGGGACAAAAGCGTTTTGCTTTGACTGTGTTTTGATCGATTCAGTCAAAAAAGTAATTATTTCTTTGTTGACAAGCCGAGATTACGGGCTATTATGTATCAAACGCGCATTTATGGTAATAATGTGAGCGCAAATTGCAGCATTTTTGTTGACAATATGAAAACGCATACAGACGGAAGCCGTTATTTAAAGGAGACATATCCAGTGAAAAAACTTGTTCACAATTTAAAACATAAAATCCGCAGAATGCCACGTGTTGTGGTCGTTACTGCGTTTTTTTTGTTTAGCTTGTTCGTTCAGGTAAACGCGCAGTCTTCGAGCGCCGTCCTGAGTGGGCATGTGATCGACAAAAGCCAGGGCGCAGTGCCCAACGCCAGCGTCCTGCTGGTCGAAGAAACCACGAAGTTCGTGTATTCGGCAACCACCGACGCGTCAGGCGATTTCAACTTTACCTTTGTGCAGCCCGGAACCTACTCCGTGACCGTGACCGCTCCCGGCTACAAGGAATTTCACAAAGTGCACATTGTCATGTTCGCCCAGCAAAGTATATCTACTGGCAACATCACACTGGAAGTCGGTTCGAGAAGCCAGTCGGTCACCGTGCTGGCGGATCTGACTCCTCTCCAGACGACAACATCTGATCGTGCCGGCGTTGTCGATTCAGATCAGATCGATAACTTGTTGATGATTGGCCGCGATCCAATGGGTCTGATGAGAACCTTGGGCGGAGCGGTCGGCGCGAACGGAAATGATTTTGTTACCGCTACAGACATTCCGGGAATGAACGGCGCTCTGAGCGAATACGTCATGGCCTCCGTTGATGGCGTTCTTTCGAATCTAAAGGGCACCACGATGGATACGGCATTCAATGCCGATTCAATCAAGGAAATCACAGTACAACAGTCGAACTACCGCGCAGAGTACGGTACATCGTCGGGCTCTCAGATCAACTTTGTTACTAAGAATGGTACCCAGACTTTTCATGGCGGGCTTTACTATTACTTCCGCAATGAAGATCTGAACGCCAACTCCTGGATCAACAAATACAACGGTGTAGCGCGTCCTGAATATCGCTATAACACCGCCGGCGGTACGATTGGCGGACCGGTATACTGGCCGGGTCGCTTCAATGCGAATAAGGACAAATTGTTCTTCTTTTTCAATTTTGAAGACTCACCAATCACCACCCCGAGCGACCTGCAGAAATACCGAGTGATTACCGCCAAGGAACTCTCGGGAGACTTTTCGGCTACTTACAGAAGCGGCACTACCACGCAGGACTATACAACGCTTCTCCATATTAAGGAACCCTCAGCCGCGCAGGGAACCTGCAGCCCGTATTATTCTGCAACAGCAGTAACAACGGGTTGCTATCCGGGGAATGTCGTCACCGGAACCCTTAATAGCAACGGCCTGGCAATGCTGAAAATGATTTATAACTGGACGGTTGTCAAAAACCCGAATAACGTAATAAACAATTTGGCTGTGACCAAAAACAATTACAACTATGCAATCGTGAACCCGATTGACCGCAGCAACCTTCAGAACGTTGGCCGTATCGATTTTTCTCCTAACGACAAATGGCACACGTTCTTCCGCTGGGAGGGTTCTCCCCAGCACGATAAAGAGCGCGAAAACGGCTGGATGTTCATGGATGATTGGGTGACAACCGCGCCTAACTATGCAGCAAACATTACATACACAATTACGCCTAATATCGTCAATGAGTTTAACGCCGGAATGGCGGCCCAAATTGAAAATGATCACTACAGCCAGTCCGATCTGGCTGAGTTTCAGACGACAAACAATAGCATTAGCCTACCGGCATTATATTCTGGCACGAATCCGCTGAATTTACTTCCTGATGCGGGTTTTGGGACTGGCCCCGGAATCAGTTTTGACAGCCATTTTCCCTATCACAACGTTGCTCGCACGGTCACCGTTTCAGATAATTTAACCTGGGTATGGCACAACCATGATTTCAAATTTGGCGGAATATATTTAAAACAAATCATGTCGCAGCCAAGCCACAATGCCCTTCCCGGTTTCACTTTTAGCAGTTCTAACCAAGACACGAACGACACCAACTTCGGGTTCTCGAACGCGGAGCTTGGCGTCCTCCCATCCTTTAGTGAAGGGAAGGTTGTGTCAAAGCCAGATGCGGCTACATTGGTTGAAGAATGGTATTACCAGGATAGCTGGAAAGCCGCAAAGAATCTAACATTGGACTTGGGATTGCGCCAATCTTATATTCCAGCAGAAATTGTGCATACTGGAAATAACTGGCTGCCTAGCCTGTATAACGCATCTAAAGCGCCAAATCTGTACGCATACGGTGAGGATTCAAGCGGTAATGCAGTTGCAGTTGACCCGGCTACAGGCATTACATATCCGCGTGCCTATCGTGGATTTTATGTTCCAAATAGCGGAGTAACGGATAACGGCGCCCTTTATATGAATACGGCCGGTTATCCTAAGAATGGCGTAGATGGGGAGGGCTGGAAGTGGGCGCCTCGTTTCGGCTTTGCATGGGAATTTCTGCCTAAAACAGTTTTGCGCGGAAATTACGGAATCTTCTACAATGCTCGTACCCCTGTCAGCGATGCTGCTTCTCTTAGTTCCAACGCCCCATACAACCGCAGCGTTACCCAGTATTACAGCAGCATCAACACAACCGACTCCAATTATTATCTCAATTCCGGAAACAACTTGTTGAGTCCTTTTGGGGTCACTGCGATTCCTCTTCACCGTCCCGCACAATACACGCAAAATATTACCCTCGGAATTCAGCGAGAACTTCCCTATGCGGTTCTCTTCGATATCGCTTTTGTCGGAGCTTTGAACCGGCATGAAATGATGTATCAAAACATCAATGAAGTCCCATATGGAGCGCAGTATAAACTTTCAAACCAAATCTACGGCGTATCGGGTAACCCTTTGCCGTCAAATTACTATAGACCCTACCCTGGGTTGTCTAGCATTAATATGCAAAACTACGGGTATAATTCAAACTATTACAGCATGCAGGTGAAAGGAACCAGACGCTACCGCAACGGGTTGGAATTTGGAGTAGTTTATACGTTCTCCCAGCAGATGGCGTATAACTACTATTACGGTGAAGGCATAGCCACATATCTAAATCCAAGAACGGTCAATTATGGGCCGTCACTTATCAATCGAAAACACAACCTTGTTGTTAACTACATTTACAACTTTCCCCATGTTAGCAAAGTACTAGGGGACAAATCGTCGTTCAATAACTCAATTACGCGCGCAGCGCTTGACAATTGGAAAATTTCCGGCGTTGCGTGGCTGCAAGGTCCGCAACCGTACAACGATGTTTACGAATCTTTTGACAGCGGCGAAAACGTAACCGGCGGCGGTGATGGCGATGATATTTTGGAGGTTTGCGATCCATGGAAAACCAAGATTCCACATGTAACCAGAACCTATAAGGAGTGGTTCAATACTAGCTGCTTTGTCCCTATGCTAGCTGGTTCGTATGGAACGACTGCCAATCCGAATGGTACGCAGTATTCTCTTGGTAAAGGCAACTTGGCTCCCAATACTCCGGTGTTCTTGCCGGATATCGTGAACTTTCAAACCGCGCTGTTTAAGGATATCCCGCTGAAGGACAACATGAAACTTCAGATTCGTGTTGAAACCTACAACACCTTTAATCACACCGAATTTAGCGGTCTGGATGGTGGTGGTGAGTGGGCGAATGCGGATTCGCAGGATCCAAGCGTCAATCCACAACTAAATGAAACGTTTGGTCAGTTGAATTCAACGCAAAATCCGCGTTATGTTCAGCTTGCCGCGCGATTCACTTTTTAGACTTATTTTTAGCTAAAATAAATAAAAGGATTGTTAACTTAAAGAGGGCGAAGCGTGATACGCTCCGCCCTCTTTAATATGCATTGTTTGTCTATGCGCGCAATTTTCTTGACTCTTCTGCTTTGGGTATGTCTACAATTAGGAAATATATTTTGCTTAAGCTTAATTGCCTTGGAGAAATCGATGATAAATGAATCAAAACAACTGGAGTGCAACCGCCGTACTTTTGGATGGCTGATGACTGGCATCGGAGCTTCAGCTCTTATAACGGGAAGCAGGACGGCACAGGCCACAACCGGTATGCGCAGCGCTGTAGTCGGCAAATGTACTACCTTGCGCACGCGTTTTGCAGCGTTTGAAATTGACGCCACCGGGCGACTGACAAAAATTTTTTTTCAAGGCCGTAACTATGCAACATATGCTGCCCCTCTGTTAAGTCTACGTATTGCCGGTGCATATCACGCACCAACTAGTGCTCAGTGGAATTTGGAGCGTACACAATGCGCTTTGCAGTATCAAAAGGTTGGTGCTATAGTCCAGCTCGCTGTATGCGAAAAGCCCACGCACATTACCTTCGAGTTGACTAAATTGAAAAGCGCGCGAGCAATTGACTTAGTTTTGTGGGGGTCGTATCCAACGATAATTGACGAGACTGTTGGCGAAATGGTCGGCGTAGTGCGCGACGCGAAATGCGCTATCGGCATTCAAGCGCTTAATGTGAAGACTGAAGGCGGCTACCCGGCCGAAGAGAGCGATATTGAGTCTGATGAGCGCGAGGCTGACGATCCGGGTAACTATCCTGGCCTTCCAGAAGAACTGAAGCAGATGCAGCGTTGGCGCGGTGATACGGCGCGGCTTACGGCCACGGGTAGTGATCTGCAAGCTTATTGTCGCAATCGTGATAGTCTGCGCGTCATTCACAATTGGGGCTGGGACGATTTCGATGCGCAGCCCTATAACGATGGCGGTGTGATTGGTAGCAAGATTGCCTTATTTGCAGTTCCGTCATCCGAAACCCTGGCTACGATCAGCGCGATCGAAATTGCCGAGGGACTACCGCATCCAATGTTGGATGGAGTATGGGCTAAGCAATCGATACATGCTACCGATGCTTATCTGATTGCTGACTTCAGCGAAGCTTCGATTAACCGCGCAATAGAAATGACCAAGCGAACTGGGCTGAAATATCTCTATCACAGCTCTCCTTTTGAAACTTGGGGGCACTTTGAATTGAAATCTGATCTTTTCCCGCATGGTTGGGACGGTTTCAAATATTGCGTAAATGAAGGGCGCAAGGCAGGCATCAGAGTTGGCTTCCATATGCTCTCGAATTTCATTACAACAAATGATGCGTACGTAACGCCAAAACCAGATCCGCGATTAGCGCGTGTTGGAACCGACAAATTAATTACGGCAATCGATTCTATACAGACTGAAATTACCGTCGTCAAGTTGGATTTTTTTCGCAAGTTAAGTGCGCTCAATACTGTGATTATTGACGACGAGCTGATTCAATACGAGAGTGTTTCGTCTGGCATGCCGCTTCGTCTACTTAAGTGCAAGCGCGGTGCCTTTGGTACTACGGCTACAGCGCATGCGGCTGGGAAGCCGATTAGCCGACTTCTAGATCATGGCTACAAGGTCTTTCTTACCGACACAAACCTTTGCATTGAAGTAGCTCATAATTTGGCTGATTTCTGTAACCATACTGGCGCGCAGCAAACCTCGCTTGACGGACTTGAAGGCAACTGGTCGACGGGCATGGGACAATATGGCTGCTCGCTCTTTACCAAAGCATGGTGGGACGCGATGGATCCCAAAATTCGTCCTTCTTTCATAAATGATGCCAGTATGCCGCACCACTTCACTTGGCATATTGCCACGCGGTACAACTGGGGCGAACCTTGGAATGCTGGTTTTCGTCAGAGTCAGACAATGATGCGCCTGAAGTATCAGATTTTCTATACGCGCAATCTGATACCACGTATGTTGGGCTGGTTCACGATTAGGAAAGAGACAACTATTGCCGATGCCGAGTGGCTTGGCGCACGCTCGGCCGGCTTTGATGCGGGCTTCGCGCTTGCCATTCGCTTTGAAAGTCAGGCGCAACAAGCTGCCGCAAGCAGCGTGGCTATTGAACCCGAAAAGCTTGCAATTCTTGATGCGATCAAGCGCTGGGAAGCGGCACGACAAAGCGAAGCTTTCCCGGCCAGCGTAAAAGCGGCATTGCAGGATGTAACGCGTGAATTTCACCTTGCCGATGTGAGGCCGGGTGAATGGGAATTGCAACCAACCAACCCTCCAGGACCGGCGCTGCGAATTAAGAGCAAAGGAATTTCATCTTAGTCGTTCGTATACCCTACCGGTCGTGGAATTCAGTGAGGCACAAGATGAAATTGACGCGTAGAAGCAGTTTAAAGATTGTGGGTGCGGCCGCAGCAACTTCCCTTATGAGCGCTACTGAGGGCTTTGCCACTCCGTATGTGCGCCGTACAGGAGGCAACCTGCTTTGGAATCATGAGTGGGAGTTTCAGCTTGGCCCTTACGGAGCTTCGTGTACACCGCAGGCTGCGACCGAAGCGCCTAGTCAACCGCAACAGACATCATGGGAGCGCGTTGAACTTCCTCATTGCGGCGTGGAAGAGAAGTACGACGTATCGGCCAGCTTCCAGGGAATTTGCTGGTATCGCAAGCGTTTTGTACCGACTCCGTCGATGCGCGGGCGTCGTGTGACGCTTGAATTCGAAGGCGCCATGCAACTGGCTGATGTGTGGATCGACGGACATCACGCGCTGCGCCATATTGGCGGCTATCTTCCCTTTTTTCTAGATTTGACTGAGTTCGCTGCAGGGCAGCGTGCAGCCATGATTACGGTGCGGCTCGACAATCGCGATAACGCACAGATTCCGCCTGGACGCCCACAATCAAAACTTGATTTCTGCTACTTTTCAGGCCTCTATCGCAATGTGTGGCTCCATATTACCGACAAGCTACACATTACGGATGCGATTGAGGCTAACCGCGTAGCCGGCGGCGGTATTTTTGTCCGTTATAAAGATGTTTCTGCGAAATCTGCGACCGTTCTTGTTCAAGCCGATATAGCCAACGAGCGCGCAAAAATCTGTACATACGAGGTGCGCGGCATTTTGTGCGATACCAACGGCAACCAAGCGGCTACTTTCCATGTTCCTGCCGCTTCAATCGATCCGAGCCAATTCCACTGCTTCCAGCGCACGATGACTGTGTCTGATCCGCATCTCTGGTCTACGCGCAAACCGCATCTTTATACGCTTACCGTACAAGTTGTTGAACATGAGCACATTATCGATGAGCGCATGCAGCGCATCGGCATCCGCACTTTGCGCGCCGATCCCAAGCTGGGATTCTTCCTCAACGGCGAGCATCTAGTGCCTAGCGGTGCCAATCGCCATCAGGCGTATCCGTATGTAGGCAATGCACTCTCCGATCAGGCGCAGTATCGTGACGCGCAGCTACTCAAGGAAGCCGGCTTTGACATCATTCGTCTTTGCCACTATCCGCAAGCAACGGCGTTTCTTGACGCTTGCGACGAGTTAGGTCTGCTGACCATCGAGTGTGTTCCCGGCTGGCAATTCTTCGATTCCAGCCCGACCTTTCGGGAAAACGTGCATCAGAACATGCGCGATCTAGTGCGCCGTGATCGTAATCATGCTTGCGCTATTTTGTGGGAAAGCTCGCTGAACGAAACCAATGGCAACGATGAGATTATTCTCGAATTGGTCAAAATCGCGCGTGAAGAATATCCGGACGACCAGATGCTAACCTGCGGCGATATGATGGGGCATAACTTTAGTCAAATTCCATACGATGTGCCCTACAGCGGATGGGATGGCCACACACATACTCGTCCCAACTTTGCGGACGGCATGTCGAGTCTGCATCGCGAGTATGGAGACAACCAGTTTGGCGGCTACAGTCGCTACAGTCGCGGTGACGGTGAGACATTGATGTTGGTGCAGGCTTGGGGCTATCAGACGGCGCTCAATCAACAGATGCAACTTCCTTATACTTGGGGCCAGTGTATCTGGGAAGCGATCGATAACTGCCGCGGCGGCTCGAAGCGTATTGCTACCTGTGGGGCCATGGATCAGTTCCGGCTGCCAAAGTTTCTTTATGCCTTTTATCAGAGTCAGCGCGATCCGCGGCTTTCGAGTCGGCTTTGCGACTTGGGCCCGTTCGTGTTTATCGCGAATTATTGGACGGCGAAATCGCCGCGCAACGTAGTTGTGTTTTCCAATTGCGACGAGGTCGAGTTGAGTTTAAATGGCCATCTCCTCGAGCGGCGCCGTCCTGACAGTGGGCCGGACGTGCCCTTCGGCGACAACAGCAGCTTCGATCTGGATTATTGGCTAAGTAACGGCGGTTTTCCCGCTGAGGTGCGCAAGGATCGTGTCGAGTCGCCGATCTATAACGGCGGCAACTGCCGCTCGCTGACTCATCCTCCTTTTACCTTTATGGGCTTAGCCTTTGCGCCAGGTGAGTTAAAGGCCACTGGTTACCTGCAAGGCCGGCCGGTGCGGACCGCCATCCGGCGTACACCTGGCAAGTCGACGCGCGTGTGTCTGCGAGCGGCCGCCGAAGGCCGCAAGTTCGTTGGAGATGGCAGCGATCTAATCCTTGTTTACGCGGAAATTTGCGACGAAAATGGCACAATCATGCCTGATGCCACCTCAGCGATTCGGTTTGATGTGCGCGGACCGGCCCGGCTAGTGGGCAACAATCCCCGCCAAGCCGAAGCCGGCGTGGCTTCGATCCTGTTACGCTCTACGGCCGGATTGCGCGGAGTCGCCCTTAGCGCGGAGGCGGACGGGCTTCAGCCAGCAACCCTTTCGCTGATGCCGGATAAACCTCGTCTCCCAAGTTCCATTTTCCGTCCGGCCTAATCGTGAAGAACAATCCTGCAGTTCGATTGTGCCGCGCAAAGCAATGCTGCAGACTGCAAGTTGATGCGTCAGCCCTTACATAATGCGTTTTTTAAATTATCGAGGCTGACATTCTGATAAAGCAAAAGGAGAAAAGAATGACGCGTTGTACACGTCGGCGGTTTTTGGCGCTAACTTCGGCGGTAACGACAATGGCAGCTTCGCGGAAACTTGCTTTTGCCCAATCAGGCTTTAAACCGCGTGCAGCTTCCGGACTGAAACTTTGGTATCGTGCGCCTGCCGCGCAATGGGTAGATGCACTGCCTATCGGCAACGGGCAGTTGGGCGCGATGGTTTATGGTGGCGGACCGCTTCATCCGATCGATCCCCAAAAATCCGTGGACAATGAAGATCAGGGGCCAGTGCCATCGACTCCTGCGCTGGAAACTTTGGTGCTGAATTCCGGTACGTTATGGTCGGGACAGCCCTTCGATGGCAACAACTTGGAAGCAAAGCAGTATTTGCCCGCCATCCGCAAGGCTGTATTCGAGCAGAAGGACTATCATCTAGCCGATCATCTCTGCCATAAGTTGCAAGGTCTCTTCGGAGAAGCCTTCCAGACGCCAGGCACTTTGCATATCGATTGTGCGCACTCGGGCAAGCCTACGGGGTATCGTCGAGAACTAGATCTGCAAACGGCCGTGGCCACGACATCCTACAAGGTAAATGGCGTTACATTTGATCGTCAGGTTTTCTCCTCGGCACCTGATCAGGCAATTGTTTTGCGCCTCAACGCCAGTCAGCCCGAAGAGCTGAACGCAACCGTTTGGATGAACGGAGCGTTGATCCATTCCGTCACGCCTGACGGCGCAACGCGTCTACTGGTTGCAGGCAAAGCTCCAATGCATGTAGCCGGAGCTGGCCATCCCGGTAGCGAAAAGCCGGTCATTTATTCCGAAGTTCCCGGCAAGGGCATGTACTACGCGGTTGTCATAGAGGTCAAAGCCGAGGGCGGTCGCATTACGGCCGGCGAGGGAGGCTTGCGCATCGAAAAGGCAACTGCCTGCACCATCGTGCTGACGGCAGCCACCGGCTTTCGCAGTTACGACAAAATTCCCGATACGCCGCAAGTTGAACTGAACCTGTGCGCGACCCAACAGGCAACGGCTGCGATCCGGCAAAGTTATGCCGCACTATTGCGCCGTCATCTCGCCGACTACCGCAGTTACTTTGATCGCGTCTCGCTCGATTTGGGTACAGGCTTAGCCGAGGAACTGCCGACCGACGAGCGCTTGCAGCACTTCGCGGCGAACCCCGATCCCTCGTTGCTGGCTCTCTACTTCCAGTATGGACGCTACTTGTTGATCTCCAGTTCCCGGCCCGGTTCGCAGCCGGCAAATCTACAAGGCATGTGGAACGACAAGATACAGCCGCCCTGGAGTTCAAATTACACTGCGAACATCAATGTTGAAATGAATTACTGGCCAGCAGAGACCTGCAATCTGAGCGAATGTGCCGAGCCACTGATGACCTTCGTCGAGGAGTTGAGCCACACCGGCGCTCGCGCCGCGCGAGAAACCTACGGCTTGCCTGGATGGTGTTCGCATCACAATATCGACCTCTGGCGCACAGCCAATCCCGTTGGTATGGGCGTGGGTGCGCCCACTTGGGCCAACTGGTGTATGAGCGGTCCGTGGCTTTGTGCGCATCTTTACGAGCACTATCGCTTCACGCGCAATCGTGAGTTTCTGCGTACGCGCGCTTATCCCGTTATGAAAGGCTCAGCCGAATTCTGCTTGGCTTGGCTTATCGAAGACGAAGAAGGCCACCTGACGACTTGCCCGTCGGAATCGACCGAAAACGGCTTCAGCGCGCAGGATGGAAAAACTGCGGCCACCAGTGCGGGTTGCACCATGGATATGGCGCTGATCGGCGAACTCTTTGCTAACTGCATTGAATCTGCTAAAGAACTCGGCATCGATGCGGAATTCGCGCAACGGCTCGCAGCGGCGCGTGCGCGGCTGATTCCTTACCATATTGGCCGCTTTGGTCAGTTGCAGGAATGGTCTGTTGATTTTCCAGAGCCCAATCCGGATCAGCGTCATATGTCACACATGTATCCGCTTTATCCGGGGGGTGAATTTTCGTTGCGTGATACACCGGCACTGGCAAAGGCTGCACAGGTTTCCCTTGAACGCCGGCTTGCCGCCGGTGGTGCTTACACTGGGTGGAGCCGCGCTTGGGCCATCGCCTTTTGGGCGCGTCTTGCCAATGGCAATAAGGCTTGGGAGTCGTTGAGCATGTTGATGCAACACAGCACCAATATAAATCTTTTCGATACACATCCGATGGACAAGTCGGCGATCTTCCAGATTGACGGCAACTTCGGCGCTACCGCCGCAATCGCCGAAATGCTGGTGCAGAGCCACACCGGTACCATTGACATTCTGCCAGCGTTGCCTGCGGCTTGGGACACAGGAGAGGTGAAAGGGCTACGAGCGCGTGGCTCCTTGCGCGTTGATGTGCAATGGAAAAACGGAAAAGCTCTTCGCGCCACCGTGCGTCCCGATTTTCACGGTATGTATCAGTTTCGTGCGCCGGCCGGGCAAAAGATAGTGGCCATTGAAAATGGCCATCGCTTGTCGCTTAGCTTCCAGAACGATGGCAGTGCGGCGACTAAACTTGAAGCCGGAAAAAGTTATCTGCTGCGATTTGATTAATAAGCATTCCACTGCAATTTCAGCTGGCAATATCCTGGCTTGAATGCAATGTCAGAATTTTTGGAAAACCATTTTAGAAAGTAAAGAGCGGAGAATAAAAACTTCACCAGGAGGGTTCGATGAGTAGGGTTTTAAAGATTGGTCGCGCGTTGGCGTCATTTTTGATCTTAGCTTCGCTTTCAATGGTGGTTCAGGTTTGGGGACAAGACAGCCGCGAATATACGCACGCCTCGGCTGGTTTGCCGGCGAACGAACGTGCCATTTTGGATCGTTTGGGCAAACTCTATGCCTTGCCTGATGGTATATGGAAAGTTCATCCTGGCGATTTGTCCCATGGCGAGGCGGTTAATCTGGACGACAGCCAGTGGCCGACCGCAAAGGAGGATGACCGGTACGCACAGGATGCAGTGTGGTTCCGCACTATGTATACCGTGCCGGAGACACTCGATGGTTATGATTTGACTGGAGCTCGCATCTGGTTCCAATTCCGCGCGCACGTCGATGGAGCGATGCCCGAGATTGTTTACTTTGATGGGCGCCGGGTTGCGTTGGGTGAAGCGCTGGAGCCGATTGTGCTAACTGAGCACGCCAAGCCCGGTGAAAAAATCGTTGTAGCGGTCAAACTGTTGTACACGCCCGACGACAAGGTTTTCCGCGCGGCCGGGCTACACATCGATTTGCCCGAAGGCCGCCCGAATCCTGTCGATCTTCGACAGGAACTTCTGGCGGCTGAGGAATTGATGCCGGTGCTGGCACCAAATGACTTTGGACCTGCGGCAACTCTGCATCAGGCGATTACAACCATCAACATCAAGGCACTGAATGCGCACGATCAGGCTAAATTTGACTTGAGTTTGCAAGTTGCCAACGCCAAACTCGCCGCGCTGAAACCGCTATTGCAACAACGAACCTTCCATCTGGACGGCGATGCACACATTGACGCAGCTTGGCTTTGGCCTTGGACCGAGACTGTCGACGTGGTCAAGCGCACCTTTTCTACCGCGCTGCAATTGATGCATGAATATCCCGGCTATACCTTTACGCAATCGGCAGCCGCCTATAACGAGTGGATAGCTGACAAATATCCGGACATCAATAAAGAGATTGCCCAACGCATTAAGGAAGGGCGCTGGGAAATGGTCGGTGGCATGTGGGTTGAACCCGATCTGAATATGCCCGACGGCGAGTCGCTTGTCCGTCAATTGCTGGTCGGCAACCGCTGGTTTCGGCAGCACTACGGCGTTGCCGCGCGTATTGGCTGGAATCCCGATTCTTTCGGTTACACTTGGCAGTTGCCGCAAATCTATAAGAAGAGTGGCGTTGACTATTTCATTACCCAAAAAATCTCTTGGAACGACACCAACGACATCCCTTTTAAACTCTTTTGGTGGGAATCGCCTGACGGCTCGAAAGTGCTGGCTTATTTCCCGCGCGATTATGGTAGCCAGAACATGAATCCCGTGCGGCTGGCGCACGACATGAAGCTGGTCGAAGCGTATGCGCCTGGATCAACCGAGCTTCTCGATCTGTATGGCGTCGGCGATCACGGCGGTGGTCCCACGCGCGCCATGCTTGACGAAGGCTTCCATTGGACTGGATTTGCCGCCGGAAATGCTGGTCGCATCACGCCCAAATACGAGTATGGTACGGCACAATCGTTCTTCGACAAGATCGAGAAGCAGATCATCTCTCAGGGCCCTGAGTGGAACTATCAGTCGATCGCCAAAGGTTACACGCTGCCAACCGCCGTTCCCGGTAAAATTTCCATTCCTACTTGGAAATCGGAATTGTATCTGGAATACCATCGCGGCGTCTTCACTACGCAGTCCAATCACAAACGGAATATGCGCGAGAGTGAAGAAGAATTACTGAACGCCGAAAAGTGGGCCTCTCTGGCTTGGCTCGATGGCAAAAACTATCCCGGCTCGGAGATCACCGAAGATTGGAAGAAGGTGCTTTTTAACCAGTTCCACGATTTAGCCGCCGGTTCGGGCATCGGCATCATTTACAAGGATGCGCAGAATGATTACGATGCCGTTCGTTGGTCTACAAACGAAATCTCAGTCGGCGCGTTGAACACACTGGCTGCAACCACTGACACTCGTGGTAAGGGCATTCCCGTGGTGGTCTTCAACCCACTGGGCTGGGATCGCTCAGGCAATGTGCAAGTCGATGTCCGTGCCGATGCCTCGAATTTCCTTGTTGTTGACTCGACGCAAAAAAACAAGTCGGCGTTACCGTTGGCGGCGCGCGTTGACGAAAAAACTGGCATCATGCATTTGACGGTGTATGTGGCGTCGGTTCCGGCACTTGGTTACAAGGTCATTCATCTTGTGCCAGGAAAGGCTGGCGCTGCATCTGGCGTAAAGGCCAGCGAAACCGCTTCCGCAATAGAATTGGGCGACGGTAAGCTTCGCGTCGCTATCGATAAGAAGTCAGGCTGCATAACCAGCCTTGAACAAGGAGGCTTTGAGATGCTAGCCAAAGGAACTTGCGGCAACGAATTGCAGCTCTTTAAAGACCAGCCGCGGCACTACGATGCTTGGAATATCGATCCCGGTACGCTTGATGCACAACCCATCCGGCTAGATATGGCAGACAATGTCGAATTGATCGGTGCCGATACGCCGCAGCCGGCCATTCGCGTCACGCGCACTTGGCAGAATTCGAAGTTTGTGCAAACCATCACAATTCCTCCGGTCTCCGGACAGGTCGATATAGCCAATAGCATCGACTGGCACGAACGGCACTTGTTGTTGAAGGTCGCTTTTCCGCTGGCGGTTACAAGCAACTTTGCTACTTACGAGATCCCCTACGGAACCATTGACCGAGCCACGACACGCAACAATTCTTGGGAGCAAGCGCAGTTCGAGGTTCCGGCCATGCGCTGGGCCGATCTGGGCGACGGCAAGCATGGATTGAGTTTGATCAATCAGACAAAGTATGGCTACGACGCTGTGGGCAATCTGCTGCGGCTTTCGCTGCTGCGTTCGTCCACCTCGCCTGATCCGGAGGCCGATCAGGGCCATCACGAATTCCGCTATGCAATCTATCCTCATGACGGATCATGGAAAGATGCGCTGACCATGCGTCACGGCTGGGAGTACGATTATCCGCTCGTTGCAACGTCCGTCACGGCACATTCAGGACTGCTACCTTCCTCGCATTCGTTTATCTCTGTCTCTCCAGAAAATGTGGTGCTGACGGCGGTCAAAAAAGCCGAGGACGCGAAGGGGCTCGTTTTTCGCGTCTACGAGTGGGCGGGCAAGACGTCAATAACGGAGTTTCATGTCCCGGCTACCGCTACTGGTGCCACCGTCACTAACATGTCGGAGACGCCCGAGGGCGCAGCGCTCGCTGTTGTTGACAATGTAGTTAAAGTTCCGATCCACCCGTATGAAATTCTGACCGTGCGAGTTAACTATCCGTCTGGGGGAACGAAAGAATAAGCGACTGCTAATGCGAAGCTGCGTTCAAATATGGTGTCTGCCGTATCAGCCTGATCCCGCTTGGGCAGGCGTTAGGAGGCTATGCCGACCGTCAATCAAGGCTTAGCCCACGGCCGTAGCCAGTTCAAAGCCGGAAACCAAATAAAAGGTTTTACTTGATAGAAATGGCCAAATCCAGATTCTGGACTTGGCCATTTCCTTTTAATTGTAGAATTTACAAATGTTTTACGACCAGTGTGTATTTTTATTTTTTGCATTGTCGCGTGACTATGAGCCCGCCAAGGTGCAATTGGAAAGCTTTTCATTAAGAGACACAGCTCATGTTCAGAGGTTAAGTAGTACCGGTCAGAGATTTCTTGGTCAGGCAATTTGCAGACAAGACGGGGTAGCCCAGTCAATAAGATCTTGCCGCCGCTCGATGCACTTCGTTAATTCATACTTCATGCTATTGCACGCTTCCAAGCGATGCGGCGCTATCTACCAAAAATAAGTAGTTTCGACCTTTGGTGTTCCTGGTTCGCCATCGATGATCTGGGTACTAAGCACAATTTCTATATTATTTCGTTTGTTGGCACCACGTGTAGCTTCAACCATGCCATCGGAATTCGTGACAAATTCGGCGGCAGCAATGGTGCCTCCTAGCCCAACTCCGGCTATTATGATTGCTAGTTTTCCTGTTGTCGGATCAATAAAGCGGGCAACGATTGCATAATCTTCGTAATTGTTTGTACCAATCTGTTGCTGGCGATTGATTTTCCACTTTAGCGGAAATGGGTGAGCGCTATCAATAACACCAAATTCAGTCATGTCGGGACTGTTTGAAAAGCGGTAACGTAAAGATTGACTGAAGCGCAAAGTCCACACGTTGTCGAAGGCACCTATAAAAATAACTGGACCATTGCGAAGGTCAAAAAGTGATGTTGTACTTTCCCCCTTAAGGGTGTACTGCTTGTTATTCGTTTGAAGAAAATTTCCAATCTTAATGATAGGATTAAGATCATCAATGATTACCGTGGTTAGACTGCTTTTGAAAGCCATCTGGCGTTCTGGATTGGAAGCATCCCGCAATGAAATTATTGGATAAGGACGTTGATCAGCAATACATAGTAGGATTGGTGCGTTAGAATTAATCACGGGTGCCCAGAAAGAAGTCTGCGAAGTATGTAGATGTGCAAAAATATGGTATAAAATAATTCCTGTTGAAACTATGCTTATAGCTATTATAAGGATCAAACCTGTCAAGCGAAAATGCAAAATTAGCGATCTTGCTTTTCCCTTAAGACCAGAAGAAAGATTAATAGGCGCTGATTTGCATTTTTCATTTTCTACAATGGTTTCGGGCCAACAAAAATAAGGGACGTAAGAACCGGAAGGCAAAGAAATGCGAAGTTCGTTTTCGTGTCCGCATTCTTGGTAGTACTGAGCGATTCGCTTACGAATTTCTGCGGCAGTGACTCGTACTATCGAATCATCGCCCGTGTCATAATCGGTTTCTCGACCAAAGATTTCCACCCCAAGAGTTCGTTCTTTTAGTAGTTCATTTTGCCCTAAAATAGTCTGCTCGGTTACAAATTTAAGAAAAGCAGGTATGCGTTTACTATGACTGAAGAAGGTACTCGACATCATTCTGTCGAGCTGCTGTCGAATAACCTCTTTATCTATTATGATCTGCTTTAAATGTTTCTTATGGTGATCGCTTAAAGTGTCCAAAACGCATTCACCTCAATTTTTATTATAAACGTTTATAATAATCGGGTTTGGAAAACAAAGGAAAATGCGACAACAAATTGTATTTGCTGAATTATGGCGCGCATGTTGCAGTTAAAATCATCGAATGAAACAAATGTGGGGTGATAATATAACCTGTTGATAAAATATAACTTATTCTGGTTCTTAACGGTTAATTACGCGCTTCTTCACCGAAAGTACCTGCCCAATCCTGACTGTATCTCAGTAAAAAGAATGCACTTTGAAAAATTCCGGTTTTCAAGGTATTTGTCTTGGAAGCCAGAAAAATTTCTGTCATCGCAAATCGGGCACTAAGACAGAATTATTAAAGTGGAACGACTGGATTCTGGAAGCCAATTGAAAGGGGTAAAACAAGTGAAATGCAATAGATGGCATATTTTAGCATTAACGGCCGCAGCAATTTTGCTGTTGTGTGTTTCTCCACGAACTGATGCACAGACTACGTACGGATCAATATTTGGTATGGTTCAAGATTCGAGCGGAGGTGTTTTGCCGGGAACAACGGTGGAATTAACTAATATTAACACCACCGATAAACGAACCGCAACCAGCAATGAAACTGGATTATACCGATTTGTAAATATTCCGCCAGCGCAATATCGAATCGACGTGACTCTCAGCGGATATAAACATTTCACACGCATGCCGATTGTTCTGGAAGTTCAAAGTACGATTCAAATAAATTTGAGCATGCAGGTCGGTAATACGTTGGAAACTGTGAATGTAACGGCAGAAGCTCCCCTACTGCAGCCGGCAACATCATCTGTCGGAAGCGTAATTGATCAACGCGAAACCGACGAGTTGCCACTCAATGGTAGAAATCCCATGAGTTTGACTGCCCTCGTTCCCTCAGTGATACCGCAGGGAAAATCATCGCAGACGCCCACTGGGACTAATCCTTTTGGTTGGGGCAACTATCAAATTGGCGGCGGAATGGCAGGCCAAAGTGCGACATACCTTGACGGTTCTCCCGTCAATGCAGCGTACATAAACGTCACCGCTTTAATTCCCACGCAGGATTCATTGCAGGAATTCAAAGTGCAAACCAATTCGCTACCTCCAGAGTATGGCGGTTTTGCTGGCGGTGTTATCAACTTTACAACTCGGTCTGGCGCCAACGCTATTTATGGCAACGCATGGGAGTACCTTCGCAATAAAGTCTTAAATGCTAATACATATTTTAGCAATCAATCTGGACTGGCGCGGCCTGACTTTACTCAAAATCAGTTCGGATTTAATTTGGGCGGTCCTATTTATATTCCGCGTTTTTATAATGGTCACGATAAAGCATTTTTCTTTGTAAATTGGGAGGGATTCCGACTACGCAAGGGAACGACCTATACAGAAACTGTCCCTACATTAGATGAAAGATCGGGAATTTTTACTTCTACAATTTACGATCCATTGACTACCTGCGGCGATAGTGATTCACGCTCGCCTGCTTGTACAGCTGGACAATCAAAATATGATCGTACAGCTTTTAGCGGAAATATAATTCCTAAAAACCGGCTTAATCAGACAGCTCTTGATCTGCTGAAATACTACCCAACGCCCAAAAACTCTAATATTACAAATAATTATACTACCAATTCCAGTGCGGGTGGTAATAATGATGAATTAGTTTCACATCTTGATTATAATTACTCGCAAAAACAACACTTAAGTGGCAGATATACATATTGGACCAATTCTAACTTGTCTACTGATCCAAATAAAAACGGAATTTGCGACGGAGCATGCGCGGAAAGTTTTAATACTCATAATTTTGTATTGGCCGATACGTATGCTTTTTCATCTACATCCATGCTAAATGTTCGGATTAGCTTTGAACGTTTTACATACAAACGCACTCCTACTACGTTGGGATTCGACTTAACCAGTGTGGAAATGCCGTCCTCCTTGAATGAAAGTGCGCAATACAAAGCCGTTCCAGAATTCTGCTTGGACGGATATGATACTGCGGGTATTTATTGCTCACAAGGACAAGGAAGTTACATTACAGACTATAACGATAATGAAAGAATTGCCGGAGATTATACTAAGTTTCTCGGCAACCATACTCTGAAGTTTGGCGCCGAATATCGGCGACTAACTTTAAACTATGTGCAAAATAATGTAGGAGCAGGCTTCTATTATTTTGATACAGGTTATACGTCAAGCAACTCTTCGTCTGGAAGTGGTGGTAATTCCTTGGCTTCCTTTTTGCTGGGATATCCAAACTATGCCTATATTTTAAATACAAACTTTACTGCTGGCGGCCAGCGCTATCCAGCCTTTTATGCCAATGATGATTGGCATGTTACTCACCGTCTAACGCTTAACTTAGGCGTACGCTGGGAACACACAGGGCCATATACTGAACGGCACGATCGTCTGAGCTATTTTGATCGTAAAAGTGTAGACCCAACATTAAGTAATGCCAGTATTACTCAATATCCTGGTACAGTTAAACTAGTAAATAACGACGGATATCACTATCGTACAGGATTCAAACCCATTTGGACTGAGTTTTCACCTCGCGTCGGATTTGGGTTGCTACTGACGTCTAAAACAGTGCTGCAAGCCGGCTATGGTATCACGTGGTTGCCTGGCGATGTATCCAATCAAATTGGTCCTAATGCTGATGCTCTTAATTCTATTTACACCGACATGGTAGTCACCAGCGGTAGTACGATTCCTGTCAACAACATCAGCAATCCGTTTCCCAGTGGTATTATTACAGCTCCCGGCCGGAGTACATCATATGTAAATTCGACTCTTTTGGGCGGAAGTCTTAATGAAGATGATCCTGATAATAAATATGCCTATGCGCAGCAATGGAATATGGGTTTGCAACACGAATTAGTATCAAACTTCCTTATTAATATTACGTATGCAGGTGCTAAGGGAGTTCATCTTCCACTTTATAATCGCAGCATCAACCAATTATCTGATTCGTATTTGCAACTTAAGACTGATCTACTAACAGAGGTAAGCAATCCATTTTATGGAACTATAAGCTCATCGCAGACTGAAGGCGCACAGTATGTACCTAAGGGGCAACTCCTACGTCCTTATCCACAATTTAATGGTGTAGCTATGAATGCGGCAGGGGCTGGAAATTCCAGCTACAACGCTCTGCAAGTGAGAGCGCAAAAGCGTTTTGCTGCTGGAGCATCAGTAATGTTAGCTTATACACACGCAAAACTGATTTCTGACACCGATACGCTAACTTCATGGCTCGAGTCAAGTGTCGGCGGTGCAGGTGGTTCATCGCAGGATGCAAATAATCTACGCGGTGAGCGTGCCTTGTCGAGCAACGATGTAGCAGATCGACTTGTGATCAGTTACGTCTTAGATGTGCCTGTCGGGCGTAGCCAGAAATTTCTCAGCAACGTTAACGGAGTAACCAATCAGATAGTTGGCGGATGGGGAATATCTGGAACAACAACCTTGCAGGGTGGATTTCCTCTAAACTTTACAACGTCGGAAAACATAACGCATTCCTATAACAGTTCTTCACGTCCGAATGTCGTAGCTAACTGTCACAAATCATTCGGAGGAAGTGCTCAATCAAGACTAAATAAATGGTTCAATACCTCCTGCTTCACCCAGCCCGATGCTTATACTTTTGGCGACGAATCGAGAAACGATTCTAATCTAAGGTCAGATGGAATCGCCAACTGGGACTTTTCGTTATCTAAGAACTTCCCTCTATCCGCAAAAAACAAGGCGAATATGCAGTTCCGCGCCGAGTTCTTTAATATTTTTAATCGTACTCAATTTGGTTATCCCGGTGAAACGCAAGGGACATCCAGTTTCGGCGTAGTCAGTTCACAAGCAAATGACCCGCGGCTAGTACAATTCGCATTACGGCTTGGCTTCTAAAGCGTAAATTTGGTTAATTATATTGGTGCTAGGGGCTATGTAATTAACTCCTGGCACCAACTTTGTACCTGGAGATAAAAAATGAAACATCCATATCGAAACTTTGCAGTAGTATTCGTGCTTTTGTGGTCTGCTTTTTTATCTTGCCAGTCTCAGCGTTCAACTATTGTATTCGAACAACAAGGCTTTCCTACAATAGATAATTTGCCTATTTCAGATGAAATATTACGCGCTGCTTTGCCGCAAGCTCAGTTTGCAAATGCACGTGAATTAGAGGATGCTTTACGAAATAGGAATGTTACGTTGCTTGTTATGCCATATGCTTCTGCGTTTCCACAAGAGCAATGGAATGCAATTAAGGATTTTCTATTGCGTGGTGGCAATTTACTTACTTTAGGAGGTAGGCCCTTTACGCGGCCAGTGAGTGAACAACAGCAGAAATGGGGAGTTCTTCCTGAAACGTATGTTTATGCACGTCAGCTTTTTATTAGCGACTTTCAGGATACATCTGGATCAATTAATGCTCTTTCAGAAGTTAATTCAAAAGAAATGGCTGAAAATATTGAACAGCTTGCTTGGAACCATGCTTACAGTATGGTAGTGCGTTTAAGTCAGCAAGAAACTTCAAATCGCATCGGAGCCAGCGGTAGTTTTGATGCCGAATTAAAGCCGCTGTTGTGGGCAGTAAATCATGGCCATCGCGTTGCAGCGCCAGTAGTCGAACTTGATCACTTTCAGAATGAATATAGTGGTGGCAGATGGGTTATGTTGAATTGCTCTATGAACGATGCTTTTCTGCGCGACCGTAAAATTATCTCTATTATAAAAGTTCTTGCTGCAAAAGCTTCCGAAGGCGCGGAGTTATTGCGAGTAACTCCAACTTATGCATTATATCTTCCTCAAGAAAATTGGCAATTAAATCTAGAATGGAAGAGATTTAATATAGATTCCAAACCGACAAAGGCAACAGTGATTGTGAGCCTTAATGGAAAGCAAGAGGCCGTTAGTACAATCAATCTTGACGCTCAAGCGTATCCTATCAAAAAAATTATTACTTTGCCAACAAACGGTCAGCCTGGCTTGCATCAAGTAGATTTTCGCGTGGAATGCGATCAGCCATATTGTGCAAACTATAGTACAGGTTTTTGGGTTCGCGACCTAAAATATTTGGAATCTGGCCCCTTAGTTACTGTAGGAAGAAATTACTTTTGCATAAACGGCGAAAATTCAGTGATTATTGGTACGACTTATATGGCCAGCGATGTGCAGCGACTTTATTTTCGCTATCCTAACCCATATATATGGGACCGCGACATGGCGGAGATTTCTTCCGCTGGCGTAAATATGTTACGTACTGGCTTGTGGACAGATTGGGATGTTGTTACAGACAATACGAATAAGATGTCTGAGAAAGCTTCTCGAACAATCGAAGCTTTTCTGATGTCGGCCCGCCACTATAACTTACCCGTGCAATTTACTTTATTTGCGTTTATGCCAGATGTATTTGGCGGTGAAAATCCTTATCTCGATCAAGAAGCTGTAAAGAGACAGCGCGAATTTGTTGTTTCCGTAGTTCATCCGTTTGCGCATGTCCCCTTTCTTATGTGGGATCTGATTAATGAACCGAGTTTTGACAATCCTAAACGTTTTTTTAGCACACACGCGAATAATGATACAGCGGAGACTAAAGCGTGGAACCAATGGCTTCTGAATCGGTATGACAACCGCAAGACTATTATGCAAAAGTGGCAAACCGATTTACTTGTTGGTTCGGTTAGTGCGCCTGCAGATAGTGATGCAACAGCACAAAGTGCCAATGACGGGGGGCGTCCATTAGCTGTCTACGACTTTAATCTATTTGCACAATTGAATTTTGATGCTTGGGCACAACAGATGAAAGGCGCGATTCGAGGTGCTGGTAGTCATCAATTGATTACGGTTGGTACGGATGAAGGCGGATCGCTTATTAGCCCATCACCTAATTTTTTCCGCCACGCAATCGATTTTAGTACGATGCACAGCTGGTGGTTTAATGATGATCTTTTATGGGACTCGTTAACAGCTAAACAACAAAATATGCCGATGTTGGTGCAGGAAACTGGTGTAATGACAGAAACTAATGCTGATGGTCGGCCGCGGCGTAGCCCAGCTGAAGATGGAGCGCTTTTTGAAAAGAAGGTTGGGTTGTCACTTAGCACTGGAGCAGGTGCAATTGAATGGTTATGGAACATTAATTCCATTATGCGTTCACAACAGGAAGTGACGATTGGCGCTGTGCGCCCAGATGGGACAGAGAAGCTTGAAGCCAAAATTTTACGATCATATGCAAGCTTCGCTAAAAAATTGCAAAAACATTTGAGCGATCCTGCAGTTGCCTCAGTTGCAATTGTTACGTCGCAAGCTGAGCAGTTTTCCGTGCTTGAACCTATGGCAACTGCGGCGCAGCATCGTGCTATTCGAACGCTTGAATATCAATGCCATACGGCGGGACGCATAGTTGCAGAAAATCATATAGAAGAGATTACTGGAAGTAAACTTGTGATCCTTCCTTCTGCTCAAGTCCTTAAGGATGCGAGTTGGCAGTTATTAATGCAATACGTTCAGCATGGCGGTAATCTTCTCATAACCGGACCTGTGGAACGCGATGAACATTGGCGGTTACGTGGACGTCTTGCTGCGCTTGACATATCTGCTAGCGCATCAAGCCTGAATTACCGAACGACCGAAATTAAACTTGGCACAAATAGCGTTGAGGCTTCTTTTCCCATTGAAGTACAGCGGGCTGTAGAGTCATTGCGCTTTGGCAATGGCGAATCATTTATTGAAACCAAGTATGGGGCTGGGCATTTATTTATAGTTGGCGCACCAGTTGAGCTGGCGGAATCCCCGAATGCTACAACTTCTATTTACCAATATGTGCTTTCGCGCGTGGGGATTGAACCACCTTTTGTAAGCAATGAGCTGCCTTCTTCGATTTTGGTTCGGCCAACGATATTTCGTGATGCAGTACTTTATCTTATGATTTCCGAATCATCGCAAGATCAGCAAATTAATATTTATGACAAGTTGAGTAGAGCACAGATTTCTCTGCTTTTACCTTCTTTGCGGACGCGTATGGTACTTGTTGATAGGACAAGCGGTCATTTAATCGCAACTTATAATGGGCCAGAAAAGGAAAATCAATAGATTAACGAATAAAAGTTAAGTTATGAAATAAATTTATTTTTGATTCTCGGGCAAAATGTCTAATTTGAAAGTCGATTTCCATAACCTTTGGTAAACGTTTTTCACAAAACAGTTTTGCAAAGATTTATTGAGAGGAAATATGATGTTCATTCGTAGGCTTTCTTTCATCGGCAAGGTTTGTTTTGTTGCCTTTATAGCCGCTAGCTTGACAATTGCTCAATCTGCTCCTGTTTTACATCTTTCTCGTTCTGATACTAATTACAATAGCGATGACGCATGGTGGAAACATGCTGTAATCTATGAAATCTACCCACGTAGCTTCCAGGATACAAATGGTGACGGTATAGGCGATCTAAATGGTATTACGCGCCGTCTTGATTATCTCAAAGATCTTGGTATCGATGCAATTTGGCTGACGCCCATTTATCCTTCGCCAGAAGTCGATTTTGGCTACGATATTTCCGATTACAAAACCATAGATCCACAATACGGCACGTTATCTGATTTTGACCGTTTGACCGCTGAGGCAGCTAAACGCCACATTCGTGTTTTAATGGATATGGTGATGAATCACACTTCAGATCATCATCCGTGGTTCGTAACTTCTCGATCATCAAGAACCAATCCCTATCGCGACTGGTATATCTGGAGAGATCCAAAGGGCTACGGCCTAAACGGTATGCCGCTCCCGCCCAATAATTGGCTTTCCGAATTTGGTCATTCCGCATGGCAGTGGGATGAAAAGACCAAGCAGTTTTACTACCACAAATTTTACGCGCAACAACCGGACTTAAACTGGAACAATCCGAAAGTTCATGAGGCTTTTAAGGAAATTCTTCGCTTTTGGCTACAGCGAGGCGTGGGTGGTTTTCGCTTTGACGCGATTACTACGCTTTATGAAGATCCGACATTGGCAGATGAGCCTTACGTTCGGGATAAAAACGGTGATATTGCTATTAATCCTTATGGCGACAAAAAAACCGATGGTTCTAAGACTGAAAATCTACCAAGTTTGCATGCAGTGATGCAAGAAATGCGTTACGTAAGCGACAAATTTGATTCGAACACGTTTCCTGGTTCGCGAGTGTTGATCGGTGAAACCTATGTACCTACAATTCGCGATCTGGTTCGTATGTACGGTACCGCCGCTAGGCCTGAGTTTCATTTGCCAATGGATACGCAAGTTGGCATGATAAATAAGCTTGATGTGGCCGTATTCCGTACAAAACTTGGCGAGGCGGAGAACGGACTTGACGGCAATGCGCCTCTATTGCTTTTCGATAACCATGATAATCCGCGCATGGACTTGCGCTACGGCGACGGTGTGCATGATACCGAAATAGAGCGCGCACTTGCGACCGTACTTCTTGCTAGCAGTGGATCAGCGCTCGTCTACTATGGTGACGAAATTGGCATGAAAACTACGCTGCCTACGCGTAAAGAAGAAGTGAAAGATCCTATCGGGATCGTTGGTTGGCCAAAGGAAAAAGGTCGCGATGGTGAGCGAACTCCGATGCAATGGAATCTCAGTCAAAATGCTGGATTTTCTATGTCATCGCCCTGGCTACCAGTGCCCAAGTCGGCAAAAACAGTTAATGTCCAGTCCGAATTGAACGATGCAAATTCGATGCTAAACTGGTACAAAAGTCTAATCTGGCTCAGGAAGAACAATTCTGTATTTCAGCTCGGTAACAATTTGATGCTAGATACGACTAACGCTGAAGTCTTGAGCTGGATGCGCAAAACGACGGGATCGGCGCCGGTTATAATTACCGTAAATTTTACCGCAAAGTCGCAGATAGTAGATCTCTCTGCAGTCGGCGATAAGACGACGAGCTTACAAACTCTGTTAAAGAGCCCTGGCGGCCTCGATCCGAAGTCACTTGCAAAAATTGAACTAAAACCCTTTGGTGTTTACATTGGAGAACTGAAGTAACAAAATATTAACGTGCAATTTCTTGTAGAAATAAATTTATAAGATTGCGGCAACATTTTCGTAGATAAGATTTAGCTACAATGTAAACTAATTTATAGCAATGGCCAAATCCAGAATCTGGATTTGGCCATTGTTTTTGCTGCTAATTTACAGATGTTATACATTCGTTGTCTTCTTAGTTGCCATAACCTCTTGTGCGTTTAAAAAGAGCACAGATTAAACGCAATTAAATGCATGACTTAGGATGTATAGGTAGAAGGGCCGTGTAAAAAACCGTACAACAAACAATTTCGCTGCATACGGTAAGATTGTTTAATTGAGGGCATTTTTAAGGGCATTTTAGTAGGTGACTTTGCTAACTTGCTCTTTTGGGGCAAGATTAAAATGCCCGGTTGGAATCCGCCGTACATAAAAAAGATGCAGCATGATCTTGCTGGGCAGAAAAGCCTGCCTTATTTTGCTGCTATTTTAAAGTTGGCATTTCGGTTAACTTTGTTATCGTAAAGCCTACCAACGTTTTACGCCAGATACGAATTTTCCTTGACTTTTCTAGCGCTTTTTGTGCTACAAAGAGTGCATTGGTTATCCTTCATTTCGGTAGTAGCATAAATGTTTTCGCCAAGCCAAATTGGGTGGCGGAAAGAAAGGTAGTGTGTCGATCAGTCAATGGGGCCGACGGGGGCGAAGCCTACTTTAAATCGTAAGCCTGGCTTGGGAATCATCGAAGGTTATTACCACATTTTAGTGTCAGAAAGTAGCTTAAGATATTGCGCGCGTTAAGTAGGGGAAAAACTATATTTTTCCTTTACAAAAAAAGCAAAAGTTTTAGACAATAAGTTTCTTTCAAAGTATAAGTTATGGACTTTCTATCAATTGATGTCGAGACAGCAAATAAAGACCAAGGTAGCATCTGCCAGTTAGGTGTGGCTTTTTTCCAAAGCAGTCGATGTGCGCGAGTAGAAAGACGCATGATTTGTCCAGAGACAAAGTTTTTGCCATTCAATTCAGCACTACACGGCATTCGAGCTGAGCACGTTGCGCATCAACCAACATGGAGGGAAACTTATCCGGAGTTACTTGGCTGGACGTGGGCCAGTGTGCTGGTTAGTCACACGTACTTTGACCGAACAGCGATGGAACTGGCGTGCAAACGCTACGGTATCGCAATGCTACGTTATGTAAAGTGGATCGATACATGCGCAGTTGCGCGGCGGACTTGGCCGCAGCTAGTGAACCACAAACTGCCGACGCTAGCTAAATACTTTGGCATTAAATATCAAGCACACGATGCGGTTGAAGACGCGCGCGTAGCGGGGGAGATCTTTCTATTGGCGTTACTTGCTCGTGAGAAGTCCACTTTGCAGGAATAAATGGAGGAGCAGTGAAGCCGTATTTTGCATACTGGGGAAAGGCGCGGCCAGAGAAGGATACAGAGGAGGTGTGCCACAGACTCCCATTCCACTCATTAGATGTTGCAGCCTGTGCATTGGTGTTGGTAAAACAGCCGCGATTTGGACTGGATAAACTTGCTAAGGAGATAGATTGGTCAGTGGATGAAGTGCGTCGGCTATTTGTGTTTTTTGCGGCGTTGCACGACGTGGGAAAGTTTGCAAATTCGTTTCAAAAGCTGGTGCCCGAACTAGCACCGCGCATGGAAGGCGAGCAGCAATTGCGGCCTATAGAGCCGTTGCGACACGACACATTGGGTTGGCTACTTTGGCAGAGCGCGGGATGGCACGCGTGGTTCAGACGGGAACTAGACCAGGATGCTATAGACTTTGCTGAGATTTGGATGCGCGTGGCGGCAGGGCATCACGGGAAGCCGCCGAGAGAGAACTTCGGCGCGCGCTCCAAACCAAAGGCGGAAAGATACTTTTTACATGCAAACGTAGCGGCGGCCGAAGCGTTTGTCCACGACGCGGTCGAGTTGTTACTTCCAAGTGGATTACCGGAAGCTGATAACAAAGTTTTGAGCACATTAAAGCGTGGCACATGGCAATTGGCTGGGCTTGAAGTACTAGCCGATTGGTTAGGCTCAAACGCACAATTTTTTCCCTATCGGAGCGAACCGCTGGATCTGCACACATACTGGGAGACGATAGCGTTGCCAAGAGCGTGCCTAGCAGTGCAGGCAACCGGATTAGAGGCGCATGCGGCTCGTCAGTGGCATGGAGCAGAGGAACTACTGACGTTCGCGCGGCTCACGCCGCTTCAGGAATATGCGGCAACGGTGGAGTTAGGATCTGGGCCACAGATCTTTCTGCTTGAGGATGTGACAGGCGCGGGCAAAACGGAAGCTGCGTTTCTGCTGGCACACAGAATGATGGCGGCCGGACTGGCACATGGGCTTTATTTTGCTTTGCCGACGATGGCAACAGCAAACCAGATGTACGAGCGCACTGCGAGCATCTATCGGCACCTCTATGCAGACGGGGAAATTCCCTCGCTGGTGCTGGCGCACGCCGCGCGTCAGATGGTTGAAGGATTCCGGTCCAGTATAATCGCGTCCGGCGAGTCGCCGACAGAGCGTCCCGTGCCAAGCGAGTTGCCGACAGCCAGCGCGCAGTTGAATGCGTGGCTGGCCGACAGCAAAAAAAAAGCACTGCTAGCTGATGTAGGCGTCGGAACGATTGACCAAGCGTTACTCGGTATATTGCCGGTACGGCACCAATCTCTTAGGCTTTTAGGACTAGCCGGAAAAGTTCTAATTGTCGATGAGGTGCATGCCTACGACAAGTACATGGCGAAACTGCTTGAAAAGTTGGTGGAAGCGCAGGCAATGCAGTCTGGCTGCGTGGTGTTGCTTTCTGCGACCGTACCAGCGCAGTTGCGAAGTCGATTGATGGCAGCCTTTGCGCGTGGGCGCGAATGGCGTAACGATACGATAGCGACCGACGAACGCTATCCTTTGGCTACGCAATTAACGGACAAAGAAACACGAGTCGAGGCCTGCGAAACACGGAAAAAGCTTAAACGGAGCGTTACGATTCAGCCGCTGCACAGCGAGCAGGATGTGGCAGAAAAGATGTTGCTCATAGCCAGTAACGGGCACTGCGCGTGCTGGATTAGAAATACGGTAGAAGATGCACGGCGCGGCTATGAATATCTGCGAGAAGCGGTTGCGGAACGCGTTGGGCTGTTTCACAGCCGTTTTGCAATTGCGGATCGACTAATGATCGAAAAGAACGTACTGAGAGACTTTGGAAAAAATTCCGAACCAAGCAAACGCCGGGGACGCTTGCTAGTAGCAACACAGGTCGTGGAGCAGTCGTTGGACTTAGACTTCGACGAATTGTTTATCGATCTGGCACCAATGGACTTGGTTATTCAGAGAGCGGGTCGACTACGGCGTCACGCGCGCACGGCGGACGGTGCACTGCAGCCGGATGGCGCGGATGAGCGCGGCAAACCTGTGCTGCATATTCTATGCCCGGAGTGGGCTGAAGAACCCAGCACAGACTGGTATAGCCGCCTTTTTCCAAAGGGCCAGTACGTGTATCACAACGTGGGTGATCTCTGGCGTACCGCGAGAGCATTGCACGAGGCAAAGCAAATCATAACTCCGGGTACGCCTGGCCAGAAGGGCAGCGTACGATGGCTGATCGAGTCGGTTTACGGAGCCGGAGCTGTGGCGATTCCTGCGACACTTGAAAAACAGACGCTTAAGGCTGAGGGCAAGGCGATGGCGGATCAGAGCATTGCCGGTTTCAATGCGATCAATTTCGAACAGGGGTATCAGGAAGGGCTTACAGGAAAATGGTACGAAGAAGACAAGCTTGCGACGCGGCTCGGTGAGGAAGGAAGAACGATCTACCTAGCGCGAGAAGAGAGCGGCGAACTGCGGCCTTTGTACGAGGGCAATTTTGCTTGGGAAATGTCGTCCGTGCGCATACATGCACGATATATCGACGGACTAGCTACGGAGTGGGAAGCAAGATTCGGCGAAGCGATCAAAGTGCTGCGGCAACAGGTGCGGCTTTTAGAGGGAGAGGTGTTAGTGTTGCCACTTGTGCCTAAGAAAAATGGTTGGGTCGCAATAGTTGAGTCGGGTGGAAAGACGATTCAGGTGGAATACGGAAGGGAATTAGGCTTTGTGATAGAATTCGCACGCCGAGGAAATCGAAAATGAATTTGCTTCAGAATGACTGGATCGCGATACGGCATCGTAGCGGATCTGTGGAAAAAATCTCACCGTTACGGCTAACTGCGGACAAAGACGATTCAGTAATGGAAATCGAAGCGCCACGGGCAGATTTTCGTGGGGCTCTCTATCAGTTTTTGATTGGACTTTTACAAACAGCATTGGCGCCGCATGATCTGCGCACATGGCGTCAGCGCTGGGAGACTCCGCCCAACGAACAGGAGTTACGCGAAGCCTTCGCTCCCTATGTGCAGGCGTTCGAACTTGACAGCGCAGGAGCGGCATTCATGCAAGATTTCAAACTACCGGCTGCGGAACCGATCGAAGTTGCCGCGCTGCTGATCGATGCGCCGGGCGAAAAGACAATTGCCGATAACAAAGATCACTTTGTGCATCGCAAAGAGGTACGGAAGATATGTTTTGCCTGTGCGGCAACGGCGTTGTTTACGCTGCAGATCAACGCACCAACTGGTGGTGCTGGACACCGCGTTTCGCTGCGAGGCGGCGGCCCTCTAACTACGTTGTTGATACCAAAGGGGCAAGAAATAAGCCTTTGGCGAAAGTTATGGATCAATATATTACCGTCTGAAGTTCTGGGGTACTTTGAAACTAAATCGATTGCGGACGTACTGCCTTGGATGGGGCCGACGCGCACAAGTGATTCAGGTGGTGTGGGCGATACGACTCCAGAAACGGTTCATCGGCTACAGACCTACTGGAGCATGCCACGACGTTTACGACTAGATTTTGTCGAAGAAGTTGGCGCGTGCGATTTATGCGGAGAAACAGTAAATAAACTTGTACGGCGCTATCGAACGAAGAACTATGGAGTGAATTATACGGGAGTATGGCTTCATCCGCTCTCACCCTACAATTACGACCCGAAGGGAGAGAAACCACCGCTGTCAGTCAAGGGTCAAACCACGCGAGGCGGGATCGGGTACCGGCATTGGCTCGGTTTGACTTTGGGAAACGAGGAAAAGATGCCGGATGCAGCTTTGGTGGTGAAACACTTTATGCAACAGCAGGAGAGACTGCCAGAGGCGGCGCGGCGAATGCAGTTGTGGTGCTTTGGTTACGACATGGACAACATGAAGGCGCGATGCTGGTACGACAACACGCTACCGATCTATAGCATTGCAGACGAGAAACAGAGAGAATTATTTGCCGAAGCCGTAGAAAAACTGCTTGATGTGGCCACAGAAACGGCAAAGGCTTTACATCAATACGTGAAACTTGCGTGGTTCAACCGGCCAAGCGATCACGGTAACGAACCCGCCGTGCCACAAAGTTTATGGCAACATTCGGAGACAGAGTTTTATCGTACGCTGCAAGCGCTTGTCGCTGCAGATCTGACGCGGAACGAAGTGTTAATCCCCATTTATTGCGTGTGGCTGCGTTCAGTTGAGCATACAGCAGTGGAATTATTTGACGAATGGGTGCTAACTGCGCCGATCGAAGAAATGAACATGAAGCGCGTGATCGGGGCGCGAGTCGGATTGCTGCACCAGTTAAGGACGAAAGGTGCTGCCAAGCAGCTTTGGATTGCAATAAAAGAGTTCAAGGGGGTAAAGTCATGAATTTGCGCTATTTGAGCGATGCGCATGAACGCTGGGTGAGATCCTGGTGGATTGCGTTGCAAGACAAAGATAGCACGAGTGCTCTAAGGTCGCCAGAATTAACCGGATTAGGACGCGGGGACCGAGCGCGGCTACGCCGAGCGGCATCAATCGAGGAATTAGAGATCGAGCGTGCAGCGCAACTATTAACCTTCGGGTTACTAGGCGAGTCGTGGCGGAGTTTTAATATGCAACAGTGGATGGCCACCGATGCAAAACCGCTGTTGGTAGTTGCAGGCGTATTGGCCGCAGTCAAACAAGATGCACACGATGGTCATAGTCTGGTGTGGCACATGGGGCAGTCTACGGTCGGCGGGGGAACGCCACCGATGAGCGAGCTACGTTTTCGCCGACTGTTAAAGGTCCGTAGATTGGAGGAGTTCTTTACTGCCGCGCGCAGGGCCGTTGCATTAGCAAATAGCGCTCGCGGCGGAGCGGATGTGGTGATACTGGCCGACGACCTCGTGGCGTGGGCCTTTGAGCGCCACATGCGCGAAGCCGAGAGACCAGCGCAAACGATGTCTTTCCGTTGGGCACAAGACTACTACAGGCCGCAAAAAGGCAAAGATGTTGATCTAACAGTCAATTCCAAGATAGAAGAAGGAGAAAGAGCATGAGCCGATTTATTCAGTTACATATGTTGATCTCATATCCGCCAGCCAACCTAAATCGTGATGACTTAGGGCAGCCAAAGACGGCGCGCGTTGGTGGCGTAGAACGGCTACGTATCTCGTCGCAAAGCCTAAAGCGCGCTTGGCGAACCTCAGATGTCTTTCGGACTGTGCTTGGCGGAAAAATCGGAACACGCACCAAGCGGTTAGGCGTAGAGGCATACGAAGCCTTAAAACAAGCTGGAGTAGCAGAGAAAAAGGCCGAGGAGTGGGCCAAAAAGATTGCCGCTGTTTTTGGTGCTGCAAAGAAAGACAGTCCGCTGGAAATCGAACAATTGGTACATGTATCGCCAGAAGAGCGTAAAGCAGTAGATACACTAGTTGTGCGTCTGGTGGCAGAAGATCGCGCACCCACAGACGAGGAACTGGAATCGCTGCTTTTCCGTCAGGCAGCAGTGGACATCGCCATGTTCGGAAGAATGTTGGCGGATAAGCCGCAGCACAATGTGGAAGCGGCTGTGCAGGTAGCGCATGCGATTGGCGTACACGCTTCACCAGTTGAAGATGACTACTTCACGGCCGTTGACGATCTAAACCGCAACGATCAAAGCGGCGCTGGCCATGTAGGAGAAGCTGGCTTCGGTGCAGCCCTGTTTTACGAATATGTGTGCATTGACCGGGAACAGTTAAAAAAGAATCTCGGTGATGATAAAGCACTGATCGAGCAGGCATTACGGGCTCTGGTAGAAGCAGTGCTAAAAGTGGCACCCACTGGTAAGCAAAACAGCTTTGCAAGCCGAGCATATGCGCATTTTGCGCTGACCGAAAAGGGCAACCAACAGCCACGCTCGTTGTCGCTGGCTTTTTTGAAACCTGTCGATGGTGTAGATTATGCTGCTGAGGCCAAGGAGACACTACTTCGTGTTCGCCAGAACATGGAAAAAGTCTACGGTCCCTGCGCCGACGCCTCAATGCAAATCGACGCGCTGGCAGGCACCGGTTCCGCAGTGGAGCTGGTGAATTTCGTGGCAGGAGAGTAAGCCATGGCCGATTATCTGCTCTTTCGGCTCTATGGACCAATGGCAAGTTGGGGCGAGATTGCCGTCGGCGAATCGCGTCACTCAGCGACGTATCCTTCGCGATCAGCGCTAATTGGACTTTTGGGCGCTGCGTTGGGACTGGATCGGAACGACGATGCGGCACAACGGGCGCTTACAGCCGGCTATCGATTCGCAGTGAAGGTAGAAAGTGCAGGAACGCCTCTACGAGACTATCACACGGTGCAAACGCCGCCGCGGCCCGGAAAGAACCAGAAATATCGCATTCGGGCACAGGAGTTAAGCAATCGGCGAACGCTCAATACGCTGCTTTCGGAGCGAGAGTACCGCTGCGACGCGCTGGCCGTAGTGGCAGTCGAGGCGCTGGACCTGGCACCATGGACACTGGCGCAGTTGGCCGCCGCGCTGCGTAGCCCCCTTTTCCCGCTTTATTTAGGCCGGAAGTCGTGTCCACCGGCACTACCGCTGGCCCCAAAGGTGGTTTCGGCCGCCGATCTACACGAGGCTTTCGCCACTCAGCAGTGTTCTTTGTTATCGCTCGCTCGACAGTCTGAATCAGTGGATGTTGCGTGGCCTTCGTGGGAGGACAAGAGCGCGCTGCATCTGCACGGCGAAGCGGTCCGGTACTGTTGGGAAAACGGCATGAAGTCAGGCATGGAACCAGAACTCCAAATCGTTCGCATCGACCAGCCGCTTTCACGTCGGCGCTGGCAGTTTGCGCCGCGCCGCGAATTGGTGCACTTTGAGCGGGGAGGGAAACAATGAGCTGCTACTTCTCTAAAGTGCGGTTGCGGCACAGATCTCAAATGTCTACCGATGATCGCAGTTGGCTGGCCGCATATGGCTGCAAAGGCGAGGCCGAGTTCAACCATGCGCTGGTTTGGACATTATTTCTAGGCGATGGTGCCGAACGGGATTTTGTCTTTCGCCGTGAACAGTCGATTAGCGGCGTTGATAGCGCTGCATTGAGTTACCTAATCGTATCTGCGCGCCGACCGGTTGAAAATCGATTTTTTACCGTGGAGTGCAAACCCTATGCGCCTCGTCTTGCCGTCGGCGAACGACTATGCTTTGATTTGCGCGCCAATCCAGTAATAAACCGCAAAATGAACGGAAAAGCGCATCGGCACGACGTACTAATGGACGCCAAAAAAAAAGTGGCAAATACCGTCGGACAAAGAGCATATATGGATGCGGCAGCAATGGAATGGTTGGTAAATCACGCGCCGCACTGGGGATTAGAGATTCATCAGACAACACTGCGAATGGACGGATACCGGCAGATGGCACTTTTCGGTAAGGGCCGTACAGCAAGTTTTTCTGTGCTTGATTATCTTGGGCTAGCAGTGGTCACCGATACGGAACTGCTGCTACCGGCGCTTACAGTGGGTGTTGGCCACGCACGCAGTTATGGCTGCGGTTTACTGCTAGTCAAAAGAATTCGGTAAATAAATGCTGCCCAACCTGATGCCATTGCCGATGAAAGACCGCGCATCAATGCTGTTTATCCAATATGGGCAGATTGATGTACTGGATGGAGCTTTTGTGGTCATCGATCAGAAGGGCGCACGCACTCATATTCCGGTCGGTTCTGTGGCCTGTATCTTACTTGAACCAGGCACGCGTGTCTCCCATGCCGCCGTTCATCTAGCCGCGACGGTGGGAACCTTGTTGGTTTGGGTTGGTGAAGCTGGCGTGCGGCTTTACGCTAGTGGCCAGCCCGGCGGAGCGCGCTCTGATCGGCTGCTTTATCAGGCGCGGCTGGCACTGGACGATCAGTTGCGCTTAAAAGTAGTGCGAAAGATGTATGAGATGCGCTTTCAGGAACCTTTTCCGGAGCGGCGCAGTGTTGAGCAGCTACGTGGAATCGAGGGTGCTCGAGTACGCGAGACTTACAAACTGCTTGCGCAACAACATGGTGTTAACTGGCAGACGCGCAATTACGATCACCAAAAATGGGATGCGGCCGACATTCCCAATCGCTGCCTTTCCACGGCGACTAGCTGCCTTTACGGAATTACTGAGGCGGCTGTGTTGGCCGCTGGTTATGCGCCGGCCGTGGGATTTATCCATACTGGCAAGCCACTTTCTTTTGTCTACGATATTGCTGACTTGTTTAAATTTGAGACCGTCGTGCCAGTGGCTTTTCGCATTGCGGCTAAGCAGCCGCAACAACCCGAACGCGAGGTGCGATTAGCCTGCCGGGATTCTTTTCGCTCAACCCGCTTGCTCGAACGCATTATTCCCGTAATCGAGCAAGTGCTGGTGGCTGGCGAAATTCAGCCGCCAGAATCTCCGCCAGAATCAATCCCACCAGCAATCCCCAATGCTGAGGGAATCGGTGAGCCGGGCCATCGCGTGCATGAAGGGAGTGCTGAATGAGTTTTCTTGCCGTGGTGACCGAGAACGTACCTCCGCGGTTGCGCGGACGAATGGCGATTTGGCTGCTGGAAGTGCGTGCCGGTGTCTACATCGGAGACGTATCAAAACGTACGCGAGAAATGATTTGGAATCAATTGGCGAAGGGCTACGAGGAAGGTAACGTGGTGATGGCTTGGGCCAGTAACCATGAGTCGGGCTATGAATTTCAAACCTTAGGCCCGAACCGCCGACTGCCAGTAGAGTTTGATGGTCTATTTTTGGTTTCCTTTTATCCTCCAGACACGACAGATTTTTAACAACCGAAAATCTGGTAGATTAAAGTAAAAGGTGCATCCTCTTAGGAATTAATTAGTTGTTCGAAGTGTGTTCCCCGCATACGCGGGGATGAACCGATATGTTCGGTCTGCAATTCGTCCGCAACGGGGTGTTCCCCGCATACGCGGGGATGAACCGGCACCATCTGGATTCTCTATCGGGCATCCGATGTGTTCCCCGCATACGCGGGGATGAACCGCTATCAACCGCTGGACGGAGAGCGTTACCGGCGTGTTCCCCGCATACGC
>Ga0187870_1000376_pt1 | contig 52833 bp, 38 predicted proteins | sample June2016WEW_13_1_3_FD_132974 | JGI IMG/M metagenome (GOLD analysis project Ga0187870, IMG submission 132974) | Peatland microbial communities from SPRUCE experiment site at the Marcell Experimental Forest, Minnesota, USA - June2016WEW_13_150 | ecosystem: Environmental > Terrestrial > Soil >...
CGTAGAGAAACCACTGACTGGAGAGCCGGATGCGGGAAATCCGCCTGTCCGGTTCGGAGGGAGGGGTGGCGCTAACCCCGCCATCCCTACCCCTATGAATAATGTTGGAATTACGCCTCGCCTGCGGAACTTGTTTTTGCATGGACCCTAAGATGAATTTTTTGAGGCAGTTCCAGGCACAATTCGGGATAGCCGGAGTGGTGGTGGTCATCCTGGCGGGGATTCTTCTCCTGGCCCTGGCGGTCAAGCTCACCAAGTTTTTCCTCAAGGTTGTTCTGTTGCTGGTCTTGCTGGCGGTGTTGGGAGGCGTCGTCTGGTGGGTGTGCGTCACATATTGGAGGTGACACCGGTTGGAAAAAGGCCGGGTGGCCCCAGCGACTTGCTCGCGAGTGATACCTTGGCTTGGGGGTGTTGCGGAGGGGCCCCGGCGTACTGCTGATTTTCGGTCCTCGCCCTGCTCTTTGCGCTGAGTTTGGACCACCGTCGGTCCTACGGCCAGAAACAGCGCGGTCGGGTTTCGGGTTGCCGCCTTGAGGTGATCAATTTTACAAAACCGTAACAACTCCCCCTGGCCGCTGTTTCATAGTGGGGCCGAATGAGCCGAGATGCATTTTTTTCGCAACTTTTGGGGCTTTCGGTTGTCAAATCCGTCTATATAATTGGGCGCGCGGACACCTCTTGAAGATGGTGGAGGCACGCCCTTGATCGAAAAGCCCGTTTTTTGCGGTTTGCCTGGCAGACGCGCCGCTAATCCGCAGAGCTATGAGCACAGCCGACCCAGCAGGCCAATTGGGCCAAGCCGCCCTGGATTTGAACGCCGCTCTTTCGCGGCGAGGGCCGGGCCTGCGGCTCCGCAGCCTCGCCCACGTGGAGATCCCCCCCGAGGCCATCCGGGCGCTGCCGGCGGATTTTGTGAAGCGGCACCGGATTCTGCCGCTGGCGTTGCGGGACGGCACGATTCACATTGCCACGGCGCAGCCGGGCAATCAGCAGGTGATCGAGGACATTCGGCTGCTGACCGGCTTGGAGGTGCAGGAGACGGAGGCCCTGGCGGGGGAGATCCTCGAGAAGATGGCCGATTGCTACCAGATGACGGCCGAGAAGATGATCGAGGACCTCAACCCGGAGGCCGCCGCCGCCGGCGAGGGCAAGAACCTGCACGACATCGAGGTGATGGCCAACGAGCCGACGGTCATCAACCTGGTGAATCTGCTTATTTCCGAAGCCATGCAGGAACGGGCGAGCGACATCCACCTGGTGCCCTTCGAGGACACGGTGCAGTTGCGCTACCGCATTGATGGCTTATTGCAGGAAAAGTCCCCGCCGTCCAGGCAGCTTCATCCGGCCCTGATCTCCCGCATCAAGATCATGGCGGACATGAACATTGCCGAACGCTACATGCCCCAGGACGGCCATATCCAGATCAACCACCGGGGCATACGGGTCGATATCCGGGTGGGCACCTTGCCGACCATCTACGGGGAGGCGATGGTGCTGCGCTTGCTGGAGAAGAACTCGAGGACGTTGACGGCCCAGGAGCTTGGCCTGGATGACGAGCGGGCCGCGCTGCTGGCCAGGTTGGTGGAGAAGCCGCACGGCCTGTTCCTGGCCACCGGCCCGACGGGCAGCGGCAAGACCACCACCCTCTACTCGATCCTCAAGAGCATTTACACCCCGGAGAAGAAGATCGTGACCATCGAGGACCCGGTGGAGTATGAACTGCCGGGGGTGGCCCAAATCCCGGTGCGGCCCAGCCGGAACTTCACGTTTGCCAACGGCTTGCGCTCGATCCTCCGCCAGGACCCCGACATGGTGATGGTCGGCGAAATCCGGGATTCGGAGACGGCCGAGATCGCCATTCGGGCGGCCCTGACGGGGCACCAGGTTTTCAGCACGCTCCATACCAACGACTCGACCGGGGCGGTGACGCGCTTGTTGGACATGGGGGTGGAAGCTTACCTGATTGCTTCCTCGCTCGAAGGCGTGGTGGCCCAGCGGCTGGTCCGAAGGCTCTGCACCCAGTGCAAGACCGAGGTCCCCGTGGCGCCGGTGGTCCGTGAGCGGCTGGCAGCCCTGGGGGCCAGCCGGCTGGAGGGGGTCTTTTACAACGGGCGCGGCTGTGAGGAATGCCGCGGCACCGGTTACCGGGGCCGGATTGGGATTTTCGAACTGTTGGCGATCGATACGGAGATGAAGGAATTGATTCTGCAGAAGCGCTCCAACGCCGAGCTCAAAGCGACGGCCCAAAGGGGCATGCTGACCATGCACCAGGACGCCCTGCAAAAGGCCGCCGCCGGGATTACGTCCCTCGAGGAGATCGTCCGGGTCTCGTCGGGAGACTTGCTCGAATGACCTCCTTCCGCTACCAGGCCATCGAAGCCACCGGCGCGCCTGCGGAAGGCGTGATCGAGGCCGAGGACCGCCGAGCGGCGCTCCAGCTCCTGGGCCAACGCGGGCTTTTCCCTTCGCGCCTGGAAGCCGCCTCGTCCAACGGCGCCGCGGGGGCGCCCGCCTTGGCCGTCGGGCCGGGCCGCTGGGCGGACCGGCCGTTCGGCGGGCGGGTCAAGCGGAGGGAAGTCACCGCCTTTACCCGGGAGATGAGTGCGTTGCTGGGGGCGTCGATACCGATTCCGCAGGCGCTGACTGGCCTGGGAGAGGAGGAAGCCAACCCGGCCCTCCGGCAGCTCATCTTGAAGCTGGCCGATTCCGTGCGCCGGGGCTCCTCTTTCTCCGCCGCCCTGGACGAGCATCCGCGCTCCTTCAGCAAGCTGTATGTGAGCATGGTGCGCGTGGGGGAGGAGGCGGGGGCGCTGCCCAAAGTGATGACCGACCTGGCGGATTTGCTCGAGCATGAGGACGAGGTGCGCAGCGAGGTGCTGGCGGCGGTGGCCTACCCGGTGTTTGTGCTTTGTTTTGGCATCGTCACGGTGACCGTGCTGCTGACGGTGGTGTTGCCGCGCCTGTTCGGCATGCTCCAGGAGATGCTGCAGATTCTGCCGCTGCCCACCGTGATCCTCCTGAAGGTCAGCGGCGCCCTCCACCGCTACTGGCCCTGGGTCCTGGCGGGACTGGCCGGGGCCATGGCCGGGCTGCGCTGGTATGTTCGTTCGCCGCGCGGCGGGGAGGCCTGGGACAAGACCAAGCTCCGGCTGCCGCTGCTGGGGCCGGTGTTTCGTGCGGCGGCCTTGAGCCGCTTTGCCCGGACCCTGGGCACGCTGGCCCGGAGCGGCGTTTCCCTGTTGCCCGCCCTCAAGATTGTCGAGAATACGATTGGGAACCGGCTCCTGGCCCGGCAGATTGCCCAGGTGGCCGAGGAGACGCGCGGCGGAGATTCGCTGGCCACGCCGTTGCGCAAGATGGGCCTCTTTCCCGGAACGGCCGTCCAGATGGTGGATGTGGGGGAAGAGAGCGGCAAGTTGGATGAGATGCTGCTGCGCGTGGCGGAGATCGAAGAGCGCCACATGCGGGCGCGAACCAAGACGTTGATCTCGCTGTTGGCGCCGGCCTTGATCCTCGTCGTTGGGGCCGTGGTGGGATTCATGGTGCTCGCCTTGCTGCTGCCCATCTTCAGGATGAGCCGCGCCATACACTGAGCCACTGAACCAATCAATCGAAGGAAATTGATATGAAGACGCGAACATCCAAGCGGGGGCCGGAGGGATTCACCCTGATCGAGATTATGGTGGTGGTGGTGATCCTGGGCGTCCTGGCAGCCACGCTGATCCCGCAGTTTATCGGCACGACGCACGATGCCAGGGTCAGCGCCGCCAAGGGGCACGTGGCCGAGCTGGAATCCGCCCTCGAACGGTTCTATGTCCACATGGACCGCTACCCGACCATGGACGAGGGCTTGAAGGTGCTGGTGGAACCGCCCATGGGCGAGGACAAGCGATGGCGCGGTCCTTATATCAGGGAGCTGCGCCGCGATCCCTGGGGCAACCCCTACCAGTATCGCATCCCCGGAACCCGCCACCCCGCAAGTTACGACCTCTGGTCGCGAGGCGCCGATGGCGCCGATGGGGGCGAAGGGCAGGGGGCGGACATCGGGAACTGGGCTGAGTGAGAGCGGCGAGGCCGGCTCGTTTCCCAAGCTTTGAATCATCCGGAGGTCCGAGTGCGAAGTCCCAAATCCGAACGGCGCTTTGGCCTGGCTGGCGGCCCAGCTTGGTGTGGGAGCCGAAGCGGGGTCCCGCTCCGCTTGCCCCTGCACGCCAAACCCGCCGCGGACGCCCGGCAGGGCGGGTTCACGCTGATCGAAATCATGATGGTGATTGCGTTGATTGGGATTTTGAGCGCGATGATTATTCCCGAGCTGAAGGGCACTTATGAGGATGCGCTGCTGCGCTCGACCAGCCGGGAGTTGATCAGCGTCTTCAGCCTGGCTTCCAGCCGCGCGGTCAGCATCAACCAGGTCCACCGGGTCCGGCTCGAACCAGGCTCCGGTCGGTTCTTCATTGAAAGACGCCTGCGCGCCAGGGGCAAGGGGAGCGATTTCATCGCCGCCAAAGAGGTCCTGGGCGGCCAAGGGCAGTTGGATACCCGGATCGCCGTCGAGGTTTGGAAGTCGGCGGACGAGGCGGCGGACCAGTTGGACCAGGGGCCGGCGGCGGGTTCCGGGGTGGGCGGGCTGGCGCGTGGGCGGAGCCAGGAGCTTGAGTTCTACCCGGATGGCACCGCCCAGGCGGCGGAGGTGGTGTTGCGGGACCGGCAGGGCTTCCGGCTTTGCCTGCGGCTCAACCCGGTGACCGCTCGAGTGCATATCATCGAACTGGCGCGCGAATGAGGACCACGACCCGAAACTCGGGCTTCTCTTTGGTGGAGGTCCTGTGCGCCATCCTGATATTGGGCGTGGCGTTGGCCGGTCTCACGCAAGGGCTCACCACGGCGCTGGACTCGCACAAGGAATCCGAGTTGCAGACCACCGCGGCTTTGCTCGCGGCCGGCCAGCTCGAGACCCTCCGCGCCGAGGGCGGGCTCAGCGATGGGACAGAGACGGAAGGAGAATACGGAGCGGGCCTTTCGCTTTACCGCTGGCGGCAGACCATCACCGCCGCCGGCCTCGACGGGCTGCATGACGTGACGGTCACCGTCGAGCATACGAAAACAGGCAAGCCGCTCTACGAGCTGCGCACCTTGCTCTTCGAGGCGCCGGATTCGCTCAGCCTGGGTGAATCGACAGGCAAGAAGTCGCCCGCGGCGCGCGGAAAGAGAGGTTTGCAATGAGCGGGTTGAAGGCCTGGCGGCCTCGGGGGCGGCGGCAGGCGGCGCGTTGGCCGGGCGCCCAGGCCGGGTTCACTCTGGTCGAGTTGGTCATCAGTTCCTCGCTGATGGCGATGATCCTGGTGAGCGCGTATTTGTGCCTGCAGGCGGCCATCTCCAGCCAAAGGTTGATCGAGCCCCGGGTGGAGGTCATTCAGACCGCCCGGGTGGTCCTGGCCCTGATGACCGCCGATCTCCGTTGCGCCTGCCCGCTGTCCAAAGACTCCGAGTTCCTGGGCATGCATCGCCTGTTGGGCGAGGTGGAAGCGGACAATCTGGATTTCGCCACCCACAACTACACGCCGCGGCGCGCCCGCGAAGGGGATTTCTGCGAGGTCAGCTTTTTCCTGGACCAGGACCCGGAGACGGGCCAACTCAGCCTGTGGCGGCGGCGCAATCCCACGATTGCCCCCGAGCCGCTCTCCGGCGGGGGCCGGGAAGAGCTGGCCCAGGGGGTGGCGGGGCTGAGGTTCGAGTATTCCGACGGCTACGAATGGTACGACACTTGGGGAGATGTCGAGGGTCACGGCAAGCAGCAGTTCTCTTTCCGCTATCACGGGAACCTGTCCGGGATGCCGGAGGCGGTGCGCATTACCCTCTGGCTGGACGCCAATCCCAGGGCCAAGACCGCCGCCCAGGCGCAGACCGGCACGAACGAGCCGCCGCTGGTGTTCCAGACCGTCGCGCGGCTGAACCTGGCCGCTGGCTTGCAGGAGAGTCTGGCGAGCGGGGCTTCCGCCGAGGGCAGTTCCCCCACCGGCAACCCGGCCTCGCCGGCGGGAACAACTCCCGGAGGGAACCCATGAATCCCCCCATCCCTTCCAGGGATACCACTTCGCATGAAAATGACGTTTCTGTTGATTTGCAACGGGTTACGTGGCTGTTTTCGGCGTAACCGGCACCCTTGCGGCTCTCGTGCCGGGCCTGGGCCCGGCTCCCCGCCGGCCGCGCAGGGCTCGGTCCTGGTGGGTTTGCTGTGGTGCTTGACCCTGTTGTCGGTGGTCGTCATTGGCGTCCTCCACACCTCGCGCATGGACCTGCTGGTGCTCAAGAATTACGGCGACAAGATTCAGGCGCACTATCTGGCGCGGGCGGGCGTCGAGAAGGCCAAGGCCTTGCTCTACCGCGAGGCCAGGGAACGGAGCCGCACCAGCCTCAGCCACAGCGGCGGGCTTTATGACGCGCCGGACCAGTTCCGGGACATTCGCCTCGGGCGCGGCCAATTTCGTGTGTTCCGGCGCGGGCGGCCGGACGAGGGCGGCGCCCTCCTTTACGGGGTCAGCGACGAAGAGAGCCGGCTCAACGTGAACGAAGCTTCCAGCGACGAACTCTCCAGGCTCCCTGACATGACGCCGGATATCGTGGCAGCCCTCGTGGATTGGCGCGACGCGGACAACCAGGTGACCCCGGGCGGGGCCGAGGCAGACTATTACCTCTCCCTCCGGCCGCCCTATGTGCCGCGCAACGGCCCCCTGCAAACGCTCCGCGAGTTGCTCATGGTCCGCGGCGTGTCCCGGGACCTGCTCCTGGGCAGAGACCTCCATCTCAACGGCCTGCTCGACGCCTCCGAGGAGGACGGGAACGAGGTGGCGGTCGATGTTCTAGACACCGGCTGGGCCGGGCTCCTGACCGTGAATTCTTCGGTGAACAACGTCAACGCCGGGGGTTACGAGCGGGTGAACATCCAGACCGCCGATGAGGCCGCCCTGACCGGGGTCAAAGGGATTACGCCCGACATTGCCAAGGCGATTATTGCCTGGCGCCGGCAGAACCGTTTTGGCAGCATCGCCGACCTGCTGGATGTCGTGGCCGCCCGGAGCGACAATCCGCCAGGTTCGCCGGCCAATGCGAACCCGGGCCCCGGCCCCGCCCCCGCCAATGCCCCGGCCGCCAATCCTTCCGGGCCAAAGGTCATCAGCGACAGCTTGCTGATGGACATGGCCGATGACCTGACCACGCAATCAGGCGAGGACCTTCCAGGGGTCGTCAATATCAATACGGCCAGCCTGGAAGTCCTGGCCTGTCTGCCCGGCCTGAGCCGCGAACTGGCCCAGGCGATTATCTCCTTCCGGCAGTCCAGCGGTTTCTTTCCGAACATTGCCGGGCTGTTGCGCGTGCCGGGCATGACGCCGGACAGCTTCAAGCAGGTCGCGCCGCGCGTCACTGCCCGCTCGGAGACCTTCTGCATCCTGAGCGAGGGGAAGATCAGTTCCACCGGCGCCCGGCAGCGGCTCCAGGAGATCGTGCACGTCGGCCTGCGCTCGGTCACCACTGTTTCCTACCGGGAGGACGATTTATGAACGGTTTCGATTTGATGAATTTGCCCTGTTACTACTTGGAGCTGGGCCAGGATTGGCTCAAGGCCCTGGGGGGAGAGGCCGGACTGGAACTGCCGCTCGAGCGCCAGGCCGACGGGCGGCTGGCGGAGGCCTGCCGGGAGCGGGTGACGCAACGATTGCAGGCCTTCCTGAAGAAGCGGCCCTGGCAGCCGCGCGCGCGGGTGTTTTGCGCCCTTGGCGCCAGGGGAGTCGCCTTGCGGCGGCTGACGCTCCCGGCCGCCAGCAAGGAGGAACTGCCGCGCCTGCTGTCCCTGCAAATGGAAAGCGAGTTTCCCCTGCCGCCCGACGAGCTGGCCTGGGGTTACCGCCAGCTTGAGGCGGCCGGGCCGCCGCCCAACGGCCCAAACGGCAAGCAGCAACTGCTCGTGGCCGCCGTGAAAAAGGAGGTGCTCGACGATTACCAGAAGATCCTCACCGCCTGTGGGGCCAGCCCAGTCTTCACACTGGCGGCGCTGGCTCGGAGCTATGTCTGTCCGCACCCGCCGGCCGCCTACGCGGTGCTGGACCTCGGGCCGCGGTCTTCCGAGTTGGCCATCTTTGACAACGGTCTGCCCACGGCCGTGCGGGTTCTGCCCTGGGGCGGCCAGGACCTCGCCCAGGCCTCGGGCAAAGCGGAGGCCGGGCCGGCTCAGCCCGTGTCCCTCAACGCCCCGGCGGAGCCAGCGGCGCGGGCCGCTGCCCAGACTGCGCTGGATTCCCTGGTCCGCTCGCTCACTGGCCAGTTGGCCGGGCGAAAGATTTACCTCACGGGCTTGAGTACCTGGCGCCCGGACCTCGCCTCGCAATTGGCCGACGCCCTGGGCAAGAGCGTGGAATGCGAGGCGGTGAAGCTCCCGCCGGGCGAGGGCCGCTCGGCGGCCATTCTCGGTCTCAGGCAGGCCATCGAGCGCGACGGCGGCTGGCCGTCGCTGGTGCTTCAGACCAAAGCCGCCAATGGGAGCGCCCGGGTGGTGCAGCGGGCGCCTTTGAAATGGGCCGCGCTGGCGGTCGTCCTGGCCCTGGCCGCCCTGGCCGCGCCCTATGGCGAAGCCCTGCTCCTGAAACCTCGCCTGGCCGGCAAGCTGGCCGCGATCAAGAAGGAAAAGGGCAAGCTCGGCACCGTCGATCGCGAACTGGAGTTTCTGCGCTACCTCAAGCAAAACCAGCCGCCTTACCTCGACGCCTTGTTTATCATGTCCAAGGCCGGGCCGCCCGGCTTGCGCTTTGACACCCTGTCCATGAATCGCCGCGGGGAGGTCTCCTTGCGCGGCTCCCTCAAGGATGCCCAGCAAGTGGCCGATTTTCGCTCCAAGCTGCTCGACTCGGGCTGCTTCACCAACGTGGTGGTCGAGGAACAAACCCCGACGCCCAACCGCCAGAGGCTCATAGTGCGGATGAGCGCGCAATGGAAGGCGGCCGCCGGCCGGGAGGCGCTCGCCGCCGCCTTGGCCGCCAGCGAAGCGGAAAAACCAAAGACCGCCGGCAAGCAATCGCCGACCAACGCCTCCCCGGCCGCGACCGCCCTGCCCCGAGCGCCCACCCTGCCGTTGCCGCGCAAAGATACAAACCAATGACTTATGCGCACACTCACTCCACATGAAAAGCGCACCCTCCGCCTCGGGGCGGCAGCGCTCACGGTTTATCTCCTGGCGTTCGGCGTCCTCCATGGGGGGAAATTTTTCGGGAAAAAGCGTTCCGAGTACCAGTTGCTGGTTAAGGAAGCCCAAACCCTCGGCCAGGAAATCCACCGCTACCGGGACAAGTGCGACGTGACCCAAAAGCTCATGGAGGGCTTTAAGATGGACCCGCTCAAGCTGTCACGGCCGACCGTGGTGGCCCAGGCCAGCGCCGCCCTGCAAAGAGCCGCCATGGGCGTGGGCGTCATGGTCGGGCCCGTGCGCGAACTGCCGGGACGCCCGGCCAACCGGGAGTTGGCCTCCTTGCAACTCGAGGCCCTGGGCCCCGTTCCTTCGCTCCTGAAATTCCTCCATCAGGCCGAGAGCCTGGGCTTTCCGCTCATTATCGAGTCGCTCCAGCTCGGCTCGGAGCCGAGCAAGGCGGGGCCGCCGGGCATGCCGGGCCCGCCGGGCATGCCGGGCCCGCCAGGCATGCCGGGCATGCCGGGCATGCCGGGCCCGCCGGGCCCGCTCAAACTGAACCTGACCATCATCATCCTGGATTTTGACCAGTGGAAGGAGGCCGCCCATGTTTGAGCGCAGCGAAGCGATGTTCAAAATCCTTTGCGCCGGGGTGGGGGCGCTGGTCCTCTGGCAGGCGGTCCACGCCATTCGGCGGAGTGATCCGCTCGCAGGCGCCAGCGTCCCTGCCTTGCCCTCCCTGCCCGCCGCCACGAACACCCAGGCGGGAGCCAGGAACACCAATGCTCCCCCGTCTCAACTGGCCGGCAAACCAGCGACCAATGCCTTGCCTGAGGCCGCCGCCCCCAAGGCAACCAACGCCTTGGCGCAAGGGGCCAATCCGGGCACCAATGCCCCGCGCCAGGGCACCTCGGCCAAAGCCACCAATGCTCTCGCGCAAGCAACCAACGCCCTAGCGCCAGCAACCAATGCCCTGGCGCAGGGAACCAATGCTTCCGCGACGCCCGCTGCGGGCAAGGCCAGGACCAATCTTGCCACTGGCCCCGAGACAGCCAGGGCCATGGCGAAAACCGGTTCGTTGCCGGGGATGCCGGGCCTCGGCCCGCCCTTGCCGCCCCAAATCCAGGCGCGCCTGGACCGGATTGTCGAGAGCGAAGTCCTGGGGCCCGTCATGCGGCCGCAGCCCATGGCGCTGATTGGCATCCTGGGCAGGGACGTGTTCCTGCGCGCGCCCAACGGCCAGATGGGCCAGATCAAGGAAGGCGACGAGTTGGGCGGAGTCAAGCTGCTGAAGGTTGGCATCAACCGTGTGCTCGTCGAGCAGGAAGGGGAGCAGAAAGAATTGACCATCTTTTCAGGTTTTGGCAGCGAAACACTTTTATCCAAACAAACAAATAATCCTCAATGAAAACATTACCAAGTTTACCTGTGAAGTCGGGGCGCACCTTGGCCTGTCTCGGGCTGGGGCTGCTCGTCGCGCTGCTGGGCGGCGGCTTGCTTTCCCGAGGAACCGCTCAAGACAATAAACCAGCCGGCTCGGAGAAGCAGGCCCCGGCCGAGAGCGCGAAAGGCCCGGCGGCGGCGCCGGGCAGCAACGCCCCTGCGGCCGCCGGCACCCAATCGGCGGACAAGGAGGCCGGCGCCGCCGACGCGCCGGCAGCCCCGGCAACCGAGCCGGGCCCGGCCGCGCCCAACCCGGGAACTCCCCCCAAGGCGGAGCCGGACAAGGCCGCTTCCTCGGACGAGGTCCAGTTGAGCCTGATGGGCGCCAACGTGGACATGGTGGTGGAGTGGCTGGCGCAAAACACCGGCAAGACGGTCATCAAGAGCCCCAAGGTCCAGTGCCAAATGTTCATCACCAGTTCCAAGAAACTCCCCAAGCGCGAGGCGATCACGCTCGTCTATCGGGCGCTGGCGCTCGAGGGCTTCACCGTCACCGAGTCCCGCAAGGCGATCCTCATCACGCCCGAGGGCCAGGAGCCGAAGATGAGTCCCGAGCTCCTGAACGGCGGCAGCAACGACATCCCCGAGGGCCGGCAGCGGTTGGTCAAGATCTTTCCGCTCCAGCACATTCAGGCCCCGGAGCTCAAGGAGAAGGTCCGCGCCGTGCTCTCGGACAAAGGCAGCATCGAGTGCGATGACCGCGCCAACCAACTGATTGTCACCGATTACAATGAAAACCTGCGCTTCATGGCCGAGTTGATCAAGGAGTTCGACGTGCCCGCTTCGGACATGGTCGTCCAGATCTATCCGTTGAAATATGCCGACGCGGAGGAAGTGGGCATTCTGATCGGGCAGATTCTGAATGTGTCTTCGTCCGGGTCCGGGGCAGCCGGCCGGGCTTCTGCCTCGGCTTCGGGTGGCGGCGGGCCTTCCGCCTCCCCTCCCGCCCCGTCCCCCGGTGAGGGCGGTCCTGGCGGTCCGGGCGGTCCTGGCGGTTCCGGCGGTTCCGGCGGTCGTCCTCCTTCCCCGTCCTCTTCTGCGGGCGGCCCCTCCGGTCCGGGTATCGGCAGCCAGATCTCGGCCCCGCAGGTGCGGCTGTGGCCGGACAAGGCCGCCAACCGGCTGATCGTCTCGGCGGCCAAATCCAAACTGCCCGAGGTGCAGCGGTTGGTGGACATCCTGGACACCGAAAAAACCGAAGACGTGTGCGTGCGGGTGATTCCGCTGAAAAATGTCACGGCGGTCGACCTGGTGAAGGAACTGGCGCCACTTTACCAGAAGATGACCGGCAGAACGCGCAAAGACGTTATCGAAGTCGGGGCCAACGACCGCTCCAATTCGCTGATTGTCCTTTCCAGCGAAGCGAACTTCAAAGCCATCGAAAAACTGGTCTCCTCCCTGGACACCGAAGACGCCCAGGAAAAAGTGGTCCGCAGCTTTATCCTCAAGAATGCCGATGCCGAGGACGTGGCCAAGCAGTTGCAGGAATTGGGCCAGGACCAGAGCAACACCCGGTATCCCTACTACTTCTTCTCCTCCTCGATGTCGGACAAGAGCCACAAAAAGATGAGCGTGGTGGCCGATCGCCGGCGAAACTCGCTGGTGGTGCAGGCCCCGCCCGCACAGATGGATGGCATCGCCAAGATGATTCAGGAATTGGATGAGCCGATTAGCGATGACAGCCTCGCCCCGCGAATCTTCCACCTCAAATACGTCAGCGCCGCCGACATCGAAGATGTCCTCAACGAGCTGTTCCTGAAGAAGACCCAGCAGCGGAGCTACTACTCTTTCTTTGACGACTACCAGGAGCCCCAGTCCGACCGCAATGTCGGGCGCCTTTACGGCAAGGTCCGCATCACCAGCGAACCCTATTCCAACTCCCTCATCATCACCTCCAACTCCAAGGAGAGCCTCGCCGTCGTCGAGGAGGTCATCAAGCAGTTGGACCAGCCCTCGGAAGCGGGAGAAAGCACGCTGCGCGTCGGCCTCAAATTTGCCAAGGCCTCCATCGTGGCCAACAGCATCAACATCCTGTTTGCCAAGAATGGTTCGCCGCCCTTGCGGCCAGTCAACCAGCAGGGACAACCCGGCCAGCCCAACCAGCAGCCCCAGCAGCAGCAACAATCCCAGCAAAGCCTCTCTTATTTGACCGGTTTCGATATCCAACAGGAAGCCAAGGAGGAGGGCTACTATCCCTGGATCGGCGGCCAGCCCGACAACCTCCGCTCCGCCGAGGGCCGGAGCGCCGCCCGGCCCGTCAGCGACCTGGTGGGCCGGGTCCGCGCCGTGGCCGACCCGCGCAGCAACGCCCTGCTCATCTCCGCCAATGTCCATTTCTTTCCCCAAATCCTCAAGCTGGTCGAGGAGCTGGACGCCGCCACCGACCAGGTCCTCATCGAGGCTAGGCTGGTGGAAGTCTCCGCCGATTTCCTCGACAAGCTCGGTGTCCGCTGGTCGCCCAATGGCAGCCAGGTCTTCACGCCGGATGATTATGACAACTCCTTCCTGGGCCATGTCAACGCCCAGCACGTGACCGGGTTCGGCGGCGTCACCAGCGTCAACAATCCGGCGAGCTCAATCGGTGCCTCTGGGGCCGCAGGCTCGGTGGCGCAAACCCTGACCTCGTTGCGCTCGGGCGTCCTGGACAGCACCATCAGCATGGACTTCCTCGTCCAGTTCCTGCGCCGCACCACCGATGCCAAAGTCCTGGCCGAACCCCAAATCAACATCCGGGACAATGAAACCGGCAGGCTCTTCGTCGGCCAGCAGGTCCCCATCCCGGCCCAGAGCACCTTCTCCGGCGCCGCCGGCGCGCAAAATACCGTTTTCGCCTACAAACCCGTCGGCGTCGTCCTCGAGGTCACCCCTCACATCAACACCGCCGGCGACGTCGAACTGCAAATCCATGCCGAATCCTCGACCATCGTCCCCGGAGAGGTTGTGCTCGGTGGCTTCGTCTTCGACACCCGTGCCTTCCGCACCGATCTGACCGCCAAAAACGGCCAAACCCTCGTCCTGGGGGGCATCATCCAAAAGCAGCTCTCCGATACCTTGCGCAAGACCCCTGTCCTCGGCGATATTCCAGGCCTGGGCTGGGCCTTCAAGAAAAGGGACAAGAGCATCAGGGACGTCGAGCTGATGGTCTTCATGCGCCCCAAGGTCACCCGCACGCCGGCCGACGCCAGGGACCTGCTGGACGAGATTTACCGCAAAGCGCCCAATGTCAAACAGTGGGACGACCAACGCCAGCTCCAGCCGCCCCCGCCCGAAAACCGGAAACCGAAACGAGGCTGAGAGAAGTCCTTTTCTCTGCACCGCCATCTTCCAACGCATTTCAAGCGCGGTGCCCTTTCCGGACGTGCGCCGAGGGCGAAGGCCTAGCCGTACCGATTCGAAGAAGAAACCGCTAATAGACGCTGGCGGACGCTAACAACAAGCGTGTGATCGACGCGCCGACCGGAAGGTCCCACTCACCGTGTGGCCCCGCAGGGCGGGACGCCCGGAAGTGCCAGACTGCCGCCTCAAGCCTGTCTTTATTAGCGTTTATTAGCGCAGATTAGCGATTCAACTGAATCATTCCCGCTTAGGATGCTGACCGCCTTGTCATCCGGGTTTCTCTTGGGCCTTTCGTGCGCCCTGGCGCCGGGGCCGTTGCTGGCGCTGCTCCTGGCGCAGACCTTGCGGCATGGCCCCCGTGAAGGCTGCAAGGTCGCCCTGGCGCCCCTGGTGACCGATGCGCCGATCATCCTGGTCGCGCTGGCGCTTGCGGCAGAGGCGGCCCGCGTGCGCGCGGCGCTGGCCGTGCTGTCGCTCGCCGGCGGCCTCTTCGTGCTTTACCTGGCCGTGGAGGCCTTGCGCGCGCCGCCCCTGGCGGCGGCGCGCGAGGCCGCGCGGCCCGGCTCGTGGCTCAAGGCAGTGCTGGTGAATCTGCTCAACCCGCATCCCTGGCTGTTCTGGATGACCGTCGGCGCCGCCATGCTGGCCAGGGCCAGGACCGTCAGCAACTGGGCGGTAGCCGGTTTCCTCGGCATGTTTTACTTGCTCCTGGTTGGCTCCAAGCTGCTCCTGGCCCTGGGGTCCGCCCGCTCCCGCCAATTCCTCTCCGGCCGCGGCTATCGGCGGCTCCTCCAGGCCTTCGCCATCATGCTGGCAGCCTTTGCCGTGCTCCTCTTGCGCGAGGGCCTGAGCCGCCTCTCCCCAACGGCCTTGCCCCCCTGACCCTCCCCGCATCGCACTTTTTTGGGTAGCCTTTCTGGCCCTTTATCTTAATCCTAATCTTAATCCTAATCTTAATCCTCGCTCCTGATCTAAATCCGAATGAATCGCCTCTTCGACCATGAGAAACCGGAGGTTTATCAGGAGTCTCTGGTCCCGCGGGCCGGGGTCGCCTGGCTCCAGCCCCTGCTGCAAAAGCTGCCCAAATCGGTCGCCGTGCCTGACCAATTGGATCGGGTCGGTACCTCGATCGTTGTGAACCTCGCCGACGCCTCCCCGGGTGTAGCTCCGTTTGGGCCACCCGGCAGAGATACGGTGTCTTGGCGGCCTCGCAGTGCTGCTTCCCAGCCCTGGCGGCCAGGACCATGCCGTCGAGACGGAAAAACCTGAGTTGACGGGCGCTTTGCGCAAATACTTGGTTTTAGGTAACTTAAGTCGTATGCGGAGGTGTAAGGCGACCCGGTGGCGCTCCCGGTCTTCAAAACCAGTGTAGCAGTTTTTTCCATCTGCAAGAAACAATGTCCAACTCGTTGAAACAGAGCCACTTCCAACCACTTTTTGATAAAAATCCCAAACGGACTTTTTGATACAAAATCGTCAAATAGGGGTCATTTCGTAACGAAACGTGTTAGTTTTTGTTAGGACTCTCCCTCTCGTCGCCTACGTCCTGGTCCCTCCCCAAGTCCGCTTGGCGGCGCTGGCGTGGCGGTTGCCGAATTGACCCTCTCTCGCTCGCCTGGGCCGCCCATGTCGCCAACGGGAGCGATTGGCGGGGTTTGTAGTGCCGGACCGAACGGCGGACCGAACGGGAGACTTTCCGATGGAATAACGGCGGTTCCTTAGCCAAATCCGCCTTGCAACTCAGTTTCCACGGGGGTATCATTTTAGCCACGAACTTAAGACCTCGCAAACTGCTCTTCTGGCCTAGCAGGTCTCAATGGAATGGATGGACGCTGCCAAGCAAGTGGACGTTTATCGGAGCGTGGGTAGGAGTAATCGCTCTGGTTGCGTTTTTTGTTTGGCCTTCGGCTAATCCGATCACACTCGGCGGGCGAGGGGGGGAAAGTCTCGGAGCTGGCGGGGGCGGCGGGGCAGCTATTGGCTCTGGAGCACAGGGTGGAACTGGCGGGCGTGGTGGGAACATCACCTTGAACGGTATGCCCGGCCAAACGTTTGGCGCTGGAGGCGGGGGAGGAGGAGCGATTGGCCAAGGCGCCGTCGCTGGCGAAGGTGGTAGCGGTGGCGAGATCAACGACATTTGGATTTCAAGGGAGGAGCTTGAAGAACTTAAACGTCAAGGCTTCCACCACATTGAGTTCAGTATCGGTCGGGGGGGAAACGGAGCGACTAACGGTGGCGGCGAAAATGGCGGCGACATAATCGCTAATCTGATGACGACGAACGGTCGCATCCTCAGGACAATTACAACCAAAGGTGGCAGAGGGGGAAACAGCTTGAGCCGTGGGGCGGAGATGAGCCCCTCGACTAACGCCCCAATGCCCTTGCAATGATCAGCCCCATTTGGCTCGCTACGGCGGGTCGTGCAATTTGGTCAGTTGGTCAGGCAGCTTTCACAGCCTTCCGAGAGACCATAAGGCAAAGCGCCAGTGCCAATGCTCCGCACCAAATGGTGCTTGCTTCGGGGACAACAGCAAGCGACCCGGAAGCCGCTGCCTGGGCTGCACCACCATAAAATAACATATAAGCATCGCCTGATCGTAAGGAGATTGTTGTTATACCAGTTTGGAAAATAGCCTGAGGGTCCGATTGGCCATCCCCAAGCGAACGTTGGACCACATTCCACATCGGCGTGCTCCACTGACCTGAAGAAGAGTCATACAATTGTATAGTAGCAACGGCACCAGAGCACAATAGATTGAGAGGAGCGCCAGAAGGGGGGTTCGGGGTGGTGCTAGCACTCAAATTGATCGACCATTGTAGTGGATAATTGCCGCTGGCCGTCGGCGAAAACATAGCAGTAGTTAGATTCCCCTCGGCAAGTGCGGCGCTCGAACCAGTGCCTGGGAGATTGACTCCAGTTTGAAAAGTGAAATCATGCGTGATGCTTCCATCGGAATTGATCGTTGCAGTAGTGACAGTGTGCGAGTTCGCCCAGCTTGAGCTTTCATCGGTATGGATGGGAGTGGACGAGCTACTAGTCTGATCTACAGGCCCCCCATAGAGGGAATCTAGCGCCTGGCTCTGATTCCATATAGGAGAACCATTTACCACCCCCACCAGACCACTCGGCGTGGTTATATTAAATTCTGCTTGGCCTAATGCAAGAGCGGCGAGCAAAGAGGCAGGCAGCGCAAGGAATCCACCCATGATTACAACCTTGCTCAGTGAGCGTATATGAAGCTTCATACTCCGTTTTCCTACTCGGCTGGAAATCTGCTTTCTTCGGCAAACGAGGTTCATCTGTTACTCTCTCACAGACGCAACTTCCTGTCTACCCCCTTGGCCGGACATTCTTATGCACATTTCGGACATGGGTGCAGGAGCACTGCCACAGCGACCACCAGCATCCAATGCGCCAACGCCGTTGGCACTGCGGGGTTCCTTCGGGTCAAATACGTGCCGTAGCGCAGAGCATTACCCGTAAAGCCGGGGTCGCGTCTGTATTTTCTACATTTGCCCTTGAATTGCGGGTATTTGCTCACGCAATTCCGGCGTTCGTTCCATTGACCGGCCGAAGCGGGTGACCGCCCGGGCTGCGCCCGCATACCCCATTCCCCCGGCCACCGAGGAAAGGGAGGGCGACCGAGAATCAGCGGGCCAACGCCACGGATTTGACCGGGAACCTTGCGCGACCGAGGCGTCGCGCTGCTCCGCATCCGCTCAACTGACAAGCGCACTTTTCGCTGCGGTAACAGACGCGACCGAAATCGAGATTGTGCTGCCGCCGCCGTCGTGCCAAGGTACTGCCGATGAAGCGCACTGCACCCAATCCAACCGACATTGCCCGTGCTCGCCGCATTTTCCTTCGGCTGCGGGGCGCGGGCGGCGTGGCGGAAGACGAGCTGCTGCAACACGCGCTTTTTTTCGCCAAATCCCCTATAGAACGATGCCGCCTCAGCCTCCAGGCAGCCCGCTCGGCGCTTTCCTTGCGGCGCTCCGGCAAGCGCAGATCCAATGCATCTTGATCGGCCCTATGGCCGCGGTCCGGCAAGGCGCGCCCCTCACGACCATCGACTACGACTTCTGGGTGCGGTTGCCAGAGCGCCAGTACGTGAGAATACTCAGCATCGTTCACCGCCAGGGCGGCGCCATCCTCGCCCGAACACTGCATTGGCCACATTGGCTGTATTGGCCACATTGGCCATTTTTTCCAAAAAACTGGCCCGGCCGCGGCCTAAAAGGAATGGCACAGCTCAGCACAACGCTTTGTCGCTCCCCTCGGCGCACCCAAGGGCTTCCCGACCCCTTTCGTTTCCTTCCTTTTGGAATGTTCTCTTGCCGACGCGCGCCCGGATGTAATACCGTTTGCCCAGCCGGCAGAGATGCGGTGTCTTGGCGGCCTGGCAGTGCCGCTTCCCAGCCCTGGCGGCCAGGACAATGCAGCCGAGACGGAAAAACTTGAGCCGATGAGCGCTTTGCGCAAATACTCGCTTTTAGGTAACTTGAGCCGTATGCGGAGGTGTAAGGCGACCTGGTGGCGCTCCTGGTCTTCAAAACCAGTGTGGGGCTCAACAAAGTCCCAGGTGGGTTCGATTCCCATCCGCCTCCGCCATTCGATTCTCAAGTTGCAGACCTCCAGCCCCGGACTTTGACCATGTTCAGACGCCTCCCCCAACCGCCGGTGAATCCCGCCCAGCGCGACCCGGAGCAGCATGATTTCTGGACCGGGTTCGCGATTGCCCTGGTCGGCTTGGTCCTGGTCCTCTGCGGCGCGCGGCACCTGACCGGGGTGGAGACCGTCGAGGGCGGCACGGCCTGGGAGACGCAGTTGGTAAAGGCCTTTTCTTCCAGCGGCCTGCAATTCGCCGACCAGGTCGCGCCGCCGCCCCCGCCCAAGGACAACGATCCCGTGGCCCTCGAACGCTGGGCCAAGCAGAACTCGCCGCCCACGTGGAAAGTGCGGGTGGATGCGGCGGCGGCGACGCCGTGTCCGACCTGAGTGAAATGAATTTTGGCCACGCGGCGTGGCCGGTCCAGGTCAAGTCCGAAGTCCGAAGTCCGAAGTGCCAGGCCAAGGATCAATGCAAACTCCCAAGGTCCAGACTTTTCAACGTGGCGGCGCGCTGCGGAATGACAGCGATTACTGAATATGGACAATCCAGAACGCGGGCCCAATGAGCCGGGGGCGGGGCCGCCGGGCGGGCAGGGTGTCGGTGCCGCCGGCGGCGCAGCGGGCAAGCCAGGCGAGGGGACAGCGCTGGGGCGGAAGCTGGCGCGGAGCCGGCCGTGGGTGCAGACGGGGTTCCTGGGGTTGTGGCTGGCGCCGGTGGGCCAGTGGCTGCACGGCGTTCCGGGCTGCGTGTTCCACTGCTACTCGTGCCCCCTCTCCTCGTTCGCCTGCCCGGTAGGCGTGCTGGCCAATTACGCGGCGCTGCTGCCGCTGGCGCCGGAAATGCCTTACCTGCTGCTGGGGGTGTTGCTGGTCGTGGCCGCGGCCAGCGGGTCGCTGGCCTGCGGGTGGGCCTGCCCGTTCGGTTTTCTCCAGGACCTCCTGGCCAAGGTCACGCCCCGGAAAGTGGCTCTGCCAGCCTGGACCGGGTACACCCGCTACGCCGTGCTGGTGGGTTTGGTGATTCTGTTGCCGCTGCTCCTTGGCTTCAAGGGCATTCACTTCGAGGACCAGCAGGTCTCGATCTGCCGGCTTTGCCCGGCGGGCGCGCTCGAGGCGGGGCTGCCTTACTCGGTGCAGAGCCTGCTCACCGGCCAGGGCTGGCTGATGAGTTGGTTCAAGTCGGCGCTGTTGCTGGCCTTTGTCGCGGCGGCCCTGTTCATTCACCGTCCGTGGTGCCGGCTGTTTTGCCCCCTGGGCGGATGGCTGGCGCTGTTTAATCGCTGGAGCCTGTTCCATCTCCGGTTCAATCCCAAGGCCTGCAGCGCCTGCAACCTGTGCCGCAGCCGCTGCTCGCTGGGCGTGCAAGTGGACCGGAAAGTCAACGTCTCGGGTTGCATCCGGTGCCTGGAATGCACGACCTGCGGCGCCCTCGAGCCGCGCTTTGCGGGGCCGAAACGGGAGGCCTGAGGCGTGACGCAGGGCGGTAATAGGGGCCTGCCGGAGCGCCGAAATCCGAAGCTCGAAGCTCGAAGGAACCGCCTGGCCGGATTCGGATTTCGGATTTCGCTCTTCCTTCGGACTTCGGATTTCAACCTGCATGTCCGAACACCTTGCGCAGGGTTGTACAATAGAGGTCGTGGCCGTGAATTCTGAGAGTTTCCAAGAAGCGGCGCCGCGCCTGCGGTTGCGGGTGACCACGGCGGCGGAAGCGGCTTTGCGCGCCGGCCACCCGTGGGTCTTTGCCGAGCGCATTCGGCAGCAGAGTCGCCCCGGCCAGCCAGGGGAGCTGGCGGTGATTTACGACCGGAAGGACCGGTTCCTGGCGGTGGGATTGTTCGACCCGGACTCGCCGATTCGGGTGCGTGTGCTGGAGGCGGGCCAACCCCAGCCGATTGACGGCGCCTGGTGGGCCAGGCGGCTCGACCAGGCCCTCGAACGCCGGCGCGGCTGGTTCGATGAGCAGACCAGCGGCTACCGCTGGATCAACGGCGAAAGCGACGGCTGGCCGGGGCTGGTCCTGGACCGCTACGACAGGACCCTGGCGCTCAAACTCTACACGGCGGCGTGGCTGCCGCGTCTCGACGCGCTCGGCGCGCTCCTCCGCCAACGGTTGCGCCCGGAGCGGATGGTCCTCCGCCTCAGCCGGAATATCCAAAAGGCCGCCGGGGAACAATTCTCGAGAACGGATGCCGAACTGCTGGACGGCGCGCCGCCGCCAGGCCCGGTGGTCTTCCGCGAAAGCGGTTTGCGGTTCGAAGCGGACGTGCTGCGCGGCCAGAAGACCGGGTTTTTCCTGGACCAGCGGGAGAACCGGCGCCGGGTCGAGGCGCGGGCGCGCGGGCGCCGGGTGCTCGATGCGTTCAGTTTTTCGGGCGGCTTTTCGCTCTATGCCGCCCGTGGCGGGGCGCGCTCGGTGACGGCCCTGGACGTGAGCGCGCACGCGCTGGCGGGCGCCGAGCGCAACTTCGCGCTGAACCAGGCCAACGCGGCGGTGGCATCCTGCCGCCACGAGCGGGTGCAGGCGGAGGCCTTTGAATGGCTGGCCGGGAACGCGGCGCGCCGCTTCGAGCTGATCATTTTAGATCCCCCCTCGCTGGCCAGACGCGAAACGGAGCGGGCCGGGGCCATCCGCGCCTACGAGCGCCTGGCCGGCCTGGGCCTCGCGCGGCTCGCGCCGGGGGGCATTCTCGCGGCCTGTTCGTGTTCGGCCCACGTGACGGCGGAACAGTTCTTTGCGGCGGTGCGCCAGGCGGTCGCGCGCTCCGGACGCGCCTGCCGGGAACTGGAGACCACGCGCCACCCGCCCGATCATCCGGCCACCTTCAAGGAAGCGGAGTATTTGAAGGCGATCTACTTTGAGGTTTGAGGCTCGGGGCGGCGCGGCGCTGAGTTTAGAACAGATTGTTCACCAGGATGCCCATGACGCTGAGGGGGCCTTGGTCCTCGAGGCCTTCGGTGGCCTTGTCGAGTTTCTGCAAGGTCAGCTTGGCATTGTTGTAAAGCTCGCGGTCGTTGACGAGTTTGCCGACGGAGCCCTGGCCCTGGTTAATCTTTTGGAGGATTTCCTTGAGCTGGGTCATCGAGGCGGTGGTTTCGCGGTAGAGTCCCTCGTCCTTGAGGAGCTTGCCGACAGTGCCCTGGCCGGCGTTGGCCTGGGCGACCGCTTGGTTGACCTGGTCGACCACTTTGCGGGCATCCACGACAGTCGTCTTGATTTCGGTGGCGGTGTCCTGGACGTTGCTCACCGCGGCGAGTGCGGAGTTGTAGAGCGCCGGCTCGTAGATGAGTTTGCCCACCGTGCCCTGGCCTTGGGAGAGCTGGCTGGAAATGGCCTGGATGTTGGCGATGGTGGCGGTGAGCGGGCCTTTGTTGGCTTTGAGGAAATCGGTGAAGGGGCCGAGGAGGTTATCGATTTTCTCGCCGGTGAAACTCTTGGCGAGGTTCTCGACGCCGGTGGCGACGTTGTCAACTTTGGTCATCATCGCGCTGAGGTCGGGCGTCTCGGCCGTGCTGAGGTAGGTGCCTTCCTTGGCGGGGGGCGCATTGCGCGAGCCGAAGTCGAGCGAAACGAAGTTCTGGCCCATCAACCCGGTGAACTTGATGGTCGCCGTGCTGTCCGTGCGGACGAGCACCTTGGGGTCCACTTTCATAATGACCAGCACTTTATTGTTGGTTTCCTCGAGGCGGATGTCATCGACGCGGCCGATCTCCTTGCCGGCCATTTTGACGCGGTCGCCGGTCTTGAGGTCCTGCACGTTGCTGAACAGGGCCCGGAGGCGCAGGCCGCTGCCGAATCGTTCGGTGCCGCCGAGAAATTCCAGGATGAGCACGGCGGCAATGACCACGAGGGCGACAAAGATCCCGAGGCGGGTTTCAAGCGTGTTTTTCATATTCTTGCTCTTTCTCTAGCTGGCTCTTTCTAAATCGCTCTGGCTAAACGGTCAAGCCACGGCGGGGTCACCGCCCTGCGCAAAAGGATTCATATCAGGCGCCGGAAATCGGCCTGGAGGAACTTTTGAACCAGGGGCTCGGGGGAACGTTTGACTTCTTCCGGAGTGCCGACGGTCAGGAGCCGGCCTTCGTTGATCACGGCGATGCGCTCGGCCACCCCGAAAGCCAGGTCGCGGTCGTGCGTCACGACCAGGGAGGTGACGTGGATGCGTTCCTGCAGGTGCAGGATTTCTTCCGCGATCACCAGGGCCGACAGCGGGTCCAGTTCGCTGGTGGGCTCGTCGTAGAGGATCAACTGCGGCTCGATGACCAGCGCGCGGGCGATGGCCACGCGCTTCTTCATGCCGCCCGAAAGCTCGCTGGGCAGCCTGTCTTCGGTGCCTTTGAGGCCGACGACTTCCAGTTTCTCGGCGACGGTGCGGGCGATTTCCTCGGGGGGTTTGAGGCGATGTTCGGAGAGGTAGAGGCCGACATTTTCGCCGACGGTCAGGGAGTTGAACAGGGCGCCGGACTGGAAGACCATGGCCATGCGGTATTGCTCCCTGACCTCGGGGGATTGGACGGACTGGCCCTCGATCAGGATTTGGCCGGCATCGGGCGGTTCCAGGCCGATGAGTTGCTTGAGCAGGACGGTCTTGCCGCTGCCGCTGGGGCCCATGATGACGAAGATTTCTCCCGGTTTGACCTCGAAATCCAGGCCCTTGAGCACTTCCTGCCCGTCGAAGCTCTTGCGCAGGCCGCGCACCTGCAGGCTCACGCCGCGCTGGTTGGAGGCCAGGGAGTTCATGCTCAGCTCATCAGCAGACGGGTCAGGAGGTAATCCAGAATGACAATCAGGACGATCGAGTTCACGACCGCCTTGGTGACGGAGCGGCCGATGCCGCGCGGCCCGCCGCGCGTGATCAGGCCCTGGTGGCAGGAAACCACCCCCACCACGCAGGCAAAGATGAAGCTCTTGAACACGCCGTTGACCACGTCTTTGAGTCCGACCACATCCTGGAACGTCGAGAGAAACGAGGCGAAGGAGATCGCGATGCGGTGGTTCACCAGGCAGACCAGCGAGCCGCCCAGCCAGCCGACCAGGATGGCGAAAATGACCAGCAACGGCAGGGCGAGCACGATCGCCAGCAGGCGCGGCATGACCAGGTAATGGATCGGGTTGATGTTCATCGTGTGGAGGGCGTCGATTTCCTGATAGACCTGCATCGAGCCAATTTCCGCCGCCATCGCCGAGCCGATGCGCCCGGCGATGAGGATCGACATCATGACCGGCGCCAACTCCCGGCAGATCGCCAGGCCCACCACCCCGCTCACCGCGCTGGCCAGGCCGTGCTCGACCAGCACCGGACCCGTTTGCAGGGCGATGACGCCCCCGATAAAAAACGACAGGATGCACACCATCAAGAGGCTGGCATTGCCGATCTCGAAAAACTGCTCGAATACCTTTTGCCGCTGCCGCCAGGCCAGGGGCATGGCCAGCAGCGCGCGCCAGAACAATACCACCATTTCACCGATGTTCTGTAACATGGCTTAGTCTGCCGGGCCTCATCCGGCGAGCTTGCGTAATCTTGCTCCTGCGATTCGTCTGCGCCAAGCGATTTCAGCGGTTAAGGACCCACGTCTTGGCATCCTAATCCGAAACGCCGCGGCTTGGCAATCCCGATTCGCAAGACGTTGGCAGGAACCTGCCAGACGGGTAATCCGGTCTTTTAATTCCCTGTTTGCCGGCTAGTAACGACATGCGTTGCTTATGCCTTAAACGTCCTCCTGTCCCCTGCCCGAATGGCGGTCAGTCCGGCCAGTCCCAACCCCAGGAGCGCGCTGACCGCCAGGGCGCCGCTATTCGCGTATTGGGGCAAGAAATGCAGGGCGGCGGCGCCCACCGCCGGGCCGGTGAAGTTGCCCAAAGCAATCGCCGCTTCGTGCAGCCCGCCGTGCTCGACTTTCGTGTCCCCGACATCCATCGAATAGAACAGCGAAGAGTAGTAAATCAGACCGACCGCGGCGCCAAACATGACTTGGGCCAGCACCAACACGGGGAGACTGGGGACGAGCAGGATGGCGGCAAACGCCGTGATCAGCGCCAGGTAGGCCAGCAGCAGCCAGCGGAACCGGTAATGCCAGCCGTCCCAGAGCCACAACGCGAAGAACGCCCCGAAACGCGCGAAGCACCAGACCGAGCAACAGAACCCGGCGAGCATCGTGGAGAGCTTGAGCTGTTGGGCCAGGCCGGGGATGACGGCTACGAGCGTGGTGATGGCGATGTAGGCAAAGGGATTCGCCAGCCACGCCATGCGCAGGAACTTCCTGGCGGTCGAGGGGGCTATGGCCTCGGCGGCCGACGCGGCCAGGGCGCCGGCTCCGGCTGCGCGCTGGATAGGCTCGGCCCCGCCAGGCAGGCGAGCGGCGGCGGGCGCGGCTCGAGCTTCCAGCCAGAACGTCAACCCAAGCTGGGTCACCTGGATGGCCGCAGGGACATAGAACAGGCTCTTCAACCCGAGCTTCGTCAGCAGGGCGCCGCCGGTGAAATTCGACACGGCGGCCGAGGCGGCCCAGACGAGGTTGTAAATGCCCACCATGTGCGGCAGACCGGCGCGCGTTTCCCCTTCACTCGCCAGCGCCTCGAGGGTCGGCCAGGTGAAACACATCCCGCCGGCCGCGACGGCCGCCGCGAGGATGTGCCCGGGCGCGGACTCCAGCGCCAGGCCGAGCAGCATCGCCCCCAGCATCAAGCTCCAACCCAGCTTGAGCGCGGTGAAGTAGCCGAAGCCCTGCGCAAACTTCCCGCCGAACCACGAAGCGACCACGCAAACCGCTCCGTTCAGCGCCGCCAGCTCGAGATTGGCTTGGTTGTCAAAGCCATGCCGCGCCTGCATGAAAAAATAGAGATAGAAGAAATAATAAACTACGGCGAAGGAGTTCAGGCCCTCGAGCAGGAAAAAGCCCGGTTTGAGTTTGCGCAGCGGCATTGCGTGCAGCCTTGAGGCGTCAGCACATTGAAGCCTGAGGAGAGGCAGTTTTGGTTCGCGTTGAATCCTTGCAGGCTTGGGGCTAACCCGCTTTAACGCTTCAACGCTCCAACGCTTCAACGTATTAACGTTCAGCTAATAGTCATACAAACCGCTGTCGTGCGTGTAACCGCCGCCGGCACCGCCGCCCTCCTCCTCGCCGCCCATCAACCCGCCGAGCACGTCGCCCATGTCCGCCTCGATTTTCTCCGGGTCTTCGCCGGCCTCAAGGCGTTTGATGGCGACCTCGAGTTCCTTGGGGACGGCGCCGGGGGGCATGAGGTCTTTCATCTTGCGCATCATCTGGGCCATGTGCCGGGGGTTGTTTTCATCCAGGTGCTCCATGTCGCGTTCGAGGTCGCTCATGGCGCGCGCGACGCGCGGGTCATCCAAATCGGGCATGGGGCCTTCTTCGCCCTCGCTCCTGGGGGCCGGTTCTTTGAGGTCGCGCGGCAGGGCGAAGCCGCTGACCTGCTTGGCCATGTTCCGGTTGCCGCACTTGGGGCAGGCGGGCAGCCGGTCGGGTTTCACCCGCTGGGACAGGAAACTGAAAATCACCCTGCACCGCGGGCAGGCATATTCGTAAATCGGCATAGCATCCAATCAAACTATGACGCGAGGAAGTTAACCCAAAGTGCCCCGGGCGCAAAGGAGGAAATGGAGGGCCTGTCCGGGCAGGGCGCATTTCACTTTCTTGGGCGGTCCCTCCCAACCTTAATCCTAATCCTAATCTCCGTTCATTCGGATTAAGATTGAGAGCAAGGATTAAGATAAAGAGCCAGAAAGGCTGCCAAGAAAAGTGAAATGCCCCGATCCGGCCATTCCTGCCGGCCGGAAACGGCCTTGGAATCCGGCCGGGGAGGCCCTATTCTTTGCTTATGCCAAAGCCGGACCGCTTGACCTTGGCGCGGCGCCGCCGCAGCCAAAGTCCGAGGGGAATTCTCTCCTCAGGCAAGCAACGGGAGCCTGCCCCCGCCGCCCTGACCTCCTCGCCTGACCTGGCACACTGGACCATCCGCCGCATCCTGCTGCACCACCCGGACACCGCGAAACAGGGGTTCCAGTACGTGGACTGGCTCTTCGATGACGACGACCTCATCGCCGTCTGCCGGACCGCTTGCGACGACGGCCAGGGCGGCGCCCACAGCTACCATGACGCAAACTACCTGACCTTCCATCGCGTGCTGAAGTTCCGCGCCCAAACCCCGGAGGGGCCGTGAGGCGTCACCACAAAACCTTGAATTGTTAACCTTGTCTGGTGCCGAACCGTAAGCTTCCAGCCAAAGCCGCGCTCCTCCGGGCCGTGCTCCTTGCCCTGCTGGCCGATGCCGCGCCGGCCCAGGGCAGGCTGTCGCTGTTGCTTCCCTCCCTCACCATGGTCTTCGCTCCTATGACTACTGCTCAAAGACAGGTCACCCGTGCTCGGACCGGTCATATTCTCACTAACACCGGCGTTTGGTCCCCGGACAGCCAATGGCTAGTCTATGATACCCGCTCGGACCCTGCCGGCGCCCAATTCGACGGCGAGCGCATCGAGATGGTCAACCTCGGGACCCGGGAGGTCAGGACGCTGTTCGCAGCGAGCCACGGGGCCCATTGCGGGGTCGTGACGTTTCATCCGCGCCAGGAAAAGGTCGCCTTCATTCTCGGCCCGGAACATCCTTCGCGCGACTGGCAGTACAATGCCTGGCACCGCCAGGGAGTGATCGTGGAGGTCGCCCAGCCCGGCAAGGTGGCCAATCTCGACGCGCGCGACCTCGTTCCCCCATTCACACCCGGCGCTTTGCGCGGCGGCACCCACCTGCATGTCTGGGACGCCGCCGGGCAGTGGGTCAGTTTTACCTACGAGGACCATCTCCTCTCCCGCTTCACCAACGAGACGGCCAAACACGACATCAACCTGCGCAATCTGGGCGTGAGTCTGCCGGGCTGGCCGGTGCGGGTGCCCCGGAGCCACCCCCGCAACCATGACGGCGCCTGCTTCAGCGTCCTGGTCACGCGCACCACCGCCCACCCTGAACCCGGGTCCGACCAAATCAGCAAGGCCTCCGAGGAGGGCTGGGTCGGCACCAACGGCTACGCTCGCCCCGATGGCCAGTGGCAGCGCCACGCGCTGGCCTTTCAAGGTCTCGTCCTCACCGCCAAAGGCCAGGCGATTGCCGAGGCCTTCATCGTGGATCTGCCGGACGACCTGACTGTCCCCGGCGACGGCCCGTTGGCGGGCACCGCCACGCGCCGGCCGTTTCCGCCGCGCGGCGTCCAGCAACGCCGCCTGAGCCACACTGCCGACCGCCTGTACCCGGGCCTGCAGGGGCCTCGCCACTGGTTGCGCAGCGCCCCGGACGGCTCGCGCATCGCCTGCCTCATGAAAGATCAGGGCGGCGTCGTGCAATTGTGGACCATTTCGCCCAAGGGCGGCGCCCCGGTCCAGCTCACCCACAATCCCTGGCCGATTGGTTCCGCCTTCACCTGGAGCCCGGACGGACGCTATATCGCCCATGCCATGGACAACAGCGTGTGCGTGACCGAAACCACCAGCGGCACCACCGCCCGCCTGACGGCCCACAGCGACGATGCCGCCGCCCCGCGGCCGGAGGCCTGCGTCTTCTCGCCCGACGGAAAGAAGATCGCCTTCGTGCGCCGCGTGCCCGACGCCGGCCAGTGGTTCAACCAGATCTTTGTGGTCTTTCTTCCCGACGAGCTTTACGGCAGCGGCAGAGGCGCTCGGTGAGACCGGCCTCCCGCTCGGGGGCCGGGGCGCGGCCAGTTTTTTGGCAAAAATGGCCAATGTGGCCAATCCAGCCAATGTGGCCAATGCAGTGTTCCGCTAAGTTGCGGCACTGCCTGCGCCGCCAACCGGCGGCCCAGCAAGCAGCAGGCGAGCTTGAGCAGCCACAACCGGGCATTGGCCGTCAGTGCGGCGGAGTACACTGACGGGCACGGACTTTCACGGACGGGCACGGACGGGGCCGCCGCCGGCACTGTCTCCGTTCTTTCGTGCCGGTTTGGCGTTCGGATTTGAAGCCCTGCGGTGTTGGCATCCTTATGACCGCCGCTGTAATATGAGCCCATGACAGAGTTGGAACGTCCCAACCCGGACGTGCTGCTGGCGGCCCTGCAAAAGGAGGACGCGCAGCGGAAGCGCGGCAAGTTGAAGGTGTTCTTCGGCATGGCGCCCGGGGTGGGCAAGACCTACGCGATGCTGGAAGCCGCGCGACACGAGCTGGCCGCCGGGCGCGACGTGGTCATCGGCCTGGTCGAAACGCACGGGCGGAAGGAAACCGACGCGCTGGCCGAGGGGCTGCCCGTGATAGCGCGCCTGGCGGTGGAGTATCGCGGCGTGGCTTTGACGGAGCTGGACCTGGACGCCGTGCTGGCGCGGCACCCCCAGCTCGCCCTGGTGGATGAGTTCGCCCACGCCAATGCCCCCGGCTCACGCCACCCGAAGCGCTACCAGGACGTGCTGGAACTGCTTGAGGCCGGCATTGACGTGTTCACGACCCTGAACGTGCAGCACGTCGAGAGCCGCGCCGAGACCGTGCGCCAAATCACCGGCGTAACCATCCGCGAGACGCTCCCCGACACCGCGCTGGACGGCGCCGGGCTCGAGCTGGTGGATTTGCCGCCTGAAGAACTGCGGGCGCGGCTGGCGGCAGGCAAGGTCTATGTGCCCGAATCGGCCCGCGCCGCGCAGGACCACTTTTTCCGCCTGGGCAACCTGTCGGCCTTGCGGGAACTGGCCTTGCGCTTTGCGGCCGAGCACGTTGGGCAGGATGTGCTGGCTTATCGCCAGGCGCAGGGCATTGCCGATCCCTGGAAGTCCGGCCAACGGCTGCTCGTGGCCGTGAGTCCCAGCCCCACCTCGGCCGCCCTGGTGCGCTGGACCCGCCGGCTGGCGAGCGAATTGCAGGCGCCCTGGCTGGCCGTGTATGTCGAACTGCCTCAGCCTCTCAATGAGGACGCCCAGGGCCGCCTGGCTCGGCACTTGGCGCTGGCGCGCGCCCTGGGGGCGCAAGTGATTACGACCACGGATGCGGACGTGGCGCGCGGTCTCCTGCGCGTGGCTCGGGAGCAGAATGTCACGCAGCTTGTGGTGGGCAAACCCGCCGGCTGGCGCGCCCTGGAGCTGCTGCGCGGCGGCTCGCTGCTCAACCGGTTGATCCGCGAAAGCGGCGATATCGATGTCCACGCCGTCAGGGCGGAAGGGGACGCCCCGCTGCTGCTGCGCCGGCCGGCGGCGCCCGGCTTGGCTCCCGCCGCCCCGCGCGGCTACGGCGTGGCGCTGGGCGTCGTGGCGGCCGTCACCGCGTTGAACGCGATTTTGCAAAACTGGGTGGGCTATCAATCCCTGGCCCTCATCTACCTGCTGAGTGTCGTCCTGCTGGCCCTGTTTGTCGCCCGCGGCCCGGTTCTGGCGGCGGCCGCGCTCTCTGCGCTCTTGTGGGATTTTCTGTTCGTGCCGCCCCTCTACACGTTTCGCATCACCGGCGCCACCGACCTCATGTTTTTCGTCACCTACTTTGCGATCGCGCTGGCGATGGGGCATTTGACCGCCCAACTGCGCGCGCAACAGGCCGCCGAGCGCCGGCGCGAACAGCACGCTACGGCCCTCTACTTGCTCACCCGCGAACTGGCGCAGGCCTCGGATTTCGCCGACCTGCTGGCCATCATCATCCGGGAGGTCGGCAAGGCCGCCGGCGCCGAGGTCGCCCTCTCCTTGCCTGGGGAAATCGAGGCCGGCCCACTCACGCCCTATTTCGCCAGCACCTGGCCCCTCAGCGAGAAGGAGCAAAGCGTCGCCGCCTGGGCCTTTCGCCGCCGCCAACCCGCCGGCCGGGGCACCGACACGCTCCCCTCGGCCGAGGGGGTGCATCTGCCGCTCATTGCGGGCGACCACGTGGTCGGTGTGCTCAGCCTGCGTCTGCGGGACGGCGATCCGCTGGCCGCCAGTCAACGGGATTTGCTCGAGGCCTTTGTCCGCCAAATCGCCCTGGTCCTCGACCGCCAGCGGCTGCGCGATGCCGAACAGCAGGCCAAGCTCGTGGCCGAGTCGGAGCGCCTCAGCCGGACCCTGCTCAATTCCATCTCCCATGAAATACGCACGCCCATCGCCGCCATCAATAGCGCGGCCGGCACTTTGAACCAGGCGCGGCCTGCCGGCCCCAGCGCCTTGCCTTGGGCTATGGTGGACGAGATTCAGGAGGCCGCCCGCCGGCTTAATCGCCTGGTCGGCAACTTGCTCGACATGACGCGCCTGGAATCGGGCCACGTCAAAGCCAAGCTCGATTGGTGCGACCTGGCGGACCTGGTTCAGGTCACCTTAAAGGAAATCGAGCGCGATTTGGCCCAGCATCCCCTCACCGTCGAAATCGCCGCCGGCCTGCCGTTGGCCAGGATGGATTTTGTCTTGATGCAACAGGCGCTCACGAACCTGCTGTTGAATGCCGCCGTGCACACACCGCCCGGCACACCCATCCAGGTCAGTGCCAAGGCGCACCACGACCTGCTGGTCTTGACCGTGGCCGACCAAGGCCCGGGTTTGGCCCCCGACGCCCTGCCGTTCATTTTTGACAAGTTCTATCGCGCGCCCACCGCCCCGGCCGGCGGCACCGGCCTGGGCCTGACCATTGTCAAAGGCTTCGTGGAAGCGCAAGGCGGCGCGGTCCAGGCGGGCAACCGGCCCGGCGGCGGGGCCGTTTTCACTGTCCGCTGGCCGCTGGCCAAACCCCCGCCTTTAGCCGTCGAGGCCAACCTATGAGCCAAACGCCGGCCCTCAAACCCAGCGCGTTGGTCATCGACGACGAACTCCAAATCCGCCGCTTGCTGCGGGTCTGCCTGGAGGCAAACGGCTACCGGGTGCTCGAGGCCGCCACCGGGCAGGAGGGTCTCACCCAGGCCGCCCAACATCCGCCCGACGTGGTCATCCTCGACCTCGGCCTGCCGGACATGGACGGAGTGGTGGTGCTCAAGCGCCTGCGCGAATGGAGCCGGGTGCCCGTGGTCGTGCTCTCCGTCCGCGACCGCGAAGAGGACAAGATTGCCGCCCTCGACAACGGGGCCGACGATTATGTGACCAAACCCTTCGGCGCCGGGGAACTGCTGGCCCGCTTGCGGGTCGCTCATCGTCATGCGCTGCCGGCGGCGGAAAGCCCCCTCTTCCGCGCCGGCGACCTGGCCGTGGACCTGACGGCCCGGGTCGTGAAACTCAAAGGCCAGGAAGTAAAGCTGACCGCCACGGAATATTCGCTGCTGCGCTTGTTTGTGCAGCACGCCGGCAAAGTGCTCACTCACCGCCAGATTCTCAAAGAGGTCTGGGGGCCCAACTACGTCGAGCAAACCCATTACCTGCGCGTCTATATCGCTCATCTGCGAGAAAAGCTCGAGCCCGACCCCTCAAGGCCTCGACTCATCATCACCGAGCCAGGTGTCGGCTACCGCCTGCTGACAGAAACTTAGGCAGAAGCGAAGAGCGAATGGCGAATCCCGATCAGGAATCGGGACCTGCGGCGGGCAAACGGAGAATGGAGGTCAGCCAGCCCTTGGTGGCAAGCTGCGGCTCACAACGCCTCTGCCTATCGAATCCTATCGCGACCTGGGGTTCTCGACCCAGCAGGAAGTGGAGGGCCTGCTCAAGCAGACGCAAATCCTGGGCAAGAAAATCCTGAACCTGGAGCGCAGCCTGCAGCGACGCCAGAGCAAGTAAAGTCCCGATGCTGCATCGGGATTCGCTATTCGCTGTTCGCAGAGGACTGCGCGCCCCACCTTGCGGCGTGACAGCCCTTCGAGCTTGGTATGAAATGTCCGGGCTACGAGGGCAAAACGACCGCGCGGCGGGGGAAACCAGGAACTTTGGCGTGTGCTGGCGGCGGCAACGGGCTATACTGCGGTTCGAACGGGCCATGATGCGACCTCTACATCTCATCAGTGCGTGTGCGGGCAGCGCCGCCAACCAAGCCGGCCAGCGAACCAGGAATCCGCTCTGGCGCCCTGCTATACTGCGCCCCGTCACAAACTGGGCTTTCGCTCTCCGCCCTTCGGCCTTCGGCCTTCGCACTCTGTTGGTCCTCCTCGTGTTCACCGCCTCCTTGGCCGCCGTGGCCGCCACCCCTTCCCCGAGCGCGCCGGAATCGGCGCCGCCCACAACTCCCCGTGACTTCTTCAATGCCGGCACGAAAAAGCTGCGCGAGGCCAAACTCAGGGAGGCAGAGGCCTGGCTCGAAAGCGCCCTGGCCAGCCAGCACGAATACCTCCAGCCCCCCGCCCTTTACAACCTCGGCCATGTCCGGTTCGCCCAGGGCGCGGAGGAACTGAAAAAAGGACCGCCCGGCCGGCCGACGGTTGCGGCCGGGCGGGCGGCGTCGCAACAGGCCGACGACGCCATCCGGTCCGCCACCCAAGCGCTGGCCGGCGACGACCTGCAAAAGATGGTGGCCGCCTACCTGCGCGGCCGCGGCCGGCGTCGAGAACTCAAAGCGGCCATCGCGGCGGTGCGGCGGGCGCTCGAAGCGCATGGGGCCACGCTCAACAAATGGCAGCGCGCCGCCGGCGATTTCCGCAGCGCCCTCGAGCTGAATCGCGCCGATGCCGACGCGCAGCACAATGCCCAGGTAGTGGACCGCTGGATTGCCAAACTCGTGGATACGGTGCGGGAGTTGCAGCAACTCGCCAATGTCCTGGGCAATCAAAAGCGCGACCTGGGCGAGAAATTGAAGCAGCTCAAGGGACGCATTCCGGCCCAGGATATGCCTCCCGGCGCCGCCGGCGACGACGAGGACGAGGACGAGAATCCGCCCATGGGACCCCAGCCGGGACAGCAGGAAGGGCCGGCCAAAGAAGGGCAGGAAATGTCCCTCTCCCCCGAGCAAGCCGGCTGGCTGCTCGAGGGCTTCAGGCTGGATGCCGAACGCCGCCTCCCGATGGGCCAAAACCAACCGGCCGAACCCAGAGACCGCAACCGGCCAACATGGTGACGCAACCTCAAAACCCGAAGTCCGCCTCCAGGCTTTCCGGCCTGGACCAGTTTGCCGGCCCGTGGGCAGCAGTGGGTCCAGGGCCGAGTGTCGAGTATGGCGGGACCGAACTGGGTGGGCGCGTCAAATCCCGCCTGAGGGCAATGCCTTCCGGAGGTTCAGCCAGGCCTTTGTCCCGAAGGGACTTCATGAAAATAGCCCAGCGTTTCAACGCTGGGTCCGACGCGCAAAGGTTCCGAATCCGTCCCGAAGGGACGGCTGAAGCTCCCCCTGCCAAGGGCGAGGCCTCGGCTGACGATTCAATCGTCCCTTCGGGACGAGCAGGGCACGAAGGGCGGCCGACCCCGGCGTTGAAACGCCGGGCTATTCTCGGATGTCCCTTCGGGACAGCGGCGTCCCACACGGGACAAGTGAATTTCCGAAAGGCATTACGCCTAGGGTACGGAACGGGCTGCGGATGGAACCAGAGCCATCAAGGCCTCCTGGCCTCGCCTGCTGCAATGCCGCGCAGACAGGCCTGCCCCACCTTCAGTTCGTCTTCTTCTGGAGCCTGCCCCCAACCACCCCGCTTCCCCCGTTGTAACGCCAGTAACTTTTTTAACTCATTCAACTCATTTAGCCTGTTCCTCCTTTCGTTCCTTTTCCTCGCTGCCACAGCCCTGCCTTTGCAGGCCCAAGTCAACCCGCCGCCAGACCCTTACATGTCCCTGCTGATGTCGCAGCCCAAAACCGAGATCGCCTCGAACGTAGTGGCTACAGCCGCGTTCGACCCGCCTATCGTCCAGCCGGGCGAGCGGGCCGTGTACCGGGTGACGTTCAATGCGCTCGAGGGGTCGATTGGGTGGCCGCAGAAAGTCGCCGCCCCGGCGGAACTGGCTCTCCGCGCGGGCGGCCATGGCCAGGTTTTGCTGTTCAATGGGACCAACTTCGTGCCGCGCACGACCTTCAACTGCCACGCGCGCGCGCCGCGGTTGGGCCATTTCACCGTGCCGGAGTTCACGGTGGATGTTTATGGCAAAACCGTAAACGTGCCGGCCGCGCAACTCAACGTCCTCGGGGCGCGGCCTGCCTCCATGACCCCGGCGCAGCAGCTCCTCTTCGAAGTGCCGGAGACGAATCTGTACGTTGGCCAGGCAGTGAAGGTGCGCGTGCTGCTGGCTTCTACCCCAACCGGCCAATTGCAGACGCTTATGCAGGTGCAGGTGAACGGAGACGGGGTGCTGGTGGATCAAGGAACCGCCCGCCAGTGGGTCGGCCCGGTGCGCCGCGGCGGGAGCGCCCTGGCTGCCTACATTTACGAGACCGTGCTCACCCCGCTCCGGACCGGCAAGCTCAGTGCTTTTGCCCAAGGCTTCTCGGCGGGCAATCGTCTCTCCGCCCCGATCGTGCTCAGCGGCCCGGTAGTTTTCCCCGCCGGCCTGCAATACACCCTGCTCGACTCCGAGCCGGTCGAACTGCAAGTGCGACCCTTGCCCCGCCAGGGCGAATTGCCCGGCTTCACCGGCGCCATCGGCAGCTTCTCGCTCGACCCGCCCAAACTGGCTGCCAACGCCCTGCGCGTCGGCGAAACCCTTAAACTGTTGGTCACTGTCCGTGGCGACGGCAACCTGGCCCGCCTGGCCGCCCCGCCGCCGCCACAGGCGAGCGACTGGCAGGTCTTTGCCGCCGCTGCTGAGGCCTCGCCGCCGCCACCCTTCGTGGCCCTGGCGCCGCCACCCGCCGCCCCGCCGGCCTCAGCCACTTTCACTTACACGCTGGTCCCGCTCACCGCCGCGGCGCGCGCCACGCCCGCCATCCCGTTCAGCTACTTCGATCCCAAACGCGCGGCCTACGTGGACCTCACCATTCCGCCGCTCCCGGTCACGGTGCAACCCGGGGCGGCCGGCGGCGATTGGCAGGCCCTGCAGCAACCCGATCGGGGCCCGGCGGCATCCGAAAAGGAGCCTGGGTTGAGCGAGTTGGCGGCTGCCCCCGGCCTTACCGCCGCCAGCCTGGCGCCCGTCCAACGACGGCCCTGGTTTCCGTTCCTGCAACTGGCCCCGGCGGCGGCCGTCGCCGCCCTGTGGGGTTGGGACCGCCGTCGCCGCTTTCTCGAACAGCACCCGGCCGTCGTGTTGCGTCGGCGCGCCCGGCGGGCTTTGCGCCGCCAATGGCGCGCCTTGCGCCGGGCCGCGCGCGCCGGCGATGCCCCTCGGTTCGCCGGCGCCGCCGTGGCCGCCCTGCGGGTGGCCTGCGCGCCGCACTATCCGGCCGATCCGCGTGCCCTCGTCGGCGCCGACGTGCTGCCGCTGCTGTCCCGGGCCGAGGCCTCGGCGGGCGACCTCCGCGCGGTCGAGGTCGTGCGCCGGTTCTTTGCCGTCACCGATGCCGCGCGGTTTGGCCCCGCTCCCACCGAGGCCGTGGAACTGCTGGCCCTTCAGCCGGAGTTGGAAGAGGTGCTGGACCAGTTGGAAAAGAGGTTATGGGCTTGAGGGGGGGTCATTTTCAATTGCCAATTGCCAATTGCCAATTGGCGATGGGGAATTGGAAATCCATTTTCCAGGTCTTCCTCCCGGCACTGGTCCTGATATTCCTGGCAGCTCCCGGCCTCGCCGCCTCGGCGGACGCGCTGTTCCAGGAAGGCCTTGCCGCTTATCGGGCCGGGGATTATGCCCGGGCGGCTCGAGCCTTCAGCGAGGCGGCCGGGCGCCAGCCGGCCTCCGGCACCCTTCAGAATCTCGGCAACGCCCAGTGGCAGCGCGGGCAGACCGGACCGGCCATCCTCGCTTGGGAACAGGCCTTATGGCTGGATCCGTTCAACCGCTCGGCCCATAACAATCTCCGCTTTGCGCGCAAGCTGGCCCAACTCGAGCCGCCCGACTTGTCCTGGTATGAGGTGGTCTCCACCTGGCTGCCCGTAAACTGGTGGGCGTGGATTGCGGGGGCCAGCTTGTGGCTGGCCGTGGGCATGGTCCTGCTGCCCGGCCTCCTGCGGCGCCGCAAAGCCGCCTGGCACCAGGCAGTGGCCGCCTTCGGCCTCATGGTGTTCCTGCTCAGCCTGCCGGCCCACCTGGGAGTCCACACCCGCGCCCGCATCGGTTTTGTGCTCCAGCCCGACACTCCGTTGCGGCTCACCCCGACCCGGGAAGCTCAAGCGCTCACACGCCTGAGCGCGGGCGAGCCTGCCCGCTGGGAGCGCACCCGCGGCCGCTACCTCCTCCTGCGGACCAGCCAGGCCCGGGGCTGGCTGGAGCAGGACCTCTTCCGGCTGATTTGCCCGCCGTAGCCGCCGCCATCCCTGGCCGCCGCCGCCATCAGCGTGACCCTGGGATCATGGCTGCTCATAAATGGTGAGCGCCGCGCGCAGGACCTCGTCGCGGTCGCGGCCCAAGCGGTGCTTGTTGCCGTGCCGGCAAGATTGGTGATTGGAGCGCGGACATTTTTGTCCGCCTCCACCAATTGGTCAACACCGCGGCGGACAGGAATGTCCGCGCGCCGGGAAAATGTGAACTGCGCCCGGTCAGTGCTCATTTGCCAATCGTCACTTGTCAGTCGCCCCGGCAAATGGTTAATCTCCCGCTATGGCGCGCAAGGCAGCGAGTGACGGGGAATCTGTGCGTGGCTTCAACGACGTCATCGGCATTGTCCTGATGGCGCTGGCCGTGCTGTTGTTGGCCGCGTTGCTGTCCTACGATCCCCATGACGTTGCGGCCAACATCCTGCCCCCCAATCCGTCGGTGCGGAATTGGATTGGGCCGTTCGGCGCCCATCTGGCTTATCATGCGTTGTTTTGGGTTGGCGCGGCGGCCTATGTCCTCCCGGTTTTGTTGCTTTTTGTCGGGTTGGGTTGTTTTTTCCAGTCGTTTGCTTACTTGCGCCGGCGCTGGCTTTGGACGGTCGTCCTGTTCCTGTGTTGCACCGGTCTTTTGGATCTCTATCGCCAGCACCTGCCGAACCTGCAGAAGCGGCTGGGCATCCTGCCGGGCGGCACTCTGGGCGACGCCTTGAACCATGATCTCTTCGGCTACTTCGGCACCGTCGGCGCCACGATCATCTTCCTGATGTTCTACTTCATCAGCCTGCTGTTTCTCACGAATTTCCACCTCGGCGAGTGGCTGCGCAGTCTGTCGAGCCAGCGGGCCGCCGCCGGTGAAATGGAGGCCGACGAACAGGCCCTCGCCCGCCGCGCGCGCGAACTGCAGAGACAGGCCCAGAAATTGCAGGAGGAAGTGGCCCGCTCCGGCCTGGGCGCCGATTTGCAGCCCGTCCCGGAGCCGACCGTGCGCGACCTCAGCGTCCCGCAAGCCCAGCCCGGCCAGGCCGCCCGCGCCAAGCGGCCGGACAAGCCCGAACCGGCCAGCGAGCCTGCGGCCGGGGCGGAGGGCGAAGTCATCCCTGCCCGCGAGGTCGCGGCCGCCACGACGGCTGACCTCCTGGGCGGGCAGCTCGACCTGGCCGGCAAACCGTCCCAGGCCAGGGCCGAAGTCCCGGCGGCAGTGGACGGCGAAGCCAAAGCCGAAACGGCTGAACCTGAAACAGCCGCGGCCGCGCCGGCCAAACCCAAGTCCGCCCCCAAAAAACCCAAGCCCATCACCGTCGCCGCCACGCCGATGATCGGCAATTACCAACTGCCGCCGCTCGATTTTCTCCAGCACTCCGACCCTGCGCTCAAGCCGACCGAATCCAAGGAAGAGCTGATGGCCAACGCGCGGCTCATGCAGCAGACCCTGGCGCAGTTCGACATTGAAGTCTCGCTGGGCGACATCACCAAAGGCCCGACGATCACCCGCTACGAGTTGCACCCCGCCCCCGGGGTGAAGCTGGAAAAGATTACCGCCCTGAGCAACAACATCGCTGCGGCCCTCAAGGCGGAGCGCATTCATATCCTGGCGCCGGTGCCGGGCAAGAGCTCCGTGGGCGTCGAGGTGCCCAACGCCGTCAAGACCAAGGTCATCATCCGCGACCTGCTCGAGGCGGACGAATGGCGCCAGACCACGGCCAGGATTCCCCTGGCGCTGGGCAAGGATGTCTATGGCAACCCCATCGTGGCCGACCTGGCCGAGATGCCGCACCTGCTGATCGCCGGCGCCACCGGCTCCGGCAAGTCCGTCTGCCTCAACGCCATTATCACGTCCCTCCTCTACCGCTTCTCGCCCGACCAGCTTCGCTTCGTGATGATCGACCCCAAGGTCGTCGAGTTGCAGCACTACAACTCCCTGCCGCACCTGGTCGTGCCCGTCGTGACCGACCCCAAAAAGGTCATCCTCGCCCTCCGCTGGGTGGTCAATGAAATGGAGAAGCGCTACCAGATCTTTGCGCGCGTGGGCGTGCGCAATATCGGTTCCTTCAACTCCCGCCCCAGGCACAAACCCCTCCCGCCAGCCGAACCGGAGTTGCCCCTGGCCGCCCGCAAGGAAATTGTCGAGCCGGGTGCCGAAGGGTTTGCCGTCCAGGTGGATGAGGAAATCGTCGTGCCCCGGGAGGACGACATCGTCATTCCCGAGCGACTCAGCTACATTGTGGTCATCGTCGATGAACTGGCGGACCTGATGCTCGTGGCGCCGGCCGACATCGAACTGGCCATCGCCCGCATCACCCAGATGGCGCGCGCCGCCGGCATCCACTGTATCGTGGCCACCCAACGGCCCAGCGTCGATGTCATCACCGGCACCATCAAGGCCAACATCACCGCCCGCATCGCTTTCCAGGTGGCCGCCAAGGTGGATTCGCGCACCATCCTCGACGCCATGGGGGCCGACAAACTGCTGGGCAAAGGCGACATGCTCTACCTGCCGCCCGGCTCCGCCAAGCTCATCCGCGCCCAGGGCGCCCTCATCACCGACCAGGAAATCCAAAGCCTCGTCCAGTTCATCACCAAACAGGGCAAGCCCAGCTACGAAATGGAAATCCACCGGCAACTCTCCCGGCCCGCCAACGGTTTCGACGAGGAGAGCGCCTGCGACGAGGACCAGGAACTCATCGAGCAGTGCATTGAAGTCATCCGCAGCGAACAGAAAGCCAGCGTCTCCCTGCTCCAACGCCGCCTCCGCCTGGGCTATGGCCGCGCCGCCCGCATCATGGACGAATTGGAAAACCGCGGCCTCGTCGGCCCCAGCAAAGGCGCCGAACCGCGGGACATCCTCATCGACCTCGATGGCCAAGGCGCGGATGGACAGCCCAAAAAGCAATGATTTGGGCCAGCTTTCAAGGGCCTGGGCAGGAGCGCGGCGCGCGACCCAACTTGGCGCGCGGGTGAAATCCCGGACGAATTGTTTTGACGAGTCGGCAGGTTTTGGTTAAGATTTGCGGCGGTAATGAGTTTCAGCTTCTTCGAACACAAGTGCGGCCTTGCTTTGGCCGCCCTGGGGGCGAGCCTGCTGGCGGTGGGCGGCGCCCCGGCCGGTGGTCCGCCGGCTGGCCGCCCGATTGAGTTTTCGGGGCCCACAAACGACCAGTCCTCGACCAACCTGTCGCGGTTGACGCCTAAAGCGGACAGTCTGCCGCAGTTCGAGCAAAGCGGGCCCGGTCCCTTTGACTTTCTGCGGCCGGATTCGTCCATGCAGGGCTTGCCCGTCCCGCCGCCGCGCTACCCCCTGGTGATCCCGAACCGCCGGGCCCAGGCACGCTGGGAGCGCCAAAAAGACTGGATGTTCATGACGCCCGAGGAACTGCTCCTGGGCACGTCCACCTCCGAAGAGCCCCTGAACGATGCCAAGCGTCCGGACAAGGAGAAGCGCTCCTGGTCGGATGACCCCGACACCGGCTACCAACCCGGCACGCTCAACCCGAACGCAGCCAAAGAACCTGAGCGGTCCGGGGCGCGCAAGCGGCGGGGCGAGCTTGGCTCCCGCGAGGAGGCGGACTTGCCTGCCGACATCAAAGAGACCCAAAAGGAACTCAAGAAATTGCAGCGAGCGGAAACTGACCCCAGTTTCTTTTCTACGACCCCGCTGGTCAACCGCGGCTTCTCGGATATCTTTGGCGCCGCCAGGCAGAGGCCCAGTTTCCTCGACCAGGCAGTGCGCAAGGCGCGCCTCGAGGAGTACGGGCAGATGATTGGCGCGCCCGCCAGCCCCCAGCTCTCCAGCAGCCCGGTGCTTGATCCGCTCGATTCCCTGGTCGATTCACCCCGCAGCATCCTCAACCCCGGCGGCCTCAACCCAAACAGCGGACCATGGCGCCCTCCCTTCATGCAGGCCGACGGGCTGGATTCGCGATTCGGTGCGCCACCGCTCGCGCTGCCCGGCCTGTCCGAAGACAAGTTCACCGGCCAATCGGCGCTGCCCTCCCTGCAGCCCAATAGCCAGCAGCCGGAGCCGCTCCACCTCACACCGCCCACGCCGACCTTTGTTTTCCCAAAGCGGCCCTTCCTCTAAGGCCGGACCCTGAATTTAACTTCCCCAGGTTACTGCCACCTCAGCACGGTCACTGAACTTGAGCGGGGCAGCGCAGTCTGCGGCGGCACTTCCACCAGCCCGTTGGCGGCGGCCAGCGAACTCAAGACGTGCGAGGCCTGCAGACCGGCGGAATAGACGTTGCCGGCGGCATCGACGCGGACGCGCAGGAAATGCGGGTGCGCGCCGGGGTTGGCCAGCGGCTCCGCCAGCACGCCGGGCTGGGCGGGCAAGGCCACCTCCTTTGCGCCTTGCCAGCGAAGCAGGGCCGGGCGCACGAGCAACAGAAAAGTGACCAGGGCCGAGACCGGGTTGCCGGGCAGGCCGAACAGGAGCTTCTGGCGCCAGCGGCCGAAGACAAATGGCCGGCCCGGCTTGATGGCGACTTGCCAGAAGACGAGGCTGCCCCCGAGCTCGGCCAGCGCGCGCTTGATGAAGTCCAGTTCTCCAACCGACGCGCCCCCGGAACTCACCACGGCATCGCATTGGCTGAAGGCCTCCGCCAGGGCGGAGCGCGTCGCGGCCAGCGTGTCCGCCACGAGCGGGAGAATCCTGGGCAGCGCGCCGGCGCTGCGAATCAGAGCGGCCAAACCGGGGCGATTGCTTTCATAGACCTCCCCGGCCGCCAGCGCCTGGCCAGGCTCTCTCAACTCCGAGCCAGTAGCCAGCACGCCCACCAGGGGTTGCCGTCCGACAGCGACCCCCACCTGGCCCGTGGCGGCCAGGAGGCTGATCAGGCCGGCCGTCAGCACGTCCCCCGCCTCGGCCAGCGCCGCGCCGCGCTTTACGTCTTCGCCGCGCCGCCGGACATTCTCGCCCGGCCTGACCGGCGCCAGGACCAGGATCACGCCCGGCTCCTCCGGCTCAACCCGCGTGTCCTCCTGCATGACCACCGCATCCGCGCCGGGCGGCAGCGGCGAGCCGGTGAACAGGCGCGCGCCGGCCCCGGCGGCCACTTCGTGCCGCCAGCTTTCTCCGACGGCGCTCCTGCCCCCCAGGCGCAAGCGCACCGGCGCCCCAGGTTTGGCCGCAGCGACATCCCCGGCGCGCACAGCGTAGCCGTCCATCGCGGAATTGTCGAACGGCGGCAGGTCCAGCGGCGCCAGCACCCGCTCCGCCACCACGCGGCCATGCGCCGCGCTCAAGGGAATCTCTTCGCGGGCCGGTGCAGGAATCTCGGCCAGAATTCGGGCCAGGGCGGCTTGGAGTTCGTGCATGCCGGCAATTCTCCAAGAGCATCGCGGAAGGTCAAGCGGTGTTCTTGTGTGCCCGGGCTCGACTTCGGACCAAGCCATGCCTGCCTGCCAGCGAATCCGCGATCCCCAGGCAACTAGGCAGCGTCTAATGTGACGACGTCAACAAGAGCACCTGTTCGAGGGTTGAGATTCCCTCGCGGGCGCGCTCCAGGGCCACCATGCGGAGAGTGCGCATGCCCTGGCCGATCGCGGCCCGGCTGAGCTCGCGGGAGTTGGCGCGGGTGATGATGAGCTTGCGGATGTCGTCGGTCATGGTCATGGCTTCGATGATGGCGAAGCGGCCGGCGTAACCGGAGTCTTTGCACCGCTCGCAGCCCCGCCCGCGGTAGAGCGTGACGCCGTCGAAGAGGCACGGGTCGATGCTCAGGTCCTGGTACATTTTGGCCGGGTAGGTGATGGGCTCTTTACAATGGGAACAGATGCGGCGCATGAGGCGCTGGGCGCAGGCCAGGATGACGGAGGAGGAAATCAGGAAGGGGGCGATGCCCATATCGTCGAGGCGGGCAATGGCGCCGGGGGCATCGTTGCAGTGCATCGTGCTCAGGACCTGGTGGCCGGTCAGGGCGGCTTCGACGGCGATTTCGGCGGTCTCGGTATCGCGGATTTCGCCGATCATGATGATGTCGGGGTCCTGGCGCAAGATCGAGCGCAAGGCGTTGGCAAAGGTCAGGCCGATTTCTTTCTTGACCGGCATCTGGTTGATGCCTGGCACCTGGAACTCGACCGGGTCTTCGACGGTGACGATGTTGTAGGCCGAGTCATTGAGTTGGTTGAGAGCGGAATAGAGGGTGGTGGTCTTGCCGGAGCCGGTGGGGCCGGTGACCAGGATGAGGCCATGGGGAGCATCGATGGCCTCTTTGAATTGCCGGAAGGTGTCGTCGTCCAGGCCGAGCTTATCGATGCTGGCCGAGAGGTTTGATTTGTCCAGCACGCGGAGCACGATCTTCTCGCCGTGCACGGTGGGCATGACGGACACACGCAGGTCGTAGTCCTTGCCCCCCACGCGGATGCGCATGCGACCGTCCTGGGGCAGGCGGCGTTCGGCGATGTCCAGGCTGCTCATGATCTTGAAGCGCGAGACCAGGGCGAGTTGCATCTGTTTGGGCGGCGGGGTCGCATCCGCCAGCACGCCATCGATGCGGTAGCGCAAACGGACGCTCTTCTCAAAGGGTTCCAGGTGCACGTCGCTGGCGCGGTCTTTGACGGCCTGGACCAGGATGAGGTTGGCGAGCTTGATGACCGGGGCCTCTTCGCTGGAGGCCGCCAGTTGGTCGAGGTTGACCTCCTCGACCTGGTCTTGGGAGATCTCGACCTTCTCGGCCTCGGCCTCGCCCTCGCTCGTTTTGCTGGCATCCTTGATGATGTCCTCCATGCTCCCGCTCTTGGCGGCCGCGAGGTTGTTGAGCTTGTCGAGGATGGCCCTTTCGGAGGCAATGAGCGGGCTGACCTCCAGCCGGGTGATGCGGCGCACGTCGTCCAGGGCCAGCACGTTGAGGGGGTCGGCCATGGCCAGGAAGAGCTTGTTCTCCAGGCGGGAGACCGGCACCACCTTATGGGTGTGGCACAGTTCGCGGGACAACAGCTCGGCGACCTCGGTGGGGATGCCGATGCGGGCCAGGTTGACCGGCGGCGTATTCAGCACCCGGCCCATGCAGACGGCCATGTCCTGTTCGCTGACGCAGGCCTTTTCGAGGATGAGCTTGAGCAGGCGAGTGCCCTCCTTCTTCTGCTGTTGGAGCAGCCCTTCGACCTGTTGGGCGGTCAATAGGCCATCTTCAATCAGGGCGTCAGCGATGCGTTCGCCGAATGTTTTGACCAGGGGCATGGACTCAGCGGAAGGCCTTGCGGAGGTTATTGACCAGCTCGACGGGCGGCGCCAAGTACCATAATACCCGCTTGGCGGTGGCCTCGGCCAGTTCCTTGGCCGCCTGCTGGTTGAACGGGTTGGCCGTGGCGACCAGCACCGATTTGCTCATCCGGTCGAACGGCAGGACGCACCAGCGCTGGCAGGTCGCCGCCGGGAAACTCCGCGTCAGGTCCAGGTCCACATCGTAATGATGCAGCGGCAGGTAGGCGGCGCGCGACATGTCCGACAAGACCTTGAGAGATTTTTCCACGGGCAAAATCCCTTTGTCGGACAAGACCTGGATGAAAGGCTCGTGCACCCCGCCGGGTGCGATGGAGAGGTCGGGCGCGGACCAGCACAGGTCGAAGTCACCGGCGGTGATGATCCTGCTCTCGACAAAGATGCGGTGCAGCGTCCGGCGGCCATCATCGATCTCGCGGGCCGGAGTCTTGCCGGCGGTTTTGGCCCCCGCGCCCGCCAGGGCAGGGGATTTGACCGCCCCGGCCGGCTCGACGGCCGGCGGTTCGAAGGCGCAGGTGTTCGCTTTGCTTTCGATCTCCTTCAAGGCCGCCTGCACGTCCGGGTCGTCGGGATACCGCTGGAGGATGCTTTCGTATTCGAGAATCGCGGAGGACAATTGGCCCATTTGCACATACGCCTGCGCGATGCGTTTGGAGGTGGTGATGACCGCTTCCTCCCGGCCGAGCTTGGAGTAGGCCTCCTTGAGAATCTCCAGGGATTGATAGTCCAGCGGTTGCGATTGAGTGATGATCTCAAACATCTCAATCGTCTGCGCCAACTGGGCTTCTTCGCCCGAACTTGCTTCGCCCGTCAGGCCGATTCGCTCTGGCCCGGAGACCTCTTCGACGGCCGCGCGGCTTTCCGTTGATGGTGACATAAAGCAATGATGCCGGCTCGGGAGACCCCGCCTGCCTGCACCGCAGGCCGCCTGCTTGCAGGCGACGACACCAGCATCGCCAGCCAGGCAGCAATATTTCGGCCAAATCGATTCCGGCCTGCGGCTTGGAGTCCGAATTCCGGATTTCAAGCCGGGGCCAGGTCAGGGCGCTCTTGCGCTGGCTCTAACCCAGTCCGGGCCGCCTGCCTGGGCTGCCTGAAGCCAGGTTCCCTGATTCGGACACTGCTGTCTCATTTTTGCACTGCCTATTGCATTCCGCGCCGAAGTTGCCGATGCTAAGCCCTAACGATTCAGTGGATTGGGGAGCGCACGCCCGCCGCGTGCCCTCCCCACCGCAATTGAATGGACGCGGCTGAGCGCCCAGAGAGCCTTTGGACAGCTTGCGAGTCATGCAACCGCTGGTTCCAGTGATGACGCCCGCGCCCGGCGACCGGCTGCAACGGTTCGCCGGTGATCGCGTCGGCTTCGTTTTGAAGAATGGCGACGGCCACGGCGTCCAGGCGGGCTGGCGCGCGCTCCTGCGCACCAATCTCGGGCGCGCCGGGCTCCTGCGCCGGGAAATCGTCCACGCCCACACGCGGGGCCTGCCCGTGGCCGGCGCTTCCTGGCGCGATATAGCGATGAAAGAACAGGACGGCGGCTGGGCCCTCGAACTACCGCTGGCGGAGGTGGGCTTTTTCAAGGCCAAGGCTTATCTGGTGGATGCCCGCGGCTGGCAGCATTGGCCCCCCGGGCCGGACGTGGGTATCGCCGTTCACCCGGATGGCTATCGCACCGGCAACACCCTCTACTGCGCCTTCCCGCGGATGTTCGGCCGCACCAGGACGGCCCTCGGCGCGCTCGACCCCAGGCACGAACGCCGCCTCGCCGCCCTGGACGGGGACGGCTACACGGTCATTCCGCCCTCGGGCAAGCTGCGCGACCTCATCCAATGCCTGCCGCACATCATGGGGACGCTCGGCTGCCGCATCCTGCATTTGCTGCCGGTCAATCCCACCCCCACCACCGGCCCGCGCTTGGGCCGGTTTGGCAGCCCCTATGCCGCCCTGGACCTGACGGCCATCGATCCGGCGCTGGTGGTTTTTGACCAGCGCACCACCGGCCTCGACCAGTTCCGCGAGCTGACTTACGCCGTGCATCTCCGCGGCGGACGGCTCTTGCTGGACATGGTCATTAACCACACCGGCTGGGGTTCGGTGCTGCAGGACAACCATCCGGAGTGGTTCCTGCGCGACCCGGATGGCCGGTTCGCCAGTCCCGGCGCCTGGGGGGTGACCTGGGAGGATTTGGTCGAACTCAAGCACGTCAACGTGGCCCTCTGGGACGAGCTGGCGGAGGTATTCCTGACCTGGTGCCGGCGCGGGGTGGACGGCTTTCGTTGCGACGCCGCCTACAAAGTGCCGGTGGCCGCGTGGCAGTACATTGTCGCGCGCGTGCAACAGGACTTCCCGGAGGCCCTCTTCCTGGTCGAGGGGCTGGGCGGCGCCTGGGAGACCACCGAGGCCCTGCTGACCGAGGGCGGCATGCAGTGGGCCTACTCCGAGCTGTTCCAAAACTACTCCGCCCAGCAGGTGGCCGGCTATCTCGATCACAGCTTCCGCCAGAGCCAGCGCCTCGGCTTGCTGGTGCATTATAGCGAGACGCACGATAACGACCGCCTCGCCGCCCGCGGCCGCGCCTGGTCGCTGCTCCGCAACCGCCTCTGCGCCCTGGCCAGCGTGAGCGGCGCCTTCGGCTTTGCCTGCGGCGTGGAATGGCTGGCCACGGAAAAAATCCGCGTCCACGGCAGCTCTGGCCTGGCCTGGGGCAATCCGGACAATCTGCTGCCCGAACTCGCCAGCCTCAACTCGCTCCTCGCCGAACATCCCTGCTTCTTCGACGGAGCTAAGCTGACTCGGCTCAGCGCCGCCGATTCGCCGGTCTATGCCTTGCGCCGGGAATCCGCCGAAGGCAAAGACACCCTCCTCGTGCTGGTCAATACCGATGTCGAACACGCCCACACCCTGACGCTGCACCAGGACCTCGAAGCCCCCGCGCCGCTGCTGCCCAAAGCGGAGCAGGCCTCCCCCAGGCCGCCGGCTCATCCCGCCCCGGACAAACCAGCCCTGGCGCTGACTGGCTGGCTCGATTTGCTTGGCCAGGCGCCTCCGCCAATGATCCCGGCCGCTGACGGCGGGGTGACCCTCACCTTGGGGCCGGGCGCCGCGTATTGCCTCGCCCCTGGCCCCGTGCCGTGCGGTCTGGGCGGCAGCCACTACCGCCAGGCGCGGGCCCGGGCCGCCTGGGCGCTGACCGCCCTGAGCCAGGTCCTGCCGCTCGAGGCCATTGGCGGGCTGGATTGGCGCGCGCTGGCCGCGGAGGTGGACCGCTCGCCGGAGCGGTTCCTGGCCCTCAGCTCACACCTCGCCAGCACCGGGGCGCAGGCCGCCGACCTCGGGCGGGCGATCCTCGGCCCTTCGGCCCAGGGCGACGCCAGCAACGCCGCCGCCGCCGCCCAGACCGGCGCCCCGACCAATGAGACGATTTTCCCGTGCGTAGTGACCTGGCGGCTCTTGGATCTCCAGCGCATCACCCCGGTGCCTCCCGGTCACTGGCTGCTCCTCCGGGATGCCGTGCCGTTCCGCGCCGTGCTGGATTCCCACGACCCTAATCTTTCGGGGCCCCGCAACGTCGAGTCCATCCCGGTTCACGATGGCTATATTGCCTGTTTCGCCCCCCGTCAGGACGCCGCCGACGCCGACTTATTCCTCGAACGCTATGCCGAAACCGACCCGCACCTCGAGGCCGCCCTTCGTTTCCTCGCGCCGGTGCCGGACGCTTCGGCCTTCGGCCTTCGCATCGCGGACTTGGATCCGGTCACCCGCGCCTCACGCCTGCCCCCCAGAAACGCTCGCGGCACGCCTCACTCTCTCCGTCCAACCGACCTCGTCCTCCTCACCAACGGCCGTGGCGCCATGGCGCGCCTGTGCCTCGACCTCGGCCGGGTCAATTCCAAGTACGATTGCGTGCTCGGCGCCAATCTGCACCCCAGCCTGCCTGTGGACCGCCACATCTTCGCCAAGCGCCTCCGCCTGTGGGTCAACGCCGACGGGTTCATCTCACCCCTCGATTTCAGGAGCCTGGCCGCCTTCGACCCCGGCCCGCCCGCCATCTGGCATTTTGTCGCCGACGCCGGCGATGGCCGCACCGTGGAAATCCAAATGACGGCCGATATGCTGCCCGAGCGCAACACGACCGTGTTCCATTTCAGCCGTCCAACCGCCGCGCAGGCCACCGGCAAACAGCTCCCCGTCCAGGCCGAGGTGCGCCTGACGGCGCGAATCGAGCTCGAGGACCGCAATTTCCACTGGGAGACCAAACGCAACGGCGGCGCGGAATACCACTTTGCCACCAACCTCCACCCCCTCCCGGAGCCATCGGCTCAACCTTCACCCGCCGAACCACGCCTCCAAGCCCCCGCGCCTTACCCGAAGATTGGCTTTGCCTTTACCCCCGCCCCGGACCGCCAATTGCGCGTCTTTGCCGATGCCGGCTCTTATCATCCGCAGCCGGAGTGGAGTGAAAACATTCCCCACCCGGTCGAGCAAGGCCGCGGGCAGGTCGCCAGCGGCGACGCTTTCAGCCCGGGCTGGTTCGATCTGCCTTTGCCCAAAGGCGCCAAAGTCGCGCTGGTGGTCACCGCCGACCCTCTCGACCCGGACAAGGACGAGGTCGAGAGTTCGAGCTTCGGTGGCCGCACGCCCCAGGCCCAGGGCCCCTTCCCCGCCGACGATGCCTTCGGCCAGCAACTGCTTCGCGCCGCCCGCGCCTTCCTCGTCCGGCGCGGCCAGGGCCAGACTGTGATTGCCGGCTACCCCTGGTTCCTGGATTGGGGGCGCGATACCTTTATCTGCGCCCGCGGGCTTTTGGCCGCCGGCCTGGTGGACGAAGTCAGACAATTGACCCTCACTTTCGCGCGTTTCGAAAAGGACGGCACGCTCCCGAACACGATTCTCGGCGAGGACGCCTCGAACCGTGACACCTCCGACGCGCCGCTTTGGTTCGGCCTGGTGTGCGAAGAAATTGCCGCCCTCACGGGCAGCGGTTTTTATCAAACCAAGGTCGGCCCGGGCAACACCACCATCGCGGAGGTCTTGTGCGACATCGCCCTCAATTATGCCAAAGGCACTCCCAACGGCATTCGCCTGGACCCCGGTTCGGCGCTCATCTGGAGCCCAAAACACTTCACCTGGATGGACACCAACTACCCCCCCTGCACGCCGCGCGAAGGTTACCCGGTGGAAATCCAGGCGCTGTGGATTCGCCTCCTCCGCCAGGTCCAACGGCTCGGCCGCCCCGCCCAGCGCCAGAGCTGGGAGGTCCTGGCCGCCCAAGCCCTGGCGTCGCTGGACAAATTGTTCTGGCGCCAGGAACCCGGCTACTATGCGGATTTGCTGGCCGCCCGGCCCCGCCAACCAGCGGCGGACGCGGTGGTGGACGACGCCTTGCGGTGCAACTACCTGTGCGTCGTGAGCCTGGGCCTCGCCGAGAGTGGCCGCGCCAAACGCTGCGTCGAAGCCGCCCGGCGCTACCTGGTGGTGCCCGGCGCCTTGCGCTCGCTGGCGCCTCTGCCCGTGGCGGTGCCCCTCCCCATTTACGGCCACGACGGCCGCCTCCTCAATCATCCCGCCCAACCTTATTGGGGCCGCTACGAAGGCGACGAAGACACCCGCCGCAAGCCCGCCTATCACAATGGCACCGCCTGGACCTGGCCGTTCCCGGTCTTTTGCGAGGCCCTGGCCCGCGCCTGGGATTTTTCCCCGCCCGCAGTCGCCGCCGCCCGCGCCTATCTCGGCAGCATGGCGCGGCTCATGGTCGAAGGCTGCCTCGGCCACATCCCCGAACTGCTCGAGGGCGACGCCCCGCACAGCCAGCGCGGCTGCGACGCCCAGGCCTGGGGGGCCACCGAAGCGCTGCGGGTTTGGAAGCTGCTGGCCGACGTTTCGGGACCAACTCCGGCCAATGCCAGGCCCTGACCCGCATTGCCTGCTTAGCGTGGATTGCGGGATGGGCTTGACCGCGCCCGGCGCGCGAGGCACCGTTGAGGGCCAAGACCAGAGGGCTATGGCTAAGATCAGAAATTTCCTCCTGACACCAGACCTTACCGAAGCACTGGCTTCCGCGGCTGAGAGTGTCCAGGAGGACCTGCTCCTGCTCTGGGGCCGGGAATTCCTTCCGGGCGGATTCACCCGGTTGGAGAGCATCCGCGAACGGCTCCTGGCCCGGGTGCGCAGCGACGCCACGCTCGACGACAAGCTGGTGGACCTGCTGGCCACCGGACTGCCTTGTTGCCAAACCGTCGCTTTCCTTTCGCTGGCGGCCCTGGCCTACCTCTTCGAGCCCTTGAGCCTGCTGGTCGGCCGCCAGGAACTCCTGCTGGCCATGCTCCTGAACACGCGGCCAGACGTCCATCAGTTTGCCATCGAGCAGGCCCTCAAACCGGCCCCGACCCAACCCCCGACACCACAAGAGGAAGCGGCGGCGCTGGACTTCGTCATGGGCTTCGTGGACCAAAAGCTGATCATTCCGGTCGGGCTTTTTCCGCCCCCGCCCGCCGGGGCTGGGCCCCCCTCCGACCTGCTGAACTCGGTCGCCGGCAAGGTCCTCCAGGAGCTCAACCAAAAAGTCCAGTCCCAATGCAAAACGATCGACCGCCTCAACCGCGAGCTCCAGCAACAGAAGCAGCGGCACCTGGCAAAGCTCAAGCAACAAGCCGACGCCCTGGAGCAGGAAAGGAAGGGCCTGCGCGCCGAACAGGCCGCCGCCCAGGCCCGAACCGCCGCCCTGCTCCGGGAAAAACAAACCCTCGAAACCAGGCTCAAAGAACTTGCTGACCAGCGCGAAGCCGCTGTCTCCCAAGCTGTCCAGGAGCAAACCTCTGCCCTGGTCAGAAAGTGGCTGGCCGAGCCGCTCCAATTGGACGCCGCCGTGCAGGCCGCCGGCGCCGCCGCCGGCGACCTGGTCGCGCGCGTCGAGCAGGCCCTCCAAGCCCAGGCACGGCAGGACCGCCACACCGGCAACCGGGTCGAACTGGAGCGCCGCCTCGAGGTCCTGCGCGGCGCCCAGGCACGCGCCGCCACCGCCCTGCGCCACGCCCTGACCCCCATCCGCGAACTCCGGCCCTTGCTCGAGGAACTGGCCGCCGAAATCACCAGGCTCGAAAAACTCCTCGCCGGCCCCAGACCGGTCTCCGAACTGGCGGGCCGCCTGCTCACCTCGCTGAACTCGGCCGAGACCTGGGAGGAGGTGCGCGGCGGCAGCCAATTGGTGGAACAGTTGGACGACCGCCGCCTCCTGCCGGCAGAGGACCTGCGCAGCCTCTACAACGCCATCCAACGCAAATTCAGCCTCCTGGCCGAAACCGTCCAACCCAAGGCCGGCGCCGGCGACAACGGCTGGGCCCTGCGCGATATCCTCTTCCGCAACAAAAACGCCCTCCTGTTGCTCGACGGCCACAACCTCCTCTTCGGCCTCAAAGATATTTTCTCACCCGATTACGAAAATGGCTATCCCGGCCGCAAAGCCAGGCAACGGCTGGTGGACCTGGTCGCCAAGCTGGTCCGGGCCCGCCCCAATGTGCTGACGAAAATCTGCTTCGACGGCCCGGCAGGCGCCAGCGCCAAAGTCGCGCCGAACCTCGAGGTCTTTTACTCCGGCGGCCAGGGCCAGAATCGGGCCGACGAATTGATCGTCTCGCAGCTCCAGTTCACCGGTCTGAAGGACCTCGCGCAAAAAGTCTTCGTGGTGAGCGACGACCGCGAGGTGCGGCGCGGCATCCTCCGCACCGGCGCCAGCTATGTCCCTTGCGACCTCTTCGCCGTTTTCCTCAGCGATTTCCAGTGCTTTTAGACGAAACTTGCCATTGCATTGAGTTGCTGGGCGCATAGGATGGCCTGATTCGAGAACAACCAAGCCGGGCCATGAAGACCTGCGCCTATTGCGGCCGCGCGAGCAGCCAGGAGGCGACGCACTGCCACGAGTGCGGGACCGAGCTTGCCGAACCGGCGGAAGCGAAGCCTTCGCCGCCGCGCGATTGGGCCTGGCTTCGCTATGCCCTGGCGTACACTGGCGTCCTGTTCCTCGTTGGCCTGTTGTACTTACTGAGCGCCGGTCCGGTCTCGCGTTACACCGGCACCGTGATCTTCCAGGGGACGAACACACCGGCGGCGGGAGTTGCCGTGACGCGCAGGGTCGTGCGGTACCCGAGTGCGGTCATGGTGTTCTATTACCCGGCGTTCTCCTTGGCCCACGGCCCGCGCCGGGGCAGCCTGGCAGAACTCTATCGCCGCTACGTCGAATGGTGGGAGGAGCCGTCAGCCCGGAAATAACTCGAGCGCGCCGGCCGCGCCCCCTTCGCCCAATCCCTGTGCCTTCAAAACCCGAGTGGCACCCTCCACAGCGGCGGCCTGGGGGCATTTCGCTTTTCTGGCTGGTCCCTCCCAACCCTAATCCTAATCCTAATCTCCTAATGCTCATCCTAATCTTCATTCGGATTAGGATTAGGAGCAACGATTAAGATGAAGAGCCAGAAAGGCCGCCAAGAAAGTGAAACGCGCCCGGCGGCCTGCCTGTCTCCCGACAAGAGTTGCCTTCCGTGGCCCGGGCAGGCAGGATTCCTCCATGTCAATGATGAGGCGAGCGCGCCGGGGTCTGCCCCGGCTCAGGCCTCCGGTCGCGGAGGTGCGCCGGATTTCACCCGTGGGTGCCGTTTGCTCCGGGCCCATCCCGACACTGCCACCAATTCCACTTTACCCGCGCGCAGCGCGGCTCTCTTCTGCCCCGGAGATGTTCTCTGTTTTGCAAGTGGGTTTTTCATAAAAGTTATTCACAGGGCGGCAGCTTGTGGGAGGCTTGGGTTACGATAAGTAACATATATCTCATGTGATGTATAGATAATAATAGCTC